>Ga0194125_10000097_pt1 | contig 121284 bp, 96 predicted proteins | sample TA2KigC250mmetaG_FD_148626 | JGI IMG/M metagenome (GOLD analysis project Ga0194125, IMG submission 148626) | Freshwater microbial communities from Lake Tanganyika, Tanzania - TA2015034 Kigoma Deep Cast 250m | ecosystem: Environmental > Aquatic > Freshwater > Lake | place: Tanzania: Lake...
CCAGCCGCTGTTCCTTGACACCTTCCCTATAAGTTAATTCAGTGATTGTTCTGGCATATGTGATGGCAGGAAAGCCCGTTAATTCATGATTGTCATTACGATATGCATAGCGATTTCTCGATGCATAAATCATTCCACCATGCAATGCAATGCCAAATGGATTTGAACGATGCTGAAGAGAAATCCCTCTGAAATTTGAATGTTCAATCAAGGATGTATTAGGTCGGATAGACGTTGACCAATGAAGAGCTCTCTGTGTTGGTTTGGTTACATTCGGCATGGATATGCCGGAAGAAAATACTGTACCCAAACCTGTTTGAATTGTCTGATCCCCAATAATGAGCTTAAGATTATGTTGTGAATATGAAAGCGATCCATGTAGCATGCCGTGCAAATATGTTTCGCCTGAATGTTTTCCATATGACAATGATGTTGTCACATTGTTATTTCCAATGAGAATGCGATTCATGAAAGCTTCCTCGGAACCAAGGAAAGCATGTTGTGCAAAGCCACGACTTTTCTGCAGGGTTGATGACAATCTTGTGCGAATTCTACCCGAGAAAACCGATGAAGATGAAAGATTGGTGCAATTGAGCAATAGTGTTGCAACTGAAGAATCTAATGGATGAGGGAAGAGGGAAATCAAGTCATTCACAGACTCAATATGTGGGTATTGTTTCAGAATTCTTTTGCACTCACGAATGAAGGCAGTAGAAATGCCCGGTAAATTTGCCAATGCATCCGGAGACTCTCGTAGATTGATTGGATGAGCCATATAATACTCCATGGCATCAATACGTAAGAAAGATTCCGTCATACCGGATTCATCACCTCCTATGGCATCATCTTGTGCATAGACAAAAGATGCAAAGAGTGACGAAAGCAAAAGAATGCTCGCCATGAAAGCCCCTGATCATATTGTGAGATTAAATCTGCACGGTCAACCATTTACCTGATCGATATTGTTGATAGCCGATTGCAGTCAATGCAATATAGCTTAATACAACACCGATCCAAATGCCGGATTCATGAAGCGGTGTATAATGGGAGAGAATGAAGGCCAAAGGGATTTGTATCAAGACAAGTGAGATAAACACGATCATCATGCTTCTTGCTGCGGCACCTGCGCCACTGATCACACGAAGAGTGATTGAGCCAATAGCAAAGAAGATATATCCAAAACAAGCAATGCGAAGATATTCAACGGTTTCTCGAATAATTGCAGGGTCATTGGTATAAATGCGTGCAAAGTATTCTCCAAAGAGATAAGTCAAAACTGCAAGCACACCCAGCAAGAGAGTAAGCTGTCGTACTGCTGATCGGTAGAACAATACTATCCTATGCTCTTGTCTGGCGCCAAGGTTTTGTCCGGTTGCTGTTTCTAGTGCTATACCCATTGCAAACACAGACATGAATGCAAATAGATCAACTTTCAGTCCAAGAGTATATGCCGCAAGTGTGATTTTCGGATCAAAATTAGAAGCAAATTTGAAGAGGGCCAAGCGGCTTATGCTTACGGAAAACATTTGCAGTGAAGACCATACCCCTTGCTTGATGATTTTGAACAAAAGTGGAACATCAAAAGCAAATCCTTTGAGTTTGAGATTGAGTCCCGCCTTTCCCGAGATAATCATCGAAAGTGAAATCATTGCTCCAATAATCTGAGATGCCGCGGTTGCAATACCCGCACCTAGCATTCCATAAGCGGGTATGAATTCCCATCCGAAAATCAATAAAGGAGCAAGTATGGCATTGATGATTGTCGTTAATAACAGAATCGACATAGGATAGACTGAATTGCCTGATGATCGGATGATTGCATTGATTTGGAATGTGACGAAATTTCCGGGAACACCAAAGAGCAAAGCATAAAGATAGATTTCTGTGAAGGCATAGACTTGTGGGTCTTTATCAAGTCCGAGTGCTGTGAGTGTCATCGGCAAAAACAAACCGAGTATGATTGCAAGCACAGTTGAAAAAACCAACATCGTCATGATACCCTGTGTTGCAGTATATGAAGCTTCATCACGATTACCCTCGCCAATTCTTCTTGCAACAATAATCCCCGTGCCAATTGCAAAGCCACTTCCGAAATTGAAAATCATGAATCCCAATTGTTCGCTAACCCCGATTGCTGCAATGGCTGCAGCCCCTAGCTTGCTTACGAAAAATGTATCTATCCAAGAGTATAACATATTCACGATGAAACTGAAAGCCAGCGGCAAAGCAAATATGCGTAATGTTGAATCTACCGGGCCATTGAGAAGATCAACGCCCATTCTTTGTTGTTTTGGTGCTTCGGAATCTGAAGTTGTGCTAGTGTTCATGTATCATAATCCCATCAAGAACATGACGGGTCAAAACTTCGGATACCAAAGGATCGTTAGTTTGGGCAATGAATAAAAAGTGGAAATTTCAACGTTGCCCCAGGTATTATATGGATCAACATTAGGAATCTTGGTGACATTGTTTTTGCTTTCGAAATCAAGTCTCCATTCTGCAATTGGAATGATCATACCGTATGATGTAGGAATATTGACCATAAAACCCGCGCCTGCATTGAATGCCAATTGTTTGTCATCAGTGAATTCAACATTCGTTGCATATACTCTCTTCGACAAATAATTGATTCCTGCTGCTGCGAAAAACGAAACCTTTCCACGAGGATTTGCGATTGCTCTTGCCGTCAAATGCGCTACGGTATACACATCCGGATCGGTTGGAGATCCGGGTAATTTGTTGGCATTATTCAACTTCGAGTTATTTCTTGTATGCATAAGTCCCATGTCGAACATCAGGAATTCAAGAGGATTATATGCGACGCTGAGTCCGAAAGATGGATTGCCATCCCATGAACGTGTTCCCCTTTTTTCGTTGACATCAAGACTCGTGAGTGTTTCAACAATAGTATTTGTTGCTACGGATGGACCAAATCCAATGAATCTCGCATAAGGCGAAGGTGCTTTTACGATTTCGGTTTGTTCTTCCTCTTCTTCTCTTTCATCTTGTGCATGCATCGGAAATGCCGATAGCCCAATAATCAAACCAATCATCAGAAGTGGAAGACCGAACAGTGTTCTTGCATTTCTTGTTGTCATGGCAATAATCTCCTCTATAGTAACTTGATGGATATCGGCTATTTTTTGTGCAATGAATTGCACAAATGCCGGTTCATTCCTTTTTCCACGATGAGGAACCGGTGCCATATATGGCGAGTCGGTCTCAATCATGATTCTTGACAAAGGAGTAGCTTTTACGATATCATCAAGTATGCTCTTTTTATAAGTAATATTTCCAGTAAAGGAAATGTGAAAATTTAAATCCAAAGCAGTTTGCAATACATGGATATTTGATGAGAAACAATGAAGAACTCCGGTGAGTTCACCTTGCTGTTCTTCTTTGAGAATTTCCATGACATCATCATCGGATTCTCTATTGTGTATGATTACAGGTTTGCGATATTCTTTTGCAAGTTGTAATTGTCTTCTAAACGCATGTTTTTGGACATCTTTAGGGGCAAAATCATAATAATAATCAAGTCCGATTTCGCCTACTGCAATCACTTTTGGAAATTGCATGGAATTGACAATGAATGATTCAGCTTGTTGATCAAAATCATTGGCATTATGAGGGTGAACTCCCATTCCGCAATAAATCTCGTCATATTCTTTGCACAAGGACAGGACCCCTTCAAAGCGATTTGGCTCAATTGCGGGAATGATGATTGCTTCCACTCCTTTGTCAAATGCTCTGCGAATCATTTCCTCGCGATCTTCATCGAAAGCATCTGCATCTATATGAGCATGCGTGTCTATCAGCGATTGTCCCCTAAATACTCGATATTGATGACGCGTTCATCTTCTTGTTCAACAACTGATTTGATTGTCACCTTCCAGTCAATCGATGGCATTGTGGAACCGGCTTTCTCGGGCCATTCCACAAATTTTATTACTTGATCATCGCTCATGCATTCTGAGAATCCGATTTCCAATAATTCCTTTACATCTTGAATCCTGTAGAGATCGATATGATACAATGCGATCTCGGAGCCATCAGGATTTGAACCGATATATTGATTCATGATCGTGAATGTTGGGCTCGAAACAATGTCATGGACTGAAAAGTAAGAACAAACTCCTCGAACGAATTCAGTCTTTCCTGCTCCCAAGTCACCTGCCAATGCGATGATTTCACCGGGCGTGATCTTTTCGGCAAAACGCTTGCCTATTGATCGAGTTTCTTCTTCCGAATGAGTGTGGTAGCTGTCTGCTTCCATGTACAAGTCTGAATTGTGAGACAAGACAAAATTCGGGCAGACATAAAGTCTGCCCTGATATTATTTATCGTGGTTCCAATGTGATGACAGGTAGTATCATTTCTTCGAGAGAAATGCCACCATGCTGGAAACTATCACGATATTTCTGCACATAATGATTATAATCGGTAGGATACACAAAATATGTATCCTCTTTTGCAATGATGTAATTTGTTGATGCTGTATGCTCGGGTAATTTATATGCATCGGGATACTTGATGGTCATTGCATTTTTTGCATCCGACTTTACATTCTTTCCATGTTTAAAGCGAAGATTCGTGGATGTTTCGCGATCTCCATGGGCTCTTACTCCGTGCATGCACCGAACGGAACCATGATCAGTGGTTATCACGATATTGATGTCTTTGAATTGAGACAATGTTCTAAGCATGCCCAAAAGGGAAGAATGTCTGAACCATGATTGCGTGAGTGATCTATATGCCGACTCATCCGGTGCAATTTCTTTCAGAATTGGATAATCAGAACGAGAATGTGCAATCATGTCAACGGCATTCACAACAATTGCTGTTAGATGATTTCTTGCATATCGCTGAATATCCTGCTCAATCTTCTTTCCATAATCTGTGTCGATGATTTTCACATATGACAATTCATTTTTCAGCAGAATTCTTCTACGTTTGAGCAATGCTGCCAATAATTCTTTTTCATGTGCATTTTGACTATGCTCGCTGATTCCCAGAAGGTCACCTTTCCAGTAATCAGGGTAATGTTTTTTGATTTCATTTGGGAATAGCCCGGCAAAAATGGCATTGCGAGCATATGGAGTTGCAGTGGGAATGATCGAACAATAATAGTCTTTCTGAACAGTGAAATAAGGTCTGATCAATTCTTCCATCATCATCCATTGATCAAGACGCATGCAGTCTATAACAAAAAAGAATGTGGGTTTGCCATTGGATAATTTTGGCAATACAAATGTGTCAGCAATTTGAGGCGAAAGCAAAGGAGAAGCATCATCACCTCGAATCCATGACTCATAATTATTCTCCACGAATTTCCCGAATTCCGCATTGCATTCACGCCATTGATCTTTCAATGTTTGATGAAAACCCAATTCCGGATGCAAGTCCAATTCAATGCTCCAGTGAACCAATTTCTGATAAACGTCAAGCCAGTCAGACCAGTCCATAAAGCCATGCAATCGTCTTGCTATCTCGGAAAAACCTTGCAGATAATCCTGTGTTATTTTTTCTTCCGCAATTCGCCTTGATTCAAGAAATTTCTTGCAAGCAGCAAGAATCTGGGCAGGATTTACAGGTTTGGTGAGATAGTCATCAATTTTTCTTCCGATTGCTTGTTCCATCAATGATTCAGCTTCATTCTTCGTGACCATCACTACGGGCATCGAGGTGTCTATGTCCTTCAATACGGACAAAGTTTCCAGACCGGACATACCCATCATGGATTCATCGAGAAAGATAAGGTCGAAAGATTGATTTGTGACTAGTTCAATGGCATCTTCACCATTTGTGGCTGTCTCTACATCATAGCCACGCTGATTAAGCAGGATGATATGCGGTTTGAGTAGATCGATTTCATCATCAATCCAGAGTATGCGCTTTTTTGATTGTTCCATTTTCTAAACTCCATTGTTCCTTGATACATGCAAATGTTCGCACTCATCGACTGCTGATGCTGTCTAAAAAGGTAAAACATGGTCTCAAGGAGTATGGCTGCCTCTGGAAAATTGGAAAATCATGACATGCAAATATCGGATTATGAAAGGCAATCCCCAAATAAACGCGGAAGTCATATTCGTTTGACTAATGCTTATTGGAATTATTGTAGAAAAGCCCGAGCAATTTCCCTGGCTTCTTTGTCAGCAGCATTGATATGGGTAATGTCGGGTTCATCCACAATCTTCATGTTCTGTAATGTGGACTCAATTGTTTGGGGTATTTGTAAAAATCTTGCCTTGTTTTCCAAAAAAGCTTGTACAGCAATCTCATTTGCGGCATTGAGTATTGCCGGTGCGGTACCTCCTCTGCTCATTGCTTCGTAGGCGAGCCGCAAGCATGGGAAGCGATCGGTATCCGGTTTGAAAAATGATAGATTGCCCGCGGTGAGAAGATCGAGTTTGGGTAAATCCGCATGTCTTCTTTCTGGGTGGAACAAAGCATACATGATCGGCACTCTCATATCCGGCGTACCCAATTGTGCTTTTACTGATGCATCACCAAATTGTACAAGTGAATGAATGATGCTTTGGGGGTGAATGACCACATCGATTTTCTCAGGTGCAAGATCGAATAACCAGCGCGCTTCAATAACTTCGAAGCCTTTATTCATGAGCGTTGCGGAATCAATCGTGATTTTTTGACCCATCACCCAATTGGGATGTTTCAATGCTTGTTCTCGAGTTATGGTTTCGAATGATTCGGAATCCAATTCTCGGAATGGTCCACCTGAAGCCGTAAGAATTATCTTATCTATCATCGAGCGTTCTTCGCCGGCCATGCATTGAAGGATCGCGCTATGTTCACTATCAACTGCCAGAATTGCAATACCTTTTTCCCGGGCGAAATTCATGACGATAGAACCTGCGCTCACGAGCGTCTCTTTGTTTGCAAGTGCAATCGTGGCACCTTGTTCAATGGCTGCCAATGTTGGAAGCACTCCGCTGAAGCCAACAAGTGCTTGCATCACGATTTGATTGTCAACATGGCCGGCTGCTGCAATCACTCCTTCTTCACCACAAAGAATTTCCCCTTTGAAAGAGGTATGCTTCTTGAACTCTTTCCAAGAAGTTTCATCGCTGATTGCCACGCCTTTAGGATGAAATTCGCGAGTCTGCTCTTCCAATTCTTTTATGCGTGTATTTACTGTAAGATAATTGATCGAAAAATCATCTCTGAATTGTCTGATGATATCCAGAGTTTGTGTTCCTATGGAACCTGTCGATCCAAGAATGGTCAAACTTCTCACATTCATTCCTCAATGAAATGGCAGCCACTGAATTTTCACTGCCGGTATGATTGCCGGTGCAGTGAACATGGCCAAACCCGCGTCCATGGAATAACGATCATTGCATAATCGTAAACCCAAAAAACCGGCTGAATTTCTTGGACGCATGATGTCGGCACACCATAATTCAGCAAGGACTTTTGTATCATGCCTTGCTGTTAGCGAAATGTCCAAACCCAAACCAAAACCCAAAGATCCATTGCTGAATCGAATGATTCCTGATCCCCAGCGTCCTGCACTTGCATCATACACATCATCAGAACCTGTTTTAAAAAACAGAGAAGTGGTCAATGTTGTACGTGGCATGTGAAAAGAACCCACCAGATATGCATGTTGCAATAGATTCGCAGTATTTGCATAGATGAGAGAGTAACCGCCTGCCAAGGTATAATGTCCGGAGACAATATCTTGTTTTTCTTCATAGAATGTATATTTCACATTCAAATGTTTTCCTTGTTCATCAAATGACATTCCCGGAATCAAGGTGATGCCGCCATTGACGGAGATATTCTCGAATCCGAATCCGGCTTGTACAAAAGCCAATTGTGTCAGAGAACAATATGCATTGTCTTTGATTGCATCTGCTGTTGGCATAACATATAATGATGAGGAATGTCTATAAACATCGTCAATCATGGCAATGTGAAGAATCTCATCAGAATACAGGGTGACATCACCAATCATGGTTTTCATCACTATTGACTCTATGATTGCTGAATCTTCACGTATTGTATTGTCGCCCTTTTCTTTATATGTGCCTGTGAGGATATCGCCATTGATGAGTCGCATGCGATAGGCTTGATCTTTCCCAAGCTTGATTGAATTGAATATGCGATTTGTGAACATATCTTCTTCCGCAAAAGATTGGAATGACATGCAGGCAATAAGTGGTATCAAGATGAGTGCAATCATCACAGCGCTCCAGCACTGCCGCCGGCATGAGAATAAGCCAATTGACCGCATGCAGCATCAATGTCCAATCCGCTTGATGAACGAATCATCACTGTTACATCTTCATGTCTCAATGCTTTTATGAACGCATGAAATGTTTGTTCGGGTGCAGGTTTAAGTGATGCTGAAATTCCTTCGGGTGCAGTGAATTCAATCGTATGAAAAGGGATCACATTCACTTTTGAAGGAATTCTTCTCGTCATTTTAGCCAAGCGCATCACATCTTCTTGTGTATCATTGAATCCATCAAATAAAATGTATTCAAATGTTACCGGTTTCTTTGTTTTGCGATAATAATATTCCAAAGCATCACCGAGTTCTTTCAGAGAATATTTATTTGCGATGGGCATGATTGCTTCTCTTTGACCCTGCGTTGTTCCATGCAAAGACAATGCTAACTTGATTGAACGTTCTTCATCGGCCAGACGCATGATTCCGGGGACAATTCCAGCGGTTGACAATGTGATATGCTTAGCGCTGATGAGTCCGCTTTCCGGATGCGTAAGAATATCAACTGCTTTCATCACATTATCATAATTGAGCATTGGTTCACCCATTCCCATGAACACGATATTAGTGATATCCGTGGAACATATCTCGCGGGCCCTCATATATTGATCCACGATTTCAGAGGTTGCAAGATTTCGTTTGAGCTTCAATGTTGCGGTTGCACAAAATGCGCAACCTAAAGCACAACCAACTTGGGTAGAGATGCATACTGTACGTCTTTTGGGTAATCCCTCTTCATTCAACATTTCGCTTGGAATGAGTACTGTTTCAATTGCAGTCTCATCCAATAAAGCGAAGAGCATTTTTTTTGTGCCATCCTCTGATTCATGCAATTCCTTCAATTGAACAGCATGATGATCATCGCCAAAATGCGACGTTAATGTTTGCCTCAAATCCGGTGGTATAGTGCTGATTGTTTCAAAAGAGAAGGGAGTGTCATGCTTCCTTGCATACAATGCATGAAAAATCTGCTTTCCGCGATAAGAGGGAAATCCCCACGCGGAAAGTGATGTCGATAACTCATCGGATGTCAAATTCCCGATGCAAGACATTGCAGGATGTGATTCATTCAATTGTTTCATGAATGGCTTTGCTAAGAAACAAAACCGGCGAGAGGGATGCCCTCTCGCCGGTCAAAAAGATTTGATTGCCGGATTATTTTCTTGGAGTTTCAACAAAAATCTGAACTGTTCTGGAGAGCACTCTTCCTGTTGGGATACCATTGTCGAAAATTTCAACATCTTCACCCCGACCTGTAACTTCATATATCGCATCGGGTGATTTTTCTTCCAAAATTGACTTTGTGGCATCAGCTCTTTGTAATGCCAAAGAACGATTATAATCAGGAGCTCCGATGCGATCGGTATAACCAATGATTTTGACGACGGAATTTCCTTTAATGACCGGTCCCACGCGATTCTTGAGAATTTCAGCATTCTCGGGTGAGATCTCAGCTCTATCAAAATCAAACAAAATCAATGAGAATTTCGTGACAATCATATCGGGTTTGGATTCTACTGACTGCTTGATGCTTGAACTATAATCTACAGGGATTGAACCGTTTACTGCTGATGTGGTTCCATTATTGTTAACGGTTGATAGAGTATAATCAATTGGGACCTGAGAATTGGATAACTCATTGGGACGAATAACCCAGCGCTGAGGAGTTGGCGTGCCTGCTCCTGCCAAATCTTTCAAAGAACGACCTGCTTGTGAAATATTCAGCGTCCAAGTATTTATAGCAGTGCTATCAAAATCTTTTGGGCGGAATTCGATCAATTCCGGTTTTGTCCAACGACTTTCATCGCCACGAATTGTGATGGGTTCAAGGATGTCAAAATGAGAAGATTTGAACGTGACTCTTCTATTTTCGCTCATGCCGTCTTTGAGATTCTTTGCGGTAGGTACATCTGGTAATACCTTTGATGTTGTTGCGATGCGATTTGCATCGATGCCATAATTGGATGTCAAATATGATTTAACATTTTCAGCTCTTCTCAAAGCCAAGCCTTTTTTGGATTCGGCTTTTCCGTCAATTGAACCGATGAGACTTAACGTTGCATCAGGATTGCCTCGCATGCGAAGTCCGATGATATCCATTGTTCTTTTGTTGATTTCAATAGCATCTTGTGGCAATGTTTCCAGAGAAAATTGTCCGCGAGCATCACCGCTATTTGTCATCTGCAATGAGGGATCCGGTTTCTCGCTGTTTAGGCCAAAAAACACGAATGGCACAAATGGATACATTTCGGAATACTGAATATCTTCAACATTCAAACTGGATTCCAAAATGCGATAGTCACCGGCATCATCATAATACCCAACCTCTACTTTTGCAGCATTGGTGATGATGGGATCTTTGGGCTCACTTTTTTTGGAGCTTGGGCCGAGTGTGATTGAAACGCCGATTCGCAATTGATCCAATCCCCATGGCGAAAGATCAGAACTAAAATCACCCAAAGATTTGCGATATGTCACTTCAGGTGTGATTGTGTAATTCCAAGCTTTCATTGGAATGCCTGCCCCAACAAACAAAACCAATCTATCATTTGTACCGGGAATGGTACTATATGCAGTAGATGAAACTGCATTGCTAGCGAGATTTTCTGAGTATTCACTTGTCAAGCGTGAACCATATTCAAATCCGGCAAGAACATAAGCCGGATTATCATTGAAGAGATCCATGAATTTCACTCCGGTGGAGATTTCCAACATGGTGATATTGGCCGTAAGCGTATTCAACGTATTATTCGATAATTCTTCAATCAATTCTGCTCCCATACCATGGATTCCGAGTCTTCCGGTCAAACGAAACGTTTTGTTTAGACTATAATCAACAAAACCTCCGCCATGAAACCCCATGGAAGTGCTTGAAAGTTTGTAATTCCCAATAGCCGTGCCTGCAGGGTCCTTCGTAGTAAAGTCAGGTGCATGGAAATTATAGTTCACTCCGGTATAGAGACCAAATTCAAATTTTTTGACTTGTGATTTTTGGTTCTGTGCAAAAGCACATAGGGAGTAAAAGATACCAACGAGTGTTACAATGATGTATCTCATGAGGTACGCTTGTCCTAAAGTATGAGAAATGAGGGGTTTAGACGATTGGCCCACTATTTATGTTGTACAAAAATGCTGAATTGTTTTGAATTTTATTGACAGAGAATGCAGTAGAATAGCAAATCAAGCCGAAAAATATCTGTATAGCTAGATAATTATCCTTTTTAATGATGGTTTTGAAGTCAGCTCAAGATATTCCAACGAGGTGATAATGTGAGGATATGTTCATATATAGGGCAATGCTCATGATGGGCACCCTGCAAATATCCCGTGCTCATGAGAAATTCATTCACTATTTCACCACCGGTGAATTTGAATGTTTTTTTGAAGAGTTTAGTCCATTCTTCTCTTGACATAGGATGATATTTGTCCAGCCATTTCATGAATGATCCGTGCTCTTGCTGCAATGATCTAATAATGCTTGCATTATGTATCACCGCTCTGATTTTCAAGTTATTTCTGATGATGGATGCATCGTTCATCAAGCGATCAATATCATTATCTGTATATTCTGCAACCCTGGCTATATCGAAACCCTCGAATGCTTCACGGAAATGATGTCGTTTTTTGAGAATTGTTAGCCAAGATAATCCTGCCTGATTAATTTCCAAACTTAACCGTTCGAACAAAGCATTGTCTGAATCCAATGGATAACCGTATTCGGTGTCATGATATGCAATATGCAAAGGCGAACAATGTTCTTGAAGAACATATGCACAATAGGAGGGGGCGGCTGCATTCATGTTGTATATCCTGTATGATGCAGAAGGAAGTGAGTGGGCCCAGAGGGATTTGAACCCCCAACCAACGGATTATGAGTCCGCTGCTCTAACCGTTGAGCTATAGGCCCTTTTAAGGAATAATCAATTGAAAAGACCAATCATGAAGCCGATCTGAAAAGCCAATCCGGATGCTTCAATGCCGGAGGGTACATTATTCACGACGCTTTTTCCATTTTCTTTCCAATCACCCATGAAGCTGAGTGCATATCCAACATGCCCTCTCACTGTCACGATTCTTGGTTTATCATTTCCAAGCAAAGCGGGAGCAAATTCAACACTAACCCCCGGATTGATCATGAAATAGTCATTGTTCAATGTGTGATTGAACACATTGGGATCAGCCGGAGTACCGCCGATTCCACTGTTCGTGGAATTCGCACCTTCTGCATATTGAGTGGTATTGATTTGCATTGAACCCCAACCACCTGTGATTCCGGGAAGCAGATACAATGATTTGGCCAATGAAAAAGCATAGTCAAAACCAAAGCCGGTATATGCATTGGAAAGAGTGACTGAACGCACATAATTTTTGGCATTCACCAAGAAGATTTTATCAGCGGTTGATGCGCTACCACCAAGATTCGCAATGGAAATGCGAACATTGGGAAAAATGCCGATAGTTGCTACACCCAAAGCGCCGGTCATTGTTATTGGTGTTGACAATTCACTGAATCCTGCAGTGGTGATTTGTGTATTTACATCGGTAATATTTGGTGAAAACAATGAAACCATGAAACCGCCACCCACACCAAAATATGGGACTTTCTCTTCCTGAATAACGGTTTCCTCGAATGTCAATTCATCAAGTCTGTCGTCTTGTGCAATAAGTGAAAACCCACACACAAAAAACATCGTCAGACCCATAAGTACAAACTTGATTCTCATATTGTTCATCCGAAATGTGAGAAATGTTGGAATCATCAAACAAGACTGCAAAAATAGGGAATTCTTTGATTGTTTTGGGTATTTGTCATAACCCTTTGAAATTGGCTTGTCTTTTCTCCAAAAATGCCGATGTGCCTTCCTTGAAATCCTGCGTTCCGCAAATTTCACCAAAATGGAGCGCTTCGCTTTCCATACCCTCGGATGTACTGCAATCAATTGCCGAACGTATTGCCGCAAGACTGCCGGATATTGCCAAAGGAGCTTTTGTTGCAATCAACTCGGCTATCTTTATACATTCTTCCAATAGGGTTTCCGCAGAGAATATATTGTTCACAAGCCCGATATGCATAGCTTCCTCAGCATTTATGATATTTCCGGTGAGAATTAATTCTGTTGCCTTTGCCGAGCCAACAAGCTTTGTGAGTCTCTGCGTGCCACCATATCCCGGAATGATGCCAAGATTCACTTCCGGCTGACCAAATTTTGCTCCAGGAACCGCAAATCGCATATGGCAAGACAAAGCAAGTTCGCAGCCTCCTCCCAAAGCGAAACCATTGACAGCAGCAATCACCGGTTTTCTCATATACTCCAAATTTGTAAAGACCGCTTGACCAAATCTTGCAAAATCCGCTCCTGTTTCAGCATTTTGCTCATGCAATTGAGCAATGTCAGCTCCCGCTGCAAATGCTTTTGGACCGGATCCTGTTATGATGATAGCCCGACATTTTTCTGAATCGGCGCAAAATTGGAGCGCTTTTTGCAGCTCATTCAATAAGGTTGCGTTTAAGGCGTTTAACTTATCAGGCCTATTCAATGTAATCAAACAGATATGGCCTTTTTCTTCAAGAATAATTGTTTCAAAGTTCATGACATCAATCCTGAACGGTGATAAAGTGTGTCTAAAGGCACAATTTAGCATTTTTCGCCGTATGAGGATTACTGCAATTAGGGATAATTTATGATGCGAAAATATATACTTCTATGCTTTTCATGGATATTGGCTTGCACATTACTGATGCCAATATCTGATTTGGATGCTGCTTCCAGAAAGAAAGGGAAATCTTCCTCTTCGAAGTCATCCAAAAAGAAATCTTCAAAGAATTCAAAAAAGTCTTCGAGAACTTCAAAAAAGTCTTCGAGAACTTCAAAAAAGTCTTCGAGAACTTCAAAAAAAGGTTCAAAGAAGGGTCGTTATGCCAAAAAAGGAAGAAACAGAAGATCTTCCGGCTCATCAGGGCATAATCAATTTGTTTCTGTGAATGGCAAACAAGTATTTATTGAGGATACGATGATTGCCCCGGGATTGCGGTATATGCATTTCTTGTATGGCCCGCTCAATCACCCGGTATATGCCGTTGAAATGGATGCGAATGACCCAACTTTGAAGATTGGAGTCATCAAAGGAATGAATAAAAATGATGGATTGGAGCGAATAGGCGACATGTTCATGCGCATTGACACCACAGTGAGAGATAGCTTGCTTTCGGCTGTTAATGCGAATTTCTGGAGAGCATATCGCAATACTGCCATTGGTCCGCTTGTACTCAATGGCGAAGTGATTCAAATGGGTAATGAGAAGAAATGGACTAGTGCGTTTTTTGATTCAAAAAACAAAATGTATCTCGGTAGATATGATTTACAAGGAATGATTAGAACCGAAAGCGGTGAGAAATACCGAATCTCTTATACAAATGAAAGACCAAGCGTAGATGGCATCGCAGTGTATAATCTATATGGCGGAACTTCCATTCCTCATGTTCCAAATATGCAATTGGATAAAGCAGCAGAAGAATTTCTTGAAAACAGACCTCAATCTGCGGAAGACTCTACAGAAGAAGAGTTGGATATGGAGCAATTGAAAGCTGAATTGGCCGAGATGAAAAGACAGTCGAACATAGAATACCCTTTGATTAAAGTACAAGTCCGATTCTTGCGGTCGCCAACGGTAAATAAAGAGGTCCCTTGCTTAGTGAATGCTGTCGATACCGGCACTGTTGCCATGCCTCTCAGAGGTGCAATCATATCACTTGGAAGAGATTTTCCGGCAGATAGATTACCTGTTGCCGGTGATACATTGTTCATTCGATATTATACAGCTGAAAAGGATACCATTCCTTTTGTTCAGGCAGTATGTGGTACTCCGCGTTTGATTGAATCCGGCGAAGTTCGTCAACAAGCAGTGAGCGAGGGTTCGCGCAATAGTAGATTCATCGGACATAATCTTCCTCGCACAGCGATCGGAACAAATACAAGAAAAACCAAAAACTGGTTGGTGCTTGTGGATCCCTCGGGTAAAGGAAGAGGTGCTACACTGGATCAAATGGGTGCAATCATGAAAAAGCTCGGAGCGCATGATGCATTGAATTTAGATGGTGGTGGTTCTTCGATGATGATGGTTTGCGGTGAAAATGTTTGCAACAATTCTCGTGTTCCAAGTGGCAGAAGAATATCATGCGCACTTGCTGTATTTCGAAAACAAAAAGTTCTACGCGAACGATTGCAGGATCAGAATCAAGTAGAATAAAAAACGGGATGACCTTTTGGATCATCCCGTTTGTTATATGTTCTTTGTTCGATCAATAGGAATATCTTTTTGCATCACCGGTCGCAAGAGGTGCGAGGTCGCGATGTTCAAGTCTTCGAACACCGATCAATCGAGTATCATAATAGGTACTTTCAAGTGAGGAAACGGTTACGCCATAGCGTGAGCTTGCATGAGCAAACAAATTGTCTCCAAGATAAATACCAACATGTGATACATACACTTCTTTGCGTGTATGGAAGAAAACGAGATCACCGAATTTCATTTCTGATCTGTTCTTGATTGGTCTTCCAACATTCCATTGCGTTGCTGCAGTACGAGGAAGAGTTACATCTCCTGCACCTGCAAAAACAGCTCTAGTGAAAGCAGAGCAATCAATTCCTGATTTGGATGTTCCACCATAGACATATGTGGTTCCAATCCAATTCATGATTTCATCCATTATGGCTTTTCTTGCTATTCCACCATCGGTGGTTTCATTTGCCGAAGGATCATTTGGATCGCTATCGATATATGAAAGCCACAATGAGCGGAAAGCATCCATGTCAACAACCACATCGTCTTCTTCTTCAAGTTCGGTTACATCCTCACCTTCGGAAATCATAGAGCCGGCTACGGCTTCTGATGCAGTTAATTCGCCCTCATCAATGTGTGAAGAAAGGGACTGTTGTGTTGAGAGAGCCTCGGCAATAGAGCCAGTATTCGTGGCGATGTCCGTTGTCGGGGTTAGGTCAGCATCCGGTTCCAAACCGGCCAGTCTAGAGAGATCCTCATTGTTGTTGAGGTAGTCAAAGGCAAGTTTCTTGCCTGCGACACGATCACATTTTGTTTTTGAAACATGAACAATTCTGTAGCGATGCTTCTTAGATTTTTTCTTTGAAGCAACTCGTTTCGTTACCTTTCGCTTGTCCGATTTTTTTCGGGCAGCATATGAACTATTGGTTGGCAAAGCTAGAGCAATCACGAAGAGAACCAAGCTGAGCCAGAAAGGTACGAGGGGTATGGACTTACGCATAATCACCTCTGCAATTGTAAAAAATACCTTGTCTGGTAGTATGGTGCCAATCCTGTGAGGCGGATCGACGTTCTTCCGGGCGGCGCGTCTGTTGAGCCGATAGCGGAAGCTTAATTAGCGATTCTGAAGAAACACTTTTTCAAGTGATATTGTTCCGAATATTCCCGGGCGGAGACCGATAACGGGACTTTGTGCTAATCGATAGTTAATTGTGTAGTATAAAAACACCCAAGGAGCTTCTTGTATGATAATTCGCTCCATTTCATTGTATGCCTTGAATCGTTGTTCGGAAGTTAATCCGGGCCATAAAGCCAATTCATACAGTGAGTCAACACTTCGATTCGAAAATCTTGTGTCATTTAGGCCTTTGGGCGAGGCCATGTTCGAGTAAAAGAGTGCGAGTACATTCTCCGGATCGGGATAATCCGCAATCCAATTCCCACGCCAGAATCCTAGTTTTCCTGAATGCATCATAGCAGAATGCTCAGGAAAATTGACCTGCCTTAATGAAGTTTTGATGCCGAATTTGAGCCATTGCTGCTGCAATGCTTCAACAATCTGCACCGTAGTTGCATTATTGCCGGATTGAAGGGTTATCTCAGGCAAACCTAGTCCGCCGGGAAAACCGGCTTCCTCCAACAATGCTTTCGCTTTGGCAGGATTATATGCATAACCTTTGACTTCAGAAGAAAATCCGGGCATTGAAGGCGAAAGGGGACCATGCTCGGCAGGTATTCCTTTTCCCTTCAATACATATGTACATAGTGCTTTGCGGTCTATTGCATAATTCAGCGCTTGTCTGATTTTTGCAGATTTCCATAAAGGCATGCGGGATGTTTCGGCATTTGCCTCGCCATCAAGCATGATTCCACAAAAAACTATGTCATGTGCTTCTTCTCGAAGCAGTATATGCTGTGCATATGATTCAGAGAGTTTGCCATTTACAAGAACTTTCGGAAGAAAAATCGGGTCTATTGAAAGAATCATATCCAGATTCCCATTATCATATTCCAAAAATTCCGTCTTTGTGTCCTTGATGAATTGAACAATGACAGTATCCAAATAAGGCAAACGAATACCTTCTTCATCAAAATCATGATACAATGTATGTTTCTTGAGTTCAATGAATCTGTCCTGCTCCCAACGATGAAACATAAAAGGGCCGGTTCCAACCGGATGTGCCCCAAATGTTTCTCCATATTTCATGACTGCCTCTTTGGGGACAATCCTGCAATAGGGCATAGTGAGTAGAGAGAGCAAAGGTGCAAAGGGCTTTTTCAAGACCAACGCTACTGTACTGTCATTGATAACCTTTATCCCTTCAATGTGCTGATCTCCATTACCATTCTTACTGTTTTCATGATATTCATCAGCGCCTTGAAGACGCTCACGAAAAATCCAAAAACCTGTCGTCTTGGTACGAGAATCACAAATCCTCTCAAAACTGAATTTCACATCCGATGCTTTGAACTTCCTTGAATAATCAGGTGATCCAAAACATGAGTCTTTGTGAAAGAAAACATCTGTGCGAAGATTAAATGTCCAATTGAGTCCGGAATCATCTACACTCCAAGACTTGGCCAATCCGGGCATAATTTCGCCATTTGTGTCTAATTTCACCAGACATTCGAAGATATGACCTCCAATATGAATGGGCCCAGAAATACCGGCCATTGCGGGGTCCAAGGTTGTCAAACCCTGTGGTTCATTATAGGTGAATGTCGCATCTTTAGATTGTTTGTCATTCCCACATGAAAGCAGGAATGAACACAAAACAATGATGCAAAACTGTATTCCAATTGTCAAAGAACATGCGAATCGCTTGGAATCGCTTTTTCTACCAATAAATGGAAAGCGCCTTTTATTGGAGTTGGCAAGTAAAGGAATTTTGGGCACTTGACCAAGAAAATCAACAACTTGCATCAATATCTGTTGGAAAATCAGCGGAATTCGAAAATAGCGATACATATCATGTAACATCATGAAATACAACAAGTTAGAAGATAAAAGTAGGAATTTTTTATGGCGATTTTTTGAAGCATTTCTTTTTGAGCAATGTGGATAAAAAGCCAATGCGTTCGGGCTTTGAAAGATATATTTTTGTCAGATGAAGATGTCAGCATTTCAAAAGTCACTATTTGCAATTTTCCTATTCCTTGCCACACTATGGTTTGGTGGCGGATTGGCTCGCACGGCCATAGGATTTGACTTGTTCACACCGGGTACTTTGGACATCAAGCCGTTTCTAACCCAGGAACAAATTAACTATTCTATACGATTGATGGGCGTGACGGCTTATTATACGATTGCAGGGTATGTGGGGAGCTTGGCAAGTGCCCTTATTCTCATTTTTTCATTGAAGGGGAGAATCAAACAAAGGGGTTGGCTTTTCATGGCAATCTTTTTGTATTTCTTTTTTTCTCCGTATGAACTATACCTTTCATGGCTTGATCTTCAATTGATTTATCGCATTAATGACATTGATTTTGTAAATTTGCTCAAAGATGATGGATTGCTATATGTGTTCAAACAACGCTTTCATCCGTGGATGACAGCAATTAGCTTTCTCTCTCTGCTCTCCTATATCTCCGCTTTGCTCATTTTGGCGTGGCAGCCTCTGAATGTGCATGACAAAGCGGAATATTCTGAATGAACTAATATTGAAATATCGTGAAACTACAAAGCATATTAGACGACATGCTCAGTCTTGCGCATGATCTGAATTATTCTGTACGAAGGGAAAAAGGAAATTTTAGAGGTGGAGATTGTCGCGTGAATGATGATCGTTTCATCGTATTGAATTCGCTCATTCCTTTGGAATCAAGAGTAGTGTTATTGGCCAGGATTTTGGCGAAACATGAATTGCAAGACAAAGAATTGAAGCCGGCTGTGAAAGCCGTCATAGAAAAAGAAAAGGGAAAAGAAGGAAAGGGTCAAACAATAGAAATGGATTTCCCGACAGATTCATAAAAAAAGCCCGCTCATGCAGGCTTTCGTTTTTAACTCAATCGGACAGGCATCACAAGAATCAAAATATCGGTGGCCTCACCCGTGGGTTCTATCAGAACTGCTCGGTTAGGGGATGAGAATGATAGTCTTACCATTCCTGATTCATCTCCGGACAATTGCTGAAGCGCTTCTTCCAAATACCGATGATTGAAACCAATCTCAAATGACTCCCCGCCTGTGAACTCACAAACAGTTGATTCATCTGCATTGCTTCCTGACTCATCGTCCTCTCCATGCACATGAATTCTTTCGGGAGTCAACGTGATCTTGATTTGTCTGCTTGTACTGCTTGTAAACAAAGCAACTCTTTTGATGACACCCACCAAATCCCTTTGGTTGACAATCGCAATCTTGTCATTGTCAACTGGGATCACATTTTCATAAGGTGGGAATCTCTCATCTATGATGCGTGTGATCACGGTTGTATCCAGCATGGCAAAACGTGCATGTGTTCTTGTGACGGACATGTCCACATCGGAATCAACTTTGCGCAAAACTTCCATTGCACGTGAGGGGATGATCACATCTAAATCATCAGGGAAACCTTCTCCACGTATGATCACTCTTGCCAAGCGATAACTGTCAGTTGAAACACCAACAACATGATTTCCACGGAATTGGAACAATACGCCGGTCATGGCGGGACGATATTCGTCATCGGAAACCGCAAACATTGTTCTATTGGCAATTTTCATTGCATCCGCAGCGGAAAGATGCGCATTCTCACCATCGGGAAATACCGGCTGCTGCGGATAATCCGCACTGTCCATGCCTTTCATGGTGAATGTACCGCCTTTGGTAGAGAACTTGATATCCATATTGGCATTGACATCAACCAATACTGAACCTTCTTGTCCAAGGGATCGCAGGAGATCATTGAGTTTTCTTGCCGGTATCAACACTGTCCCTTGAGCTTCAACCATGCAAGCAGTACTTGTGGAAATTGTCATTTCCTGATCTGATGCAATGAGCTCCAATCCTGTTTTAGTAGCCGTGCAATACACATGCTCCAATACAGGCAATGTGGAACGGGGTGGAATTGCAGGTAAAACGCGCTGCATCGCTTTTTGAAAATCACCGAGAGAGATTGAAAATTTCATGAGTATGCGGGTGATAATGAAATTATGAAAAGGATCTTATAGTTCACCGAAACCGGAACTGAAAAAGAGCGTGATATCCTCCATTGCTTGTTGTTCATCGGGGCCATCCACCGTGACTTCGAGTTTGCACCCAAGTTCAGCGGCCAAGGTCATGACGCCTATGATGCTTTTGGCATTAATTGAGAAACCATCTCTGTTAAGAAAGATTTCGGATTTATATTTTGCCGCAAGCTTTACAAGTGAAGCAGCAGGTCTTGTGTGCAAGCCTGCTCTGTTTTTTACTGTGACAGTTGATACTAACATACGATGTAGAGTAGAGTTTTGGCTGATACTGCCCCAAAGAAAGAGCCGGCCCATGCCGGAATTGACATCAAAATATACAAATTCTCGTTTCGGGAATGCACGGAAATTTGTCAACAATTTGTCCACAATGTTACACATTGCATAAACCTTGTCCAAGTTAGGAATTGAGTAAATTGTATTTTTGGACGGAAGGTTCCTTATTTATATGTTACAAGGTCATTAGCCATGTCATTTTCAGAGGCCATCAAACGAACAATTGAAGATTCAATTGCAACAAAGCAATCACTTTTGTTGAAACAGTCTGAAGAAATCGAGAGGATAGGCATATTGCTTGCCTCGAAGCTGAAAGATGGTGGGAAAATCATGTTCTGCGGAAATGGCGGCAGCGCAGCAGATAGCCAGCATCTTGCGGCAGAATTGGTGATTAGACTTCGGAGTTCCGTGAATCGGGCTGCTATTCCGGCCATGGCACTAACTGTTGACCCCTCAATCATGACCGCAGGTGGAAATGACTTGGGTTATGAAAAAGTTTTTGCTCGATGCGTTGAAGCTTATGGTCGCCCGGGTGATGTCTTAATCGGAATTTCTACATCGGGCAATTCAGAAAATGTACAACATGCCATGAATATGGCTCAGTCAAAGGGTGTCCATCGCATTGGTTTGCTTGGCGGAAATGGTGGTTTCCTTCTTGGTGAATGTGATGATGCCGTGATTGTACCGAGCACCGTGACTGCACGCATTCAGGAATCACATATCATGATTGGTCATATCTGGTGCGAAATGATTGAGGAAATTCTCTTCCCGGAATTATTTACTTGATGAGACTGCTTTTCCTATACGATAACATTGTTTGATGATGGATCTCTTCCTTTCATGAATCAAGATATCAGGCTTGTTCTTACTCAATGAACCTGCAATTTTCCGTGCTATCTTTCCCGCATAGTAAATCTCTTTGATTTGCCACCTATTGCTTAAATCAACCAATAGCATATTGTCACGCAATGAGCTGTGATGAATGTCTCTGTCCAATAACACTATGCTATTCTTTCCTGGTAACACCATTGCCAGTACTTCATTTCTTTCGATGATTGATATTGTGTTTATTTGCTTTGATTCCTGCCAGAGCGTCAAGACATCATGCACTCCAAGGATGAAAATGGATGAAGTGAAACTTGAAATAATGACTTGCAATAATGTTCTCGATTTTGCCACGAAGAATATGCAGAACACAATACATGTGGCCATTGGAAATGCATGATGATCTTTATATGCTATCCAGTTCCAAGATGATACCAAGCGATGTATGTCCAACATCACCATAAGTACTTGATGCATTGCCAAACCAAATGTTGTTGCAAGAAGTGTGCTGAATGTGGTGCATAATATGCAAGCCAATAACCAACATAGAGATAATGTAAATGCCGGAATCAATATAAGATTCGCAATCGGAGATATAAGTGAAATCATGTTGAAATACCATGCAGTGAGCGGAATCAACATGCAGGATGCAGATAGAGACATGGATAGGGAACTTGATGCAAAGCTGTATAACCAGTGAGCTTTGCCGATCAATCTGTTGTTGAACTCCATGAAATGTTCATATAACAATATCAATCCCAGCATCCCCAAGGCCGACATCTGAAAACCTATGGATCTGATCAATGGTGGTTCCAAGGATAGCATGATGGAAAGTGAGAGGATCAATCCATGCAACTGAAACATGTTTCGTTGATTTGCTCGAGCAATGGCTGCGAATGCAACCATCATGCATGCTCTGGTTGCGGGCGGATCCCATTCCACGATGCATAGGAATATAGTCAAAGCCATGATCAATATTATTGTTCTCCATGCAAATGACGGAATCCACGCCAGGACTATCTGCAAAATAAGCGCAATGATGCCTGCATGAAAACCACTCACTGAAAGTATATGCGCTGTTCCGAGCAAAGCAAATGATTCTCTCATTTCTTTGGACAAACCGGATGTGTCGCCCAATAAAAGAGATATGGATAATTCCTGTGTTTCAATTGGCACCGATGCTCTGATTACATTCTTTATCCTTGTTCGTAGATAGTGAATGTATGCGTGATATGAATATTTTCCATCATCCAATATCTTCATTGATTGTGCTTGTACCAACCATTGCAAGTTTTGTGATATTGCATAATCACGTTCATTGAATTCTCCCTCGAGATTGGGGTTTTTGGGATTTGCTATCACTCCATTGCATTGCACGATCATTCCCGGAAGCGGTTTGATTTTTCCACGGATGCGAACATGAATTCTACAGTCTTCTATTCTTGGAATTTCCGGAGTGTCTACATAGCCCTTAATGATGCAAACATGACTTGAATCATGTTTCGAATATGCCTCCATAATTCTGCCCTTGATCACGCCCTTCATTCTTACTGAAAGTGGATAATGCATGGCAGGATTGATAGTTTCAGTTTCTGCGAATATCATCATTCCCAATAAGAATGATGATAGTGTTTTGAAAGCAGTATGAATGCAACATGCAATAAGTGAAAGGCAACAAGCAAGCATCAACATGGATGCATCAATTTGTTCATCAAGTAAAGTGTGAAACAGCATTCCAAAGATGATGAACAAGCTTATCCAGAGTGTAGGAGTTTTTGTAAGGACATGATGCATGCGAAGAACCCTTTGAGAATGCATGCAACATAAAAAAGCCGTCCTTATGAGACGGCTTTGAAAATCATCCTGATTTTTACTGCTTTATTCTTCTTCGAATCCGGCAACTTCATCTCCGACATCCTCGCAATCATATAAATGTTTCTGACCCGAGAAGCGACTCTTTTCTCCTTCGCTTTTCTCATCGCTTTGCATTGCTTTTTGTTCCAGCGTTGCTCTGATTGCAGCATCGCGTTTGCGAAGTTGCTCATCTACCTTTCGGTCAAAATATTTACGTCCATCTACATATGTTTGCTCCACTCTTGAAAAATTCGAAAGTGGATTTCCATTCCATAAGACGATGTCTGCATCCTTGCCAATCTCTATCGATCCAATGCGATCATCAACCTTGAGAAGTTTTGCGGGATTGATCGTGACAAATTTCATTGCTTCTTCTTCAGTGACAGGTCCGTATTTCACGGATTTTCCTGCTTCTTGATTCAATCTTCTTGCCATTTCCGCATCATCGGAATTTATTGCCACCGTTACGCCTTGCTCATGCATGATGGAAGGGTTTTCCGGAATCGCATCATATACCTCGAATTTATATGCCCACCAATCCGAGAAGCTGGAAGCACCTACACCGTGGACCTGCATTTCTTTCGCGAGTTTATACCCTTCAAGAATATGAGTGAAAGTATTGATTTTGAATCCAAATTCTTCTGCAAGGCGAATGAGCATGAGGATCTCGCTTTGCACATAAGAATGACAATGAATTTGTCTTTTGCCGCGAATGATTTCAAGAAGTGTTTCAAGTTGAATGTCTTTTCTTGGGGGCAATGTTCCTGAAGCACCGGCATCTTTCCAAGCTTTTTCATATTCCAATGCAGCCCTGAAGCCATCGCGCATGATTTCTTCAACGCCCATTCTTGTTTGTGGATATCTGGATGTGAAACGGTCGCCCCAATTTGCCTGCTTCACATTTTCACCGAGTGCAAATTTAATTGTGCCGGGGAAATCCATTTTAAGACCATTCGCATCATCTCCCCAACGCAATTTGATGAGTTGTAATTGGCCACCGATGGGATTTGCTGAACCATGCAAAAGATGGCTTGCAGTTACCCCGCCGGCAAGTTGACGATAGATATTGATGTCATCGGGTTGCAAAACATCGCCAATGCGAACTTCAGCTGTGATTGCATGTGTGCCCTCATTCACTCCGGCTTCGATTGCAATATGAGAGTGTTCATCAATGATTCCGGGAGCCAAATGTTTTCCGGTCGCATCGACAATGGTATCTGCTTTTTGCTGCAAATCTTTCGCGATTGCAACAATTTTACCACCTGAAACAAAAACATCGACGCCTTTGAGGATGCCTTCTTTTGCAGATGTCCATACGGTTGCATTTTTAAACATCACGGACTTTTGAGCAGGTTTTGCATCCAATCCGAAAGGTCCGTCAGGGAAAACAATCGGATATGTGGCAGCCATCTTCGTGCGTTCTTTTTCTTGTTTGGGTTTTTCGATGAATGCGCTATCACGGACAGCACTCCAAGAAATTTCTCTTCCGGTTGGAAGAAGTGCGGTTCCACGAGCATTCAATGAATCCATGAAGCCATTGCAGCGGATGGATCCTTCTGCACCAAGTGAGTCTCCGGCAAATGAGAAATACACCTGCTTACCGGTTTGTTGCATTTTTACTGAAATGGAAAGAGAATCCTTTGTCAAATTTGCGCCGGGGCTTTCTACTTTCCCATCGATCTTTAATTGCATTTTCGGTAGAGATTCAGCTGTGAATTTCCACTGTCCTCGAATGTCAAATTCAGGTTTTTGCTTGATCGTCTGCTCTTCTCCTGCAACAAATACAGACGTGATGGAACCATCATCGAAAATATTTCCGTCTGCAATAACCAAATTTGCGAATGTGCCCGGTTTGATGGTGCCAATCATATCCTCAGCGCCCCATAACTCAGCAGGTATGGTGGTTAGAGCGGCCAATGCGGTTTCTTCTTTCAAACCATAACGAATAGCTTTGCGAATGTTTTTGAGGAAATCTGATTTGTCTTTGAGGCCATTCAATGTGAATGCAAAGCGCACTCCTGCAGACTCCAACATAGCAAGATTGGAAGGTGCCGCATCCCACGATTTCAATTCCGCGAGTGACACGCCTGAAGCACTTCTCAATGATTGAACATTTGGTGCGGCGGGGAATGACAAAGGAATGATCATCGGTGATTTGAGTGATGCGATTTGAGGAAGTCTGCGATACTCATAACCACTTCCTTCATAAATCAACTTCAGATCAAATTCTTTTGCAATATTGGCTGCACGCAACACGGCATGTTCATTTCCAGTTTCGAAAACGATAGGAGTTTTGCGTGACATGATACCTGCAATCGCTTCCAATGAGAAATTTGTTTCGGGAGCGGGGACCTTGGGATTTTTGCTGAATGTGTTTTGCGCATCAGCATACCATTGACCATCAAGAAAAGCTTGTCTGATCAATGCAATGCTACCCATCAATGCAGATGGATATGCATTTCTGGAATTGCCTTTTCTGAATGACATCCATTGAGCAATATCCGGTTTGAGAATTACTTCCGTGGCAGAACCTGCTTTTGCGAATACCAACGCGGATGTACCGCGCATGATGCCATCCATGGAATTGACATGCGCTATGCAAAAACCCTGCTTATACAGTTCGGCGGCAGACTTTTCATCGATTCCAAGAGAATTGGCAATATTGAATTCAGGTTTGATAGCCTCATTCCAATATCGTGCACCTCTGTTCAAAGAAGCAGGTTTTTCAATTTCATCTTCCCCCTCGGGGTTGAATCCTCTTTTTTGCGAACCACCAGGTACGCCTACCGAAGAATATGATTCTATGAATCCGGCATAGACATGGGCTCCGTTCAATGAGCGGACAGTTGCTCCCACAGGTATTGCGATTTGCGCACCCGCAGCTTCGATCCTATCATTACGAATGATGATTGTGGCATTGCGGATGATTCTCCCTGGTTCCGGAATCAATGTGCATTGTGTGAGAGCCAGATATCGCAGGGGTTTATCACGCAAGCCATCAATGACTTTGCTTTGAACTAAAGGTTGTGCATGCATCATGCCTTGCATCACAAGGAGTAAGAAGCAGTAAGCAAGAATGATTCGAGTACATGTTTGAGCTTTGCCGGACATTATAGTGTATCCTGTTTCTAATTGACCAATGGGATGGCCAAAATACTAAAAATGATTGATGCCATACAGGGAATTCATCAGGGGGAAATAAAAAAACCCGCTCTTCAATGAAGTGCGGGCTTAAGCGGGACCGACGAGGCTCGAACTCGCGACCTCTGCCTTGACAGGGCAGCGCTCTAACCAGCTGAGCTACGATCCCAAATCAACGTTCGTATGTGGACTCGAGGGGAATCGAACCCCTGACCTCGTGAATGCCATTCAAGCGCTCTCCCAACTGAGCTACGAGCCCGTTGCAAACACGAACAGCAAAAATATGGGCATTTTTCCGAATAATCAAACTGTTTTTTCAGTTGTTCTGAGGTAAAAACAGGGCTTGGTGAATAGAGAATGGCTATGTTCAAGCTATTCACTGCTGTTTTTTTGGTAATTTTGTCATGCATTTGTGGATAGATTGAACTATAATTCGTTCAGAATCAAATGCTTGTGATGTTCCACATGAGATATTGAATGATGTATCTTGAACTTTCCCTGCTCATCTTGTGCTTTGTCCTTATGGCAATCAATGCATTGTCAAGGTCTGCATTAACGGAATTGACACCTCAATTCCTTGATGCTTTTGAAGCAATCAAGCCGGAAAGAGCCGGATTTCTCATTCGACTACGCTCAACGAATGCAGCCCATGCTCGCATTTCTTTGCTCATCATGGATGCCCTTATCCTACTATTGTTAGGAGCATTCACACTTCTTTGGACAGCTTCCGGTCTTGAAAAGCCGCTTGCAGAAATACCCACATTATTGATATCTCTGATTTTGGTGATAGTCATCAAAACGCTTGCCTCTGCAATAGGTGAGCGCTATGCAGAGCGGTTAACCTCCACGACTTTTGTCTATCTCCGAATTTTGTCATTTGTATTTTACCCTTTGAGTCTCATTCTGGTAAGGCTTGGCACATTGTTGAATCCACCGATGACTGAGTCTGAACAAAGAGAGGAATTCGATGCCTTGGTGGATACCGCCAGAGAAGAGGGAACACTGGATGATGGAGAATATCGCATTTTCAAAAACATCATGAATTTCAGTGAAATTCGTGTTGCAGATATCATGACGCCAAGGTCTGTGGTATTCAGCGTGCAGTCAAAGAAAACCGTTGCCGAGGTTGCACTTATGTCCGAATTGCAGATGTATTCCAGATTCCCTGTCTGGGAGGGTGATTCAATCGACGGAGTAATTGGCTATGCACTCACAAAAGATGTATTGAGGGCGGCTTTGGATGGAAGAAGAAATCGAACGATGGACAGAATTGTTCGACAAGTGAATTTTATACCTGACAATGCAACATTGGAAAAGGCATTGGAGCAATTTCTCCAAGGAAGACAACACATGTTTGTCGTGGTTGATGAGTATGGTGGAATTGAAGGTCTCGTAACAATGGAAGACGTTCTTGAAACCATGCTGGGTACAGAGATTGTTGATGAAGCGGATAGAATCATAGATTTGAGAGAATTGGCAAAATCCAGAAGAGACAAAAGAGTGGCGGAATATCAGGAACGTGATATTCTGAATAAACAAGACCTTGATGATGAAGACATCATATCGGATGATGAATAATGCAACAAAAGTTCATATCAATGCTATTGCTTCTCATGTTCATTGGTACAATGAGCGGCCCGCCTTTGCTTGTGCATTATTGCTGTGGCGAGGTTGAATCTGTAGCGCTCTCACTTGACCATCAAGATGCATGCTGTGAGAAAAACTATTCGCAAGTAGCCATAGACATTCCTGCATGCTGCGAAGATGATCTTATTGAAACCGCATTGAATGTGGAGGGAATTCCGCTTACAATTTTCATTCATTTGATAGCGCCAATGATTCGGATGCTACAGCATCTTGATCATGATATGCAATCAATACATAATGCCTCAATTCAACTTGCTTCCTATTTGACATTCCCTTCAACTTCCTCGCTATTTCACGACCGAGCGGGTCTTTGCATATTTCGAATATAGAATGCTGTTGTTATCTCGGATAATTGACAGTATTCATTCATCAATTTGAGACAGACATGTTCAGATGCATCGCAATCATGATGCTCCCATTGTTATGCTGTATTTCAAGTGTAATGGCTTATTCGGTAAATGATACGATTCGTGGAATTGTATTGAGTGCACTTGACTCATCGGCATTATCAGGAGCAACTATAGTAGTAAAGAACTTAAATATCGGAGTTAGAACCGATCAACAGGGCCGTTTTGTCATAAAAACACCAAGTGTCAATCAACTTCAATTGATTGTATCATCCATAGGATATGCAAAAGATACAATTGATATACCACCACAGTCCAATGACCTCATTCGCATTTTGCTGATGCCTGATGCTCGGACAAAAACTGTGATAGTGGAAGAAACGGGTTTGCAGTCCATCACCAAAGCAGAAATCAAAACTGAAAAAATTTCATCAAGACAGCTAAGGGAATCCGCTTGTTGTTCCCTGGCTGAATCTTTTGAGAGAAGTCCTTCGGTTGAAGTATCATATGCAGATGCCGCAACAGGAGCAAAAGTCATACAACTTCTTGGTTTGAAGGGCATGTATACCCAACAGTTGCTTGAAGCCGTTCCGGGTATGAAGGGTTTGGCTTTACCATATGGCATGGATTTAATACCGGGAGCATTTTTGGAATCAATTAGCATTTCAAAGGGTGCTGCATCTGTGATGAATGGATATGAAGGAGTCGCGGGCCTCATCAATATCGAAATGCTCAAGCCGATCATGTCGCCACGTTTGTTTGTCAATGCTTATCTAAATCAAATGGAACGCTATGAATTGAATATCGCTTCTGCAATCGAACCCATAAGAGGTTTGCATGCAATGGTAATGTTGCACGGGAGCACATTCAATCATGAAATGGATGGCAATAATGATGGCTACATAGACATGCCATTATTCAATAAACTGAATGGAACGTTCAGAGCGGAATACACGGCAGATGACATCGAGTATCAAATCCTTGCTCGATATGTGAATGATGAACACAGCGGCGGCATGACCACTCCGTTCAAAAACCTGCTTGCCGCACAAGGAATATTCGAAAGTAAGACTCATCTTGAGAGAAGCGAAGTGATGGGAAAAATTGGTTTCCTGGAATTGGATAATGCATTTGCGGAATCATTTGCTATTCAATTGGCAGGATCAAAGCATTCCATGAATTCATCATTCGGTATAAGAGAATATGAGGGAGAACAACAAAGCGGATTCATGAAAGCAATTGCTGTGAAAGAGCTATCAAGCAATCACAAATTATGGTATGGTCTCTCTTATATGTTTGATTCATTTGATGAAACAATGTTTGGAATGGATAAACAACGCACAGAATCAGTGCCGGGAATCTTCGCAGAAGAGACATTTACACCGAATGAATCACTAACAATCGTGACCGGTATACGCATTGATGTTCACAATCTATTTGGTACCATTGTCACTCCAAGAATGCATCTCAAATATTCTCCGATAGAGTCATTCAATATTCGCATATCGGCCGGAAGCGGCATGAGAGTTGCAAATATATTCACCGATAATTTGTCTGCTTTTGTCAATAATAGAAGAGTTCAGATTGATTCAATTCTGAATCCTGAAAAAGCCTGGAATTATGGTGGTTCAATTACATATACAACCACGCTATTCGGCATGCCTATGACATTTGACACCGAGCTTTATCACACGCGTTTCCTAAATCAAGTCAATACTGATTTCGATGCATCGGCAAGAATACTTCGCATCGCAAATGATTCATTTGCATATGCCACATCATTCATGATGCAAGCTCAAATGATGCCTTGGGAAGGATCTAAAATGAATATCGCATGGCGATTCAATGATATGTGGCAAACGAGTGACAATACATTGCAAAGAAGAATCTTGGTGAGTCCGCGTAGAGCATTGTTTATGTTTTCTCAAGCACTGTTCAATGAACAATTTCAATGCGATGTCACCATGATGTGGAATGGAGAAGGGCGTTTGCCTTCGACAATGGAAAATCCGGAGGGATTTCGGATGACAGAACAGTTTCCTTCATTCACTCGTGTGAACGCACAATGTACTTGGAGAACCCCTGGATTTGATGTGTATCTCGGAGTCGAGAATATCATGAACACATTGCAAAGCCATGTCGTGATTTCACCGGATCGCCCAAATAGTAATCTCTTCGAAGGTTCGCTGGTTTGGGGTATGCTCGATAATCGCATGATCTATCTTGGAATGAGAGCCCAATTCTAAGGATTCAGTACTTTTGCAGTAGTTTATCATACCTCATTGGCAATACTTATGTTTACCGGACTCGTTGAAGAAGTCGGAAAAATATCAAAGATAGAAACAAAAGGCAGTGGCCTTACTTTATCTATCCGTGGTTCAAAGGTCATGAATGATCTTTCAATCGATGATTCAATATCCGTAAATGGTGCTTGCCAAACAGTTATCGCTGTTAAGGGAGATGAATTTCGTGTTGATACAGTGAAGGAAACATTGCTAAAAACCACATTGGGTTCATTCAAAGTTGGTGATTCGGTCAATCTTGAAAGAGCATTGCAAGTCACAGATAGATTGGGTGGCCATATAGTTCAAGGTCATGTCGATTGCGTTGGCAGAGTTCATTCGATAACAACAGTTTCCGGTGGCGGTTGGGAATTATGGATTTCATTCCCTGATCAATTCGCAAAATATGTAGTGCCGGTCGGCTCTATTTGCATAAACGGAGTGAGTCTTACGGTGGCCCGTGTCCGTAATAATATGTGCATGCTTGCAATCATACCACATACATTGGCCGTAACGACGATCGGAGCATTGACTGTCAATGCGCAAGTAAACATTGAATTTGATATTCTTGCCAAGTATGTCGAAAACATGATCGGTATCAAAAAACAATCTTCTTCTGCTTATGATTCATTATTGGATCAACCTGACTTATGATCGCTCAAACTCTGCCATTTATCCAAATACCCGGAATGTCTGAATATTCAAAAAAAGACAAGGCATTCACTCATGAACCGGATAGTCTTGAACGCGATCAAAGGGCACATTCACTAGGACCGAATTCAGCCGAAGCCATTCAGGAAACAATGTCCGATGTAATATGCTCATCCCTTCAGCAATCACATTTGAAAGCATTGGCTTCAGGAAAAGCGAGCGTCATCGTAACAGGTCAGCAACCCGGCTTTTTGGGTGGACCTTTATATTCATTGTACAAGGCAATGACTTGCATTGCAATTGCGAAGTATCAATCAACCAATGATCATCAAGTAATTCCCGTTTTCTGGATTGAGGACAATGATCATGATGGAATGGAAGCCGGCATTGCCACCATCATTGATGCCAAAGGAAACCTTCATTCGATTGAATGTGAAGACAAGCAACTATTGCAGTCCAAACTTTCCATTTCGGAAAGGGTTTTTTCTGAAGATATCATCCGTATAATCAATGACATTGCTTCATTGCTTCCCGACACGGAATTTGGTCAGACAATTGCAAAAGAATTGCAATCGATTCATCGGCCCGGCATATCATGGTCGAGTGCATTCTTATCATTTATGCAAAAACGCTGTGGTGAATATGGTGTCTTGTTTTTCTCATCTGCAATTGCCAGAAAGCACGGCTTGTTTGCTGATGCGATGATTCATGAGCTGATGAATCCGGGAAATCTCAAAACATATGTTGACCGTGCAAATGACGACATTCTTAAAGAGGGTAAACAGATTCAATCAGAAGCAGGGGATATCAATGCATTTTTTCATGATGCAAATGGACAAAGAATAAAGGTAGAATATGTTGCCGATGATCTATATCGAATCGGTGAACTATCATTTGGAAAAGAAGAGCTGGCGCAATTCTTCTCTGCCCATACCCTTCAATTTTCTCCGAGTGTATTGCTTAGACCACTCATTCAAGACGCAATACTACCTACAGTCGGCATGGTTGTCGGGCCCGGTGAAGCGCGCTATATGTCGCAACTTAGATATGCTTATCCTGCTTATTCAATTCCAATGCCCGCACTTCATTCTCGGCATTCAGTCACGATTCTTTCACATTCCATTGGAAAGTATCTTGCAAAGCATGGATTGTCCACGCACGAATTCTTCAAAACGATGAATGAGATAGAGCAGGATTTATCTTCGAGATTTGCTCAGGATATCTCAGGTGAAGAATTGTTTATTTCTTTGTCTGATCACATTCATAATGCAATGCATGAAATTGCACTGCATGCGAATACAATTGATCCATCATTGCAAGGTGCTGTATCTGCAACGGAGCATGGAATTGAAAAACAATTGGATCAACTCGGTAAAAAAATGAAATCCGGCATCAAGAAAAAACAAGATCAACTATTTGTGAAGGCGCAAGAAGCTCATGATTGGATCTATCCTCACAATCATTTACAGGAGAGGGTTTTGAGCGCTGTTTCAATCGAAGTAAAGGTTGGGTCTGATGGTTTACGGGGAATATTGAATGAAATTCAGCAATCAGCTTGTGATGAACATCTGATCTTTCTGCCTGATTGATCAAGATTGACGTTCGATGACGAAATATGCAAAATCATTCAAGGATGATTTATACACTGAATCAGGGAAAATTTCAAGCAAGGAAACAGCTTCTTCAATCAATGTCTTCGCTTTGTTCTGAGCATATTCAATGCCTCCATGTTCTTTTACGAATGACATGATGTGATTGATGTCCGAAGATTGTAGATTTCCACGTTTGATCATCCCAATAATAGAAGAAGATGTGGATTTCGGAGCGCTTCTCAAAGCATGTATAAGTGGAAGTGTGATTTTCTTCTCTTTCAAATCATTGGCATATGGCTTGCCAATAAGATTTGTTCTGCTCACATAATCAAGCAAATCATCTCGAATCTGAAAAGCAAGGCCAACCAATTCGCCAAAACGAGTGATATGTTGAATTTTATGTTCATCGCTGATCGCACTGCGAGCTCCTATTTCACAACATGTGCTGATTAATGAGGCTGTTTTGTCAGTAATGATTTTGAAATATGTTTCTTCGTCTATGTTTAATTGTCTGCTTTTTTGCATTTGCAACAATTCGCCTTCGCTCATTCTTTGCACAGCTTTGCTAGTGGCTTTCAAAAAAGCAAATTCATCATGATCCACAGCAATGTGCAATCCGCGCGACAGCAAATAATCTCCCACCAAAACGGATGCCTTATTTTTCCAAAGCGCATTTATTGAAGGCATACCTCGTCTTTCCGAAGCATCATCCACAACATCGTCATGCACAAGCGTTGCGGTATGCAAGAGTTCAACCATTGAAGCTCCGACGAATGTCCTATCGGTTGTTCCGCCACATAATTCAGCACTCAAGAAAACAAGCGTTGGACGAACTCTTTTGCCTCTTTGACGCAGTATATACCGTATCACCAGATTGAGTAATGGTATGTCCGTGCGCATTTGCTCCCTGAAATATGGATGAAATACCTCAAGATGATGATTGACAACGCTGCTGATTTTTGCTATTGACATGAAACTATGGGATTGATGGTTCCGGATCTTTCTTCTTCCTTGCAAACACCGTAACGAGTATGCTTAGTTCATATAGAACCCAAAGAGGTGCTGCAAACACCATTTGGCTCACTGGATCCGTGCTTGGTGTAAGGGCGGCTGCCAATACCAAAATGACCACAATTGCATGCCTTCTGTACTTTCTGAGCATCTCAGGAGTGATGATGCCAATTTTGGATAAGATATATGCAATCATCGGAAGTTCGAAGATCAGACCCGCACTCAGGAGTGTTGTGGTGATGAAGCTGAAATATTCCGTCACATCAATGCTGTTTTTGATCAAAGTGGATCCAAAAGATGCAGTAAATGATAGCATCACGGGAATCATGATCCAATAAGCAAATGCCACCCCTGACAAAAAGCAAAAAGATGTGTAGACCGTTATTTTCCCGGCCCAACGACGTTCTTTTTCATATAAACCGGGTGCAATGAATTTCCACAGTTGATAGAGTGTAAATGGCATGGAAATGATTAATCCCGCCATAACGATGACTTTAAAGAAGAGAAAGGCCTGCCCGAATGGACGAAGATTTTGTAATTCCAGATTGACTGAAGCAGCGGGTTGCAATAGAACCCAGTTCATTAGTTGATCAACAAATGCCCCCGCTACAATGCAACCAAGTACCACCCCCAATGCTGCCAACCCCACTCGACGTCTCAATTCTTGCAGGTGGTCAAAGAAGCTCATTTCAAACTGTTCACCGTTTGGATTATTCGGCATATGTGTATCCGGTGATTAGCATGAAACAATCAAAAAAAGATGTGGTCTGAACAATGCCCCTCCGCCAATTGCATCAAGGCATTACAAAAATACGATAATACCCCATGTCGACCAACGTAATGCCCGACTCGTACCTTAAGAAATAGAATGGTTGTCGAGTGGAATGTTCAATATTGATTCATCAATGTGGAAAATGCCCTAAATCACTGATAATACCTAGCATACGCAATTTATGGCCACGATTTCAAGCATATTCAGGGGTATTTGATGCCATGCATTGCGTATGAATGCACGGCCTTTTTACAGTTCAATAAAAAGCAAGAAATATTTTTTTTGAAAATGAAATTTTCTACTTGTTTCTATGTGGAAAAATTTTCCATTTTTGCATCCCGGTTTTGCAGGACAAACAGAAAACAATCGGATAAGCTCCATCCCGCTTTAAGATTATCCATTCGCTGTTTTTGAACATGCCGATTTCCCCTCGGTTCAATCCCGGTCAGATGAGATAAGGTCATTCCCCAATTTGTGGCTTCATCTCATCAACTAACTCAACAATGTATTGTTGTGTTAATAAGCGCGGACAAGCAGTTCGTGCATTCTCAGCTCAACGGTCTATGATTCGTTTCATGGTACTTCATGCTTTGCGTGATAAGTTCCGAACGGTTCATGCCAGCTATTTGGAAAAGGAGTATCCTCTTGGCTAGAAAACGCGACACAATTGATTTATTTGCGGGCGACAAACAAACCCGAGCAGATATCGTAAAAAAACAAGCGACAGATCCCAATAATCTGGTGATCGGCGAAACAGGGCAATCCATCCGACCCAGGAGTCCCCAGGCAATTGAATATTGGGAGGGAATGTCTCGACTTATACGAGATAATGTTTCCTCTCAAATGTGGAAGACATGGTTTGAACTTATCAAGCCACTCACATGGGAAGATAATACGCTTACCATTGAAGTACCCAGCCAATTCTTTGTTGAGTGGATTGAAGAGCATTATCGTGATCTACTTCGCAAAACACTCAGTCAGGTTGGTGGCGAGGAAGCATCCTTGCGATATGAAGTTGTAGTCAGCAAGGGTGAGACTTCACTTGAAGACAGAACCATTCGCATCCCTGCACTGCGTAATACACCAACCACGGGCAATCAATCAGTTCTTCAGTTTGCTGCGCAAAGCAAACAGGCGGAACCGGATTTTGAGTTTCTTTCAGCATTGAATCAACGATATGTCTTTGACAATTTCGTGCGTGGTGAGAGCAATCAACTTGCCGCTTCCGCTGCATTCGCTGTCGCAGAGAGGCCAGGTAAAACCAATTTTAATCCACTGTTCATCTATGGTGGAACAGGTCTTGGAAAAACACATCTTGCCCAAGCAATTGGAAACTATATTGTTTCACACAAATCCGGTGCAAGGGTTTTGTACACGAACAGTGAGCGCTTCACTTTTGAATATGTGAATGCGATACAGAACAATAAGCTCAATGAATTCACCAATTTTTATCGCAGTGTCGATGTTTTGATTGTTGATGATATTCAATTCTTGGGTGGAAAAGAAAAAACGCAAGATCATTTCTTTCATACCTTCAATGCATTGCATCTTCAAGGAAAGCAAGTTGTTCTAACAAGCGACAAGCCTCCCAAAGATTTGCTTGATATTGATGCGCGTTTGATTTCAAGATTTCAGTGGGGACTTTCCGCAGACATCCAAATGCCTGACTTTGAAATGCGCATGGCTATACTTCAAAAGAAATCTCAGGATGAAGGTTTCGATTTGCAGCCCGAAGTTGCTGAATACATTGCAAAAAACATCAATGGCAATGTGAGGGAATTGGAAGGAGCTTTGATCAAACTTATAGCAAAAATCTCTCTTGATAGCAGAGTGATGGGATTGGATTTAGCCAAGGAAGTGGTGCAGGGTATAGCAGGCACAATTGCACGTCAATTGAGTATGGATACCATCGCTTTGGAGGTATCATCCTATTATCAGATTCCTGTTGAACTGCTCTCCGCGAAAACAAGAAAACATGAAGTTGTCATCGCCAGACAAATGACGATGTATTTGATTAAGATGTTGATTGGGACTTCATTGAAGAGCATCGGCGCTCATTTTGGAGGAAGAGATCATACAACTGTTCTACATTCATGTCAGACAATTGAGAATTATCTCGGACATGATATCAAAGTTCGAACAGCGCTCGAAACATTGAAAGGAAATCTCTTGAGTCGGTAAACACAAAACTTAATAACGAATTGCTGATTCAGAAAGATCGTTCTTCACAGAATGGTCTTTTTTTTATTCACCCCGACGTAGATCACGCTCGATGTCTTTTTTCTTGAGATCTTCTCTTTTGTCATGCAATTTTTTCCCCCGAACAACGGCAATTTCCACCTTTACATAAGGACCCGAAAAATACATCGACAAAGGCACCACGGTCATTCCTTTTTCCTGAATTGCTTGTTTCAGTTTTGTCGATTCGCGGTCATGCAATAACAGTACTCGATCTCTTGTTGGTATGTGATTTTCCCGATTTCCATGATCATATGGGCTGATATGAGTACCAATCAACATGGGAGCCACTGAATGCTTGGACTGATATAATACATAACTATCCTGCAAATTGCATTTCCCTGCGCGCAATGATTTCACCTCTGTTCCGGTAAGAACAATTCCTGCTTCCAATGTGGAGATGATCTCAAAATCATGTCTTGCCTTACGATTTTGTGCAATCACTTTTGTGGTTCTATGTGTTTGTTTTTCTGTCATGACCTCTAAGAATGGGTTGCTCCTGACGCAAGTGATGAGAAATCATTGCTTTTTGAGTAATGTAAAGCAATGATAGAGAGAAATACCGGTAGCAATGCCAACATTGAGAGATTCAGCGGAACCTGATCCATCGATACGAATTGGATGAGTGACATACTCCGATGTTTGTTTTGACAAACCATGAGACTCACTTCCCAAGATTATTCCCCAGTTCCGTGGGAGTTCTTTCAAATCTTGGAGTGAGTGTTTGCCATGTACAATCATTCCGAGAATTTCTCCTTCCACATATTTTTTCTTCCACGATTGGAGGATGCTTGGAAGATTATCAGTTGATTGGATGTTCATTCTGAATGTAGAGCCCATTGCTGATCGAAGAGCTTTCGGCCCAAAAGGATCTGCACATGTGCCGCCTAAGATGATGGAATGTATGCCGAACCAATCTGCGGTTCTGAGTATGGTGCCGATATTTCCGGGGTCATTGATGTCTTCCAGGGCCAAGAAACACTCCGGCAAGCCATGATCATTATCCGGTAATTCAGCAATGCAAAAGATGTCCTGAGGTGTTTGTGCATCACTCATTCGTTCAAAAGCACTTGTTCCGGCCTTGCACACTTCTATCCCGGCTTCCTCAATTTCTTTGGCAAGCTGCAAAGCCTGTTCATTCGCATCATCTGATATCACGGCATATTGAATGGTAATGGATGAACCGAGCAATTCCTTGCAGACTTTCATGCCTTCTGCAATAAATCGCCCTTGTTCCATACGTTCGCGTTTTTTTCCGAGCAGGCGAATTCTTGCCTGTTCGGCTTTTGACAGATAGTCCATTGAATGACTTGTAGTGATTGGCAATGGGCAAATCTACGATGTCCCGACTAGAGAAAGAAACAAAGAGAAGATTGATTATTTTCGTGAACCAGTATTTTCGAAGTCATGAACACAGAATACACACATAGAAACAGCAATGACAGAGATCTGAATGAACGAGAGAAGTCGGTCCTTCGATCCATCGTACAGTCATATATTCTCACTGCCTCACCGGTGGGTTCTCGATTTCTTTCCAAGACATCCGAAGAATTTACATTGAGCCCCGCTACGATTCGAAATGTCATGGCCGATCTGGAAGATTTGAATTTCATTAGTCACCCACATACATCAGCCGGGAGAGTGCCCACAGACAAGGGATATAGATGCTATGTTGATACATTGATGGATGTCAGAGAATTATCCGAGAAAGATAGACATGTTGTGAAAGATCAATTGCAGGCACTTTCTCAGGATCAGGCATTGAAAGATGCTTCCAGAATCCTTGGTGCATTATCCCATTGTCTTGCAATTGTGGAATTGCCCCAGATGCTTGACATCAATGTGAAGAAGGCGCATCTTGTGCCATTGTCTTCCAATCGTCTATTGATTGTGATGGAATTGGATTCCAATATTGTGCGCACTGTAACATTGGAAACAGACATCGTGTATGATTCTACGCTTCTTGATCATACAACGCATTTCATCAATAGCAGAATCAGTGGTAAGTCTATCAGGTTTTTGCGCGATCACATCGTGGAGATGATGATGGATGGAACCAGTGGACAACATTCATTACTTCGGCTATTCATTGATTCTGTTGATACATTGCTAAGTCCACATGTTTCAAGTGATGAAAAAGTTCACATAGCAGGTGCAAGACATTTATTGGAATATCCTGAATTTGATTCCCCCAATCAATTGAAAGGTGTGATCGAATTGGTGGAAAATGAGGATGTCATCATACATTTGCTAGATCATCATGATGATTTGCAACAGCAATCGGTTAAGATTGTCATAGGGAATGAAATGAAAGAGGAAAAACTTCATGAATACAGCTTGGTTATGGGATCTTATACGATGAAAGGGGCACATGGATCAATTGGGCTAATTGGCCCCAAAAGGATGAATTATGCAAAAATGGTCTCCCTCGTGCAATACATGGGTCAAGTGCTCTCTCAGAGTTGATGAACAATGTTTTTGGGGCTCATTACGCTGGAAATTTTACTATTTTTGTCGATGATTCAGTCATTCATTTGAGATTTTCGTGAATATTCAAATCATTGCTTTTTTCGTGCTGGGATTACTGGCAGTTGCCACAGGAATCTTGCTTGTCACAAGAAGAAATCCTGTTTCTGCGGCAGTTTCATTGATTATGCATTTCTTTGCCTTGGCGGGTTTATATCTCACATTGCAAGCTCAGTTCATCGCTGCTGTTCAAATACTTGTATATGCAGGCGCGATCATGGTCTTGGTTGTGTTTGTGATCATGTTGCTGAATCTTGGCAAGGAAGATGCATTGAAGGAACGATTCAATCCTCGAACAGCACTTGCGATTGCATTATCGAGTGCATTGGCTTTGGAAGTGCTTCTTGCATTTTTAAGTACCCCTACAGGTTTTAATGAGATTGCACCTTCAGCCGAGAAAATTGGATCGCCAGCAGAGATTGGGAATGTCTTGTTCTCAGGTTATATCTTTCCATTCGAAGCAATTTCATTATTGCTTTTGGCGGCAGTTCTTGGTTCAATCATTTTGGCCAAAAGAAAAATCGAAGACTGACAATATCATTGATTTCGCAATCAGAGAATACTATGAATTTAACCTCGATACCTTTGGAATTTTATCTGGCATTGTCTGCAATCATTTTTGTGATTGGAGCGGCCGGTGTTATCACAAGAAGAAATGCAATCATTATTTTCATGTGTATTGAAATGATGCTCAATGCAGTGAATCTCACACTTGTTGCTTTTTCGGCATATCTTGGAGATTCTGCCGGACAAATGTTTGTGTTTTTTGTCATGGCAGTCGCAGCAGCAGAAGCAGCAGTGGGATTGGCAATTGTTCTTGCCCTATTCAGATCAAGACAAACAGTATATGTGGATGAAGTAAATCTCATGAAATGGTGAACTTTCAAGCACTTAGAAAAATCAAACTCCCTTAGGGAGTTTTTTTTTGCTGTTTTTGATCATAATCCTGCAAGAAAACATACATGATTTCGTCACCAGACATGTTTGAGAAGTTATTGCTTGATGTAAGGTTCCATCGATACGGACTGTCTTTATAGTATCGAGTACACCACATAGTCGATACGGAAGAGCACTCTCTCTCCCTCTTTTCGCCACCCAACAAATGGCAGTGATATGCCGGATTCACCACCCGGCATATACGCGGTCTCGATGGGACCGAATATGGAGCAATCTTCCAACAAAAAACCCCGACAATTTTATGTCGGGTTTTTTTTTGAGAATGCTATTGATTATTTACCTGATTTTCTCACTTTCTTCACATCCGCTTCGGAAACAATTCCACCATTATTTCCCCAGCTATTCAATACGAATGTGATTACAGCAGCGGCATCTGCATTTGAATATTTTGTAGGAAAAGCTGTCATCACATTATTGAATTTTTTCCCATTCACTGTAATTGGACCTTTCAGTCCATTCACGACATTGTCTGTGATCACTTTCGCGCCTTTGGTCTTAACATAATCCGAACCTGCCAATGGGGGATATACCGTTGACAAACCCTGACCATTTGCTTGGTGACATGTTTTGCAATATTCATTATAGACAACTTGTCCGCGTTTCATGAGTGCAGCTTTGTCAGGTCCTGCAGCATTGACAGAAAACGTACAAGCAAGTAAAGGTAGAATCGCAATAATGAAATTCATGATTGAAATATACATGGTAGTCCTTTGTAACATTATTCAATGGTGATTATTCTATGTTAGAACAATCAAACTGACAATTCGGTTGCCAAATAAATGAAAATATTTGCAATCTCCGTAGGATGGTTAGCTTTTGACCATGGAATAAACGTCCGGAATCACAATGCGATGGTTTTTTCGAGCCTCATTTCAAAATTCTTTGGTTTTGGCCACTGTAACAATGATTTTTGTCAAGTGAAGTAAATATGAGTTATACATGCAACAAGCTTTATTTACATTGATTCTCGCGGAATCCAAAGAAATTCAAGATTCTCTGTATCCCTTTACGGTAATGCATTCATCTTGGGAATTGCGTTTTGGAGGAAGGAGAGTATTCGAGGTATTCCGTGATGCTTTGCCTGAATTTTCATTGCGGTTCATAGGAAGGGATCTTCAAAAACGATCATTCATGGAGCAAGAGGGAATGGATACCGCTGATTTATCGGCACCGTCTTGCCCTGTGATGATTTTGCGGTCGGATATCGCACCAACAACTCATGTTCTTACCATATTGCGTCGAATGGCAATAGATGGAGCGCAATCATTCATCATCAGCAATAATGGTCAAATCATTGGATTGTATTTGATGCATGAATCGGAACTTTCACAACTTGATTTGTTTGCTCCTTCTTTTGAAGGTATCATTTCGCCTTTTGGGCCTGATACTTTGCCGGTAACAGACATAACTGTTGAGTATTTGAAGCATCAATGGGATGCAATGCTGATGGCTCCGCAGGCAATCGGGGAGTCATTTGGTTATTATTCAAAGAAATATAAAGACGCTGTTCCCACTCATGTTTTTGCATTGAATTTGGATCGCATTGCAATTGGAAAGAACTGTGAATGTGCCCCGGGAATTGTATTGGATGCAAGCAAAGGACCGATCATCATAGAATCCGATGTTACGATCATGGCTCATTCTTTTATGCAAGGTCCATGTCATATCGGAAAGGGAAGCATCATCAAAGCCGGCGCGCAGATTTATGGAGGTACCGTTATCGGACCTCATTGCAAGATCGGTGGAGAGGTTGAGCAGAGTGTTTTTCACGGATATTCCAATAAACAACATCAAGGTTTTATCGGTCATTCCTATTGTGGTGAATGGGTGAATCTTGGGGCAATGACAAACACCTCCGACTTAAAGAATACCTATGGTGAGATTGATGTCACTTTGCGAGGAAAAGAAATACAAACCGGGCATATGTTTCTTGGGGCGATGATCGGGGATCATACAAAGACTGCAATCGGTACTTGCCTGTCAACAGGATCAATCATAGGAATCAGTTCGTCGGTTCATGATATCGGAGCATTTCCACCCAAAGAAATACACTCATTTTCATGGGGAACAGCGTCAGAATCTGCCAAAAATGGTGGCAGTTATGAATTGCACAAGGCATTACAGGTAGCAGATACTGTCATGAACAGAAGGGGCAAAGCGATGAGCACGACACAAAAAGAGCTCTTCAACAAAGAATTTCAAAGAATTACCAAGTAGTTATCTCCCAAAGTTATCAATTCCGGGTTTTTGGCACATACTTTGCTGAATATTAACCAGAACATTGGTTATTATTCGCCATTTATGGCAATAGTATGTTTTCCCCCGGGTTTGATGCTCCCCCCATCAATGCTGCAAAACCTGATTGGTTTCTTGCATCAAACCTATTCTTCCCTAAGAGCACGGTTCCCGTAAACGCTTCCCTTGTTTACGGGAATTGTTGTATAAAACAGAAAAGGCCATCAATGATGGCCTTTAAAATAAACGAGGATTGTTGTTTTATCTGCCTGCTATGCGCACTCTATTTTCTTGAATGGAGATTGCATGTTTGAGTTGTTCTCTTTGACTGATTGTCGTCGTGTACTCAAGTTGTTGTTGTAATTCCGCGATGGAGGCGAGGGCAGCTTCGGAGTTTATTTCTGCTGCTTGCTCTGCTGTTTCAACAACGATTGACACGCGATTTTGGAGAACTTCAACAAATCCACCTTCCGTTGCATAGACAACTTCGCTATTGTCTTCATTGACAATCTTGATAGCTCCAACTTCAAGTGCTGATACAATCGGGGCATGATTATACAGAACTTGAAAAGGTGATTGTGCGCCGGGTATTGCAACCGAGATGCATTTACCGCTAAAGATGATTCTTTGCGGAGTGACGATATCTATATCTAAGAGATGTTCAGACATATTTCTTCAAAAATGATGGAGATCAATTATGCATTTGCTTTTTTGAATGCATCATGGACTTCGTCGATTGTTCCTTTATAGCTGAAATATCCTTCAGGGATATTATCCACTTCGCCATCGAGAATCGCCTTGAAGCCGGAGATGGTGTCTTCGATTTTCACATAGCGACCTTGGAACCCTGTGAACTGCTCTGCAACGAAGAATGGTTGAGAGAAGAACTTTTGGATTTTACGAGCGCGGTATACGGTTTGTTTATCATCATCGGACAATTCATCCATACCAAGGATATTGATGATGTCCTGAAGATCTTTATAAGTCTGCAATACTTTCTTCACGCGCATTGCGGTTGTATAATGATCATTTCCGATGATGAGTGGATCGAGAATTCGTGAACTTGAATCAAGGGGATCCACAGCAGGATAAATACCCAACTCGGCGATTTGACGGGAAAGAACCGTTGTTGCATCCAAGTGGGAGAATGTATTAGCAGGAGCAGGGTCAGTCAAGTCATCCGCAGGAACATATACAGCCTGCACCGATGTGATGGAACCTTTGTCGGTTGATGCGATACGTTCTTGCAAACCACCCATTTCAGTGGCCAATGTTGGCTGATAACCCACAGCTGAAGGCATACGACCGAGCAATGCGGATACTTCGGAACCCGCTTGTGTGAAACGGAAGATATTGTCAACAAACAACAATACATCGCGACCTTCTTCATCGCGGAAATATTCTGCCATTGTGAGAGCTGTGAGAGCAACGCGAGCACGAGCTCCCGGTGGTTCATTCATCTGGCCAAACACAAGAGCTGTTTTGTCGATAACTTTTGATTCTGTCATTTCAAGGTATAAGTCATTCCCTTCACGAGTACGCTCACCAACACCGGCGAAGATTGAATATCCACCATGTTGCTTTGCGATATTGTGAATCAACTCTTGAATGATAACCGTTTTACCAACACCCGCACCACCAAAAAGACCTGTCTTTCCACCTTTTGTAAATGGTTCGATCAAGTCGATGACCTTGATACCTGTTTCAAACATTTCCTTTTTTGTGGAAAGTGACTGAAATTCAGGAGCAGGTCTATGAATGGGGTATGTTGTTTTTGCTTGAATTGCAGGTTTAAGGTCAATGCCTTTTCCGGTAACATTGATCAAGCGTCCAAGAACTTCAGGTCCGACCGGAACGGAAATTGGTGCGCCAGAATCTTTGACTGTCATGCCACGAACCAAACCATCTGTGGAGTCCATCGCGATGGAGCGGACTCTGTCCTCACCGAGATGTTGTTGAACTTCACAGATCAAGACATCTTCTTTGCTTTCTGTTGTTGTTCTTGGAATTTCGAGAGCATTAAGGACCGGGGGAATATGACCATTTGGGAATTCGACATCCACCACAGGGCCAATCACCTGAACTATGTGACCGTTGTTCATTGGGGGAAGACCTTCAAATATTGAATTGGAGAAATAATTAATCAGAAAGCACAAAAATACGAAACTTGACCCATAGAGCAAAGCCATTTCAATGCGGTTTTTGGCTTGATTTCCTGCATTTGTTTCGGTGCGAAGTCGAAAAACCTTGTTATTTTTGTCATATTCGTTTTTTGAATCAAAGAATGAAGATCAGAGGGTGATATTCCCCATTTTTAGGAAGTTGACATGGAACTTCAGTACAATTCAGGTTTTGGCAATGAATTTGCCACAGAGGCATTGCCCGGTGCATTGCCTGTGGGGCAGAATTCTCCACAAAAAAATCCGTATAATCTCTATACCGAGCAAGTGAATGGATCTGCATTCACCGCCCCAAGGGGTGCAAATAAGCGGTCTTGGTTGTATAGGATCAGGCCATCTGTGGTTCATAAACCGTATGAGCGCATTGACAATGGATTAATCCGCTCCACACCATTCAATGAAGTGGAAACCACACCAAATCAATTGCGCTGGGATCCACATCCGATACCGACCACTCCCAAAGACATGATTGATGGAATCATCACTATGGCTGGATGTGGCGACTCTGTTTCTCAATCCGGTGTTGCCGTTCATATTTATGCCATCAATTCTTCTATGAAGAATAGATATTTCTACAATGCCGATGGAGAAATGTTATTCATTCCTCAGCAGGGTGCATTGTTGTTCCGGACAGAACTCGGTAAGATTCATGTCACCACAGGTGAAATTTGCGTGATTCCTCGAGGAATAAAATTTGCGGTTGATGTATTGGAAGAAAATGCCCGTGGATATATCTGCGAGAATTATGGATCCCCGTTCACATTGCCGGATCTAGGTCCGATAGGTGCGAATGGTTTGGCAAATCCTCGTGATTTTCAATATCCTGTTGCTTCCTATGAGCAAGTTGATGGTGAATTCCATGTCATTTCAAAGTTCATGGGAAATTTATGGCAAGCTGAATTACGTCATTCACCACTTGATGTTGTGGCATGGCATGGCAATTATGCTCCATACAAATACAATTTGGCTCATTTCAATTGCATCAATACTGTTTCATTCGATCATCCGGATCCATCGATATTCACTGTCTTGACATCCGGCTCCGATACCCCAGGAACTGCCAATGCAGACTTCGTGCTCTTCCCACCAAGATGGATGGTTGCAGAGCATACATTCAGACCACCTTGGTTCCATAGAAATTTCATGAATGAATACATGGGATTGATCTCAGGAGCTTATGATGCAAAAGAAGGTGGTGGATTTGTTCCCGGTGGAAGTTCACTGCACAATTGCATGTCCGGTCATGGACCCGATGCTTCAACCTATGAAAAAGCAGTGAACGCAAATCTTGAACCTCATTATATCAATAATGGATTTGCATTCATGGTTGAAACACGCTTTGTGAACAGACCAACAAAGTATGCAATGGAAACAGGTGAATTGCAAAAAGATTATTTTGAATGCTGGCAGGGATTGAAACCATTGTTTAATCCGAATCAGCGCTAATAGTTTGTAAATGTGCGGAAGCCCCGACGAGAGGATATCCGTCGGGGCAATTTTTTTTCTAAGACCAAGGCAATATTATGTCAGAACATGATGCATCACGTTTCGGGACAGAACCAATCATAGGTATCATCATGGGAAGTGATTCAGATCTTCCAACGATGCAAGAAGCGGCATCGATTTGTGAAGCATTTTCAATACCTTATGAATTGAAAGTTGTTTCGGCACATCGCACGCCGGAAGACATGTCCGAGTATGGAAAAACCGCGCATTTGAGAGGCATCAAAGTGATTATTGCAGGTGCGGGAGGTGCAGCGCATTTGCCTGGTATGACAGCTGCTTATTCACCTTTGCCGGTGATCGGGGTTCCGGTACAAACAAAAGCACTTGGCGGACAAGATTCATTATTATCGATTGTGCAAATGCCTCCCGGCGTCCCGGTTGCCACTGTTGCAATTGGCGGAGGAAAAAATGCAGGATTATTGGCAGTGCAAATTTTGAGTGCTTGTTATCCCGATTTGCTTGCTGAGATGACTGAATTCAAATCAAACATGGCGAATGAATCACGTAAGAAAAACGAATTGCTATGATACATGAGCATCGAGAAGGCGGGCGAGTTTGCGAGTGGACTCTCTCCTTTCATAACTTTTGATCGCTTCGATATTCGGCTGTGCCAAAGACCTTCCTTCTTTAAAAGCACGATACATTTCAAGAATAATATTCGCAATCCCTTCAATATCCGATTGATGAGCGATCCCACCGGCATTAGTTTCATTCATCAAATCAGCGATAGCGCCTTGTGTTGGTGCAATTGCAATCACCGGTTTGAAGGAACCGATATATTCATACACTTTCCCCGGAACAATTTCCTCGCTTTCTTTTGCCTCATCAACAATCAACAAGAGAACATCAGACACAAGCAAATATGAAATGCTTTGTTCATGGGGCACATAGCCAATCACTTCAATTGATGATGAAAATGAAGTGGAGTGAAACATGTCATGCACTTCATTTCCAAATCTCCCTATGAATCGTAGATGAATGTCTCCCGGAGCAAGCTCGCCTTTTTGGGACAATAATTCCAATGCTGCAAACAGCGATGAAGGATTGCGTCTTCCATACATCGAACCTGTATATGTCAATGTGAATATCCCCGGTTTTGAAAGGGAAATATCCACTTTGTCCATGGATGGATAATCCGTGGAGTCATAACCATTCGGGACATGATGAAACTTATGTTCATCCAATTTCGGAAATTTTCGAAGAGCGTCTTTGATGATGCCAATCCATGCACATTCGATCGCATCTGCTTCGAAAAATACCGATTGCTCCATCTTGCGGTCAATCCAAGCTGGGAAGAACCATCGTTTGGGCGAAGTGAGAAATTCAGTCCAGGGATCTCTGAATCCTGCAACCCAATGCAGACCCGTCTTGCGCTTGACTTGCCAGGCAATCAGTGATGTTGTGTAAGGGGGTGAAGAATTGTATATTGCACTGATTGAATGCTTCTTTATCAATTCCAATGCTTTAGGAACCGCTGTTGGAAGCCAGCCGATTCTTGCATCCGGAATGAAGAATGTCGCTCTTATTGCTTCGGCAATTCGCTCTTTGAATGTTCGCTTTTGATGCTCATTTTTAATGACATTCACATCGATCGGCATGCCCTTCTTTTGCCCCATCAGCATACGATATGCATCATAAGGCTCATAGATATGAGTTCGTTCAACGATGATGTCTTTCGGAATTTTGGCAATCAGTGATTCATCCCTTGCGGGGAAGTCTCCGTTTGAAACTGTAAGAACAATTGGATTCCAACCAAAATCCCGCAAGTATTGAATATGCTTCAATACACGTTGAACACCGGGTCCGCCCGATGGGGGAAAATAGTATGCGATGATCAGAACATTCTTCATTACTGTTGGCTTTCATTGTTATTTGCAAAGATAGCATGATTCTCTCACACTTTTCGGGAATGTCCGCATTCCACGATTCAAAACAATGACAATACAAGACTTGCATTTTGATTGCATGCATTTCCGTGGGGACATGCCCTGCCGGCCCAATAAAGAATTCGGGATGATATGTCCGAATTGCACGGAATATAAACCCGTTTCCAAACGCATACTCATCATAAAGCTGGGTGCTCTCGGCGATGTGATTCGCACCACTCCTTTGATCGAGGCCTACAGAAAATTGTATCCCGATTGTCATATCACTTGGATCACTCGTTATCCAGATATCTTGCCGGCACAATCTATTGACATTATTCGTGCTTTTGAATTTGAAAATGTATTCATCACAACAAGAAAAACATTCGACATCGCAATCAATCTCTGTAAAGATGAAGAAGCAGCAATGTTGTTGGCTGAATGTAATGCTGAAGAGAAGCGAGGATTCATTTGGAAAGACGGACATATTTCCATCGCAAATAAGGAGTCTGAACATAAGCTATTGACCGGCCTATTTGATGAACTCTCCAAAGCAAATACCAAAAGTTATCTTCAAGAAATCTTTGAGATCTGTGGTCTCACTTATGATAATGAATTATATGTTCTGAATGTAGATCCAAAATGGGTGAACAACTTTTCGTACATTCAAGAACAAGCGAAAGGGAAAAAGATCATTGGACTAAATACAGGCGCAGGTTCTCGATGGCCCACGCGTCTATGGCCTATTGATAATTGGAAGGAATTAATCGGGCTTCTTCAAAAGGATGGATATGCGCCAATGCTTCTTGGCGGGCCTGATGAACATACATTGAATGCCACATTGCATAATCAAACTCGTGCGATTTATGTTGGATCCTATCCGCTTCATCAATATCTCGCCATTGCATCTTATGCTGATGTGATTGTAACCGCAGTTTCCATGACCATGCATATTGCATTGGGGCTTGGAAAAAAAATGATACTCTTCAATAATATCTTCAATAAACATGAATTTGATGTTTTTGGTTATGGAGAAATTCTGGAGCCATCCACGGGTTGTGATTGTTATTATGGAACATCCTGTTCACGAGATAAATCATGCATGCATGACATAACAGTGCAACAAGTGTATGATGCAATACAAAGGCAATTGTCATGAATGGTGAGAAGCCATTGAATATTGCCTATCTCTCGGTGTTCTATCCATATAGGGGAGGCATTGCACAATTCAATGCAGCATTATACAGAGCATTGGAACAATTGGGTCATGTACAATCTGCTTATACATTCACAAGGCAATATCCTGATTTCTTGTTTCCGGGTTCTTCCCAATTCGTGAATGAACATGATACTGCCGACCCCATTCCTGCCAAGCGCATTCTTGATACAGTAAATCCTTTCAATTGGTTTTCCGTTGCTTCTGAAATCAAAGCTCAATCTCCTGATCTCTTGCTCACGCAACTTTGGATGCCTTTCATGGGACCGGCTTTTGGCACCATTGCCAGAAGAATGGAGGATGATTGTATCAAATTATGCGTTGTTCATAATGCAATACCTCATGAATCAAGGCCCGGTGATACAGCATTCACAAAATATATGCTATCGGCTCAAGATGGTTTGATTGCAATCAGCGATGCAGTGGAGCATGATCTGAAGTCTATGAATCTTGGAAAACCAATTTTACGAAAAGAACATCCCATTTATACTCATTTTGGCAATCCGGTTTCACAATATGAAGCAAGAGAGCGATTAGGTTTACCGCATGATAAACAGATCATATTGTACTTCGGATTCATCAGAGAGTACAAAGGGCTCATGAACTTAATTGAGGCATTGAAGTCTCTTCCTGAATCCATTCATTTGGTCATTGCCGGCGAAATATACGGGTCATTCGATCACTATGATGCAACTATTGAACGTTTGGGATTGCAACATCGTATTCATAAACATATTCGCTATGTTTCTGATGATGAAACACCATTGTTCTTTTGCTCGGCAGATGCATGCGTATTGCCTTATGCAAATGCCACTCAAAGTGGAATCGTCGCAATAGCTCACCATTTTGAAACTCCCGTTTTGGCAACTCCTGTTGGCGGTTTGCCAGAAGCCGTACGCCATGGACAGGCAGGCATGCTTTTCAAGGGGATCTCGGCTTCCGACATCGCTGACGGGATTAGGTCTTTTTTTGAAGATTCAATGGCTCAAACCTGCATAGATGGAGCTCGAAAACTTAAAAAAGAACTCTCATGGACATCGCTCGCAGCAGACATCGTCAAGTTTTATCATTCCATAAAACACAATCACCATCCTTGAAAGACCTTCAAATCCTCTGAATTGCTAAAATTCCTCGCATTTTCTTCGTGAACAATCATTCATTTTTCTTATCTTTGCGGTTGCGACTTTCTCGAATGCAAGCGTGTTGCTCATCTAAATTCCAATAGCACCCCAACTCGACTTTTCATAACACAACATTTCAGGTGATTTTAATGGACTTGTTCAAAGCTCGACTCGACGAGAAACTTCCCCAGCTTCGTGCCGAGAGAACAACATTGCTCAAAGAACATGGAGACACGCAAATCTCCACTGTTGCCATTGAGCAAGTGCTTGGTGGCATGAGGGCTGTTCCCGCATTGCTTTGCGAGACTTCTTCCGTTTCTGCGGATGAGGGTCTTCGCATCAGAAATATTCCCATTCTTGAATTGACAAAACAAACACCTGAAGATATATTCTTTCTTCTCTGCACAGGTGTATTGCCTAATGATGCAGAAAGAGCTGAAATCAGTGCGGCATTTGCTTCAAGAGCTAATGTTCCTGACTCCGTATGGGATGTGTTGAAGGCATTGCCGAAAGACACCCATCCGATGGTCATGCTCAGCATTGGTATTTTGGCACTAGAAAAAGAATCTGCATTCCGCAAAGCATATGAAGCAGGTGCTTCCAAAGATGAATTATGGAAAGCCACACTTGAGGATTGCGTGACCTTGCTTGGTGGTGTCACAACCATTGCGGCAGGTATTTATCGCATACGTTTTGGCAAGGGTGATTTGATTGCACCAAAGTCCGGATTGGATTGGAGTGCAAATTTTGCTCATATGCTCGGTGTCAGCGATGATGCATCATGGCAAGATCTTGTGCGTTTGTATTTGGTATTGCACAGCGATCATGAAGGCGGTAATGTAAGCGCGATGACTTCACATGTGGTCAGCTCTGCATTGTCTGATGTATTTTATTCGGTTAGTGCCGGACTTAACGGTCTTGCAGGCCCACTTCATGGCTTGGCTAATCAAGAATGTTTGCGTTTCATCATAGATCTTCGTCAAGAATTCGGTGGTGTTCCAACAGATGAAGTATTGCGTGAATATTGTTTCAAGCGTTTGGGTTCAGGGCAAGTCATTCCCGGATATGGTCATGCAGTATTGCGTGTGACAGATCCCCGATTCACAGCATTCCATCAATTTGCGGAACAGCATAATTTGAATGATGATAATGTTCAATTCATGAAGAAGTTGTTTGCCATCGTTCCTGAAGTATTGAAGGAACAAGGTAAGGCAAAGAATCCTTGGCCAAATGTTGATGCGGCTTCCGGCTCGCTGCTTTATTATTATGGCATGACTGAATTTGAATTCTATACTGTGATGTTTGGTGTATCGAGAGCGATGGGAATTTGTTCTCAAATTCTTGTGCACCGCATGTTGGGATCTTCGATCGTTCGACCAAAGTCAGTGACTCTTGCAGAACTTCGTGGAATGATAAAATAATCGTTATGAATATTGATCAAGGCCTCTTCAATTTTGATGAGGCCTTTTTTATTTCTTGCGTGCAATCAAGAATAATTCCACACCCGTGATATGCTCATAGATCCTGCCCAGCTTTTTCTTCAAAGATTGTTTATAACGAAAATTCTTGTACAAGATATTATCAGCCAAGAGTCCGGCTTTGAATGTTTGGGCATTATTCGGTTTTCTGCTCTTGCAATGTATTGATTCAAAACCATGTTGCCGTATCAATGAGAGTAGCGATTTCTTTGAATAATGAACATAATGATTGCGAGGTTGGAACCAGATCCAATATTTACCCAATATCCTGCTCCACAAGGAATCAAAATTGGGTACCCGAATGCATACTATTCCATCCGGTTTGAGTTTTGTATTGCATTCGTTCAATAAGGCATGTGGTTCCGTAAAGTGTTCAAGAACATGCCACATAGTTATGACATCGTATTGTTTTTGAACATCCTTTATATGTGAATAGACATTCAATCCCACATTCCGGCAATATGCTCTTGCTGAATTTGATGGTTCCACTCCTGCAGCTTCATATCCGAATCTTCGGCATTGATCCAAAAAATATCCTTTGTCACATCCAATATCAAGAATACTCGAACTCGGAGATACTCCAATCTTTTCCAATTGTGCAATCAACCAGTACATTTCCGGAATTCTAAATAATCTTCTATGCTCCGATGCATGAGTTTCTTTATTGCTCATCACATAAGTATCTGAATAATATGCATCCAAATCATGTTGGCTTGGTACATGTTGAAGGAAGTGTGCATCACAATCTGAGCAGTGCAACAGAGGAATAGAACCTCTTGAAGTTTGGCATACCGCAATTCCATGACAAATAGGACAAATATTCACGCAGATTTCCGATATTGTGAAGTGTGAATTTAAGAAAAAAATCAACTTTCATGATTGAAGTGAAAATATTCACAAGGAGGAATGAGCGATCATGAAGGAAACACATAATAAGAAGTATAATGGGTGATAGATGGCCAACAACAATCAAATTTCAGGTAAACCAAAAACCCTGAAAGTTCTAGCATCAAACATAATCGACTCCATTCGCAATAATCAAGGGGAGAGTTTATCGGATATTGCATTAGAGTTGCAGCAATTGAGTGAAGCTCCGGAGCAGGCGGTTGATGCGATGGTTGAATTTATAAATACATACCAAAACAGAACATCATATTCTCCCGAAGAAATGAAGAGCAGAATTTACAGACAATGCGCTGTATTTTCCAGACATAAACTCTATGAATTGAAGGCAAGGGCAACGCTGCTTCTTGGAAGCCACCATTTGGCTACGTACAAACATTTTGCTGAATCTTTGCGAGAACTCATTGCTGTAGAATTGATTGCTCAAAAACATCTTGGAAACAATAACATGATTCTTTGTGAAGCATTATTCACAAAAGGATCAATCTATTTTTTTCAAGGAAATTATGAAGCATCTACAAAAGCCATTGAGCAAGCCCAATCGCTCGGAACATTTTCTTCCGCCAGTCATGAATTGCAATTCAAGTCACATGTCAATCTTGCCAGAAATTATTCTTTGACTCAAAATGTAGAAAAAATGAAATATCATTTGCAGAAGGCGGAACAAAGTTATGTTCATTATCAAGGGGTATATGACAAAGCGGCTTTATACATCAGAAAAGCCGATCTCTTAAAATATGAACAGGATTGGGAAGGGGCATTTCAAGCTCTGATAGAAGGATTGAATTTTTATAAGACCACCCAATTCAAATTGAGAGTTGCGGAATTTTTAAAGGAAATAGGGAATTTGTTGAGTTCAGAAGATAATCCCCAAAAGAGTTTTGATTCATCCATGCAATACTTTGAGCAAGCATTGGGGATTTCACGAGAATTGAAGATTGAACGTTTGGAGGCAGCGATTCTGCTAAATATATGGCAAACCGCATATGCTCATAAAGAATGGAAACTATGTGCAGAAAGACTGATTGAGTATGGCAATATATTGGAGAATATAAACCAACAGGAATTGGCTATTCACATAAAAAAGCTCGAACAATTTGAAAGAGAAGAGCAATTGAAATTATTGTCTGCGGGTAAGCCCTCATATAATATCGATATGATTGATGAAGTAGTTAAGCTCAGGGAAGAAAATGAATCATTGAAGAAAAAGAATACGAACTTCCAAAAAATTCTGGCTGAATTGGATTCTGTGGTTGGTAAATTATCCAATACAAGTAAAGTTCGTCAAAACACGGTTGAGGAACTCGTCAATATTACAAAGAAAAGCAAGCGAGACATTTCAACTCTTGATGCATACCTTGCCGATTGCGAAGAAATGCATCCGGGATTTTCCAGAACAATGGTAACGTTGATACCATCAATAACACCAATGGAAATGAAGGTGGCAAAGCTTATTCGCATCGGATTGAACACCCAATCGATAGCTAGTGTCTGCGGTGTGACAGTGAAGAGCATTGAAAATCATCGCATCAATTTGAGAAAAAAGTGCAATCTCAAGCCCGATCAATCACTCTCAACCTTCATGTCAACAGTAAAATAAATTTTACAATGGCGTGAAAAAAGTAGGGTTTTTATAGGGTTGGCTTCATCTACAATCCCTTTAAGTTGCAATGTAATCATAGCGATTCGGAATAGGGTGATATTCTGCATCACGGGATGATCGTAACATTGGCTATCAGGGGTCAGGATACTGGCAACAGCTCTCAACGTTATTGAGGGCTGTTGCTATATTTGGCGGGTGCAAAAGAAAAAGCCAATCAATGATTGGCTTTCGTGGTCTCCACAGGATTCGAACCAGTGACCTCTACGATGTCAACGTAGCGCTCTAACCAACTGAGCTAGGAGACCAAATAGAAGGGCAAAAATACTCACTCTGCATGAAATCAGAAAGTGTTGATGAAAAAAGCAATGGGTATCTGCATTAAGCCGGTAAATTGTCCCCAATCCCCTCATGATAAGCGCCTCCTTTCGTATATTTGCAAGCCAAATGTTCCATTCTAGGGAATGAGTTCATTCGGTATAAACCATGACATTGATCATTACTTGTTCCACTTTTCAGACTTATTGTATGACAGTTGGATTGATACTTGCATTGGGCTCTTTGGCCCTTATCGTTGCTCTTTTTTATTCACGCAGAGTGAATGCAATTTCCATTGACACAGGTGCTTCATCTCCTGAAGAGGTGGCAAAATTGACAGAAATATCTTCCGCAATCGCGGAAGGTGCGATGGCTTTTCTCAAAAGAGAATATCGCATTTTGTCTTTATTCATGGGTCTTTTTGCCATTATCATCGTCTTTACGGTTAATGATGACCATGCCGGCATTCCACTCGGTTTATGGTCGGCAATTTGTTTTTTGATTGGTGCCGGCACCTCGGTTGCCTCCGGATACATTGGAATGAAGATTGCAACCAAAGGAAATGTTCGTACTGCTGCTGCAGCAAGAATTTCTTTGCAAAAATCCTTCCGTATAGCATTTGAATCAGGAGCTGTCATGGGTTTTGGTTTGACAGGTCTTGCTGTTGTTGGATTGATGCTTGTCTATTTGGGACTGATAACATTACATCCTTCAGTTGATCAACATTTCATCATGGAAGTTCTTTCCGGTTTTGCATTGGGTGGATCTTCCGTTGCTTTGTTTGGTCGTGTGGGTGGTGGTATTTATACCAAAGCAGCAGATGTGGGTGCAGACCTTGTTGGTAAAGTGGAAGCAGGCATCCCTGAGGATGATCCAAGAAATCCGGCAGTTATTGCTGATAATGTTGGTGATAATGTTGGAGATATAGCAGGTATGGGTGCGGATTTGTTTGGTTCAGTTGCTGAGTCGACCTGTGCTGCAATGGTAATCGGTGCTGCATCATTTGCAATACTGGATGGTGAAGCGAAAACATCAGCTTTGCTTTTCCCATTGTTCGTAAGTGGTGTAGGAATCTTGGCCAGTTTGATTTCACTGTTTTTCGTAAGCCCAAAATCAGAAGATAAAGTTGAATCATCTCTCAAAAATGCATTGATCATTTCTACCATATTAATGTTGATAGCATTATATCCTTTTACTATGAACATGTTGCCGGAATCATTCATGTTGGGTGAACGCATGCACACAAACATGGGAGTATTCATAACGCTTGCAGCAGGATTGATTGCAGGTTTGGCAATAGGATTGATCACCGAATATTATACATCGCACAGATACTCACCCGTTCGTGAAGTAGCAGATGCATCACAAACAGGCGCCGCAACAAATATCATTTACGGATTATCGCTCGGTTATAATTCATCCGTGCTTCCGATGTTGATCATGGCAGTCACCGTAGTGATAGGATTTTCTTATGCAGGTATGTATGGTATTGCGATGGCAGCAATCGGCATGCTTGGAACAATCGCAGTTGGATTGACAATTGATGCATATGGTCCTGTTTCCGACAATGCCGGCGGAATTGCTGAAATGGCAGAAATGGGTAAAGACATTCGTAAGCGTACAGATGCTTTGGATGCAGCCGGAAATACCACGGCTGCCATCGGGAAAGGTTTTGCTATTGGCTCTGCGGCATTGACTTCACTTGCTTTGACTGCGGCATTTTTGACCAGAGCGCAATTGCCTACCATCAATATGCTGGATCCAATCGTCATGGCCGGACTCTTCGTGGGAGCTGCTTTGCCATTTGCATTTTCTGCAATGACAATGCGCTCTGTTGGTAAAGCAGCATTCAGTATGATCGAAGAAGTGCGTCGCCAATTCAGAACCATTCCGGGTCTATTGGAAGGAAAGGCAAGAGCAGAATATGGCACTTGCGTGGACATCTCAACCAAAGCATCCTTGCAGGAAATGATTGCACCTGGACTTCTCGTTATTCTCACACCACTACTTGCCGGTTGGTTATTCGGCGTACACATGGTTGCCGGACTATTGATCGGTGCACTGATTGTAGGTGTGATGTTGGCTATTTCAATGGCAAATTCCGGTGGCGCATGGGATAATGCAAAGAAATACATCGAAACAGGTCAATTGGGTGGTAAAGGTTCAGATACCCATAAGGCAGCAGTTGTAGGTGATACCGTAGGCGATCCATTTAAGGATACATCCGGACCATCTTTGAATATTCTCATCAAATTGATGGCTATCATTTCATTGGTGTTTGTTCCGTTTTTCATAGAAAAAGGCGGTATTTTGTTGTCAATCTTCGGACTCGGACAACGCTGATACAATAAGACATACGTAAAATCGTGTATCGCCGCCCTCAAAGTAATCATTGCTTTGTCGGCGGCGATTGTTGTTCATGCTTCATACCCCAATGCATGAAACTCATTGCATCAATCTTGGGACCCTTGCAATCAATCCATTCGGGGATATTATTCACTAACTATTAGAGGTTATCAATGGATATCTCTCACGTACTTCTGTTCATGTTGCTCATTATGAGCGCTTTTTCATTATGGTTTTCATATCGAAAATCTAAAGGTTCTTCGAATCCCGATAATGATAAACTTATAAAGCTTGATGCAGACATTTCGCGCATGGATCCACTGATTCGCGAGGAATTTTCTCGTAATCGTGAAGAAAATTTGCGTGCATTGCGCGAATCGCGCGAAGAGCAGGAAAATGCTTTGTCAAAATTCGAACGACGTTTTTCAGACAGTGTAAAAGATTTAACTGAAATGCAGCGCGTAAAATTTGATGATCTTGTTCAGAAACAAGAACATATTCGGAAAAACACTGATGATAAATTGGGTGAAATTCGCTTGACTGTCGAGGCCAAGCTCAGAACATTGCAAGAAGATAATGCAAAGCAGCTCGATGAAATGCGAAAAACCGTTGATGAAAAATTGCAAGAAGGTTTGGAGAAAAGGTTTAATGAGTCATTCAATCTGATTAGCGAAAGACTAGAGCAAGTCCATAAAGGATTGGGTGAAATGCAGCATCTGGCCAATGGAGTCGGAGATCTGAAGAAGGTTTTAAGCAATGTGAAAACCAGAGGAATTTTTGGTGAAGTGCAATTGCGAAATCTTCTGGAGGAATTCTTGACAAAATCACAATACGAAGAAAATATTCCCGTGAAAAAAGATTCGCAGGAACGAGTCGAATTCGTCGTGAAGGTGCCAAACAGAGATGAATCAGGCAATGATGTGATGATACCAATCGATTCAAAGTTTCCCATCGAAGTGTATGAGCGATTGATGGAAGCATATAATTCCGTTGGTTCAATCACGCAAAAAGAATTGGACGCTGCCAAAAAAGCTTTTGTTGATGTGGTGAAGGAAAATGCTAAGACGATATCCTCGAAATATCTCAATCCACCGATAACCACGGATTTCGTCATCATGTTTGTTCCTACGGAAGGATTATATGCCGAAATCTTGAATCAACCGGGTTTATCCGATACTCTTCGAAAAGATTATCAAGTTGTTGTCACCGGGCCTACAACACTTGTTGCATATTTGAGTACACTTCAATTGGCTTTCAGACATTTGGCGATTGAACGTCGCTCAAGTGAAGTGTGGCAATTGCTTGGTGCTGTAAAAAATGAATTCGGAAAATTCGGCAATGTGCTAGATGCCACTCGTCGCAAATTGGAATCAGCTGCAAATGAGATCGAAAAAGCCGGTGTTCGCTCTCGTGCAATCGAAAGAAAGCTCAGAGATGTCCAGGAATTACCCGCTTCTGAAACCAAAGGCATATTGGAATTACCTGCTTTTGCCGAAACCGATGAACCGATCGAAGATGCAGATACGGACTTCATGGAAGAAGCTGAGTGAGTTAAATGAAAAAAGGTGGCGAGACTACGGTCTCGCCATTGTTTTTAACGCTGATTTTCTCTTTCAATCTGCGTATCTTGCACTCCCTTAAATCAAAACTGACAATGGAACAACAGAATATTACCATACATCGAGCAAAAACACTCGACTTGCTACACTCTTCTGCTGAAAGGCTGAAGAAAAAGCAGGGGTCTGTGATTTTTGTATCCGGTGAAACAGGTTTCGGAAAAACAACTGCATTGCGCATTTTCGAGCAAGACATGCAATTGCAAGACAAAGCACTTGTTTCCATGGCTTCTTGCCAAGCTCCGGTTGGCACAATGCAAGTAGGGATGTTGCAACCTCTCGGGCCTTTTCTTCGATTGATCGAAGAATTGAAATCCGGTGAAAAGGCTATGACACCCAAAAAGAAACTTGCAATCAATATTGGTATGACATTACTGACATCCGTTCCATATTTTGGTGACCTTGTCGATGCAGTCAAAGAAATAAATCGTGATGTGCAGTTATATAAAAATGAAAAAGAGAAAGCAGAAAGGAAGAATGATGCCAAAGTAGAGAAGAAAGATCTCTACCTCGAATTTTACAAAACCCTTGAACAATGGGCTGCAAAAAATCCTCTAATTCTCATTCTTGATGATATGCATTGGTGCGATGCTGAATCAGCTTTGTTGATTGAAAAAATTGCTGAAAACATTTCGAAACTGCCTATCATGTTGGTGATTGCTTACAGAAAAAGTGTCGCTGAGGAAATACTTTCTCCCTTGTTAAGCGTATTGAGAACAATCAAGGAAGATGTTGCTGCATATCGCTTCTGTGAAATGGAAGCTTTCACCACTGAAGAAGTTCATGAATTATGCATTAGAATGTTGCATGGATATTCCGGAAATAAAGAATTCGAATCTATATTATATGGCAAGACTTCGGGCATACCAAGTGTTGTTTCCGAATATGTGCGCTATTTTTCCAAAGTAACTCCATTCAAGGATGATGGTTCTGTAAAAGAGGAATTCATCAGAGGCGATCTCCTCCCATCCAGTGTTCATGCGGCCTTTTCGAAATTGATTGAAAACCTGAATGAAGAGGAAGTGATGCTGCTTTCATTGTGTGCGGCAGAGGGAATCGAATGTAGTGCATTCATCATTTCAAAGTTGCTGAATACTGATATCGTCACGGCAATACGAAGAATAAAAAGAGTACAATCAAAAACAGGTGTATTGAGAAGTCTTGGACCACATGATAGATATGGAATCAAGACAACACTCTTTGAATTTACACAGACATTTTATCGCGAATACTTCGAACGCTCGCTTGAATATGAAGAGAAAACAGCAATACACTCACAAATGATGCATGTGCTGAAAGAACAAGCGGAAGGATTGGATGAAGTGCAGCGTTCACAAATCACGCCGTATATCGTTGCGCATGCAAATGGTGCAGGCGAACATGATATTGTTCAGAATGGCTTGCTTGAGATTGCACAAACTTCACATAATTTATTGATGCCGAATATCAGTGGTTTTGCTTTGCAGCAATATGATTCGAATATTCGACAACTCACCATGTCGGGAGAAGAAGAGCCAATTGATCTATTACTTCAACGCACGAGAATAGGTGCTGAATTGAGAGAAGAATTCGGCATGAATGTTCCGACTGTACAACAAGCCGAATTACTTGAGCAGATTAGTGAAGATGGTAGTGAAGAGCAATTTTATGATTCAGTAAAACCTGATTCAGCTGCAATGGAAAGAGAAATGATCGCTGCTTGTGATGAAGCATTATATGATCATGCATTGAAGATCGGAAATGAATTTCTTGGTCTGCATGCCGGCTCAATTCCCAAAAGAGATGAAGCCATGCTGTCATTACTGATGGCCAGAATTTCACTTATCATTGGCGACACCGACAAATCATTCATTTTTTTGAAAGACACCAACCAATTGTCACAAAAAATCAATGATCCAATAATCTCTTGCTTATTGGATAATGCCTATGCAACATATCACATGTCCGTCAATGATGCCTTGCCGGCATGGAAACATCTGCAAACAGCCGCTAAATGTAGCGTTGACCTTGGAAAAGAATATCAATTGCTAACAATTGCCAATATCGCTCATCTGCTGTCCGATACAAGGAAATCTGAATCCAATAAGTATAAAAAAGCAGCCAAAACACTTGCAAAAGCCCTCAATATGCCCTCACTTTCACAAGTGATTTCCTCCCTGTAAACCCTTATATCATTACAATCAACATTTGGTCAATCTTGCACATAGCAGAATGATCGGAACTTTCTTTTTTCAATAAAGGCGTATAATTCAATTTATCGCCATGATTCTTTTTATTTGGGAAAATTGGTTGACATAATATCTTTATCGTTGCACATTCCGTAAAACTTTTGTTTTTTTGTATAATCTTAGTGGGAGAAAGTGGGGGATGTTTGAAATGTTCAGTACAATCGCATGATCATGGAGGGAAGCCATGTTCTTGCATATAGCCGGAATTCCTTGATTTAAGGCATGCAGCAGCCATGAGGAAGTTCCTTGGGATTACATTCTGGTCAACTGGAAGTCGATATATACTGAACAAAAAGCATCCCCTTTCCCATGTTCATGGCCAATACCCCACCTTTGCAATTCTTTCTAAACGCATCTAAGTACTAAAAATGCATAGACTTAAGTGTATGTATTGCTTTTGAATTCCTTCGCGCATTTTACTAAAAAATAACGGCATCAAAATTCAAGGATAATTCATCACTGATTGATGAAGTGTAAGAAAAACAGAAAAACATGGCATTTCAGCAAAAAACTATTGGTGATGTCCTATTGATTCGTGAGTTTTGTGTGAAAATTGTGGGTGAAAGTGGGGAATGTTTTTCAGGAAGAGCTATTTGCGGGAGAATGTGTGGGGAAGACATATTCTCTTTGCATTACAGACACTTGCAGGCATGCAGCGATTGAGGGAGCCGAAAAAAGTGTGTAGTGTTCAGCTCCTGTTTACATTCAACTCGAATCACCGCTATTCACAAACTTGAATGGTGACATGGCTTTTTACAAAGGACAAGAAACATATTCAGTCGATTCAAAAGGTCGAGTGAATATACCCGCAAAGATGCGCAGGGCTTTGTCTCCGGAGGCACTCAATACTTTTGTGCTGACCAGGGGCTCTGATCGTTGCGTTGCGGCTTATCCTTTGGATGAATGGCGCAGATATGAACTTGAATATGCTAAGCTCAATCAATATGATGAACAAAGCAGATTTTTCCTGCGCACAGTGTTAGCATGGAGTGAAGAGGTGGAGCTTGATGCTCAGCAGCGCATCATTGTTCCGAGAAAATATTTGGACTTTGCCGGGATAGACGGAAAAGTTGTCATTGTGGGAATGATAGATCATATCGAATTGTGGCAACCGGAAGAATTTGATGTATACCTTGGTAAGTTTGAAGCAAGTTATGAGCAAGTTGCTTCGCAGGTGATGCAGCGTCCGAATGGGCAATAAGAAGCAATACTCAGCAAAACGGAGACCTCGCGTATCCGATAATCCCGAGATTCAGGATTATGATTATCATTTGCCGGTGATGCTTCATGAATGTGTGGAAGCATTGATGTCATTCGGTCCTACAGGCACATATATTGACGGTACGCTTGGTGGTGGAGGTCATACGGCTGAGATTCTTTCTCGATTGACCGAAAAGGGAAGAATGATTTCATATGATGCAGATCCGGATGCAATCTTGCATTGCAAAGAACGATTTGCAAGCATCATGGAGGAAAATCCAGAGCGATTGACATTGCGGGAAGCGAATTTCGTATTCATGACGCAAGATGAAATTCCTGATGGAAGTATATCCGGAGTCTTATTTGATCTTGGAGTATCATCAAGACAATTGGACAAAGGGCAGCGAGGAATAAGCTATCGATTCAATACAAAATTGGATATGCGATTTGGTCCGAATGGACAAACAGCAGAAGAATTGCTTAACAGCATTGAGGAGGGTAAACTCCACCATATTCTGCGAGGTTTCGGGGAAGAACCTTTTGCAAGAATAATCGCACGGCGGGTCGTTGAGCGCCGCCGTGCGGCTCCTCTGCAATCAACATATGATTTGCGTCACCTAATCGAAGAATGCGTTCCACCGCATATTGTATCCAAATCGCTTGCCAGAGTGTTTCAAGCAATTCGCATAGCCGTGAATGGAGAATTGGACATACTTGAAAAAACCATCAGAGGAATCATGCCGAAACTCATATCAGGTGGACGACTCGTGATTTTGTCCTATCATTCATTGGAAGATCGGATTGTAAAACATGTCTTCAAGGAATTGGCATCAAACCATGATGACAAAGCCCCTTCACTTCGTATACTAACACCCAAACCCATAGAAGCCGATCAAGGAGAAATTTCACGGAATCCGCGGGCTAGAACCGCAAAACTCAGGATAGCCGAAAAGTGCTGAGCATCCCCTTGAAAGCATATTGATTTGCTATATTGCAACACATTCATCAATCAAAAGAACATCAATGAAAATACAAAGACTCCTTTTCGCATGTTGCGCATTCTTGGCACTGTCAGCAATGATGATTGCTGCAGAACAAAAATCCATTCAAGAACTTGCCATACTTCCACCCGATTCATTATCAATTCCCTCATATTTATCTCCGCATTTTGGAGATACGATCATAGTCCGTGGAAGAGCGGGCGTTTCCGTGCTCATCAATGGATCAGGTGGGGACAGAAGGCCGATCATGCTTATCGGAAAAGGATGGTTGACATATCTGTCTTCTGCAGACTCAAATGCGAATGCAAAAGCGGGCATCGCATTGTTTCAAAGAGACACTATGATTCGCACATCGCTATTCGACAGAATTCGCGTTGGTGATCTTATTGAATGTACGGCCATCGTCACAACTTTGCCTTATGAGTTTGATGCTTTCTCTCAACAAAGAGTTTCACTTCCCGCTTTGGAATTGGTGGCAACCGTTCCTGTGAAAACAATTGCAAGAAATGCCACACTTGATGCCGTTCCCACTTTGGAAATCTCACAGTTTTACAAAGGTACCAGAGGAAGAAATGCACAAGCTGCAGCATCCTTGTATGCAGGAAGAAAAGTTCGCTTTGATTCAGTGATAGTTAGCTCCACTTCGCCCATATTGATGTTTTCCGATGGAGATGGAAATGAAATACCGATGTCTGATCAATCAGGATATTTCACGACAAAAAATCATTTCATCGAAGAATCGCAATTTTCTCCTTATACAATAGGTCAAAAACTGTTCAAAGTAGAAGGATTCATCACAACCAATTTCCTTGCCGGTGGTGGTGGAGGAGGAATGGGTGGCGGATCGCAATTGTATACCTATGCAATTGCTCCTGCAATGCAACAAGATGTGATTGCCGGTCCGAAACCAGCCATCATTAGTCTCATTGCTCAAAGGCCCTCCAAACTCTTTCCATCTTCAAAAGATCAAGTGCAAATCGTGTATGATGTATTAAGTGGAACAAATCTTGTTCCATTCCAAAACATAGCATTGTTTGTTTCTGTGGATGCGGGAAAAACATATACCAAATATCCCGCACAGGATGATCCATCCGGAAGTTGGCTCGGAGTGATTCCGGCTCAACCTGCAGGTACAATCGTTCGATATTATATTAGTGCAATTGATGATGCAAACAATGAATATCGCTTGCCTGTTGCATCGGACTATTTCTATAAAGTTGTTGACACATACCCGAAAATCTCTGATGTGAAAATTCCGGATACAGTCAGCGGTATCAGAAACATGCAAGGCGCATCAGTCACAATCGAAGGAATTGTGATGTGTGATTCTTCAGATATATTCGGTGATAGATTCCAAAATCAAGCCAGAGCCATTATTCAAGATGGCACTTTGCCTTATTCAGGTGCTGCATTCTATAGACAAGGGAATAATTCAAAAGCAATGTCGCTCAAGAGAGGGCAAAAAGTTCGCGTTTCTTCCAGACTACAAGAATTCGGTGGCGTTGTATTTTTTGGAAATATAGATTCATTGGAAATTCTTGGGAATGACACTCCATATCAACCCGTGAAATTAAGTACCGCAAATTTCACCACGAATCCAAATGGCATTCAAGGATCCGATCAATGGAGAGACATGCTTGTTGAATTCCCAAATATTGTCATCAGTACAATCGAGCCATCTGCTCCCCAATCAACAGGAGAATTCATCATTGTAGATCAGGCCCTACAACAAGATATGACACAGGGCATTCGTGTTGAAACCGATGAAAGCAAATTGAAGTATACTACAAGAGACAGCATTGTTGCAGTAACAAATCGTGTGAAGCCGACAGTTGGAGAAAAAGTGGATTTTGTTCGTGGAATCATCGGTGCTGATTTCCGTAGTAGAAGATATAAGTTGGTTCCGAGATTCGACAGAGATTTCAGTATCGTTACTTCAATCAATGAACACAGCATAGAGCAATCACCGGTATTTGCATTCCCAAATCCTGCAAGTGAATACATGCAAGTGATCTTTGATGCGAAGAATTCCGAGCCCATTATTATTCAAATCTCGGATATGATTACCGGAAAAATTATCCATGTCTTGGAACAGCCCGGTCATATTGGGAATCATCCCATTCAATTGCATGTGGGTGCTTATCCTTCGGGATTATATTCCGTGTCTGTAAAGACTGGAATGCAGGTTCATATCATTCCATTGACAATACAACATTGATGATTTTGTAAAATGAACCATCCTTTGATCATAGCCCCATCCTTGCTTTCCTCTGATTTCTCTCAATTGAAATCAGAGGTGCAACGCTGTGAAGAAGCAGGAGCGGATATTCTGCATGTTGATGTTATGGATGGACATTTTGTTCCGAATATCACGATAGGACCATTGATTGTGGAGGCTATACGGCCACATACAAAGCTCCCGCTTGATTGTCATTTGATGATAAGCAATCCTGATGCTTATATCTCTGCCTTCGCAAAAGCCGGAGCAGATTGGATTTCTGTTCACGTTGAAGCATGCACGCATTTGCATAGAACAATCGGCATGATCAAAGATCATGGAAAAAAAGCAGGTATTGTTTTGAATCCCTCAACCCCTGTGGAATATGCCCATGAAGCAGCCGGTGAAGTGGATTTCATATTGCTGATGTCGGTCAATCCCGGATTTGGCGGACAAGCATTCATTCCTCATGTGCTGGACAAAGCACGCAGACTTAGAACATATCTTGATGAGAAAGGTCTGGAGCATGTTGAATTGGAGATTGATGGTGGCATCAAACCGGACATGACGCGGCAAGTCATGGATGCCGGAATCTCCATCATCGTCAGCGGTTCGGGTATATTTTCAGGTGATCTCGCAAAGAATATTGCACTCATGAAATCCAATGCATGATCCTCAATCCATGCTTTGATATCCCTTCAACATTCTACTCATGATTGCATGCGGCAATAATATTGTTGACATGCCCATTGGTGAGACTTTCACGAGATATTCAGTGATGGATCCAAATACGGGATGCAATAATGCTCTGATCAACATTGAATGAATTCCTTCCCCCAATATCAGATTCATTTTGAACAATTGAGTGAATGCAGGATGTTTCGCTCTGATATAACGCAAATTTCCAGACCCAAATTCTTCCATTTGATCCAATGCTTCCTTGATTGATTTCTGCATGAATGAACGTGCTATAGCGGACTTGGCATGATAGACCAAGGGATTGAATGCTATATGTAGACGGTATGCAAATTCAGTATCTCCACCTCCATAACCACGCATTGCTGAATCTTGCCCTTGTAATTGGATGAAATATCGAGCAGGCATACCAAGATTTCCTGTCGTGATATACTGAAATGGAATCACTGCCATATGTGCAAATCGCTTTTTTCCTCTTGTATGCAAATACGCTGCCCAGCGATTCTCATCGGCATTCACATAGGTTAAATCACCTGCCGAAATGCAATCACCTTGTTCAAGAATACGAAGGTGTTGTTCCAGAAAATCAGGATCAGGAATTGCATCCGAATCAAGGCAAATCACAAATGTTGCATTCACATGAGGCAGAGCTAGATTTCTTGTTGCATTTCTCCCATGATTTTTTCCATCGGGATGCCGAAGAACTATCATATTCATTGAAGTTTGCGAACAATACTCATCAAGAAATTCAATGGTTCCATCGTTTGATCCATCAACGCAAATCAATAATCGTGCACTCTTTATGGATTGGGATTCAAATCCAAGCAGACATGCATGTAACTCTTCACGATTATTATATGTCGGGAGTATGATGTCGAAAAGTTGATTCATGATCGCTTATGCATCAAAGAATGAACAAAATTCAATGAATCGGGGATAGCCCGAAAGAAGTCTTTCGGTGCAAAGATTCCTTGCTTTATTGCATATATGATGCCGATCATAGAAAATGTGAACGTATAACTCATTGTGCCCAATGCAACCAATTCCGAATGCCCGCTCAAGCCAATCGCTATTGAAACGACTATGCCTATAAGAGAGCTAATTATTGCATTTGCAAGCAATGCCTTCATATGATCCCTGGTGATATAGATGATAGCCGTAATCATCATCGGCAGGATGACTGCACATAACATCAACAAAGAAAAATGTTGATATGCCATTAAGTATTTATTACTTAAAAATGTGGTGACAAGCCATTCTCCGATCCCTAAGCTCAAAGCGACCACGATCAATGTCATGCCGAACATCGTGAATGAAATAATCTTCGAAGTCATTCCATGTTCTGCTGTTCTGTCTCCTCTTGCATGCATGCGAACTAGTGCCGGATAATACAATCCGCTGATGCCATCAATCAATGCTTCGAAAAAGCGATACAGTGTTTTTGCAGATTGAAAAATGCCTACGATTGTCGTACCGAAGAAAAACTGTATGATATACAGATCCAAATGACGCATGATGGTTGCCGGAATATTCCATGCAACTTGATAGGCCCCGAATGTGATGAATTCCTTGAATATTACAGAATCAGGTTTTGAAAACTCCATGTGAGAAAATGCGAGTAGTCCACCTATTAGCGAACCCAAAGCCGTTCCGATGCAGGATATCACGACCATGTTTTCAAGTGACAAAGAACCGAAATTGGATCCATAGTACACTGTTAATCCAATCATCGTGAAGAACCATGTTCCATTTGCAATGAACACCTCGCGCATTTTGGTTTCACGCAGAAGAAATTTTATGAAGAATAATCGGGGGAGAGTCAATATCATCATGATTGGCACATATTCCGCCATTGTGATGATGCCTTGTTCGCTGAATAATTCTGCCAATTGAACTCGAGACAAATAGATGATGCCGGCCAAGATCGATGATATGCCAATGTGTGAAATTGCGATCAATGCATTGAATTTGGCTCTTTCTGTTATACGAGAGCCATATTTGACAATCCCATTGAGGGCAAAACTATCCGTGAGGGTGGAAATAGCGATGATAATTGCATCCAAAAGTGCAAAGAGTCCGAATTCAGAGGGGTCCATCAAGCTGACTTGATAGAGTCGGACCAATCCATATACCATGAATAACCCTTTGTCCATCATGGTCCAGGTGATTTTGCCAATATGATCTTGAATGCGCATGAATTCACTTAAATGTGAGTCTGAATCACTGCAAAAATCATGCATCCTTTAGGGGATTTGCAAAAAAATTTGCGTATTCGCTTGACAATGCACTATTTAGTGTATTGCTTTTATGCAATTTCCTGAATTTATCGTTATTCATATTCATTTTTCAAGGATTCTCACATGAGCAATGGTGTAACTGGTTCATTGGATCTGAAAAGTGTGGCGTGTTCACTCATCATTGGATTGATTGCCGTTTTCGGTTTGGGGTGGATGAGCGGAACAACTTTTGCCGCACTGCCATTTCCGGTTCTTTCTTTATTGTCAGGATTCATCTTGACTGGCATGGTGGCCGGATTGCTCTCCAAAGGAGAGACTATTTCAGAACCTGTCATCTCATCCGTGATTGTGAGCATAGCTCTCTATTTCTTTCTCCCGGGATTGAATCTTCAGGGATTTGCCGACATCCATCCTGAGCATATTTTGCTTATTGGTTTGAATGGCATTATGTTGTCATTTGCCGGTGCATGGGCTGGTGAAATGTTGCAGGGAACAATGGAAACCGCTGAAGAAGTGAAGCATTTGGAATGGGGCTGGGTTTTGGCCGGAACAATTCTAGGTGTCATGGTTTCAATTTTGGTTTCCACTTTGCTGATCATCGTTTTGGGATTTGAATTCACTCCCTTATTGATTGCATTTGTGATCGGACTCTTCCTCACGGGCTTTTTGATTGGGTATCGGTCTGCAGGTGTAACGATCATGGAAGCAGCTTTAGCGGGATTGTTCACTCTTGTAATCAATGTTGACATTTTAACATTGGCACTTGTGCCACCGGGATTTGATGAAATCATGATTGCATTGATTTTGGGTGGAGTGCTTTCCATGATTGGTGCTTGGGTTGGAGAAAAAGTCCAAGGTTGAAAGGTAAACGCTTAAATCTTTTGTTCTCTGCCTGAACCATGGTATTTTCGTAGAACCTCTGTTTGCAGTATGACAGAGCGATCTCCAATTATAGCTAAAAGCATGGTTCGAATATTTGTTACAGGCATGGGAAGATGCCTGCCAATCATACTTTTCATTGTTGTTCTCTTGGCAATCTGTCCTGAAAATGGGATTGCAAAAGACATGAAGGGTTATCAATTTCCGAAGGGTATTGTCCTCAATGCGGGGCAATACCCTTCTACTGTTTATGCTTATGCGCATTTAGGGAAAAGCATCATTTGGTTTGATTCAGAGGGGCTATTATTTGATGCACGATCATCTTCGGGCAGACATACCATTCGCATGAAATTCCCAAGCCAACACTTGAGCATCAATACGGGAGCAATCATTCAAGACAGGAATGTGATTACAGGGAAAGGTGTTTCAAAGGAGGAATTCCTGCAATCATTCACCATGCTTGATGAAGATGGAAAGACTGTATCAACATTTTTGATGAATGATTATGGTCTGCAATGGATCATAGATTCCAATCCGCAAGAAGTTGAATATATGATTGATGGTGCTGATTCCATTTCCATTGATGAACCTCGTGGTTTGCTCTACTTGCATGCGGGGACATCTCACATTGCAATGCATGCACCGCTTTTCAAGAATGCACATGGTGAATTGAAATCATTGGATTTGTTAAAGACAACAAATGAATCATTTGTCTTGCGCATTCCTCAAAAACAACATGAATCTCTACTTGGCGTTCCCATTTTGTTTTCAACATTCATAGGCGGAACCTCATCGGAAACAATCAATGCAATCACTGTAGATCAAAGTGGAAACATCTATGTTCTCGGTGAAACTGATTCACCTGATTATCCGATTTCTACAGGTGCCTATCTCTCTCAAAATGCAATTCCCAAAGATATATTCATTGCAAAATTTGATTCAACCGGAAAAAACATCATCTATTCATCGCGCATAGGCGGTGATCAGGTGGAATTAGGGACATCCATTGCAGTTGATAATCTTGGCCAAGCATGTGCTGCAGGAAGTACAACATCCAAGAATTTTCCAACAACGCAAAATGCATTTCAATCTGAAAAAACATTACCCAATGAAGATGTCTTCGTCATCAAATTGAATGCCGGTGGCAATGCTTTGGTCTATGGAACATTCATGATGGGAATGACAACCGACATTGCTCATTCGATAGGAGTAGATGAAAAAGGGGATATGTATTTAGCTGGAGAGACGCGCATACTCAGCAGAAATCCTCATACTTTTCCCAAGACACCGAATGCTTATGATACATCATATAATGGTGGATCATCGGATGCATTTATCGCAAAGCTGAATCCAGCCGGAAAAGGTATTGATGATTTGCAGTTTTGCACACTGGTCGGAGGTAATGAAAGTGATGTTGCCTTCAAAATTGCATTGGCAAAAAATGGTGACTTGATTGTGGCCGGTGAAACCACGAGTGATTCTTTGTTTCCAATAACAAATGGTGCAATCCAAACTCGGCATCATGGACTGAGTGATGGATTCATAGCTGTGATTTCTCCAAAAGGTGATTCGCTAAAATATGCAACATATTTAGGAGGAAGTGGGGATGAAAGGATAACTGGATTGGTTTTTGATGAGCAATCTCAAAGCATTTTCTTTGCGGGAAATACGAATTCAGGTGGAATACCAAATGCAGGAAATCCAAACCCTATTCTATTTCCTGTTACAAAAGGTGCATATGATACTGTGTACAATGGTGGTAATAATGATGGATTTATTGGCAAGCTGAACCCATATTCAGCAAATGCTTTAAAATTTGCCTCATTCATCGGCGGTAGCGGTGATGATTATGTGATGGGATTGGGTGTTGATGTATGTGCTGCGCCTTATGTGACAGGAACAACAAATTCCAAAGATTTTCCTATCACTGAGGATGCATCCGATTCTACGATTCAAAAAAACGAAGGGTTTGTCACCAAACTGAATGCACTTGCAAATGTATTGGTCTTCTCAAGTTTTATCGGGAATGATGATGATGATCAATTGAATGGAATTTATGTGGACCAATCAGGTGCAATTTATCTTGGAGGATCCGCACAAGTAAACACAACATCTACCAATGGAAGAGATGGATTTCTTGTAAAACTTCAGGTTGGAATTCTACCTTTGAAACCAACCATTGACAATATAGGAAGTCTGTCATTTTGCAAAGGTGATTCGGTTGTTCTGGATGCAAACTCACGCAATTTTGTTTCTTATCAATGGCGTAAGGACAATGTTCCGATAAACGGTGCGAATTCATCAACATTGACAGTTAAATCAACAGGTATGTATTCTGTTGATGTAGCGGATGCAAGTGGATGCACTGGATCGGAGTCCATAAAGGTAACCGCATTTGACAGACCGGGTTTAACAATAGCGAAAGTGCCTGTGATATGTCCCGGAGATTCAGTCAGATTAAGTGCCATCAGTGTGGATTCATTGCAGGAGATAGTATGGAGTCCGGCACTTGGATTGTCATGCACGAATTGTTTGAACCCTATTGCCTCGCCACCAATGAGCATGAATTATATCCTTAAGACTGTCGATACAAATGGCTGTACAAGATTTGATACCGTAAGAGTGAATGTTATTGATTCAAAAGCGGTATCTGCTCAGAGCTTAAAAGATACAGTGGTATTATGTCCGACTGAATCAACCATAATACAAGTACCACTCACAAATGCATCCGATGTCGATGTGACGATTTCTATTGTGTCATTTTCGGACCCTGCATTGCAATCAAAAACAGACAGCATGTTGATTCCTGCTGATTCTACAATCTTGATTCCGATAACATTCAATGGAGTTCAAACGATTGGGGCAAAAGAGTATAGCATAGTGTTTTCGGATCATTGCGGTTCGCTCAAAACTGCTCGCTGCTACATCAATGTTCAATATCCATCATTTGTATATGCACTTGATTCTATAACTGAAATATGTAGAACGGAAATAGCTCGACAAACTATCTCAATCACAAATCAAAATGCATTGAGTGGTACAGTGACCATCAATTCGATTGATCCCGAATTTTCTTCTTCACGCAATTCCATACTCATGAAGCCATATGGTAGGGACTCCATATCCGTGGAATATCTAGGAATGAAGCCTGGTCTGATACCTGTGAAGATCACCATGAAACATGAATGCGGAAGGATTGATACACTCACATGGAATATCCGAGTAATTTCAAATCCATTTGCATTTACATGGAACAAAGACACGAATATACATGCGCTTGATAAGCCAATCATAAAGATGTATGAAATTGACAATCTCTCCAAGCAGCAGTTGCGAACTCCGCAATCATTCAATCTTTCCATTGTACATGACTATAGCACTTTGCAACTCGATTCAATCCTATCTTCCGATTGCGGCATATCATATTCCAGATTGGGTGATACAATCAATGTATTCATGAAGGATTGCAGAGATACATCCAAGGCAAGAGCTTTTTTACATTTCACGGGTTTGGTTGGTGAAACGTTGAAACCATGGCTGAGAATCACCAACTTTTCAAGCGTAAACACATGTATCGATCCAATCTTGAATAATGTGGATGATACCATTTCATTGGATTCTTATGGCTGTGAATTGTCAACAATCAAAGTGAATAGAACCAATGCACAATTGCGAACTGTTCGTTTGAATCCAGATCAATCACAACTTTCCATTCGATATGTGAATGTGGAAAGAACATCAGCTCGATTTATCTGCATCAATGCTGTTGGGCAGGTAATGAGTGCCGTCAATATACCCATGATTGAACCGGGAGAGCATGAATTGTCCATGCAAATTGATATATGTCCAAGTGGATTGTATTCATTGATTTACGAAGCCGGAAATCATATTGAATCTTCATTGTTCATGATAATGGAATAATGTAGATGAAACACGTTCATATCATACTGGCTTTTGTGTATTTGTTTTCAATGTCTATTGCTTCTGCGCAAACAGACGGATTCGTGCTGTATAATCCCGTTCATGTTGGGGGTGGATTTCTCACGGGCTATAATGTGCAATCCACAAATGGCACGCTTCGTTGTTTGGGGGATCCCGCCTGTCCTACTTTTGAACAAGGATCGGGATATCGATTTGGAGTGATGGGTATTGCTGAATGGATGCCTACTTCTTGGGGTTTAAGAACTCAATTGGGTATTGCAAGCAGTACATCGCACATGACGACAATCGATCAAAAAGCGAGAGTAAAAAATGGTAAAGGAGCAATTGTACCTTTGATTCGAGAGCATGCATTGGATGCAACATTGTCTGCATTATTGTTGGACATTGGTTTGCAAACATCATTCGGATCGACACGTTTGTTTTTCGGACCGAGCATTGGTTATTTATTGAATCCAGTTTGGCGAAGCAGTTCCACAATCATTGGGCCTGACAATGTCACATTTCAATCCGGTAGCAGAGACACAGTTTTTGTAGATCAGTCCATTCCAAATGTCAATAGTTTGCAGTTTGGAGTGAATGTCGGGATTGGACATCATATTCCCATCAATACATCGATGGTGGTGGTTCCTGAGATTTCCGTTTCAATTCCATTCAATGCGATTCGTACGGCTTCAGAATGGACCCAAACTTCAATTATGCTCGGTATATCATTGCGATGGGGTTCCGGGGCAGTGAAAGAAGAAGTGATGAGTAAAGTAGAGTTGATTGATACCGTGCAGATTCAGTCAAATGAAAGAATTGGCACTGTGATCATTGAAGGAATGCCGAATATCTCTAGATCAACCCAAGAATTCGAAACGCATAAAATCATAACCGAAACCATGAAAAGAACTGATACAATCAAGATGGGTCTGCCTCCCAAGCAGTCTCCTAAGCCATCGATTGCAGTGTTCTCATCGGTAGATAAACAACAAGGGTCCATAGATCAAGTGACAGTTACCGGTCAATTGGTGACAGAGGCATTCCCGATTCTTCCCATGGTTTTTTTTTCTGAAAGCCAATCAAGTCTCAGTTCAAATTATAAACAACTTCGAACCACTGAGGGTTTTTCGTCTGATCAACTCGAGCCATTGGTCACTGAACAGCATAAAGACATTTTGAACATCATCGGCGAACGATTGAATCGCAATCCAAAAGCAATGATACAATTGAAAGGGTATAGTGATCCTACAACCGAGAAATCAGACTGTTCGCTTGCCGAACAAAGAGTGGAAACAATCAGAGATTATTTGTTCAATGTTTGGAACATCGACAAATCCAGAATGTCTTTTGACATCGATCGAAGGAATTGCATGCCCGAAAATCCCACATTGAGTAGAAATGCTCAGGGTTATGAGGAAAACAGAAGGATTGAGATTGCATCTGATTCAAAAGAGATATTGTCTCCGGTCATCAGAACGCGATATGTGGAATTGACGGATTTTTCCCCAAGGGAACTTCATGTCAACACACAAGGGACAATTGGCGAAGAAATCACATCATGGAATATTGGGGCAACCATCGGAGATTCTGTTTTGCATAAAAAAGACGGATCTTCAATTCCTGAGTGGCTCACATTTCCACTATCAAGAGAACAAGCAAGATTCATTCAACAGACTGCATTTCCTTCCATGAACATATCGATGATCGTGCAAGATGGAGAAGGTGAATTGGGAAGTACGGCAATACATATTCCATTGCAAAGAGACACCACAAATCTTGCAATTCAGCGATTGTCACTCATGCATTTTCCAGTGCAGAAGGCAAGTCTTGATAAACAGGGGAAAAGCGCAATCAATGATTTTCTGAAAGACTTGGAAGATAATGCGTCCATCAGCATCATTGGTTATAGTGACAATTTGGGAAATGCACAATCAAATCTTGAATTATCTAAAGAACGTGCCGAAACAGTTCATCGTTATATCCAAAGCATCAAACCAAAAGCGAATATCATCAACGTTGATGGTGTTGGTTCTACGGCATTGCCGCCGGGTATAAAATCGCATGATCTTCCTGAAAGTAGATTTCTCAGTCGAACTGTACAAATTGAAATCATCAGAACATGGAAAAATGCTCAATGAGTGAAATTCGATTGACTCAATTTAGCCATGGAGCCGGTTGTGGATGCAAGATTTCCCCGGCGATGCTTGATGTGATTCTTCATACAAATGAAGCATTGCCATATACCGACAATCTCATCGTTGGAAATAGTTCAAGAGATGATGCGGCAGTTTATGACCTTGGTGATGGAACTGCTCTCATCAGCACAACAGATTTTTTCATGCCAATAGTTGATGATCCATATTCATTTGGAAAGATAGCATCAGCAAATGCGATAAGCGATGTTTATGCGATGGGAGGGAAGCCGATTCTGGCCATTGCGATTCTTGGCTGGCCTATTGATAAGCTGCCTCCCGAAATAGCCAAGACTGTCATCGAGGGAAGTAGGGCAATGTGTGCCGAAGCGGGTATAACATTGGCCGGCGGACATTCAATAGATTCTCCTGAACCAATATTCGGATTGGCTGTCAATGGCATTGTGCCAATATCACAGCTCAAACAAAATACCGGTGCAAAACCAGGAGATTTGCTTTATCTCACAAAGCCACTTGGAATTGGAATTTTAACGACAGCAGAAAAAAAATCTTTGCTGAATCATGAACATATATCGCTCGCAGCTTCATGGATGATGCGTTTGAATTCGATAGGGCAGGCATTGTCTAAAATTGAAGGAGTGCATGCTTTGACCGATGTCACCGGATTTGGATTATTGGGACATTTGTCGGAAATGTGTGAGGGAAGCAATGTAGATGCTGAATTGCATGTGGAGTCCATTCCAATACTAGATTCAGTGATGGAATATTGTAAACAAGGAGCAATCCCGGGGGGAACCATTCGTAATTGGAACAGCTATGGACATAAAGTAGGAAGCATTGAGGAATCAATGAAGCATATTTTGTCTGATCCACAAACAAGTGGCGGATTATTGATTGCCGTTGATCCGAACAATGCGGTCGAAGTTGAACAATTGATAGCATTACATGCACCCGAATTATCAACCAAGCCAATAGGCAGATGCATGCATCACCAACATGAAACAGTGAGAATTCGCATATCATGAATGAAGAACAGCCATCACCACAAGAACAACATGAATTCTCGATTGACATACAAGATATTGCCTTGGGAATAGTATTGGCAATCATCATGGCATTATGTTTGAGAATCATGGTTGCCGAGATATTATTCGTACCAAGTAAAAGCATGGAACCTGCATTGCTTGTAGGAGATAATATCTTGGTTTCGAAGATTGCCTATGCAATTGGTCCTTCGGGTGATGTTTTTGGTTTGCGGTTTTCAGACAATCTTCGTTTTTGGTTTTCAAAACCAAAGAAGAATGACATCATCGTTTTCCGAGCACCCAAATCGGCAGGAACCGAATCAAAGCAGCATCCATTGTTTGTCAAGCGAATCATTGCCGGTCCGCGTGATGAACATCCAATCACCGGTGATGTGATCCCTGCAAAAGGAATGGTTATTTCTTCGGCTTCCATTCTGGCTTCAATGTTGAAAATGATTGGTGATCCGGGATCGCATTCCGATTCGACATATATCGTCGGCGAGGATTATTATTATGTGCTTGGCGACAATCGCAATCAAAGCTTTGATTCCAAAGATTGGGGATTGGTTCCTTCATCCACGATCATAGGAAAAGCTGTGATGGTACTTTGGTCACAAGAAGTTGATTCAGCAAGTTCTTCATCCTCGCTTCGTTCATCAAGATTTTTGCAATTCTGTAAGTGATATCCCGATGCAAATAGAATTCTATGGAGCTGCAAGAACCGTCACCGGTTCACAACATCTTCTCACATTCGGTGAATACACGATATTGCTCGACTGCGGATTATTCCAAGGAAAAAGAAGTGAAGCACAAGAATTCAATCGAACAATTCATTGGGATGCAGCATCAATTGATGCAGTGATTCTATCTCATGCGCATATTGATCATTCCGGCAATCTTCCTACATTGGTCAAGCATGGATTCAAGGGATCCATATATGCCACACCTGCAACACGTGATCTTTGTGCAGTGATGCTCATGGATAGTGCAATGATTCAAATGAAAGATGCCGAGCATTTGCTGAAACATAGAGGTGAGCATATACAACCATTGTATGACATCGATGATGTTGCCGATACGCTCAATCTTTTTGATCCAATTCCATATCGTCGATCATTTTCTCCTGTTCCCGGTCTGTCTGTCACATTTTATGATGCCGGTCATCTCCTTGGTTCAACTGCAGTGGTATTGGAATGGGAAGAGCAACAGCAAAAAAAGAAACTATTGTTTACCGGTGACATTGGAAGAGCAAATAGACCAATATTAAAAGATCCTGATTACATCGGAGATGTTGATTTCATCATCAGTGAATCAACATATGGTGGGAGACTTCATGAATTTGAGCAAGACTTGGAGAGAAAACTCTTAACCATCATACATGATGTTATCAACAAACATGGAAAACTCTTGATTCCTGCATTCAGTGTTGGAAGAACACAAGAGTTGATTTGGTATCTCAATAATCTTTACAATCGAGGTCTGCTTCCCGCGATTGATGTATATGTGGATTCTCCGCTTGCAATACGAGCCACTGATGTGTTTCGCATGCATCCTGAATGTTTTGATAGCCAAACAAGAAGCATGCTTTATGCAGATGAAGATTTGTTTTCATTTCCGGGTATTGTCTATGTCCGTGATGCAAATGAATCAAAACGCATCAATACATTGAAAAAGCCGGCCATCATCATAGCAGGAAGCGGTATGTGTGAATCGGGAAGGATATTGCATCATTTGGCTCAGTCGATAGAAAAAGAATCAACTACCATCTTGTTCCTTGGGTATAATGCCCCGCATACACTTGGAAGGAAAATACTAGACGGAAATAAAGAAGTACGCATTTTTGGAAATTATTTCACCGTTCGAGCCGATGTTCACGAGCTTCCCGGTTTAAGTGGTCATGCAGATCATGCGGGGATGATTCAATATCTGTCTGACCGAACAATATCTTCCGTAAAAGAAGTATTTTTGGTTCATGGTGAAATACAGGCACAAGAGCTTCTTGCTCAATCACTCAAAGATGCCGGTTTTACATCCATTTCCATACCTGAACGTGGAACCGTCATAACAATCTGATGACTCATCATTCAACTTATTTCTGTACATCCCATGAATGAACTACTCCAATCAGCCGAACAACGCATTCGTAGAATACGCAAGGAAATGCTCGAATCGAAGATGGATGCATTATTAGTAAATCACCTTCCTTCAATTCGATATCTCACGGGATTTTCAGGATCCAGCGCGCTCTTTATTGTCAAGCAAGATGCATTGTACTTTTTTACAAATGACCTCTATGAAATGCAAATACAGCAAGAGGTCTATCAGTTGAAAGGAATGCGTACATTCATTTCCAGAAGTTCAATTGCAGAAATGACAAATCAAAAAGTGTTTGCCAAGGTGAAACAACTTGGAATTTCAGAAGGATCGATGATTCATGCAATGCATAAAGCATTTACATCCACTTTCCCCAAAGTAAAAACCATCTCAGATGCCGGCATAGTACACAAAATCATTATGCAGAAGATGCCTCATGAAGTAGAGCATATCAGAAAAGCGGCAAAGATTGCAAGTAAAGTATTCCAATCAATCATCAAAGAAATCAAACCCGGCATTACCGAAGCTGATGTATCAGCAGAAATTTCATATCAAGGAAGAAAAGCCGGAGCAGAAAAGGAATCATTCGACATCATTGTTGTTTCCGGTGAACGCAGTGCGATGCCTCATGGTAGAGCCACCAATAAGAAGATCAAGAAAGGTGATGCCATTACCATGGATTTTGGATTTTATGTACAGGGCTTTGCTTCGGACATGACAAGAACAGTTTTTGTTGGAAAAGCATCCGAACGTCAAAAATTAGTGTATAACACTGTTTTGGAAGCTGTGTTGACTGCAAATGCTGCCGCAAAAGCCGGCATAGATTGTAAAAAACTTGATGGAATCGCCAGGAATATCATAGAAAAAGCAGGGTTTGGGGAGTTTTTCCGCCATTCATTGGGCCATGGACTCGGTATTGAAGTTCATGAATCTCCAAGAATTTCACGGGATGCAGGCGGAGAAAAGGTGCCAAATGGCTCGGTTATCACAATTGAACCGGGTATTTATCTTCCAGGAGAGTTTGGAGTGCGCATAGAAGATGATCTCCACATTGCAGGAAAAGGCGCAGAAGTGTTAACTTTGGCGTCTAAACAACTCCTTGAATTGTAAAGAGTTTAAGTTTTAGCATGCAATGATGTTCGGCCACATTCGTTTTTCTTTGCCCGAATACCATGTTTTTTCGTTTCAATATCGGAGTAGATTCAAACCATGAGAAGATCACTCTCATTGTTGATGTATATGAGTTTCGGACTCCTGTGCATCACACACTACACGCAAGCGCAGAAATCCAAAGCCCCAAAAGGTACTGCAAAAGCACCTGCGCAACAAAATCCAGTAGTCATGCAAATTGGTCCTGAATCAGTTACCCTATCTGATTTGGAACAAGCATATAAACGCAATATGAATCGGAAGAATATCAAACTTTCCGAAGTGAAAAAAGACAGCGTCATGGATTTTGTGCGACTTTATACCAATTATCGCTTGAAAGTCCTTGATGCATTTGGTCGGAAACTCGATCAAGATTCTGCGGTCAAAGCTGACATTGAACAAAACAGAAGATTGCTTGCCGATAATTATTTGTTCGAGAAGAAGCTGGTTGAACCAACCGTTGAGCAATTGCTTCAACGGAGAAAAAGAGAATTGCAAATTGCGATCATCTTTGTTGAACGTCCTGCTGATACTGTGAAGGCCTGGGAAAAAGTTCAAAGGCTTCATGCAATCGTAAAAGCGGGTGCGGATTTTGAGCGTATAGCAAGAGACTCATCTGAAGATCGTGAAACAGGAAATAAAGGCGGACTACTTCCATTCATTACCAGCGGAAGAATACTACGAGCTGTCGAAGATGCTGCATATGCAACACCCGTCGGACAGATTCATCCGAATATCGTCATCGGACGAGGTGGATATTTCATCGTAAAAACCATCAAAAATGATCCAAGAATTAAAGTTAAGGGAAGTCATATTCTTAGTTTTATGACAAATCCTAATGACTCTGCAAATGCAATTGCAAAAGCAGATAGCTTGCTTGGATTGCTTCGGGCAGGCGCATCCTTTGCAACAGTTGCCAAAGCTCATTCCGATGATGCTTCCAGCAAAGAGAAATCCGGATCAATCGGTGGTTGGTATACACGTTCAAAAGGCATGGAAGGCGGTTCCGGCGATGTACTTCATCCTGCTTTTGAAGCCGCATTATATGCATTGAAAGATGGTGAGGTATCCGGGAAAGTTTGGACTGACTATGGACTACACATCATCAAACGTGATTCTACCAAAGAAGTTGATCTAGAAGAAGATCGTGATGGCTTGAAAAGAGAATATAAGCGCATTTATTTTGAAGAAGACAAAAGACGCTATATAGATTCCATCAAAACAGCAAATGGTTGGAAATTGGAAATTCCTGTCTTGAAGCAATTGACTTCATTGACGGATACTGCAAAAATCATGGCCGATACAACCACATTCAAAAAAGTGACAAATGAAATCAAATCTTTGCCACTGTATTCACTGAAAGATCAAGGTGCGATAACCGTCGGCAATTTTCTTGATAGTGTCAAAAAACAAGAATTCAGAACAATCACTGCAAGCACGCTTGGAATTACAAGAGCATTGGATAAAATGATAGATCCAAAGGCATTGCGCATCGCAACGTCATCTCTTGAGAAAGAATATCCTGAATTTGGCACATTGATGCGTGAATTCAGAGATGGTATTCTACTTTTCAAAGTGGAAGAACAAGAAGTGTGGAGTAAATTAAAGTTTGATTCATTGGCAGCCAGATCATTTTGGGATACCACAAAGACCAAATATAGAACTGAAGTAAAATTTGATATCAGTGAAATTTATGTTACTTCCGATTCACTTGCCAAGGCACTGCGTGAGCGTTTGAATGCCGGAGAGAAATTCGAAAGTTTGGCGAAGGAATATACAGAGAGACCCGGTTTTAAAGAAAAGGGTGGAAGATATCCTGCGCAAACAATCAAAGAAAGCAAATTGGCATCAATGATAGAAAAGAAACAATTGATGCCGGGCGATATTCTTGGTCCTGAACAATTCGAGCGCGGATATGTGCTATTGTTCTTGAATGAAATCGTGCAGCCAAGAGAAAAACGTTTTGAAGAAGCAATACCTGATTTTGCTCCATTGTTTCAGGATATGGTCCAGAAACGTTTGACAGAAGAATGGTTGAATCGCATCAAAACACAATATCCCGTCACGGTGCAAACCAAAGTACTCGATTCAATCCTGAAAAAATAATCCAATCAATAAGCCCGGCATTTGCCGGGCTTCTTCTCTTAGGTTATCTCATGTTGAACATTATTGCTTTACTACTCATCCTGCTATCGATTCTTACACTGCCTTCTATTGCTCAGCAATCGCAGGTTTTGGATAAAATCGTTGCAACAGTTGGAAGAGAAATAGTCCTTCAATCAGATATTGAAGGAAGAATCGCAATGTTCATGCAGCAGAATCCCAAAGTAAATCCAAATGACCCTGAATTACGAAAGCAAGTATTGGAAGCATTGATCAATGAACGTTTGATGGTGACAAAAGCTGTTGAGGACAGCATCTTGGTGCAAGATGAAGAAATCAATCAAAGTCTTGATTTCATGATGCAGAACATGATGCAAACCTATGGATCAGAAAAGCGTGTTGAAGATTTATATGGAATGTCTGTTTCGCGCATCAGAAAAAATTATCGCGAGGAAGTTCGCAAGCAATTACTCGTTGAACGTTTGCAACAACAACGTTTCATGAACATCAAATGCTCTAATCGAGAAGTAGAAGACTTTTATCAGCAATATCGCGACTCTATTCGACCCATTCCTGCTTCTGTTGAATTGGCTCATATCGTAAAGCATGTAAAACCCAGTGCAGATGCAAAAGAGGAAGTGAAGAAACTTGCTTTGCGCATCAGAGATTCTTTAGTGAAGGGGATTGACTTTGCGGAGCTTGCGAAAAGGCATAGTGGTGACCCCGGTTCAGCATCTTCCGGCGGAGATTTGGGTTGGGTGGATAAAGGAAAATTAGTTTCTGAATATGAAAGAGCTGCATATGATTTGCAATCAGGCGAAACATCGCAGCCGATTGAGACGCCATTTGGATTTCATATCATTCAAACAATTGAAAAAAGAAAAGATGCCGTTCATACAAGACACATCCTTCTCAAACTTGGTGGTTCATCTGACGATAAAAAGCGTGTGGAAACAATACTTGCAGAATTAAAGGAGCGTAATGCAAAAGGGGAATCCTTCGAAGAACTTGCAAAGCAATATTCCGATGAAAAAGAAACACAAGGATTCGGTGGAGCCATGGGTGTCATAGAACTCAATAGACTTCCAGCCGATTTGAAATCCATTGTAGAGTCATTGCCCGAAGGAGGTGTATCGCAACCATTGCCTTATATGTCCGATCCAACAAAACCTGCAATGCACATCATACTCAAGAAAAAAAGTATTGCAGAACATTCTCCTACACTTGCATCGGATTTCAAAAAAATTGAGCAGATGGCAGTACAGCAAAAACAAGGCAAGACGATGGAGAAATTTCTCAAAGAATTACGATCAATGATTCCGGTGCAGGTGACTGAATGATCAAAATCATCAGTTGGAATGTGAATGGTATTCGTGCTTCTTTGAAGAAGGGTCTTACAGATTATGTTCTTCGCGAACAACCCCATATATTCTGCGTTCAAGAGACAAAAGCAGAACGCGAGCAAGTCCCCACAGATTCATGGCCTCCGCCCGGTTACAGTGATTTCTATCATTCATGCTCAGTTCGTGGTGGTTATAGCGGTGTTGCTACATTCACAACATTAGAGACATTGCATGTGAATCGCGATATCGGCATTGAGCGATTTGATCAAGAAGGCAGAGTGATGCAAACAGATTACGAACAGTTTACTTTGCTCAATGTGTATTTCCCGAATGGTGGGGCAAGAGATGAACGATTGCTCTATAAACTGGATTTCTATGATGCATTCTTCGAATACTGTGAAGAATTACGCAAACAAGGAAAGAAACTGATCATTTGTGGTGATTATAATACCGCACATCATCCAATTGATTTGGCCAGACCAAATGAAAATAAAAAGACTTCCGGATTCATGGACGTTGAAAGGGTGAAGCTTGATCATATACAACAACTTGGATATGTTGATACATTCAGATTGTTCAATGAAGAGCCGGGTCAATATACATGGTGGGATGTAAAAACAAGATCAAGGGAAAGAAATATCGGCTGGCGCATCGACTATCATTGGGTTACCGAAGATCTTGTCCCACATGTAAAGCATGCCTATCATCAGGCAGATCAACAAGGTTCTGATCATTGCCCTGTGGTATTAGAACTTTCCTTCTAAGTGTTCACCATGAACATACTCACATTAGATGCATCTCAATTTTCCGCTCTGGTGCAAACCGTTTCATCTATTCTTGAGAAAACCGGATTTTCCATCACGCCTTCGTTGATCGAAACATTGCGTCATTCCTTCTCTGAATTGGATCGTGAAGAATTATCCGTTCTCATTGACATTGCCATACATACCCGAAAAGCACAGTATCAGGATCAATACAAAGAATTGATCCCTTGGTATTTTACCGAGCAGACATTGATACAATGTAGCGAGCCGTCATTTGCAACATATGCGATGTCCATATTGGATGTGAAAGGGCTTCGAGTGGTTGAATCATGCACAGGTGCAGGTATGCATGCATTGTCTGCATTGAAAGAAGGTGCTGCCGAAGTGATTTCGCATGAGACAAATCCAGTCATTGGGTATATAGCTACAATCAATGCCGGATTGCATGGATATGTTCTTGAGCCGACCATCATGGATGGTGCATTGGCTAATGTAAGCTCTGAAGACATATTTTGGGCTGATCCTTCAAGAAGAAAAGATATGCAGCATCGAAAGGGTTTGACGGGCTATTATTCTCCTGAATTGGAAGTATTGATTTCAAAAGCTCGGATGAGCAAAAGAGGTGGCATCAAGATTGCGCCGGGAGAGCGCATAGAAGGCAATCTTACGCGTGAATTTCTCGGAATAGGTCGCGAATGTCGTGAGCAGATTTTATGGTTTCATACTTCGATTATTGATGGTCAGGTAACATTGATCGACAAACAAAAAACATTCATACCTCAAGGCGCTGAATTGATTCCGGATCTTGTCGGACATGAATCAATAGCGCAATATCAATATATTCTTGAACCACATCCTGCATTGATACGCGGATCACTCAGTGCGAGTTATGCAGAATTCAGCATCGCGGTATTCGACCGCAATATTGCTTATGGATTATCACATGAACAGAAAGATATTGATTGGTATGTGCATTTCAACATATTGCATTGCGAACGATTTTCCCGCAAAAGACTTCAGGAACTATTGCTTGATCTTGATTGGAATGCAAAGACTGAAATAAAGAAAAGGGGATTTCCCATAGAGCCGGATGAAGTAAGAAAGCAGCTGAAATTTTCTGAAAGTGATCAGGCAGGGGTGATAATACTCACACGTTGCAATGATGATCATGTGATGATTTTGTGCAAGAGAATCTGATTAGTCTTTTGGTGCAAACAATTTGTCTTTGTCAACTTTCAATGTGACTGATTCTACTTTTCTTGTATTTGCTTGATCAATCATGCAAATATAAAACGGGGGAAGATTCACGCGCGAGTATCTGCTTGGTATCCGTCCTGAAATATGATTGATCATACCCCCAACTGTTTGGTATTCTTCGGATTCAGGGAAAGGATAAGGAAGAAACTCATTCACATCCGCAATTGAAGCATCGGCGGAGATTGTCCATTCTTCGGCATTTTTAGATTCAACGATGGGTTTTTCTTCATCATATTCATCTTGGATTTCGCCCACCAATTCTTCCATGATGTCTTCCAAGGTGACAAGCCCTGCGGTTCCACCAAATTCATCCAAAACCACAGCCATGTGAAATCGTTGTTTCTGCATCTTTGTGAGCAGAGTATGTATTTTATCGGTCTCCTGAATAAAAGTCACGGGTCTGACTATATCTTGTAGAACGATAAGATCGCTCAATGACATCATCGTGAGTATGTCCTTTGCATAAACGATCCCGATGATATTATCCAATGTTTTTTCATAAACAGGCATGCGTGAATATCCCTGCTCAATCACAGTCTCGACAATCATTTCCGGATTCATGCTAATTTCAAGTCCAATGATTTTACCCCTGGGAATCATGATTTCGGATGCCATCGTCTTTTGAAAGACAAACACATTCTCGATCATTTCCTGCTCATTGAGCTCAATCATTCCGCTCTTTGAACTTTCTTCGATGAGATATCGTAATTCTTCGGCACTATGCAACTCTTGTTCTTTCACTGATTCAAATCCAATCAATGCAAGAAGTAAATTAGCGACGCTGTTCAATGCCCAAATGAATGGTCTGAATAGTATGTAAAATGCCTTAAGCGGAATTGATATTCCAAGCGCTACAGCTTCGGATCTTTGAATTGCAAGAGATTTCGGAGCAAGTTCGCCTAATACGATATGAAGAAATGTGATGATGATGAATGCAATGGGAAGGGCTATACCATGTGCTAATTCAGCATTTGGGGTATATCCGAATGAGGCCATGGCTGTAATGACAAGTTCGGCAACAACGCTTTCTCCAATCCATCCTAGAGCCAAACTTGCAAGCGTGATTCCCAATTGAGTCGCTGAGAGATATGCATCAAGATGTTCTATGATGTTTTTGGCAATCTTTGCTAGAAAGCTCCCGGAACGCACACGAATCTCGATCTGTGAAAGACGAACTTTCACAATCGCAAATTCCGCGGCCACAAAAAAGCCATTCAGAAAAACCAGAAACAATGTAATGAGAATATCAAGTATCATAATGTATCAAGGAGTGGTAATCCCCGGAGGATATGTGTTCCAACGATATGACTTATGACTATGATAAGAAAAGTATCGCTGAAATAAGTTGAGTAAGGTAATTTGTTCCTGCAATGGAATATTGAGTGAACATGTTTCAAAGCGTGCATGCTCCATTTCTTGCAAGATACCGACTGCCGATGAATTCAACAAGATGGTTTCTCCGGAAGGGTTACTGATAATATCACTCAATAAACTACCTTTCTCTAAAGAAAAAGCAATTTCACCTTCTTTGCATTGTATAAGCTCGCCTGTTATCGGGCATGACTGCACATGCATTGCAAATCCCATTGTTGCTGCCAATTGCATCAGAAATAACAATGTGATTGCATACGGTGATTCTTGGCAACGAAATGCATTCAAAGCCATCAATGCCTGTATGGCAGATTCAAAGATATCCGGATTGGGTTCCTCGGGTTCTTGGGTAACCGAAAGGATCTCGATGATGCCCATGGCACTCATCAATTTATCATAGTCGGAAATGAGATTATGCAATGGAATGGCAATTTCTGCTGATTTAAGCAGATGTAAATCTTTGTTTGGATATCGATACCACATTATCGAGCTGCACCGTAAAGCTTCAATTGAACTCCCCATTGTATTCTTGGCACTTCGCACACCCTTTGCAACCACGGAAATTTTGCCATGATTCTTTGTATAAGCATGGATGATTTTGCTTGTGTCGCTGTATTTGCGTCCATGCAAAATTATCGCTGTATCAGTGATGATCATATAGAATGGAATGAAATTCCTTGTAAAATACGCCATTAGTCATAAAAAGTCTAATTTTGCCACATGAATATTAGAATGCAATATCTATTCAGTGCCATCATTACCACAGGAATGATGATCATGCTTGCATGCATTGGATTGTTGTTCGTTCAATCTTGTGCGGGCGTGAAAACAACAGGGGAGATCATGGATGCGGAAACTGCATATAATGCAGGTGTTGCAGCCTTTAAGGATGAAGATTATTTTGAGGCACAAAGACTCTTCGATGTTATTCGTTTGCAATTCCCCACTACGCAGTATGCAGATGATGCACAGTTTTATCTGGGTGAGATAAGTTTTGCAAAAAAAGAATATGTGATGGCTGCATTCAATTATGGAATGGTAAGAAGAAGTTACCCTTCAAGTCCTCTCAATAAAACCGCACTCTTCAAAACAGCATTATGCTATTATGAATTATCGCCACCGGCGGATAGAGATCAGGATTACACAAAAAAAGCAATTGCCAGTTTTTCTGAATTTCAGGCAATATTCCCCTTGGATTCCCTCTATGCAGAATCAGGCAAGAAGATTGTAGAATTGAGGAATAGGCTTGCTGAGAGAGAATTGATCACAGCTGAATTATATCGATCATTGTATTCCAATCGATCTGCGATCATTTATTATGATGCAATCATCGATGATTATCCTGATACTGAGCACTATGAAACAGCATTTGCAGGAAAAATTGAATCTTTGATCGCTCTCAGACGTTATGAAGATGCTCGTTCTATGATTGAAATCTATAAGAAACGATTTTCGAATGGAATATTGAAAACTTCCGTCGAATCATCCGAGCGTATGCTTCCTCAATGATTGATAGGAGTCCATGATGCAACAATATGATCAAGCCAAAGGTAAAGCTCCCTCAGAGTCAACAGTCGAAATGACGAATCTGGTTCTTCCTAATGATACCAATCAATTGGGTAATCTATTGGGAGGGCGCTTGATGCATTGGATAGACATCGCCGCAGCATTGGCAGCTATGCGGCATTCAGGAAAGGTATGCGTAACGGCATCGGTTGATGTGATCAACTTTTTTGAGCCAATCAAACTTGGCCATGTCGTACGTGTGCTGGCCAGTGTGAATAGAGCATTCTCAACTTCGATGGAAATCGGTGTAAAGGTATTTAGGGAAGATCCATTGCATGGAGTGCAAGTGCATACATCCAGTGCATACTTGACATTCGTCGCAATTGATCAATATGGGAAACCACTGCAAGTGCCACCAATCGATCCCGCTACTACAGAAGATAAACGACGCTATGAGGAAGCTACTCTTCGCCGAGAGCAAAGACTTCAAACTAGAGAATTATTGAAACAAGCAAGAAATAAGTGATAAATTATTTTTTACTTTATAGAATCCATTGCTAATATCTAAACTCCATTGATGAATGGGGTAATATACATTAGATTAATGGGGAATTCCATGGGACTGAGAGGTTTGCCAGATTTTCACAGAAACAAGCTCTCCCAAATACACATTGGTTCGTGGGTTAAACGGTGTTAAAACAGCAAGCATAGCATTATAATCCTTGTCAGGATTGTTCAGCTTCATTCTTTAATCGCAAGAGATGTTCGAATGCCTGAAGGGGAGTGAGTTTATTGAGATCCAAATCCAAGAGTGATCTGCGGAGAGCATCATCGCGAATTTCAAAAATTGACATTTGTCCTGAATGTTGCTCTCTGGGAATATCTTCCTGAGGAATATGCAGATGTTGTTTTTCTCCTTCCATTCCTTTCAGCAAAGCTGATGCCCTTGAAATGATAGAAGGTGGCAATCCTGCCATTTGCGCTACATGTATCCCGAAAGAATGATCGCTTGTACCAGGAACAACTTTGTGGGTAAACAATATTGTATCCTGAACTTCCTTCACTTCCACTTTATAATTCAATGCATGATCAAGATGATCGGTAAGGGATGTTAGTTCATGATAATGTGTGGCAAACAACATTTTTGATCTCGTTATGTCATGAACATGTTCGGCGATTGCCCATGCAATGGAAATGCCATCAAATGTTGCAGTTCCTCTGCCTACTTCGTCCAGCAAGAGCAAACTTCTTGATGTCGCATTGTTCATGATATTTGCCGCTTCTTGCATTTCAACAAGAAAAGTACTTTCTCCTGCAGAGATATTATCCTGAGCTCCAACACGCGTGAAAATCCGATCCACTATTCCTATGTGCGCTGAATCCGCAGGAACAAAGCAACCGATTTGTGCAAGCAATACGATGAGTCCAACCTGACGTAAATAGCAAGACTTACCGGCCATATTGGGTCCGGTTATGATATGCAGTCTTTCTTGCTCATTGAACAATGTATCATTCGGTGTGAAAGGATTGCCTGGAGAAAGATTGCGCTCAACAACGGGATGTCTGCCTGAAACAATTCGTAATTCCGTGTCATCGGCAATTTTGGGTTCAACATAGCGATAAGCAATTGATACAGCAGCAAAACTCTTCAAGCAATCAAGTTCTGCAATTGCTCCTGCTATGGATTGAATTGCTTCGGTATGCTGCATGATGGCATTGCGTAAATCTTGATAAAGCACCTGCTCCAATGATGCAATTTTTTCATCTGCTGAGGTGATGCTGGTTTCAATATCTTTTAATTCCTGCGTGATATATCGCTCTGCATTCGCAAGCGTCTGTCTTCGCTGATACCTATCTTCAGGTACTCTATTTTTGTGAGTATTGCTGATTTCGATATAATAACCAAATACATTGTTTGACGCAATCTTGAGTGAGCTTATTCCGGTTGATTGTCTTTCTCTTTCTTGATAATCACGAATCCAATCTTTGCCGGAATGCAAAGCTTCAAGATAGCCATCAAGTTCTATGGAAAATCCATGATTGAAAGCAATTCCTGAACCCAATTGCATGGGAGCATCTTCTCTCAATGCAAGCCCAATCAAATCCGTCAAAGAATGAAGATCATGCAGTCGGTTTGCAATTGATTGGAATAAGTCAATGTGGATCGATTGAACCTCTTCGCGAATCACGGGGATTTGCAATAGACCATTTTTTAATGCAATCATATCGCGAGGACCCGCCTTGCCGGCACATACTTTCGTAATCAATCGTTCCAGATCGCCAATAGCTTTAAGATGTTCTCCAATGCCATTGATCAATGATTGATCATTGCATAATGTTCTGACGCAGGCTAATCGTGCATCAATCACCACTTTGTTTCTTAGTGGACGCGCAACCCAACGTTTGAATAATCTACTTCCCATGGGTGTTGATGTATGATCAAGCACCGACAATAATGAACCATGTTTTTGATCATGAATGGAGGAGAGTATTTCGAGATTTCTTCTTGTTGCATGATCCAATAACATGAAATCTCCATGATCAAATATGGAGATTGATTGTATTTGACTGGCTGATTTCTTTTGAGTTTCATTGATGTATTGCAAACATGCTCCTGCAGACATCATGCCTGCAGTCATCTCTTCCAATCCGAAACCTTTCAAAGTGGCAGTATTGAAATGCCTAAGTAATGCATCTTTCGCAAAATCCAATTCGAAAATCCAATCCTCTCGCTTCGTGATTGCCGGCTCAAATGGTAGGTCATGCAATACTTCATCCAATTCTCTTGCAAGTGTTTTTGAAACGATGATCTCAGCAGGAGAAAATAATTCCAATACAGATTCCAGAGAATGTCGAGAAATTTCTGTTGTTTGGAATTCACCCGTGGAGATATCGGCGATGGCAATGCCATATACCAAAAACCCTGATTTATGCGTGTGAACAGAAAGTGATGAGATATAGGTGTTATTCTGAGCATCAAGAAGCTTGTCATATAATCCTATTCCGGGTGTGACAACTTCAATCACATCTCTTTTCACAATTCCTTTTGCAAGCTTGGGGTCCTCCACTTGCTCGCAGACGGCAACGCGATAACCCGCCCTAACCAATTTGGGAAGATATGTATCAAGCTGATGATGCGGAAATCCGGCAAGAGGCACTTCGCCGGCATCACCATTATTTCTCTTTGTAAGGGTTATTCCGCATACACGTGCCGCAATGACGGCATCATCTTCGAATGTCTCAAAGAAATCACCCATTCTGAACAACATCACCGCATCCGGATTCTTTGCCTTCATTTCTTTATACTGACGCATCAAGGGAGTTTCTTTCATTGCTTGTGATGTCTTGTTGTTTAAGGATGATAATTCATGCAAATTGCAAACTGCAAATTCGTGAAAATTCAGATAATCCGTAAAGCAATGGGGAAAACCATCGCAATGAAACCACTGCAAATCCTCTATCATGTTCTCGCAGGGCTGATATTAGCCGCTTTTTCACCATATACCTTGCTTTGTGAAGTTTATGAAGGTTGGATGGATCCGGATAGCACAGGGCCCATCACTCCAATATGGATGGAAATACATGAAATCACCACCGGATCCTATGCCGGTTGGTATGTGAATCGCATGGATGTGGATACAATTCTGTTGAAAGGGGAAAAAACAAAAAATGGAATCAAGTTAAGGGTGATGTCCGGAAAGACAGCAGTCAAAGAACAATTCTCCTTGCAAATAATTGATCAAGGATTGGCGGGTTTTTGGAAACCTTCCAAGGGATATGGAGCCGATATCGTATTATTCCCAACAGACACTTCATATGCCAAGTCAATACAACTACAGATAGATCCGGCCATTTTGCGAAAAGGGAAGGGATTGAAAGACAGTGTTTCAGATATACAATATCTCATGGTGAGAAAAGGCATTGCATCAATCAAAGTGTATAGAGAACGCATCGACAATCATCGACCTTGGATTTCATTTCATGTGATTGATCTCATGAAAAACAAGGAAATACAAATGACTGATTATCTGATTGACCATGCTTTTGCAAAAACCAAGATAGCAGCGGATGCACATGCTGAAGAAGAAGCGCTGAATCAGCTGAAGCAATATGGTGAAGATGAACTTGCAACCATGATGGATTGCGGAATGAACTTGGATGAGGAATTACATCTCGACAATATCGTTCTGTATCCAAATCGTACATCCATAACATTTGATTATTTGAATGTTTTCGGAATGCATGAACAGTGTGAATATCTGATGTATCCCGTTCGATATACATTGCCGATGGAGGAATTCAAGTCATGCATAAGGCCGGGGACTTTTCTTTCACGATTATTGAACTAATCACAAAGTACCAAAAGTACCCGATGAATAATCATGATATGCCTGCATGATTTCTTCTCTAGTGTTCATAACGAATGGTCCTGCCGCAACTATCGATTCCCTTATTGGTTTTCCCACAAGTACCAACAAACGAGCATCATCTTTTGCGTGAATGCGAATGAGTTCTCCGTCATTGGCCAGTACAGCGCAATGATGAACGGGAAAATCATGATTGTCGCTGATGATTGCCTCTCCTTCAATGTTGAGGATGATGGCTGTATATGATGAAGGACATTCATGTTCAAATCTTCCACCGCTTTTGAGCGAAACAATCAGCATGTGGATTTCCGTGAATGTGGAGGCAATCCCCTTTACATTTCCATGAGAACCAGCCACTACTTCCACTTCATAGTGCGGATCAACATATCGAGGAATACTTTCATGCTTGATTGCTTGATAGTTCGGCTTTGTCATCTTATGCTCTGCAGGAAGATTCACCCACAATTGAGCCATGTGAAACTCTCCTCCGGTTCTTGCAAATTCTTCGGTATGAAATTCTTCATGTAGAACACCGGAACCTGCAGTCATCCATTGAATATCTCCTTCCGAAATGATTCCACCACCACCGGAACTGTCTTTATGAGCAACACTTCCCTTGAAAGCGAAGGTAACGGTTTCAAAACCCCGATGTGGATGCACATCGACTCCTCGTTGATGAGTGGCTGGTTCAAAAAAATGAGGTGAACCATAATCCAATAGTAAAAAAGGATCGGTCTTTGTCATTCCACCTTCTACATGCGAAGGAAAGAAATTATGCACCCGAAAACCATCTCCTACAAAATGAGGCGGAGGTGGTGGAATGATGGAATGAATGGTTCTTATATTCTTCATTGTTTTTGCTCTTTGTTGCTGATCGTGAAAATTCTTTCCTTGAAGTGAATGTCAATCTCGGGAATGTCCTCTTTTGTCAATCGCTTGATTTCTTCTATCACGGAATTCTCTTCATCAATCACAGGGCCGCCTCTTCCGTATTGTCTGGTAGGCGTTACAGTTCCATCAATAAATTCGCCTTTATTTGTCACGCGTATAGTAAAGATTGGAGCCATTCCTGAAATGCCTTTGATATTGAATTTTTCATAGGTGCAGAAATTACCCATTGAGTATGCAATGAATCTTCCTTTGTAAAGATCTATTGCTCTCGTGATATGCGGTCCATGACCCAATACCACATCTGCTCCCGCATCAATTGCTTGACGTGCAAATGCATGGACATCGCCTCGATCTTGTCCCAAAAACATTTCATGTTTGCGCGGTATATGTGTATGTGCCTGACCCTCCGCTCCGCCATGAAATGAAACAATCACTATATCGCAAAATGAATCAAGTTTTTTTACAATCTTTTGTATTTCTTGTTTGTCATTGATGTCGAGACATCCTTTGTTCGGTGCAAATGCGGTCATACCCACGAGTAGTCCTTTTACTCGAAGCGTGTCCCAAGGACATGATGTCTGACCCGCAAACCGTATATCATGTTGTTTAAGAATGGAAACAGTGTTGATTCTTCCGGGTTCTCCCAAATCCCCGACATGATTATTTGCTATCGAGAGCATATTGAAACCTGCTTCTTTCAATTCCCTCACGAAATAAGAGGGTTGTCTGAACACATAGCAAGTGCTTGGATCGCTGCAAGATTTTGGGATTCCTCCACTATCCAAAACAGGGCCTTCAAGATTTCCGAAGATCACATCTCCTGTTTTTAGAGCTTCTGTCACGGGCTTCAACAAGTAAGCATCACGAGGCGGCATGGAAGATTCATTGGGATAATTTGTTCCCATCATTATGTCGCCAACAGCCGTGATGATAATCTCTTCTGTTTTTGGCTCTTGTATTTGTGCCTTCGTGCCTATGGGAATAGGTTGGGGTTTTTCAGCGGTGCAATTCAATGAAGTTGTGAACAGCATTATACTGAGTAGAAAATAAGTGGCAGTGTTCATATCAATAAACTCTAATGCAAAAAGGATGAATAAACTAGATTTCAAGCACATGAACCATTGACTGCAAAATAGTATATTGCCTGTGATTATGGACATTCTCTATGGGTGATGCATGGGTATATGTTTGGGTTTGTTTCTTGCTTTGATGTTTTGGGGCTGTGAAGGCAGCGGAGTGCTTGGTCCCGGGTCAATGCGAATAAAAGGACCGGTGAGCGGAAGCACTTTTTACTATGAAAGTTATGAGATCGATAGATTTGAGAATCGCGTCTCGGGAACCGGCAGAGAGTTCACTAGCGTGGTTTTGAGTGCCGACACGATTCTGTTTGGCAAATCAAATGTCTATGTTGTTAGATCGCAATATCCCGATACCAGCTACATTGAGTATTTTTCAATCAGCAATGATTATGATCTGCTCAAAAGAATCACTCTTGGCTCATCTTCAATTTGGGTAAAGGTGCCAATGACAACGCTTGCGGAGACGAATGATACAATCAAAACAACGATTGACATTGCTCCCGGTAAAAGAGGATCGCTTGAGTACATGTATAAGCATACATATTTTGGTGATCAGTCTTTTATGGTGGATACATTGCAGGTTAGTGGAAGGAAATTCAGATCCACATTGAAATATCAAATTGTTTCAAGTGGGCAGATTTCAAATGCAGGAATGGAAGAAAGCATAGATCATTATGTACCGAGTTTAGGTATGCTTGCTCATTCCATGACATATGCCAGATACGATGAACGGACGGCCCGATGGGTGAATGGCTATGTGACCCGGCTGAAAAGATATATCACTGAATAATATAAAACTCCGCAGATTATCTGCGGAGTTTTTTTATGGATATACATTCTTGCATGTTGAATCGGCGATTAGCTTATTCAAAAAATCTAAAAGTGAGTATTCATGTGATGCTGCTTTTGTCATTGCGCATTCCTTGGCAAGAAGGGTCTTTTTTGATTTATAAAATAAGGGCAAGACTTGAAACTGATGGAAATCCCTGACTTGAATGTCACACTAAAAACAAAAAGTCCTATGTAACTCTATGATTACAAAGGACTTAAGTAGCGGGGGCAGGACTTGAACCTACGACCTTCGGGTTATGAGCCCGACGAGCTACCAACTGCTCTACCCCGCGGTAAGGGTTACAAATATAGGACTTATTTACTGCACCACCAAAAGATTGAATGGTTAGTTCTCGCTATCTTCTTCGCTTGGTTTATCTGTTTCATGATTTGGATCAATGGGACGTAGTACCGAGATACCGATGCTGGTTGAAGATTCTGCCAAATATGATGAAATGCGTTTGTCAAGATAGACGCGTTTTTTTCCTGATGAAGCATGGAGAAACAGAGCCATGCCTTTTGCATTCTTGATGATCATCCCGGTATGGGAATAATCAAGACCTGCTTTGTTTGTGGCAATTGCAATGATATCACCGGTTTGCAATTTGCTCTCTATGTCTTTCACTTGTGCATTCGGGATATACCAATGTTTTTGTGCATTGATTTGTTCTTCGATGCCCTGAATCTTTCTTACAAGGGTTGGTTCTGCAACAAGTTGAGGATAGTATTGAGGATTGGTGCTCATAAATCCAACTTTGACCGGGAATGGCTTTCCTCCTAAATCTTTCGTTAGATCCTTCACAACCCCTTTTTTTACATTGTCAATAATCCACTCTGAGGTATAATGCAATCTGGAGGTATATCCATCCATATTGCCGTTTCTGTATCGAGTAATCTCCAATTGATAAAGCACATCTTTGAATGTCATTGCATTTTGATTGGCAGCCAATTCATGTTCTTTGATTTTTGCTGTTCTGGCAATATTCAAAGTGTTTTCAAAAAACGTGACGCAATCCAAGCCATTCAGATCGATGATGCACCGTTCAGGTTGCAGTTCAAGGGTACCTCCTACATAACGAGTACCAATAAACATGCTTCCGATTTTCCCCATGCATTCACCGATTGGCAGCGTATGATATTCCCTTTTTATCATTTCTTCTATGACATGATCAAAAATATAAGCGGTGTTCAATTCTTTGTCCACCTGCTTTTGAGTTTTTGGTTTGGCTGTGGTATCCTCAACGCTTATGGTGCTTGAGCTATCAGGAAAGGCAAGTTTCAATGATCTCTGCATGATCAAGCTTGGGGTTATGCCAAACAAAACCAGTGAAACAGAGACCATCCCTGCGGTTATTAAAAGCATATATGACATGGTTTTACGATGCATTTGGTCAATTAGGTGTTTTGATTACTATTCCGTAACATTGCATGGCCATTTAAGTCTTTCGGACCCTTTTTTCATGGGGAATGTATTTCATATAATGTCCTTTTTCCCGGTCTGTGGGTCAAATCAACATAAACATTGAACATGAATTTAGTAAAAAGAACAGGAATTGTCCTCCTTGTGCTTGTTTTCTTTTTCTCGGCATGGATGGCATATCACCTCCTTGAGCAACCAAAAACACAGGAAATCAGTACGGTTCCGGCCATCGATTCTATTGCAACAAAGCAAGACACAGTTGAAACAAATCCAAATGAGGAAGAGTTGTCTGTTGCCGAAAATGAATTTCTCAAGGATTCAACATTCTTGCAACATATGAGTGATGGTGAAGCCGGCTTTCTATATCAAAAAGATACTTTGAAAAAAATACCGGCATCTGCTCGAAGAATCAATATAGCCATCATTGGTGTTGATGCACGGATGGGCACGGTTTCCAGAAGAGCTGATGCAAATCATATTCTTTCAATTGTACCAGACAGCGGTTACATAGAGATTGTTTCGATTCCGAGGGATACGCCGGCTGATGCAGGCATGAAAGATTCAACACAAAACAAACTCACCATCGTCCATGCAATGAAGGGAACAAAAGCATATTTGCGAGAGGCTGGCAAAATCGCAAAAGTAGGCCCGGTGAAGTATTGGATTCAACTTGGTTTTTCTCAAGCAATGGGCATCATCGAATTGCTTGGACAACGTGATAGCAAATCAACATTGCAGGTTTTGAGGTCAAGAAAGGGATTGGGCGGAGATGATTATCAGCGCTGCTTCAATCAAGGACAATACATTCGTCAGATGATATTGCGACATTTCAGCAAGGCTGATGGTTTGATGGGTGAAGTCCTTATCCGTGGAGGGTTGGCATTCATGAATTCCAATTTGAGCGTTGAGGGAATCAAGGGGATTGTCTATGACTTGAATAAGGCAGGATTTCCAAAAGATGCTTCATCCATTATTGTCAGGGTGCGTCCTGAAACAGGCATCAAGTATAAGGTCTATAATTTCAATGATTCTGCATCAATCAAACAATTGAAAAGCAAGATTGAGCGATTCAATGCATTCATGGCAAAGAAGGATTCTTCCTATGCGAAGAAAAGCATAGATCCTGCAGGCAAATTGAATAGAGTATTGAATGCATTGGCTGCAGACACTGCGCAAAAGCCCAAAAAAGTATTGGAACAATTGCATCCCTATTTTGATCAGCATGCCTGGATGCAAGTGCATAATGAAAAAGAACGATTTACAATTCGACAAAGAATGGGCGATTATCTCATTGCTTCATTCAATAAGATTGGCAAGCCGGAGAATGCAAAATGGGTTCAATATGTGATTGACACCGAAACTGAAATGTTTTCGGGGAAGACGCCACCCAAGACACAATCCAAGAAAAGGTGATCTCATGGTTGATGAAGCAAAAGTTCTGATTGATACTATTCATGGCAAAGGAACAGATATTCAAGATGCATTTCGAGCATATCAGGACACACATTTCATCCAAAGAAGCCCTGAGTTCTTTTGTTTGGAATTATGCGGTGAAGCCGGAGAATTGGCCAATCTGGAGAAAAAGCTCTGGAAAGGCAAAGATATATCTCTTGAAGATGTGGAATCCGAAATTGCAGATGTGTACATAGCACTTCATAATTATGCCAATGCAAGAGGTATCTCTCTTGAAAAAGTTGTTCGTGAAAAATTGGCGAAAATTGAACAGAAAAGGTCGAAACATCAGCAAGATGGAACCATCTATTGACTTCTCTCCAGTAGTGACTTTCTCATTCCTTATCTCTCTTTGAAAGGGAAGCTCGGTAAAGTTTGAAGTTTCAGCGCTTTTTTTTGGAAATTCATCCGAACTATGCCAAAAACAAGACATTTTTCTCTATTTTTGGCCTCGCATAGTACCCAAAGTTCATTCCCAAATTGATTATAATTTCCACCAAATAACAATTGAAGGTGTTATCATGAAACACTTGTTTCATTTTGCAATGATTATCGCACTCATGTCAATGTCATTGCCACATGCACAGGCAGACTCACCAAAAAAGTCATTGATTGAGCGTTTTGTCAATACAAATGCAACCTATGCAGAAGACAGAGACGACAATTTCTTGGCCTTTTACGAGACCTCCGGCATAAAGCAAAGTGCCATCGTGCTCACCTATCATACAGGCCAATTTGGTTTGTTGGATGCGATTCACAGAGCAAATCCTGCACTAAACAATGCACGTTACAGATATTATGGATTGCAGGAACAGCCATTGGCACAATTGGTTGTAGATGGACAAGTCCCTGCAAGTTCAGACAATCAATCATACAATAATGGTGATCCATCCGATACTTTGGGTTGGTCAACAGCCATTATTCCCGGTGATTCACCCATCACATTGACCATTCAGCAACAACAAAGTGGAGCAAATGTCACATTCAAGGTTACGGTCAATTCCAGTGTTGCATTGCAAGGTGAAAAACTCAAATTGGTTATTGGGGAATATTATAGAAGATCAAGTACTGTAGGTACAAATGCTCAATTGGATTTTCGTTATATCGCTCGCCAAATGTCTAATGCGGCAGGTCAGCTCGATACCAATGGCATTGAATTGAACATGAAAGCCGGTGAGACCAAAGAATTCAATTTTACATTCACTCCTGCTTCGAGTGGTGCAAGTGCATTCAAAACAGAATATCTCTATGGCGTTGCTTTTGTGCAAAATGACGAAACAAAAGACGTACTTCAGGCAGAAACATCCGCAAAGTCCGAAGTTCTTGCAGCAGTTAACAGTTCTCAGCCTTTGTATTTCAAAGCCACACCCGGAGAAGTGATTTCAAAGGAAGTGGCAGTTGTGACGAGTCTTGAAGATCAAGAAGCTGTTGTTTCAATTTATGTTGATACGGTTGGAAATCCCATCCCCGCAGGTTGGAGTGTTACCATCGAGCCAAAAGAAGTTACAAAAGTACCCGGTGAAGACATGATGGTTACTGTGAATGTAACTCCGGGTGATCAGTCTGCATATTATTTGCCGTCAATTGCCGCAAAGACAAAAAATACGGATGCATTCAATATCCCGATCTCCAGAAGCATCATAGGCGTTCTTTCATATAACACCAAGAATTTTGTTTCTGGATTTAGCGGATTCACAAGAAAAGGAATTTATACAAAAGGTATTGCCAACAATATCTTGGCAAAAACCTCCACAATGCCTTGGATTGGTGGTTTATTCACTGAATTCCAGGATATTGTTGAACAATCAGATTTGTTCATTGTTCCAATGGGAACCCAGCCTTTATACTTGGACCCACAATTTAATTTCAGTAATCCTGTTGAAAAATTGTCAGAGTTCATTGATCAAGGAAAGAAAATTCTCATTTTCTCCAATGTAGGTCTTAGCTGGGCATTCGATGAAGGATTTCCTCAAAATCAATTTGCCGGCGTTGGCAATGGACCATTGGTTCAGGAATTTTTCGATAAAATCGGTATTGAATTGGGATCAAACAAATCGAGACTCGAAAATCAAGGAGGCGGAGTTGTAATTACACCTTTTACCATGAGAGGAATTGCTAATAATGTTATTGGTAACAGATTGAACAATAATGCTGTAATCAATGCCAATGCATTCACTGCTGCAAATTTCTTTGCGGGTTCTTATGTATCAAGCACTGATATCATCAAAATCACAAATCCGAATATTGCTACGCCTTTCATCTATTATGATTCAGATCAAAAAGATATAGCAGGTATTCATGCAACAATTGGCAATGCACGAGTTGTATATGTTACATTCCCACTTGAGATTTTGAATGTTGCCGCAAATCAACAGGAAATTCTCCGTAAGTCCGTGAACTGGTTGCTCACAGGTTCGGCAGCATCCGTTGATGAAGAATTGGCTGAACAATCAAATGATTTACTGAGTGTCACCATGCAACCCAATCCGGTTTCCGATCGTGGTGTGGTGAATTTTTCAGTGAAAGGAAATGCACCACAATTGCTGACCATTTCATTGTATGATGCTCTTGGAAATGAAGTTGCGAAAGTTTCCCAAGGCACATTTGAACCGGGCAATCATTCTGTAAATATCCCTGTATCAAATTTTGCTTCCGGTGCATATAGATTGGTTGTTCGTTCACTCGAAGGTACAGGAGTTCATATTCCTGTTACTATTGTGAGATAAACTATTTAAGTTAGATATATCAATTGAGTAATTATTGGAGAAACATCATGAATGTTTTCGTACGTGGTCTTGGAGCAATGCTTCTTGCACTTTTTATGGTTACGGGTTCGGCTCAATCACAAGGACCTGTCAAAAGAGTATTTCTCGAGCAATTCACCGGCGCATGGTGCGGTTGGTGCGTTGATGGTTCAGTTGTAATTGACAATCTTCTTGCGCAATATCCCAATCAATTGATTGCGGTGAAAGTGCATCAAGGCGATGGCATGGAAATTCCAAAAGTGATGGCTGATACGCTTCGTTCATTCGTTGCCGGATATCCAAGTGGTTCAATTGATCGTAAGTTGTTTACCGGTCAGCAAACTGTTGGTGTAAGCCGTTCGCTTTGGTCAAATTTCGTTCGTCAACAAATGGCTCTTGATGCGGAAGTTGGCGTAGAAATCACAAATGTCAAATATGATGCAGCAACACGCAAAATCACAGCTGATGTCACTGCAAATTTTGTGAAGTCAGTTTCCGGTGATGTCAGAATCAATATGATCGTTGTTGAAGACAATGTTACAGGTACCGGTGCAACTTATGATCAGAAGAATTTCATTGCAAACAATCCAAGTTTTGTTGGTCATCCTTATTACTCAAAACCGGCTACTATTACCGGATATAAGCATCGTTCGGTTGTGCGAGCATATGTTGGTGGAGTTTGGGGCGTAAAAGGAATCATTCCCGGTGTTGCACAAACAGGAACTCCATACACAGCAAAATTCAGTTATACATTGCCTGCTTCATATAAAGCAGACAATATCACATTGATAGGCACCGTTCAAAAATTTGGTACTGCTGCCAATGCGAAAATCATGCTGAATGCAAATGAAGTAGGTTTGACAAAAGCCATCGTTAAGACTGAATCTTCAATTGAAAAGCCGGCAATGCTTGTTGCTCAAGGTTCAAAAGGCAGCACTGAAATCACAATCAAAAATCTTTCATCCGCTGCTGCATCCGTCACATTAAGCGTAGATGCAGAAAATTCATTGCTTCCTGATGGATGGGATGCCACTGTTGAACCGGCAACAATCTCACTACCTGCAAATGGTACTGCAAAAGCAAATGTCACTTTGAACACAGATGGAAATCAGGGCTATGCTGTTATCGCTGTTGATGCAGTTTCTGAAGATCCAAGCGTGATCGGACGTGTCAGCAGAGGTTATGCATATAATATGACTCCAGGTATGAAGTATGCAGTGTACAATGCTCATCCTCGCATGAATGAAAATTATGCACAACCACTCAGAAATCGCGGTGGTGAATTCGAATCCAAATCAATTGATTTACCATTGAATGCAGGTTTCATGGAAATGTATCCTGCCTCAACATTTGATGCTGCAATCTTTGCGGTGCATCATAATGGTAGAGGTTCCCTTGGGACAAATCCTGCAATTCTTGCACAAATAAGCGGAATGCTTGATGCAGGCAAGAAGGTATTCATAGCAGGTGGCTTAGAAGCTTATTTAGGAATTAAGTCTACATCAGCGACAAATGCCACAAAGTCATTCTTCGAGTCTAGATTGGGTGTGACAGTGACCAATGAACCTGTTCTCCGTCTTCAGACAAGTGCAAATGGTCAAATCACCGGTACAATTCCATTCCAATTACAAGGCGTGAAAGATGATGTGATCGGTAATGGAATCGATTATTTGGCGAATGATGTTACCAACCTTAACGCAGAGCCATTCTTGTATTACACCGATGCACTCTCAGTTAATCCTGATAGCAAGGCAACACCTGTATTGTACATGGATGAAAATGCGGATAATGTTGCAGGAATTCGCTGGCAAGAAGGTAATGCAAAATTGGTGATGTTCACATTTGACATGGATGGCATTTCAGATGAAGAAGTGAAGAATACAATCATGGATAGAACATATACTTGGCTCTTTAGCAATGCTTCTTCTGTTGAAGAAGATTCTGATTTGTCAATGTTGCTACAGCCAAACCCATTCTCTGGTGCAGCCACAGTTCAATTCATGATTTCTGATCCTTCAACACAGTATGTCACGTTCAACCTTGTAGACATGCTCGGAAGAAATGTTCAAACAAGCATGCCTGTTCCGGTATCCACCGGCATGAACAGCTATATGATCAAGAACAATGGTCTCACACCAGGTGCATATCGCTTGGTTGTTACTGGTTCAAATGGCAAAACTCAAACTATGCCTGTCATGATAAATAGATAAATTCGAGTTTATTCGATCAATGGGATTGCATATGATTTGCAATCCCATTTTTTTTTATAGTTTGCCAACCAATGATTAATATTCATATGGAGTTAATATGCGATATAATTTTACTCGTTTTGCCCTTGCACTATGTTTCTGTGTGGGCTTTGTAGTTTCAGTTCAAGCCCAAAAACCGGTAAAGCGCGTTTTGCTTGAACAATACACCGGCGCATGGTGCGGATGGTGCGTTGATGGAAGTGTGGTCATGGATGAAATCATCAAAGAATTTCCGGAAAATGTCATTGGTGTAAAGGTGCATCAAGGAGATGGCATGGAAATTCCAAAAGTGTTTGATTCAATCAAAACTCTTGTCCCTTTTTATCCAAGCGGTAGTATAGACAGAGTAACATTTCCAGGAGAAGCCACTGTTGGCACAAGCCGTGAAAAGTGGAAACAATATGTTTTGTCGCAAATGAACAAAGGAAGTGACATTGATGTGAACATCACCAATGTATCTTTTGACAAGTCGACTCGTTTATTGAAGGCAACTGTTGAAGCCACATTTGTAAAATCAATGAATGGTGACTTGCGCTTAAATCTCATGGTTGTAGAGGACAATGTATCCGGCACAGGATCGGGTTATGATCAAAGCAATTATATCAGTGGAAATGCATCGTTCAAAGGTCATCCTTACTTTAATAAGCCCGCGAAAATCGTAGGTTATGAGCATCGTTCAGTAGTAAGATCTTACCCTGCAGGTGTATGGGGAATCAAAAACAGCATCCCTGCAGTAACAAGTACAGGTGAAAAATATACAGCCAACTTCACATATACCGTTCCGGCGAATTTTGATGAAGGCAATCTGCAGCTTGTGGGTGTGGTTCAAAAACATGGTGCAGCCATCACAGCCAGAGAAGTATTGAATTCCTATCAAATTGGATTACTTAAACCCGTGGCAGTTGAATCAGGAATTGTGGATCAATTTCAGAAACCAACAGCAATGGGGAGCGAATCAAAGATCACAATGAAGAATATCAATGAAGAAGCCGTCAGCATCACATATGAAGTTGATCAAGCAGCATCATTGTTGCCTAAAGGATGGAAAGCCAGTGTTTCCAAAACAACAGAAAATCTTGAACCGGGGGCTTCTTCAGATATAATGGTTACTGTGGCAACCGATGATAATCCGGGCTTTGCAAAAGTAATTGTCAATGCAGTTGTTACAAGTCAAAACTTGGCAAAGAAAACATTCAGATCCAAAGTCTATGCATTGTCTCCATTGGTCAAGCATGTTGTGTATGGTTCACATCCAAAGATGAATGAGTTATATCTCAATGAATTAGAGCAGATAAAACCCAAAGCAACGGCTCAATTGCCTATGGATGAAGAAGTACTTGCGGGATATCCTCCATCAATGTTTGATGTTGCAGTGATTACGGTTGACAATGAGAATGCCGGCTTGATTGCAAAAAATGCATCATTGTTGTCCGGAATTTCCTCTATGCTGCAAAATGGAAAAAAAGTATTCATGGCTTCAGATCAAGAGATTTCAACCTTATTGAAATCCGATAATACTGCTGCAAAAGCATTTCTGAATGAAACAATAGGAGTCTCCGTGAAGGCGGGCTCACCCGTGAAGCGTTTCGAACAAGACAAAAATTCGGGCGACATCCTCATGGCATATCCTGTAGTCCTCAATGGAAAAGCAGGTGATTATATCAGTCGTGATGTAAAAGCCACATTGAATGAATATTTCGAAGATCCACTATTGACCCCATTCACAAGATTCACTGATGTGTTTACATTGAATCAAGGTAGTACAGCTGTTCCCATATTCACCTATGATGATAATGCAACAGATATCGGTGCCATTCGATGGGAAAACAATAATGCTCGTATGGTCTTGTTTGGATTTGGGCTTGATGGATTGTCCAATAAGGCAAAACGCTCCAATATCATGTCAAGAACATTCAATTGGCTGCTTCTTGGTGCATCATCCCTCGATGAACCAATAACAGGTGAAAATCGTATCATGCCCAATCCCGCTTCCGAAGTGGCTATTGTGGAATATATGGTAGCTCAACCTTCTCAATCCATTGTGATATCGGTTCATGATGCTTTTGGAAGACAAGTCCAAGAGTATAAACGTCAGCATGGATCGATTGGCATTCAGTCCATTTCCTTACCTCTTTCAGGACTTCCATTAGGGCAATACCATGTTAAGATTGATGGTGCCAATACAATGCCTTCATTTATGCCATTGGTAATCATACGATAAATTTGCCATATCATTGAAAAGGCCGTCATTTCTTCGGAATTGACGGCCTTTCTTTTTTCATCAGAATTCTGTCCCTAAAAAAGTGCCTAATGTTTTGTATTTTTGCCAAAACTGAAACACTTAGAATAACCTAGAAAACCGTATGTCACAAGAGATTGCATTTACAAAGGAAGAGCTTGCAGAAATCGAACGCCTTAAAGCTCAATATCCTGAGTCAAAAGCAGCCATCATGCCTGTTTTATGGATGGCTCAAAAAAAATTCGGGTGGCTTTCTGAAGATGTCATGCGCATGGTGGGTGATGTGATGAACTTGCCTTTTGCTCATGTGAAAGGTGTTGCCACATTCTATACCATGTACTTTAAAAAGCCTATGGGTAAGTTTCATGTTCAGGTCTGTACAAATGTGTCCTGCATGCTTCGTGGAGGTGAGGAAATATATCATGAGTTGTGTAATAAATATGGCATCGGTCATAATGAGCGGACAGCTGATGGTAAAATCTCACTTGAGGAAGTTGAATGTATGGGCGCATGTGGTGGTGCTCCGATGATTGCCATCAATGAAGACTATCATGAACATGTTTCGATGGCTGATATTGAACGATTGATCGCTTCTTTGGCAGATTGACATGTCTTCAAAGAGTGCGCATAGACCAATTGCATTGATGCTATTGCTCACCGTGATGACGCTGTTCTTTCTTGCACAACTCATCATAGGTGATCTTGCTACTTCATTGACGCTCATTCCCCAAAAAGTGATTCAAGGGAATGAATGGTGGCGCATTGTAACGCATATGATTGCGGTTGATTCATATTGGATTGCTTTCTTGGGAATTCCAATGTATTTCTGGTTGGGGAGAGAAGTTGCACAACTGACGCATGATTCTGTTTTTCTACTCGGATTATTGATTGGCGGAGTTATCATTGGGCTCATATATACATTGATGCCAATTGAGTGTCCACCAATGGGTGCAGGATTGTTTGGCATGTTATATAGCGCTTCAATTGCAATGACCATAGTCCGTTCTCCGGCGATAATCATCTCCGCCTTGACAAAATTGCGCATCAGTATCATTGCAACTTGCATTATCGGATTTGGATTCGTGTTTTTAGGAGCTTCGATGTTTTCCGGAAACATGATGCAGATGTATACATATTCACTTGAGTCGGGAAGTGGAATCATGATCGGACTTCTATCGGGTTTGATATGGTCTCACTTTCGCCTTGCTTCTCGTGAAGAAGATAGATCCAAAACCACTGAATCCGGTTTTCCAATATATGTGCCAATTGCAAGTCAGCCAATACGAAGAGATGAAAAGGCGATGATCAATATCATCATAGATCAAAGAGATGACATACATTCTTCCATTATGGATGAAGATATGGATGAGGAAGAGGCATTGAATGTGATTCTGGAAAAAATCCACGATAATCACATTGAATGTTTATCGGATGAAGAGAAGGCATTTCTTGAGCGCTATTCTCGATCACTGAAATAACAGCATAAAGAGCAAAACAATGTCGATACAAGTTAAAGTCACCATCGGTGGCAAAGAATTTTCCCTTCGTGGCGATGATGAAGAAAAGTTGATTCGTGCCGCGAAGGAAGTTGATGATCAAATCAAAGCGCTTCAATCCGGAATGCTTGATCAATCAACGCAAATGCAGGCCATAGTCGCCGCATTGAATTTGGCAGAACAAAAATTGCAAGCTGAAGAGCAATTGCAAAAGGATACCGTTTTGCTTGCTTCCGAACTTGAGAACATGGCGGTGTTTCTCAGGCAGCACATGAAAGGACAATAAACAACATCACCGCTTCATACTTTTTTGTCACACGTCATAATAAAGAACTTATAAATGAAATCATAGGGAATCAGGCTCTTGATATAAATTACAGGCCTCAACGGGTAACCGTAATCCTCGCAAGCCATGGGCATGCAACATGGGGGTTCAGTGGACGTAAAATATATGAAGGATGATACCCACCGTGTGTGAAGAGAGTTCTTCTGTCTCGTCTTCGGCAAAGTATCCCCGGATACGGTAAAGTATGAAGCGGCTTTATTTGCAAACAACAATCAATATAGATCGGTTTGGATGCATGCATTCATTCCATTTTTACATGCTCAGGTATTCATAGAAATGTTAAGGTTTAGATAGTCATGAATGAAATAAACATTATCGCATTAAGCATCGTTGGTTTTGCCGTCGGCTTTGTGCTCGCATATTTTGTGGGTAGCAGAGTTGGTAAGGCAAAGATCGGCGAAGCGGAAGAAAGAAAAAAACTGATCATCGAGGAAGCCGGAAAAGAAGCCGCAGCTTTAAAAAAAGAAAAATTACTCGAGGTCAAGGAAGAATGGCATAAGAACAGACAAGAGTTTGAAACTGAAACTCAAGACAGACGCAAGCAAATCAAACAACTCGAGCAGCAATTGTCTCAGCGCGAGGAATCCATTGAGAATAAACTGGAATTGTTTACCCGCAAGGAAAAAACAATTCAGCAAGCAGAACAATCATTCTCTCAAAGAGAAGATGAAGTTCGAAAGAAAGAACAATCAGCACACGACAAGGCAAAGAAGATTGATACATTGCTCGAGGAGCAAACAGTTCGTTTGGAACGCATAACCGGTATGTCCAGGGAAGATGCAAAGAAATTCCTCATGGAAAACATGGTTGACGATGCAAAACTTGAAGCGGCGCAAACGATCAAAGATATTCGTGATGAAGCAAAGATCAATGCTCACAAAGAAGCCCAAAAATTAGTCATTCAAGCAATTCAGCGTACTGCATCAGATCATTGCGTTGAAACAACGGTTTCTGTTGTGAATCTTGCAAGTGATGAAATGAAAGGTCGCATCATTGGTCGTGAAGGAAGAAATATTCGCGCTTTTGAAGCTGCAACTGGTATCGATCTCATCATAGATGACACCCCTGAAGCAGTTGTGATATCCGGATTCGATCCATTCAGAAGAGAAGTTGCAAGAGTCGCACTCGAGCGATTGATGTCTGATGGAAGAATTCATCCTGCACGCATCGAAGAAGTTGTGGACAAGGCTCGCAAAGAGTTGGAAGAGGAGATCATACGAGTTGGTGAATCCGCTTTGATGGAACTCAATATTCCGAATATGCATCCCGAATTGATTCGCCATATCGGAAAAATGAAATACCGTTCAAGCTATGGACAAAACCTGTTACATCACTCAATTGAAGTTGGGTATCTTTGTGGAGTGATGGCCGTTGAATTGAATCTTGATGTGCACAAAGCAAAAAGAGCAGGTCTTCTGCATGATGTAGGTAAATGTGTCGATCGTAATATTGAAGGACCTCATGCACTTCTTGGTTTTGATCTTGCAAAGAAATACAAAGAAGACCCTATTGTGTGCAATGCAATCGGTGCCCATCACGAAGACATTGAAATGGAAAGTGCGATTGCCGTCATTGTTCAAGCTGCCGACAGCATCAGTGGCGCTCGTCCCGGTGCACGCCGCGAATCGGTAGAGAATTATGTGAAGCGATTGGAAAAACTCGAAGAATTGGCCACTGCATTCGAAGGTGTCACAAAAACATATGCCATTCAAGCAGGTCGTGAAGTGCGTGTGATTGTCGAACCGGAAAGAGTGGATGATTTGAGAGCAGATCAAATCGCGCATGATCTTGCCGCACAGATTGAAAATGACATGGAATATCCAGGTCAAATCAAAGTGGTTGTCATTCGCGAACGCAGAAGCATGTCAATAGCAAAATAATTTTCACCATTACCGAATTTCATAACATGGCACATTCATATATCATTTCAGCGAAAAGAACTCCAATAGGAGCTTTTCTCGGATCACTCTCCGGATTCAGTGCTCCGCAATTGGGAGCAATCGCAATTAAATCCGCATTGGAAGAAGCCGGCATTCAACCCAATCAAGTAAGTGAAGTGATCATGGGAAATGTCTTGACAGCCGGCGTGGGCCAAGCTCCCGCAAGACAAGCTGCACTCGGTGCAGGTTTACCTGAAAGCGTTCCGTGCATGACAATCAATAAAGTTTGTGGCAGTGGATTGAAATCAGTCATGCTTGGTGATCAAGCCATTCGTTGCGGCGATGCAGAAATTGTAGTTGCCGGCGGACAAGAATCAATGACGAATGCACCCTATCTACTTCCAAAAGGAAGAACAGGTTATCGCTATGGAAATGGACAAGTTATCGACTCGATGGCTTATGACGGACTTACAGATGCATATGCAATTGCCCCCATGGGAAATTTTGCAGAACAATGTGCTAGTGAATGCTCGATTGATCGCTCCATGCAAGATGAATATGCAATCATGAGTTATAATCGAGCAATCGAAGCTCAGAAATCAGGTGCTTTCTCACATGAAATTGTGCCGGTCATCATAGAAGACAAAAAGGGCTCGGTAACAATTGCAGAAGATGAAGAACCGGGCAAAGTTAGATTCGATAAAATCCCTTCTCTCAAACCGGTGTTCACCAAAGATGGAACTGTGACGGCTGCAAATGCAAGTTCAATAGATGATGGAGCCGCTGCCATTGTGTTGGCTTCCGAAGAAGCAGTGAGCAAGCATAATCTGAAGCCAATTGCCAAAGTGATTGCTCATGTATCGTATGCGCATAAACCACAAGACTTCAATACTGCTCCAATTCATGCCATAGAATCAGTCTTGAAAAAAGCCGGCTTGACATTGAATGACATTGATTTGTTTGAAGTGAATGAAGCATTCGCGGTTACCGCACTTGCTGCAAAAAACACACTTGACATTCCCGTCGAAAAAATGAATGTACATGGTGGTGCAATTGCCCTTGGACACCCCATTGGAGCTTCAGGTACAAGAGTGCTCACAACCCTGCTACATGCATTGAAAAAACATAGTAAGAAATATGGTCTTGCAACCCTTTGCATCGGTGGCGGAGAAGCCAGCGCTGTGATTGTGGAAGCAATCTGATAATCAAGCGGGGTAATGCGATGAGTATTACCCCGCATTGTTTTGGACATTCCATGAAATACAATCTTCATCCTCGTTTCAAAGCATTCGATGCTATGATCGATGACAATGCTTCCATCTCTAAACGATTGGTGCTTGAGTCAATATTGCTTCTAGTATTCAAAGATGTCCCTTTTCCACTACTTCGTGAAGCTCGCATTGCATATTTGGAAACCATACCTGATTCCGAGGCGATAATTGAGTATTTGGAGAAAATGATACCAAAGATAGGTATCTATGCAGGGACTTTCAATCCATTTCACCTAGGACATTTGAACATCGTTCAAAAAGCATCGGCGATATTTGATAAGGTGATTATTGCTAAGGGAATCAATCCGGAAAAAGAACTTGAACATACAACATGGAATGATGAAATATTGCGTAACTATGAAGTCACGGAATTTTCCGGACTCCTCACAAATTTTATTGAAGAGCATGCCAAGTATGCGAATGTGACATTGGTGAAGGGATTGAGAAATGGGGATGACTTGGATTATGAAGTAAATCAATTACGATTCATGGAAACAATGTATCGTAAACTAAAAGTTGTATTTATTCAATGCGATAAAGAATATGAACATATAAGTTCGACCGCACTACGAAATCTCGAGCGCATTGAACCGGGTTTAAGCAAACCATTTCTTCCCTAATTCAAGCACATTGAGATTCCAAAAAGGTAATCTTACCATCATTGGCATCCATTCTGATACGAATACCAAATGGCAGTGTCAATTTCCTCTTGATATGACCATAAGGGAATGTTCCCAGTACAGGGCATTGGATGCGGTCAGCATAATCCGAGATGATTTCTTGATAGGATCTTTGAGGGACGGATGCAACAGGTTGATTAGGCGGTGTAAAATCTCCGATCAATAATCCTTTGATGGAATGCAATATGCCGGATAATTCCAACTGAGAAAGATATCTGTCAATCCGATAAGGTTCTTCCCCAATATCTTCAATCATCAATATCGAATCATTGAATACAGACATGAATGAAGATCCGCATAATGTTGTAAGGAGACAAAGATTTCCGCAGATGAGATTCCCTTCGGCATTTCCTTCTTTATAGATTTCCGAAATATCAACATGAATGTTTGTATCATGTATATCGCTGGTGAGCATTGACCAAAATGATGCTTCGGTGAATGTGTCAATGTCATCAGCAAAATCAACAGAAGGCATTGCTCCGGAATATGTGATCAATCCTGTTTGAGAAAATATTGCTGCTTGCAATGCAGTGGTATCAGAGAAGCCGATGAATGGTTTTGGATTTGCACGAATGATATCATAATTCACATGATTGAGAATTCTTGTGGTTCCATATCCACCTCTGGCGCACATGATCGCATCGATGGTTTCATCTGCAAACATTGTTTCTATGTCTTCAATGCGTTGTTGATCAGTTCCTGCCAAATATCCTGCATGGGAATCAAGAGCATGTCTACCGATAAGCACTTCATATCCTTTGCTTTCCAGATATACTATGCCTCTTTGCAAACGCGCAGGATCCCTTTGCGGCGAAGCCGGTGATATTATGCCAATTCTTGATCCTGGTGCAAGCGAAAGTGGTTTGCATATTGTCATTGCTTCATTCCAAGCGTTTGTACATAAGCTCTGGGAACAGCAAGAAGTTTTTCGATGAATGTCAAATGTGCTCGTTCCACATAAGGATTATACTGCATAGTCTTCAGCTTGTTTAATATTCGTCGATAATTCGTGCTCATGAGTTGCACAGTCAATCTACTGTCCTTGTCAAGATAAGGAATGCCTTTATCAGCACTGTCATAATACGCATTGGCTCTTTCCACTTGAAACTTCATCAATGAGAGAAATTCCGGAGTGGGTATTTTCTGTAAAATATCTTGTTCACTTATGCCGAATTGTAGCAACTCGGTTTGGGGAATATAAATACGACCTCTATCTGCATCTTCTGCAATGTCCCTGCAAATATTCGTGAGCTGCATTGCAATGCCAAGATCAATAGCATGTGGCAAAGCATCAGGGTGAGAATAACGAAAAATTTCGGAAGTCATCAAGCCAACAACCGAAGCAACTTTATAGCAGTATGTGTATAATTCATCAAAGGTATTGAATCGATCCAAATATGTATCCATCAATACGCCTTCGATCAACTCTTCTGGAAGATGAGAGGGAATGGCATAATGTGAAAGTGTGTCTCCCCAAGCCATCATCACGAGTGAAGTGCCATGATCCACAGTGGATTGAGCATGTCCCTCATAGACATTTCGAATTGCACTTCTCCATTGCTCCACCAATTGAATTGTATCTTGGATCAAAGATTCTTTAGGAGCATTATCGACCAAGTCATCCACATATCTGCAAAAAGCATAAACTGCATAGCAAGCCTTGCGTTTCTCTTTTTCGAGAAATAAAGAAGCAAAATAGAATGTCTTGGCATGATTGAAAGTAACATTCTTGCAATGTTCATAGGCTTGATCTATTGAAGCTTGCTGTATCATGTTAAAAGCCTGCGGAAAATCCTAGACGTACGGTTCTTCTTGTGAGGTATCGAGCAGGGTTGAATTGATAAGGAGATAGAGGTGCCTGCAAATCGGGATATAATGGATCATTCATTCCAATCGGAGTTGCATCTCCATATTCATATGCTCTGCCTGTTACCGGATTGAGTATCGTGGAATTCTTATTGTCAAAGAGATTGATCACTTCAAGAGTGAATGTGATTGGAGCACCACCGATTCGCAGCGTCTTTTGAATATTGAGTTCAAACCACCACCAAGGATCTCCTATTGCACCAAAGGGTCTTGTTTCATCGATACGGTATACGGGTCTACCATTATCCAATACCTGCTGTTGTCCCGTACTCGGATCGATCACGGGAACCTGAGGCGTATAACGCATTCCTGATTGATAGAAAAATCGAATGAAAGCATTCAATTCGTCCAAACCTTCAATCCCCAAAAATGGTTTGCCTTTACCTGCATTGAAATTTGCCGTGGCATTCATTTGCAAAGGTCTGTCCCAGGGCATGAAGTCTTCTGTGATTCTTTCTGCAGTAAGACCACGATCCACGAGTGCAGCTTGTTCGGCAGAAGATGATTTACCCGTGACAACGGAATATGTGGCAGAGAAAACTCCGGAGAACCAATCGCTAATGCGTTTCTTGTACTCAACTTCCAGACCTCTTGATCGTGCATAATCCCCATTGATATATGTGGTGAATGAACCACCAAGTAAGCGAGGATTCTGATTCTGAATTCTTCTGGAAGTCACATAATCAAAGATGTCTTTATAATATGCCGTGATAGTCAATACATCATTTTCAGTCAATTGATTGCGAATGCCAAGTTCATAGCTGATTGTTGTTTCAAAACTCAAATCAGGATTGCCATAACGCTGAAATGAAGAGCCCGCTGCCTGGGGAGATAATTTTGCATAAACAAATTGCGGACGTGGTAGTTTATTGAAATGACCATAACTGAAAAAGAGCATTTGATTTTCAGTGATAGGATGAGATACACCAAGGCGTGGGCTTAAACGAGCTTTCCATCTTCTTCCAAACATTCCAAATGTGCCTTCATTATACGAAGCTCTTTGATTGTCTGTGATTGTAGGTATATTTTCATTATTGATGGCTTCATCTACAAGCAATCCCGGTGCCCAGATGTCCATTCGCAATCCATAATTCAAAATCAACCCTTTGAATGAGATATTGTTTTGTGCATAGAGGGCTCCGATTGTCGCATTGGTCTTGAAGATGTCATTGTTCAAACCCAAGGGTCCAAGCCATGGAGAAAAGATCTCGGCTTGTTGCAATTCCTGAAAACGAAATTCTGCGCCTGCTTTGATTTTGTTTTTTTCTGACAGATATGTGGTGAGATCTCCACGTACTGTCCATTCATCCATATAATGCTCCCTCCAGATGAAACCATTTCCTGTATCAAAAAAACCATCCCCCGGAATGATGCCAAGTCTATTGCTATCACCGGTGTCAAAGTAATCAGCAGGAATCTGAGGAATATCCTGAGGTTCGGTGTATTGCGAGAATGATCTTCCATTTGCATCCACTTTCAAATGCGTGAAGAAATTACTTACACGGATTTCATACAATGTTGAAGGGCCAAGTGAATGATACATCGTGAATGAATGTAATTTCTGCATCGTGGCATATGATAATGCTCCATCGAAATTACTTTGAAAAGTAAATTGATATCCCGGATCCGGTAGAACATATTCCAAATTTGTCTGAACTGTTCTGGTATTCCGATTCAATGCAAAGTTTCTTGTATGAGTATATGTAAAACGAAGAGAAGGAGAAAAAGTCCATGTCAATTTTCCCATCATATTGATTGCATTGTCTTGCCTGAGAGCAAAATCATGTGAGAATAATGATGACTTCACCGGTGCTCTGGCGAATTCAGGAACCAAATCATCGGAAACATTCCCATAGAAATTTGTGAAAAAGCTGATTTTCCCCGGTAAAGAAATACCCAGAGCGGGAAGAAGTTGAGAAGTGATAGGTTCGGGGCCAGAAAATGTCAATTCCAAAATATCTGTCAAGAATGATGAATTTGTGTCGCGATCCAATGCACTTCGTTCAAACATTCTCCATGCTCTTCTCAATGCTCCTGATCCTTCATATTTGGATGCCCCTTCGCGAGTTTTGATATTGATGACGCCACTTGTGGCCTGACCATATTCGGGATTAAATCCTCCCGTTATCACTTCTACTTCTTGCAATGAATTCGCTGATAATTGAAGTCCGAATCCTGTTCCGGCCAATGGATCCTGAATTGAAACGCCGTCAAGTAGATAGGCCGCTTCATAACCGCGTCCTCCACGAATAAAAATCTCATTGTTTTGTGAAACCAGACCGGTTTGTTGCGTTAGTACATCCGTAACATTTTCGGCAACCATTTGCTGTATGTTCTCTCTGTTCACAGCTCGCATGCTTTGTGTTTCTTCAACATCCACCATTGGTCTTTCGCCGATGACCAAAACATCTTTGTCAAGCGAGACATTTGATTCTTCCATTGAAAAATTCAATATCAATGTGTCTGATTTTGATAGTGAAATCCCTGTTTTTTTTATAGTCCTGTATCCAATGCGCGTGATTTCCAATGTATAGTTTTTTCCACCCGGAATTTTTTTGACCACATAATTTCCATTTGCATCCGAAATCGCACCATAATAGGTTCCCAATACTCGAACGGTTGCAGATGAAATGGGTTTTTTTGAAGATTTGTCCGCAATGGTTCCACGAATCATCGACTGAGCAAATGATGGTGTGGAGCAAAACACAAGGCAAATACAAAGAGTTATAAAAAGTCGCATGAGATAATGTTATGTCTAAAAAAGTATCACAAATGTACGGTATCGCTTGGATTCATTTCACAAGGCATCCTGATTATATCCATATGGACAATGTCTGCAGCGATTTTTACAGCAATAGCCACGTCTCAGATGCTTGGTTTTTGTAAACACCAAATTTCCGGTGAATGGATCTCTGTAGAATTCTTTTCCTTCATTGCAGGTGCGATCATGTATTTCAATGATGATGGTTTTTTCTTTTTCTGTCATGTTTGTTTTTGGCGTATGATGCTTCTGATGATTATTGCCAATAAAACGATTGCGCCACCCATGAATGCTCCTTTGCCGGGTATTTCACCAGCCGCAAGGAAAACCCAAAGAGGATTCAGCAAAGGCTCGAGTACAGGTATCAGTACAGATTCCAAAGCAGTGACATGTTGTATTGCTTTTGCATATAGAATATAAGGTATACCCAATTGCACAATCCCCAGCAGGAATAATCCAATCAAAGAATCACCACTCATGGGCATTGAGTCGATGATCCAATAAGCTCCAAATAATCCTGTGAGTAGATTTCCAAGCAAAATGGACTCAAAAGGTGAGTCATGTTTTTGCATGCGCAATGAAATGGCCAATCCGGCAAATGCAAAGCCTGAGCATATTGCAATGATGTTTCCTGTCAGTCCTGACATAGTTAACTCATCCAGAAAGAACAAACACATACCTATGATGACTGCAATCACGGAAATCCAATCAATGGTGGACACTCGTTCTTTGAGGAAGAATCCGGAAAATAATGCAACCCAAATCGGACCTGTATACTGAAGCAGAATTGCATTGGCAGGGCCGGTTAATTTATTTGCAAGCACGAACAATATCACGGTCAATGCATACATAAGCGCGCCAATCATTTGAGCTTTTGAGAAGGTGAATCGAGGTTTTTTCAAAAATACCCAAAGTACAAAGCCTGCAATGATGCTGCGGCCACCTGCAATCGCAAATGGATGTGCTTCTATTGATTTGATCAGAAGCCCACCAGTGCTCCAAAGCAAGGCGGTGATCAAAAGATATAGTATCGAGATTCTATGCGTCACATTCAATTTCCTTGAAGGACAAAGATAGAGACTCTACACTAGATATAGTCGGGATATGCGTTTGATTTCCGTAATTTGCAAACATCCCTTGTCCAATTCTACTCCAAGATCATGTCACAAACTCTTACCATTCTTTTTATTGGCGACATTGTCGGGAATCCCGGCATGAATGCCATACGCATGTTTTTGAAAAGTTTCATCGACAAACACCAGGCAGATATTGTTATTGTCAATGGCGAAAATATTTGCAATGGGAAGGGAGTAACCGAGAAAGAAGCCACTGAATTGTTCAATCTTGGTGCTCATGTGATCACGACCGGGAACCATATATGGGAGAATTGGCAAGCACGACCTTTGCTATCCTCGAATCCAATGGTTCTAAGACCCTATAATTATCCACCCGGCAATGCAGGAAAAGGGATGACGATCATCGAATTGCCTCATATTCCTCCTGTTGGTGTTCTGCAATTGCAAGGTCGGACCTATATGCAGAGCATCGATTGTCCATTTCGAGGAGCGGATCATGCGATAGCAAAGTTGAGTGAGCGCACTCCAATCATCATAATGGATTTTCATGCCGATGCCACTGCTGAGAAGATTTCCATGGGCTGGCATGTGGATGGTAGGGTAAGCGCTGTTTTGGGTACTCACACACATGTGCAAACAGCTGATGCAACCATTTTGCCGAAAGGAACTGCCTATATTTCTGATGTTGGCATGACTGGGCCCTATGACTCCGTTTTGGGAATGAGTAAAGAGATAGCTTTGAAGCGCTTATTGCTTCAAACAGCTCATAAATATGAAATGGCAGAAAATGATGCAAAATTATGCGGTGTTGTTTTGAAAGTGAATAAGAATACCGGTAAATCGGAAAGTATTGAACCATTTATGTATCCAAAAATGCGAACATCGATTCATGAGTGAATTTAGAGAAATCACACCCGGTGACATACCTCATCGCGATATGCATCAGTTGCTTCTAAGCGGAGTTGCTCCAAGACCTATAGCGCTTGTAGCTACATTGTCAAAAGATGGAATTCCCAATCTGGCTCCTTATAGTTTTTTTAATGCTTATGCCTCGAATCCGCCAATTGTTGCAATCGGACCTGCAATTGCAGCTGCAACAGGAAAGGTGAAGGATACATATACCAATATTGTTGAAACAGGTGAATGCACCATTAATGCAGTCACATTTGCAATGACTGAACAAATCAGCTTGGCCTCATGCGATTTTTCCCCGGAAGTGGATGAATTTGTTAAATCCGGATTGAATCCATTGCAGTCTGCGATAGTCAGGCCGGCCAGAGTGCAAGAATCCCCATTCCAAATGGAATGTAAACTCGTCGAAAGCATACCTTTGATGCGTGAACGGGGCGGCAATGGAAATATCATGCTTCTGGAAGTTGTTAAACTTCATGTAAATGAAGCCATGTTTATTAATGATCGTGTAGACCCTCAACGATTGGATTTGGTTGCCAGAATGGGATACGATTATTATTGCAGAGCTCATGAAGATGCGATTTTTGAAGTTTTTAAGCCAAAATGGAATGGAATTGGTTTTGACGCTCTGCCTATATTCATTCGAGAAAGTCCTTTTCTTACAGGTGCACAATTGGCCAAATTGGCCGGCGTGAAAGAAATACCTGAAAAAAATGAAGAACTCAAGGCATCGGCCTTGCTTGAATGCTCTAAAATTTTAGAATTAGGGAAAAATTTTCAAATTCAGCCAAATAGTACTCAATTGGAGAAAATTGTATCAGTTCTTATAGACGCTGATAGAGTAGATTTGGCATGGCGCTTGTTGGTGGAATTTGGAATGTGACATTACTGTAAAAAGAATGTCAGACCTTAATATCACTTCATTCATGTCATGAATATATTCCAACAATGTGGATATTTTTTTTCTTGTTAGAATATACTGTTTTGCCTATTTTAGTTCATTGGAGTGTTACCACTCTCCGTAGAATTGTGCGTCAAAATCGCACTTACACCTTAACTTATTGCTAGTTAATGAGTTAATGTCTGCACAGTGTATTATTCAATGTGGGTTTTTATTGCTTAAGCAATGGAACTACTTGGATAATGCCTTAATAATTAGACAACATATTTTCAATTTTTACTATTTATTACACAATTCATCGGGAGTTCTTATGAACCGCATGAAACGACTTTTAAGACTTATTGGATACACCATTGTATCTCTATTGGTCTTGGCGGACACAGGTTCCAATGTAAAAGCACAACAATATTGTATACCACTGACATCTAATGGTTGCGCAGCTTTTGGTGACTTTATCGCCGGTTTTGCTTTTGCCAACCTTTCCAACTTGAACAGTGGTTGTACAAGTTTGAATGGGAATTCATATTCCTATTTCAATACCTTGGCTCCTGCTCAGGTAATGGCAGGTCAGACATATAGCTTTACCCATGTAAACAATCCAAACTATGCTCACAATGTTGCCATCTGGATTGATTACAATCAAAATGGCACATTTGAAGCCACCGAGCGTGTATGGGGTACCACTGCTGCAGTTGCTGCAGGTTTTACAACCAATGGTACAATAACCATCCCAACTACTGCTTTGCCCGGTGTTACTAGGTTGAGAATCCGTTCCCAAGACGGTGCGGTGATCAATGATCCTTGTGCTTCTTTTACTTGGACAGAAGCTGAAGATTACAATGTTTCCATTCTTAGTGGTTCAGTGACAAATGCATGGCCGGGTGGAACCAATTTCCCGGGCATTACTGCAAATCCTATTGTACTTGAAGTTGGTCAAACATTTGATGGTTCAGGCCCTGCTTTTCCAAAGCCTTCAGTAGAAATTGAACGTTTGAATGTTCCGAACTTCTCACAGCGATTCACATATGAAATTCAAGCTTTGAATGTTGCCGGACTTAATGAGGGTACAGTCATGTATGAAATGCGTGATCCATCGAACCCTTCTTCTAAAATTATTCCTGTTACTCCTGGAACTACCAAATTAGTATATGCGGCGCAAGCAGCTGCAGGTCTTATGGCATCGGGTTCAACCGGTACATTTACGACAGTAGGTGCGGTTGGTGGAACATATAAGGTAGTGATCAAGCATGAATTATTGAATTCAGGTAATGTTATTTCTACTCAGAACCTTGAATATGCATTCAACATTGCGGTTAACCGTGATATCGCAGTGACGAGCATAGAATCACCATTGCCCGCAAAAAGACAGGCATATATTGGTTCTGTTCCTGTTCGTGCAAGATTCACGAATGTTGGTTTGAAGGCTATAATACGCTACAGAGCCTTTTATGAGATACGTAATGCTGTAACGCAAGCAATCATCAAAATAGATAGTGTTGAGCGTAGTACAGACCAAGGTGGCGGTTTGCCTGCCGGTGGTATTGTAACGGCTGCATTTGATGAAGTATTGTTTCCAACAACATTCACTCCTGCAACACCAGACTCATTCTGTATTGTTATCAAAGCTCGTTTGTTGGAAACAGATGATGCTCAGTTCGCTGTGGATCAGCAACCAGGTAATGACAGAATGCCGGCCACAGACTGTGGTTATAAATTCCGTATGTGGTATTTGAACGATTTCGAAGCTCGCTCACTTATCAGTCCTTCCAGTGGAACTGTTTATTATACAGGCCGTCCAATCAAGCCGATTGCAGTTATTGCGAATAATGGTTTGAATGTTGATGAGATTCCTGTTCAAATGACAGCTAGACTTAACGGCAATATCATTGCACAGTCAATAACAAATGTTGAAGTTCCAAGTGGTTCTTACAACATTTTCCCTGCATACTTTGAAGAATTTATACCTGCAACGACAGGTACTCTCGAAATATGTATCGAAACTCTTGCATCCGGTGATCAATATGCACCGAACAATAAGAGCTGTTATACATTTACAATTAATGAGAGATTGAATGGAACGTATACAATTGGTACAGTTCCAAAGCAGGGTATACAAAACTTTACAACAATCAAAGCTGCTGTAGATGCATTGTATGCAAGAGGCGTATCTGGTCCGGTAACATTCTTGTTCACGGACGCTTTCTATTCTGTTAACAGCATTACACCAGGTACATCAGATCCTAATGAACCTGCACTTGATTTAACAACAAATATGATTGGTGTTGGTCCAACAGCGCCTGTTACATTTACTCCTGACCCAACTTCCGTTGGTCTTTTGCGCGCAGGTGTAACAATTCAATTGAACAGCCCCAATGGTGTTGGTATCCAATTCGGACAATCTTCCAATCCTTGGAATCAAAATGCTGTTTACCGCGAATTCCCAACCAAATCAAATGCAAATT
>Ga0194125_10000098_pt1 | contig 121253 bp, 116 predicted proteins | sample TA2KigC250mmetaG_FD_148626 | JGI IMG/M metagenome (GOLD analysis project Ga0194125, IMG submission 148626) | Freshwater microbial communities from Lake Tanganyika, Tanzania - TA2015034 Kigoma Deep Cast 250m | ecosystem: Environmental > Aquatic > Freshwater > Lake | place: Tanzania: Lake...
TTTCCGCTAATAAACGCGAAGGTTTTTTTCTTTTTATGCGCGAATATTCGCGTCTATTCGTGGCTTCTTTTTTATCCGTTAACGTGCACGCGCAGGAACGGGGGTTAAGAACTTCTGCCGACGTGTACTAGTACAACTTAGTAATATTTTCAATAACGCAATAGTGAAAGGATGATTTCAGATGAAGTTTATTGGCATTGCAGGTATGATGATGATAATTTGTTTCAATTATACGCCAGAAACCACCGCAGACCAATATTATCCCAATTTTATTGGTAATATATGGACATTGAAAAGCACTGATGGCGCTGAAGAGAGGGTTGTGAAAATTACTCGAACGACGGTTATCTCCGGGCGGGAAGTAAATGTGTTGGAAAGACATACGCATGGCGGAGTGGATGAGATGTACATTTTCACCGAACCAGATGGAATTAAGGTTGTTCGCTCTGTAGTCAATTTGGGAGGTTTTACGTTGTCTCTTGATTATGACCCACCTGAGGTATTTATTCCTGCTGCTCTCAAAGTTAATATGAGTTGGGAAATTAAGGGCGAAACAACCGTTCTCGGACTTGCCGTTAAAGTGAACGCGGAAGCGACAGTTGTCGCACAAGAAGATGTTACCACGTCTGTTGGTACGTTTCGAAATTGTTTCAAAATTCAACAGAAGTATGTGGTCAAAACCGCTCTGCCTTTTCTGAATCTTCCCTCTTTAATAACCTATATGTGGCTTGCCCCAAACATCGGTTTAGTGAAAGAAAGGGACAGCAGTAAACCACCAGTAGTTTATGAGTTGGTGGATTATAAATTGTTCTATCCGTGGGATGTTAATCATGACCTGAAAGTAGATGTTGTAGATTTAGCAGAGGTGGAAGCATACTTTGGCGAATATTTTTACATCATCGCAGTAAATAACCCAGATGTCAACCGTGACGGGATAGTAGATATTTCCGACCTGGTATTGGTTGGGAAACATTATGGAGAAATCTATTTGCCAGGCCAATGATGAGAGTAATAACCTTTGGTGTTAGTTCCTGTGAAACCCCATTTTGAGAACTTTGAAATAGGGATGGTGTACTATCTCACTAAATGCGTGAGAAAATCCGTCCGATTATGGGTCTAAACGATGTGGTGGTTGGCATGAAGCGTGATACGTGATGCGTTAATTTACATCTATCACGTTTCACGTTTCAGATGAAAATCCAGTTACCATGAGGATTCTCAAATATTTAGTGATAGCACACTCATTCATGAGAGTACAACCTGACCTCGTTAGAAATCTTGTAAACCTGGATTATAGGATAACAGGGTTCATGGATTTCTAACGGGGTGAACTCTAACTTAAAAAATTGACCATTAGCACCGCTGGTTAAGTAAACTCCCTACTGTTCTGGAATACGCCTCTGGAGTTCCAATATCATAATACTTGCCTTCTGTTTCATAGGCGTAATATCCTTCTTTTTTTCGCAAGAGGTCTAAGGCATTGGTAAGTTGTATTTCACCGCGTTCCAGTATGCCATGGTCAAGATGATATTGAATACAGTCAAAGATACTTGGAGTCAATATATATTGTCCAAAAATACAGAGATATTCTCCCACTGGTAGCTCTTCGATTACTAAATGTTTTTTAGCATATTCAGTTGTGGGTTTCTCTTTCAATTCTGTGACCTCATAGAGCCGTGGGATATGAGGCACACGTTTTCCGCTGATTGTACCATAGAGATGCAACACTTTTTCAGTTCTCCTCATCACCGCAGAAATGCTTTTATTCACTTGTGGAAAAACCTGGAGAAGTTGTTGAGCGCATCGGATTTCTGTGCGCGATGCATAAATATGGTCTCCTAACATCAATAAAAATGGTTCATTTCCAACCCAATTCTGCGCGCAATAAACCGCATGCCCAAACCCTTTTGGCTCATCCTGAACGACATAAGAGATGCGACGTCCCAAATCCAGCAATTTCTCCGATTGCTTTACTATTTCCGGCGACTGCGCTAAACGTTGTTCTAAATCATGCGGGAGAGGTTCTTGAAAGTATCTTTCAAAATCCAAGCTGCCATTGGGTTGAACGATAAGACACACTTCCTGGATTCCGGATTCAACTGCTTCTTCAATTATCAATTGTACAACTGGTTTGGCATAGCCATCTTTATCGACAATGGGGAAGAGTTCTTTTTTGATTGACTTAGAGGCGGGATATAATCGTGTTCCATATCCAGCGGCTGGAATGACAACTTTTCTTATCTGCTTCATTTTATCCTCTTGAGCTTAGATTTCCAAAGTCTCAGAGACTTTGGAAATCTGAATCTACATTTAGCATCCCCATATTAGTATAGCTAAAACAGATGCTATACTGGCAATTGTTATTAGAAAATAATATATATATTTAAAACTTTTACTTCTCCATTTTTTAAAAGCGCGATGAAATTTTGCTTTAGATGATTGACGCTTTCGGCTACCTTGGCGCTTCTTAGTAGATGTTGTTCGCTCTTGAGAATATCCTCGTCGCCAGGATGACTTTGACTTTAATTGCTCTTTTAGTTGTTCTGAGATTCCTATAATCTCATAACATGAGTGCCCTGTTGGTTGCTGATGCAATTTACAACGAAATATATTTTCAACCAATGAATAAAGGTGTGGGCTTATAAAAATTTGTCCGGGTTTAGCAGTACAGGCTAAATTGAACGCTTCTGTCGCTAATTCCATCTGTTTATAATCTAATATCACATCAGAACGGATTAATGTATCACCGGTACTGATACCCATTCGAAATGACGGAAAATTGAAGCGTAATTCACCCGCCGCTTCTATGGCTCGTTCATGGTCATTTTCATAAGCCGTAGGTAAGCCGAAGATTATAATAATGCTCTCATCTAAAAATTGATATATCGTTCCGACATATCGACTCGCAATTTTACTTAGCTTGTCGTATTGTTGTTCTCTTATTGGTTTGTCAGAGCAAACCGATAGTACAGTTATAGTTTTTATGGCTTCCATAATATGATGCGTGAAACGTGATGCGTGAAACGTGATGCGTGATTTTTTCCCTTCTCACGTTTCACGTTGTCAACTAATTTTTGAGAAAATTTGAACTATGCCTTTGATTACTTTATCGTCTTCTCAATTCCCACTCTACCCAATTTGAACGTCTCAGAAACTTTTCTTAACCTGTCCAGTGTCCCGACATCATAATGATAGTTAGCATCTTCAATATATAAAAAAACTGCTCCTTTTGCCACAAATTCTGGGATGACGTCGTAGCTGAAATCCTTCCCCTTTTGGATATTCTTGCTTTTAAGTATCTCATTCGCGCAAAAAAAGACGGGTATGCTGGTTATCACCTCAAGCGATATTTTTTCCTTATATGCGGTCACCTTACGTAAGGGGAATCCTCCCGTGTATGGTGGGAAAGAGGGGGGTGAAACTGGTCTCTCCTCACATTCGATAATACCCGTCTCTATTGGTAAGCCCATTATACCATTTAAAGTTATGATTCCGCGGTGCTGTTTATGATACTGATAAAACTTTCTAAGATTTGTTGCTGTAAGAGTATCGCCGTAATAAACTAAAAAATCTTCCTCATTTTCAAAATACGCTTTCGCCCTCGCTAATTCGCCTACTGTTCCCTGGGATTCAGCGCTTTCTGAGTATTCTATGTTCACGTTCCATCTTTTTCCATCTCCAAAATAGTTCATCACTTGCTGTTTAAAGACTCCCACCGCCATCACAATATCAACAAAACCGTAATTTCTCAGATGTTCTACGATATGCTCTAAAACCGGTTTTCCATCTATGGGAATCATATTTTTATTTATATATTCTGTCAGCGGCCGCATCCTTGTGCCTTCACCACTTGCCAATACCAATGTTTTCACGCCTGTACCTCCTGAGTGTGGAATTCCGTTCACTCTATACAAAAGGAAAGAATCTTCGTCAGATTTTTTTTCAAATCCCTCCGGTTGACGTATCTATCAATGAGGTAATTTTCAGGGGAAAGCTGAGAGGCGAGAACATTTTTCGTAATATCGTTCACCAACAACTTCGTCTTAGGGTTATTTTTTCTATTATCAGTAGATTTGAGGTTCTTATATTTGGGTTCTGCTAACACTATATCACCCAAGGGAAACGAGGTGGAAAATTCACTACCGACGCGGGGGTTCGTTAAGACAGTGATATGAGGAATACGCTGTTGAGATAATTTTTCTACAATAGCGGCGAGATTAATTAAGGCTATAAATGACAACCATTCGGCACTAACCTTCTTGCCTTTTGTAGTAGTGTTCGCTTCGCTCACCCCCCCAACCCCCCCTCCAGAGGGGGGGGACATAGACTTCGTCTTATGGTCGTTGGGCTCAATATGTCCGCCTTCGTAAATCAATGTAGCAGTATATTTTGAGCTTAGATTAACTATCGTACCATCAGCATAAAATGTAAGCAAGGGCAGAGATTTCATTAGAGCTTTGTTGAAGGTGTATAGAATTTTTTCATATTCTGTTTTATTTAGATTAAACTGAATATTTAAACCATCGGTGGCATTTATTATGCATAGCATAATTTGGTATTCGTGTAACCTGGCTTCTCCTGCCATAACTAATTCCGATGTCACGTCTGCTTCGCCTCCGTGTTCCTTGAGTGAGGTAACAAAAGCCGCAGAAGGGATTTTAATGCTGGATTCATATTCAATAAAGTTCTTTGATGCGATTAACATTCTCATCCGCTCACTGGCAGACATAGGATAATGGTAATCGCATTTGGGACAGATTTTAAAATTTCGGTCTAATTCTTTGCTAAACGTAATTTCCCCGCAAACTTCACATCTATTCCATAGTCCATCGGGAATATTTTTGCGCTTAATAGAAGAAGATAAATGGGGGGAATTTTCAAACGACGACATTTTATTTTCCCCTTTGAAATATCTAGTGATGAGTGATGAGTAATACGTAAAACGTAAAACGTAATTATTGTTACACTTTATGTTTTACGTTTTAGGTTCACTTATCACCCATCACTTATCATAATTACTGAAAGCTGGCGACGGCTACGTCTTCATTATCATAAGTTTCAAAAATTGTCATCAGCTTTGCCATAACGATTAGTTGCCTGGTGCTTCTACCAAGGTTCATCAAGGCTATACGTCCTTTCTTTCGCTGCACCGACGTATATGCAGCCACGACAACGCCTAAACCTGAGCTATCCATCATCGGCACTTTCGCAAGATTTAACAGAACTTTTACTTCGCCCTCGGCTTTGGATGCTATATGTTCATCTATAATACTTTTTAACTCCAAGCTATCTGAGCCGATGATTCTACCCTGAATATCGAAAATAGTAACTCCATTTCGTTCTCTGACATTAATTTCCATTGTCAAATTACCTCCATAAAAAGTTATTAAACTTACAGACTGTAATATACCACAGGCTGTAGTAGATAATATATACCAAAGTCAAGAACTTTGGCTTACCAAATATAGCCTCATGCCAAATAAAGTTGAGGCTAAAACAACTAAATCATTTCGCGTTATTATTCTATTACCCTTCACCATAATCTTCATTCTTTTCTCCACTGCTTCAACTTTCGTTAGACTTATATTTAACCATCTGGACTTCTGTTCCGTTTTTACTGTAATTGACTTCGTCCATCAAGGTTCGCATTAAGAAGATGCCTCTACCGGCAGTATTAAGTAAATTTTCTGGGTCTAAGGGATTGGGCACTTTATCGGGATTGAAACCTTTACCCTCATCTTTAACTATCACCGTGAGTTTATCTTCACCAACGAGGAATTGAAAATAGACCCGTTTGTTTGGGTCATTACCATTTCCATGTAAAATTGCATTGGTGCCGGCTTCTATAATTGCTAAGTTAGCTTGCTCTACTGCTTCATCATCGAATTGCATTTCGCGGAGAATTTCGGAGACTACTGCATCCAGAATATAGATTAATTTCATTTCACTGGGTATTTCAAGACGAACAATATGTTCTTGAGATGTTGCCACTTTTTTATCCCTTCCCTTGATAGATGTCTTGATGTTATAATTCCATATAAAATCAAGACGAAGTGGTAATATTGAATTAAACGATAACATAGCCGAAGGGTTAAGGGGCAAGATGGCTAATCCCAAGAAGCGGGACTTGCCCTTTAGCCCTTCACCTTTTCACCCTGTTACTTCCTCTAATAGACTCTATTATAATAATACAAAATCATTGCAACTAATAGACTCTATTATAACACATTCTCATTGCAAGAGAGTAACGGGGGCACCAATTTTTATAACCACAATAGTTAAATCATCAGAGTGCGGCAATGTTGAGGTAAATTCTATCAAATCCTCTTCTATCTTCCTGCACAGCTTCTCGGCGCTCAAGTCTAAATTTTTTACAATAACGTCTACCAGGCGTTGCGTTCCGTATACTTCTTCGGAACTATTTTCTGCTTCTGTTACGCCATCTGTGTAGAATACAAGTGTATCATTCGCTTGCAACGAAAGAGTTTCGTCCTCAAACTCAGCGTAGTCAAAAATACCCAAAAGCATACCACCTTTTTCAAGAAAGTCAACTACATCTTTTTGAGAATTGACTCTTATTGGGGGACAATGTCCACCATTTGAGTAAGTGAAAGTTAAAGATTTTGTATCCAAAACCCCATAGACCATCGTTGAAAACATCTCAAGTTCCGTATCCATCGCAAGAAAATCATTAACTCTTTTGAGGACATTGGTTGGAGAGGTTTCTTCTCTACAGACTAATCTCAGAATGGTTTGAACCATAACCATCAGCATGGCGGCTGGCACGCCTTTGCCGCTAATATCAGCAATAGCTATACCGATATGGTCATCATCCAGTGGAATAAAATCATAAAAGTCTCCAGCGACCATCATAGAGATTTTTAAGTCGCCGGCTATCTCAATATTTTCATATTGTGGCGACTCTTTGGGTAATAATTGTTGCTGAATTTTAGTCGCCGTCTCTAAATGATACCCAAGTTGTTCGACACCTTTTTCGGTGAAAGAATCACCCATTGCCTTCATCAAAGGATTGATATATTTTGCTTTGCGCGTTCTTTTCAGAACGGCATTCACACGTAAGGTCAATTCTCTGAGGTCAAACGGTTTGGTAATGTAATCGTCCGCGCCTGTCCGCAAACCTTTGACTTTATCATCAGCTTGAGCCAGAGCTGTTAGCATAATGACCGGAATGTTGCGGGTTTGTTTATCAGCTTTCAGCATCTTCATGACCTCATAGCCATCCATTTGTGGCATCATAAGGTCTAATAGAATTAAATCCGGTGATTCCTGCTTAATTTTTGCCAAGGCTTCTTTCCCACTGCTGGCAGTAATGACTTCAAAGCCATCGGCCTCTAAACTTAGTTGAACAAAATCTAAAATATCCAGTTCATCATCAACAACGATAATTTTATCCATAATACGTAATGCGTAATGCGTAACACGTAATGCGTGTAGGGACAGCGCGTCCAAGCTCTGCCAGCCTATTACGTATTACGTTTTACGTATTTTAAAGCTTCCTCCAGGTGAAAAAATTGTGTAATAAGCTACTCATTTTTTATGGAAAAGCGCCCATTGACGCTATGATAAACCCAACGGCCCTTTATACTGGGTCGTTCAATCTTGCTTCCCGCATTGCGTAGTTCAATTTCGGTCCCATGCGGCAAGTTAATTTCATAATTTACTTCAACGCGTTTAATCTCTTGCGCTTTTTCTTCAGGCATCGTAGAGATATGCAGATTATTGTCTTCTTGTTTTACAATAACTAAACTTTTGGCAAAAGCGGAGGCTTGCTCTTTGGTCCTGGCGAGTATTTTTCTCTGCGTTCGGATTGATACTTCCGCTTTGTCCCAGGTTTCAATTACAATGACACCATCTACGCATTCCAGGATAAATTTGCCACCTGATTGCATTGAAATACCGTCTTTATAAGAATCTCCGGTATATTCCACCGACCTACAAGCAGAAAGCAACACTAATAGCATTAGTAAAACATTCCGTAAATATTTGGGGAATCCTAATTCATCATAATTCCGAAATCCGAAATCCGAAATCCGAATTCTTTGCCCTCTTGCCATTTTGCCCCCTTGCCCCCTTGCCCTCCACTACGATTTTGAAATAGTAGTGACGCCAGCGATAGGCAATATAAAGCGGAAATCACTTCCTTTGCCTTCTTGACTTTTAACCCAAACCCGACCGCCATGGGATTCTACGATGCTCTTGACGATTGAAAGTCCCAAACCTGACCCACCTTGCTGTCGTGTTTGAACTTCACTCAATTGGTAGAACTTATCGAATATTTTCTCCTGCTTATCAATAGGAATACCAGGGCCTGTATCAATCACCTGCGCCAGAATATAAGTACCTTCAGGACGCAGTTTGACAGTAACGTTACCGCCATCGGGAGTGAATTTGATCGCATTACCGATAAGATTCGTAAACACTTGTCCGATACGTTCTGAATCTCCCATTACATTTGGCAAAGAATCAGGCTCAATCAGTTCTACGGTAATCTTTTTTTCATCCGCTTGCGGTTTAAGTTCCTCAATCCGTTGTATGGCAACATCCACCAACGAAACCACTTCCTGCTTCATTTCAATTCGCCCCGATTCAATACGTGAGACATCTAATAAATCATTTATCAAGGCTTCCAGACGCCGGGCTTGTCGTAAGACTCGGATTAAGCTTCTTTCTTGCACCGGAGAAATACTACCTACCTTGCCATCCAGAATTAATTGGACAAAACCACGGATAGAAGTCAAGGGAGTACGAAATTCGTGAGATACCAAATTTACAAAATCGGATTTCATTCTCTCTGTTTTTTTCGCTTCCGTGATATCCTCCAGTACGTAAACTGTTCCAAGCAGTTGTCCATCATCATCTAAAAATGGACTTGCCAACATCTTAAGAATTATTTGTTGTTCACTCTTATTTAATACAACCTCAAAAGAATGGGTTTCGTAACGGTCAACTCGCGCCTGGCTCTTTTCAATAGCAGCATGCATTTCATGGTCTTTAATAGCAGTTCCAATTTCGAGCCCTCTTAACTTAGTGTCTATTCCAAGGAGGCGCTCAGCGGTGGGGTTGATATGTAGAATACAATTATTTTTATCTAAGACAATCAAGCCTTCAGCAATGCTATTGACTACTGCAGTCATTTTTTCCGCTTCCTGTCTGAGATGTTCTTCAGCAAGTTTGAGATTGCGTCGCATGGTATTAAATTCTTCGACTAATATGCCAACTTCGTTACGCGTCGTCGCTTCAATTTCCTGGTCAAATTCCCCGCGACCGATAGCTTTAGCCGCATTGGCCACTTGCATGATTGGGGTCACTATTCTTTTGGCAAAAATTACGGCAATGGGAATAACAACTAAACAAGAAATTAACGTGAAAAATAAAATATTATTCCGCAGTTTAACGGCTGAACGAAACGCCATTTTCGTGGGTTGAGAGACTATAACCGCCCAATCGGCAAAATTCCGAATACCTTTAGCATCACGATAATCCGACATCACGTCGGAGTTTTCATATCGCCAGTTGCTTGTATGAGCGAAGCCGTATACCCGTTTTATACCACCTTCACCTTTTTCCGTTGTATAGCCATAACTTTCCTGGATAGCTCGCATGGCTGCTTCGGTGTTCAGGATTTTGTCATCACCCATTTTTATATCACTTAATGGCGGAGCCGCCACGCATTTACCATAGCCATCAATTATAAGAACCGCTATTTCCTCCGCAATTTTCTTATTACTCTCGGGGTCGACAATTTCCATCAACTCCGGAAGCGCAAAATCCATCTTCAATATACCAATAACTTCGGAATCTACCTCATCTGCGCGTCGAATAGGCACAGCGGTAGTAATATAATGTAATTGCTTCTCTTGGTTATAAATTACATCTCCGATGAACAAACGCCCTAACCCATTGTTGTATGCCATTCTATACCAGAGGGTGTAAATTTGATATTCAGCCTGAAGAGTTGAAAGACCTTGATTTACTCCCCCCGTCAACGGGGAGGGCAGGCTGCCCTGCGGAATATTTATCTGCTTTTGAGGATAATCTATAGTGTAATCTACATCACGACTGAGTTGGCGACCATTTATACGTACAGTCTCACTGTATGGAACAATTGGCCCGTACAGCAATTTATATATTCCATCTGTATTGATATCCAATGTCTCACTCTTCATTTCCTTGGCTTGTTCCGCGTTCAAATTTGGGTCGCTCGCGCCGATGATGATACCTTCTGAATTTGTTATGATGACTTGTCCATATTCTCCAGCGGCTGCCGCAAGACGTTCAACTTTCGCTGTCGCCCCGTCAACAGCCTCAGAAGCGGCCCCACTCTTATCCTCCCTGTGGGGGGACGCTCCCTCCCAACGCGCTTTAAGTTCAGATGAAGACTTCTCAGAGGCTGAAAGAACTATACTTTTTACTATCGGAATCTGAGCCTTGATTTGAGCAATATACCGTCCGATAATTCTATCCGCTTTTGAGACTTTTTCAGCGGCTATTCGAGACAAACTCACCCCTATGCTTTCTTCAAGACGATTTTTTCCATTATCATAAGCAAAATAAGATAACCAGAGCAGTGGAACCAGTGAGACAATTAAAAGTAAAGAGACTAACTGCGCTTGTAAACTTCTTCTAAATCGCTTAGTTTTCTTGCTGAAAGCAGAGAATTGAGTTAAGATTCGATTGGAATTCAATTTATCTTCAGGAAACATATCATAAGTGATGAATGATAAGTGATGAGTGTTCGCTTCGCTCTGTAGTCCCCTCTCCCCTCTTGGGAGAGGCCGGGGGTGGGTACTTCGCAAACTACCTTTATCTATCACTTATCACCCATTACTCATCACTCATCAAAAGTAATCGCTTTTTGTTCATCCTCATAAATTTCAAAGATAGTATCTAAGCGAGTTATTCTAAGAACATCGCTGACGGCTTTCTGGGGTTTCAATAACGCCAATTTCAGCTCTTTCTTTTTCAGAGATGTTAAAGCTGCTACGATTATACCCAGCGCGGAGCTATCCATCAAAGGCACTGCTGACAAATCCAAGATTATTTGGACAGCGCCATTCCGTATCTGTTTATCAATTTCGCGTTTGAGTGTGTTACTTGATTCACCAATGATTTTGCCATCAATCCGTATGATGGAGATATTCTTTTCACGGACTACCACGTTAATATCCATCTACCTATAACTCCTTTCTTACTAACCAAGGGTGGTAATTTTTCCCAGAACGCAAGATTTATCCAAACGGAGATTGGGAAAAACGATTAAATGGCAAAGTGGCAAAACAGCAATTACCTCCTTGCCGTCTTGCCCTCTTGCCTCTTTGCCATGTCTTGTTTTTTTGACAGTCGATTGTCAAAAAAACAAAAAAATCTTTTAAACCTTATTAATCAATACAAAACTGCGCCTGAGGTCTGTAATCTCAGATTTTACTATGCCGTTAATCACAACTCCCAACTGCTGTAATTTGGGTTTTGCTTCCTTGACTTCCGCTTCAACATCCCAGAATTTATAGGCAATTAACGTTCCATTAGTTCTGAGCAGAGGAATACAGTATTCAACGGAATCTATAATTGATGCAATATAACGAGTCAATACTAAATCATACTGAGAATTATAAAGAGGTAATTTTATTAACTCTTCGGCTCTTGCGTTAGATATTTCTACATCTTCGAGTCCAAGGATCGATAAAAGGTATTTAAGAAAAGCTGTTTTTTTCTTTGAAGCCTCAATCAATAACATCTCAACCTCCGGACGATATATCTTAATTGGCAAACCTGGAAAACCTGCGCCTGTTCCTACATCGGCTATTTTAGCATATTTCGGAATTGAAAAGCAACATAAAATCGACAGTGAGTCCAAAAAATGTTTGATGATAATGCCATGGTCATCTACTATAGTGGTAAGATTGATTTTCTGATTCCAGCGTTTTAATTCATTGCGATAAGTTACAAACTGCTGGAGTTGAGTTTCGTTAATTGTGAAACCGTACTTCCCTAAATATTTTTGGAGCAAATTGCGAAAGTCACTTTCTTGCACGGATTCGTCGGACATAAAGCAACTCACCCTCAGATAAGATTTTTTTTTTAGGTAAGGGATAGTTCATCAATCATGGATGTGGGCCGATATAATCAACGTAAACGATATTCTCTTTTTCATCGACGAAATATCGAATGCGAACGCTGTCAGTTACGTCATACTGAAGTATACCTGTGTATTCACCTTTAAGCTTTTTGACTTTCCCAGGCACGCGCAGCAGCGGCGTATTAGAGAGAAAATTGTCCAAAATATCCTGCACTTTCGAACGTGTCGTTGAATGCAACCTTCGTAATCCAGCTTCAGCTTTATTTGACAGTTTTACTGCATACCGTGGCACGAATTTCCTCCCATGCTTTATATTCTTTTTTCTCTCTTGGCAATTTGAGATAATAGGCAACTTCAGGTTCCGCGTCCACTTCCGCTGTAGCCTGCCAGTCCTCGATTGTCTGACGCAGTTGTTCCCATTCTCCCTGTTCAACGGCTGCATGCCAGCTTTCACGAAATTCATTCAAGAATTCACGACAGTGTTTGGATTGCAACTGAAAAAACCAGGGAAAATCAAATGCGTTAGCAAGCTCTTCATAAACCTCAGCGCTGAGAAGAACACCGGATACCTTACCGCGCTTAGTCACGAAAATCGGTTCTCCACTCTCAGATACTTCCTCAAGCAAAGTTCCTAACTCTTTGCATAGTTTACTGCATGAAATAGTTTGTGTAGACATAATTCTATCCCTGTTTAGTAGTTTTGTTAAGTACCATGAATTCGATTCTGTCATTCTGAGCGAAGCGAAGAATCTCTGCAATCCAGCGGCAAAACAATCTTTTGCTTCACTCAAGATGACAGAAATTTATTCAGTGTACTAAGTGTTTATCAGATAATTTTTTGGGCCGTTACTCACTTCATAATCACCATCTTGCGCGTAGCTGTAAATATACCTGCCCCGTTTCCGCCGTGATGTTCCACTTGCAAGGTATAAAAATACAGGCCCGACGCTACAGACTGACCCAAGCTATCCTTACCATCCCAGTGAGCAGCTTTATCTTTAGTCATATAAACACTTGCATTCTTCTTGCCAAGATGCAGAACGCAGATAAGTTGGCCTTTGACATTGTAAATGCGAATAGTGACAGATGCGTCCTGCGCCAACTCATAAGGAATCCAGGTCTCCGGGTTGAAAGGATTGGGATAGCTCTGCAACAGTGCTGTATGAGCTGGTATCGACTGCTGTCCAATTAAATGTTTTAATTGCTCTAAAACTTGTTTCTGTTCCGTTGTAAGGGGAATATTTTCAATTTCAGCGATAGTTTTGGTCAATATCTGATTCTCATCTTTAGCAGTGAGAACTGGCGCACCTTGTTGAACGGGAAAGTGCGTTATCAAGCCAACGGTATATTGTAAGATCAAAGCGGCGTCAAGAGCAGTAACAGTGCCATTGCCTGTAACGTCCGCCGCTTGTTGCTGTTCTGGTGAAAGAGTGATGAGACCAACAATATGCTGAAGCGCAAGAGAAGCGTCATAAGCAGTGACGTAGCCGTTGCCACTGACATCACCCACCGAAAGCTCACCTCCGATGTGCGCGCCATTTTCTCCTGTTAGTGTATTACTATTTCCCGACGAATCCTCAAATGAAGTTGAACATATAGGTTCATCAAAATGCCAGAGAGCTCTCGTATTTGCATCGGGAGTGAATGGCTCTAAAGGTGGCGTGAAATTATCTGAGTAACGAACAACGTCCGACACCCGAATTTCATCAATTACACCATCAAAATATACGTTATCCTCCGGTGGAAGTGGAGGCCCACCTACATAAAACATTTCCGCCGAGTTAGCAAGGTCATAAGTAACGGTGAAGGTGTTTTTATTCTCGCCGTTAATATACAACGCGATTGTATCTGCGGAGTTATCAAAAACTCCTGCTATATGATACCAACTAATTTTGAATATTAAATTTTACATTTGCCGCTCCCCGAGACCCAAAGGGTTTTGGAAACCCTTTGGGTCTCGGAAAGTTAAGTTTATTTTTAAAAGTTAGTCAGGTCGCATTTTTATAGGAAGTAGATTCGGAACCTATGAAGTTACTAACCCCCTCGCCATCATATACTGTGAACTCAAAACCTGGCTTATCGGTTGTTATAAGAGATAACTTGTACGCCCCTGGTTTAGAAAGGATAATTGCTGAACTGTCAGCCGATGGGAACCTTCTCGGATAAACCCATGCCTCAATGGTTAAATCTTCACCTTCATCTCCTACATCTAATGAGGATGAGTCATCAGCAAAAGCGAAGTCATCAACGCCGTCCAATTCAAGCCAATTTCCATTTGCGGGGGAGATTATTATTGGAATTAACTCAAAATCGACATGGCTTGTTTTACAAGTTATTACTTCTACATCGCTTTCCGCCTCAGGATGGTAACCAATTGCTGATGCGGTAACTGCATAAGTTCCCACCGGTAGATTGTCGAATATATAGTATCCATTCTTGTCAGTGTAAGTAACATGACTTCCAGGATTCGCTGAGACCTTCGCTTCACCAATCTCTAGCTTTGTCCAGGGATTCACTACTGTACCGTAAATAGCGCCGTAATAAGATAGCTGACTGTCAAGTGGATTTTCGTAAGCGCCAATGTCTGGCTTTGAACCTTCGGGGTTGGGACGAGGATTCCCTTCAATATCTGTGACTGGTACTTCGGGAGTCATTTTCCCTGCACCGATGCAACAACTTGCACTGCTGAAGCGGTAATCGCCTTTGTCCGGGTCAACAAACGATGGCTCACCATCAATGTTGCCTTCACCTTCCCACCCGCCCAGAATGTCCGAATAAGTTATGGTTATCGATGAGTAGCTAAGACTAATCTCCTTTGGACTATTCGCCCAGAGAATGGTATTGCGAACCGTCGGAGAAGAGTAATGGCAGGCAATCCCTCCACCGTAAAACGTTGCCGAATTTCTACTGATGGTGTTGTTAATTATCGTTGATGAAAAGGAATAAAAAAATATTCCACCCCCATAGGGTGCCGAATTCTCAGTTATCACATTGTTTTGTATCGTTTTGGTGTAGGACTTAGAGGAACAATAAATTCCGCCTCCTCCAAAATATCCTGTCGAAGAATTTTTACTTATCACATTGTTTTGTATCGTTGCGAAGTCGCCACAGATTCCGCCTCCATTTCCAAATATTGCCCGATTCTCAATTATCACATTGTTTTTTATTGTGGCGGAGGAGTCCGGAAAAAATTCCGCCTCCATCAAAATATGCCACATTCTCAATTATTTCGTTGTTTTGTATCGTTGGGGAGGATTCATTGCAGGCAATTCCACCGCCGTCCCATGCCGAAGAACCATTCGTTATAGTAAATCCATTCACTACCGATGCTTCAGTTTCGCCGGAGTGGAAATAGAATCCTCTACCATCACCTTCACAATCAATGATACAATTCTCCGCACCATTTTCCGACGTGACAGTGATAGCTTTGCCTTTGAAATCCAAATTTTTGTTGCCAGCTCCTGTGTACGTTCCATTGGCCACCAAAACCGTATCTTCACCGGACACTGCCACATCAATCCCCTTCTGAATAGTCTTGAACGGCTTATCTGGATTTCCCCTTTCACCTGTGGCATCATCACCTGTTGTGCCATTGACATAGACTATTTCACTCCATGCGATGCTTGCTATTAGCATCATACAGACGAAGAAAGTTACTGTGAAGACTGTTTTCATTGATGTTCTCCTAATATTTGACGATATAAACCTTAATTTTTTTACCATTATAGACGCCAGTAAAGTAATGTCTATTCTGATACAGGACGTAACTTTAAAACAATCTTCGTGTCACCGACGGTAATTTCGTTATTCTGCACCGTTAGTAGAGAAGGCGTATCAAAGATTACTTCACCATTGGCAAATTCACCAGACAGTTCGACAACTCGAAACGTCTTTTCCTTTTCAATTTCCGCCATTGCCTTGAGAAAGGTTGATAACTCTATTCTATCGTCTCCCCGGTTGATAAAATTCTCAATCAAATCATCAAATTCTTCGACGGATAATTCTTCAAAAGTTTCCTTAGACATATTTCGCTACTCCTTCCAAAAATAATGTGCCATGTCCTAACAATCTAACAGATTTGCGCAAGATTGCCCATTGCTTAAATGGTATTTGAGTTTCATCACGCAAGTACAAAAGCAATACTTTTTGATGTTCAGCAGTAACCTGGCGGTGAATTTTGATATTTTCTATCTTCATTATTGTCAAAGTATAAAATGCTTTCATTACGCGGCTGGCGTCAACCACTTCTCATTCCGCAGAGAATAGTTGGCTCAAGATTAGCTTCAGGGATAGGAAACCTCATTTCCTCCATAAGAGCAAGATGCTCCTCCATTCCCCACTTTGCCTTATATAGACAGTCTTCTATGGAATGTCCAACACCGGTAAAACCTTCAATTTCAGGAGAATAAAATCCGAAGAAACTTGGGTCATCTGTTGCCTTGATAACAAGAGAATATTTTAGTTCTATCATGCTATCGCTCACCTTGTTTCTTTTAAACCGGCAGCCTTCAGTTCAATATATCTCATGGCTTAACGACAAATCCTGCAATTATAAAATCCTTATCGAAAGCAAAAACCTCATCAACGCGGTTCTTTCTACACATAACAAAGCTTGTACAATCCACGAAGGAAAAAACCTGGTCAGAATATCTCTCAAAGATCTTCCACGCCTCCGTCTCTATCTTCTCATCAGCATATACAACCTTGAGTTTCTTTTCATCTTTAGCCTTTTGAACTATCCTGTGAAACTTGACTGCTTCCTTCTGTCCCACATCATATCTGAGCCTCGTATATGTTTCGCTAAGCACATAGTTCGATGTTAAAAGGGACGCGCCTGATGAAAGTAATGCTTCAAAGTATTTGCTAGCTTTTCCATAATTCCTATCCTTCTTAACCATTATAGCTATCCATATTCCCTATCCTCTTTGTAGAGATAAAGGTCATGCATCTCAGAGGCATCTTCTCTCCCTTCCTCACACATCCCTATAAGTTCGTATAACGGGTTTAATTTCTTTCTGCTCCCTTGAATTTTTCTTATGTACTCACGGAGAGCCTCTCTTATTATCGCCGTTTCCTTTTTGCCTGTGAAAATTGAGGCCTCATTCAAATCTCTTTCAAGATTTTCATCAAGATATATAGTTTTCCTCACACTCATTTCTATCACCATCCGGATTAAGTTTGGAACGCAATTTCATGCGATGTCATTTCCCTTATGGTCGATTTCACCTCTTGAGCCTGCCAGATATTTCTTTAAGGGGCATATTTTGAATAGTTAAGTTACAAAGGTCATTGAGGGAAAATCGCTTGCTGACATCCAAAATTTCGATACCCAAAGGATTTCCATCCTCATCAACATCAACACAGTAATGTCCGGTTAGAAAATTGCATAACCGCTATTTAGACTTTTTTAACACCAAACTATCCGCTAATCTACGCTAATCTTCACGAATAAAACAAAATTAGTGAAGCTTAGCGGATAGTAATCTTTTCAGTATCATCTGCCTGTGTTAAAAGCAGACAGGTGTGGTAAGTTTTGGGGGAAAAACTCATCTTTAGCAAAAACTATACCGGACATTACTGCATCAACCTTGACACCCTCGGTAACAGCCAGGCAATCGTAGACTTGTCCATCGTGAAATTCGATATAGAGCGCGTCGGCTTCGCTATCAAATTCAATCTTCATATTCCACATTCCTTCCCATACGTTTATGCTTCTCCAGCAACACCATCAACACAGAAATATCCGCAGGCGATACTCCTGAAATCCGAGAGGCTTGACCGATGGAAACGGGGCGAATCTTCGATAGTTTTTCTTTTGCTTCTTCGCGCAAGCCTGTGGCGGTTGAATAATCAAAATCTTCGGGAATAGCATATCTTTCCAGCTTTTTAAACTGTTCGATTTGAGTATTTTGACGCTGGATGTAACCTTCGTATTTAATCTGAATTTCTACCTGTTCCTCTGTTGCTTGGGATAAATTAAACGGCGATGAAGAAAGTTGTTTAATGTGTCCATAATCAATTTCGGGACGGCGTAGGAATTGGGCGAGGGAGATTGGGTTTGTAATCTCTGCGGTGCCGATTTTGCGCATCAAGTCCTGTGTTGAGGAATCTGGCTTGAGCATCGTCTGATTCAATCTTTCTAACTCTTGCTGAATATATTTCTTTTTTAGCAAAAATTTATGGTATGTTTCAGCCTCGACTAATCCCAACTGCCGTCCAATTTCCATCAATCGCAAATCGGCATTATCTTCGCGCAAGACTAAACGATATTCCGCGCGAGAAGTAAACATCCGATATGGCTCTCGCGTTTCTTTCGTCACCAAATCATCAATCAAGACGCCGATGTATGCCTGAGAACGGTCTAAGATTAACGGTTCTTCGCCCCGTATTTTCAAAACAGCGTTGATGCCTGCCATAATGCCCTGCGCGGCGGCTTCTTCATAGCCTGAAGTTCCGTTAATCTGACCGGCAAAGTACAACCCCTCAACGAGCTTGGTTCCCAAAGTTGGTTTCAATTGCGTCGCCGGCGCGAAATCGTATTCGATAGCATAAGCGGGGCGCAAGACTTCAGCTTTCTCCAACCCTTTGATGCTATGCAAAACTTCAAGTTGGACATCTTCAGGCAAACTCATTGATAATCCATTCAGGTAGATTTCGTTGGTATCTAATCCTTCAGGTTCGAGAAATATTTGATGCCTTTCCTTGTCTGAGAACCGGACGACTTTGACTTCAACAGAGGGACAATATCTCGGCCCTGTGCCCACAATTTTGCCGCTGTAGAGCGCAGAGCGATGCAGATTGTCACGAATAATCTGATGTGTTTTCGCGTTCGTATAGGTGATATAACAGGGAACTTGAGGTTGAGTAATTTTTTCATTTGAAAAAGAGAACGGACGCGGATTTTCGTCACCGTATTGCGGTTCCAGCACAGAAAAATCCGCTGTTTTAGCGTTTACTCGCTGCGGCGTTCCCGTTTTTAAACGACCAATCTCGAAACCAAGACGATGTAAACTATCGGAAAGTTTATCCGAAGCTAACTCTCCCAGCCGTCCTGCATTGTAAGAAACATCGCCGATGTGAATAAGTCCTTTCAGAAACGTGCCTGTCGTTACGATTACAGCTTTGCCCAAATACGCCATCTGCGATTGGGTAAGCACGCCATAGATTTTGCCGTCATCGACCAATAAATCCTCCACCAGCGCCTGTTTGAGGTCTAAATGTTCCTGCATTTCTAATACCCGCTTCATCTCGTACAGGTACGCTTTTTTGTCTGCCTGCGCCCGCGATGACCGCACCGCTGGCCCCTTCTTCATGTTGAGGAGGCGAAACTGAATGCCCGTTTTGTCGATGTTTTTCCCCATCTCACCGCCAAGCGCATCAATCTCTTTGACCAGTTGTCCTTTCGCCAATCCGCCGATAGCCGGATTGCAGGACATCTTCGCAATTGTATCTAAATCGATGGTCAGAAGCAAAGTTTCACAACCCATCCTCGCAGAGGCTAATGCCGCTTCGCAACCGGCATGCCCTGCGCCGATTACAATGACATCGTATTTTTTATCGTAGGTTATCATGACGTTTCAGTCCGCTTGCGCTTCTATTAGAATTGCTGTTATTTTTTCCCTGGCAATGCCACCGCAAGGAAAGGTTTTGATTTTTAAAGTATCAGGAAAATAAGACATCCGTTTTAACCAGGCTGACTTTCCAAAAGAATCCGCAAAATCTTCGCAGCCTGTTGACGCTTTAGATTTTCGTTGTACTGTCTGACATATTCTCCCGCATGATATCTATTTCCTAAATAGTATCGCTGAAAAAGAGAGAGGAAAATCACGGAATCTATGCGTCTTTTTTTAATTATTGCGTTCAGCATGAGGGCTGTGGTCACGCTATTAAGAACCATGGCATTTAAACCGTTCTTCCTATTGCCAGCGTAGATTTGTCCAGACCCCGGCAATATGGTGGAAAGGGTTTTGGCGATTGTAACTGATTTGTAAGGTAGTTGTTGAGCTTCAATAAGTAGAGAATCAATTTCCTCCCACTTTATTCGGGAGGATTTCTCCGCTTCTTCTGAATGCAATTGCTGTTCAGAGTTTGAATAAAATGCTTTGAATGCCCGTCGAGCGCTCTCCCAGTTGAATGTATAGAGATAAGCGACGCCTTGAAAATAGGATGCTCTTTTTTTCATTGAATCATATCGACTAAACTCTGATATATTGAGCAGTTCAAGTTGAGCAAGGCTATAATTGCCGCTTGCAATCAACGTAATCCCAAGTTCGATTCTTCTCTCGTCTTTTAGTTTATCATTATCAGCTTTTTGGATAGATGTTTTTAAAGCATCAATGGCTTTCAACCAATCATGTTCAGCACGGTAAGCCATGCCAATTTTGTAAAATGCGTAACCAACGCGTTCGTCTTCAGGATTGAAAAAGATAAATCGTTTATATTCTGTGATAGCTTCATTGTAGTTTTGCAAATCGAAGAAGCTATCAGCAAGATGCAACGCTTCATCCGCTTCTAATGACGATGTGAACGCAATAAATACAAGGCTATTCAAAATAATCGAAATTGCTTTCAAGAGATACCCTCAATAACAAATCTTTCTCCCTTTGACGATTGTAAATTTGCGCCGCAACTGCTGAACCATAAACATTCCCAAGATAAAAAATTCCCCCCAATGTCCCGAAAAACCAGCCTTCAACTGAATCTACACCGTCATGACGAAAACCATCATAAACCAATAATCCCGTCGCACCCAGAAGCACTAAAGAGAAAAATCCATCGGCGTATCGTCCACAATATATTTTGCCTGTTCCGGGCAAAATGGATGAAAGAGAGCCGGCTAATATCGGATTTTTATGAGGAAGGTGTTCGCCTTCCTCGGCGTAATTTTTAAACTTTAGCGCAACGGCTTTTGCTTCTTCATCCGGAGATATGTGAGCTAAAGAATCGAATAAGCGGTTAGCATCGCCCCATCGCTTTTGCATAAGATAGTTTAGTCCCATAAGATGTTGTAGTTTCCATCGGTACGTTTTGTTTTCAACCCTATGCAATTCCTTCAGATGAGAAATAGAGTTTTCATATTGCCCCATCATAAAATAAGCATATCCAATTTGATAGCGCGCCGAGGTTGAGAGAACACTTTCGGGATACTCCTGCAATATTTTCTCAAAAAATTTGATTGACTTCTCCGTTTGACCACCTAACCGGTAGCATAATGCGATTCTATATATCGTCTTATCTGATTCTGCGGAAGAATAAAACAGGTATCTTTGATATTCCCCAGCGGCTCTGAGATAATCCTCCTCCTTGTAAAGATAATCTGCGAAACTCAAGATATTCTGAGGATTGTAATAATCTACATTTGAATTATCTCCTTCAAAACCAGTTTTCTCCAAGAAAACGGGTTTCTTACAACCTATCAAATGAGCCTTGACAAAGCAATAGTTTTCCACAGGGTCAATCAGCCTTCCTGTTTGTTCATCTAAGATATAATAATATTGACTTGACAAACCGTGGCATCTCTGAAGTCTATCGGAAGTCAACAAAACTCCACGTAAAAATCCATACTTTCGGATTGCCTCCATCCCAAATCGAGAACAGCTTGGAACAAAATTACAAACTGGCATATCCTGCGATGAAATGAAAAGTTGGTACAACCTAATCAAACCGATAGAAAACAGTTTAATCTCTGATGTTTCATGAAAATTCAGAGGAACGTTGTCTTTTGATGCCCCACTTGATAATGGATTGGATTCAACGATAAATTCCAATCCTGTCTTCGTCTGAGCGGAGCTAATAGAATGCGAAAGCAAAAACAGCATTACGACAATTACTATTTTCAACAAACGGATTTTTTTAACTGTTACCATTTAACTTCCTTCACAGGAATGGAATCAGGAATCTTAAAATTTACGATGCGTTCGGGAAGGTCAGGATTGAATTTGACATCGCTGTAGGTTACATGTTCTTGCGTCAATCCCGCTTCATCATTGAATTCCGAAAAAACTTCCAGGGGGACATAACTATCCTCAAATTTTATGTGATTTCGGTAAAATGACCTTGCCACAGATTTCCCATCAGGCGTTTGAGTTTCAGCGTAAACAATTTTGTTGTCAACAGTTCCCCAAATGAATATCCCCAAAACCTTTTTCATTTTAGATGGTGGATTCCAGTACGTATAAAGTGTCTCTTCTTTCCGTTCATGTTTAATCATTGTATATCCGGCTTCCGTTAAGCCATAATCTGCTTTCATAGCACCAATAATCGACTGAATAAACGGCGGGGTAATCGGATTTTTGGATTTAATTCGAAAGGCTTTCTTTGCGTTTGGATAATATATGAGCGTTACCTTATCGGTAATTGCCATTACTTGTTCAAGAGGAGTATCCACTTCAACAACAACCTTATTTGGAGCTTGATAATAGATAGTTCCTTTGACAAACTCTTCTTTATGGTGTTCCACAAACCTCCGCTCAACTTTAGCCGAAAAGGTACTTAACGATTCAAATGTGGAAATTTGGGAGACAAACATTAACAGAACAGTTATGGGAACAATAATAGACATAAACTCTCACCTCTGTGACGCACAAATCTAAGTAAGGGCAGAATCTAATATTGATTCTGCTTTTTTAAATTGCCAAACTTAGTCTGATAAACCTCCTGTTTCCCATAAAAGCCAAATATAAGAAGCAATATAGACCGCTACTGTAACTCCACACCCCATCAATGCTCTACTCGTTTGAATGTTTTTGGCTTTCGCCCTATAAAAATCAGTGTAGTAAGCGACGTATTCTGGAGACTTGCCGAGAAGTCTTGACGCTGGAGGCGAAGGCGTTATTGCATAGGAAACAACAAGTCCGACGGGTCCTCCACAGCAACCAGCAAAAAACCAAAGTGCGCCATTGGTATCCTTCCGTGCGTCTCTTTCTGCCTCGATACGCGCCTGGTCAATTTCCGACTGTCGCGCTATTAGCAGCATAGGCATGCTAAAGAGCACAATGGATAACAAAAGCGCAATAGCCTTTTGCCAACTATTAAAATGACAATTTCTTTCCATATTTTATCCCTCCTTATTTTTACTCCCCCTCTCCGTTATGTGACTTCTCTCCAGTTATAAATAGTTCTCGGCACAAAACCCTATGTATACAGGGTTCCACGATGTTCCTTAATCTAAATTGTCTCTCAGTTCGCGCAAAAAGCGCAAACCATCAAGAATTTTGATTCCGTGATATTGTCCGCCTAAACAATCAAAAGGTGAATCATACGTGACGATATATGTAGCATAGCCAAGAACAGCACAAGCTATAATAAAGTCGTCATCTGGGTCTGCCGTAATGATAGTTTCAATGTCATAAGAAGTTATATCAACCTCAAGACCTCTGGTTTTCAAATCACTAATCAACCTAACTGTTGTTCCCGCTGTAATTCCTTTTTCAAAAAACTTCTCTTTTATTTCTTCTATCAACAATTCACAGTAGATTAAATCAAATTCATTATCTGCCCAGCGTTTGAATAGCTCAACAGTTGGACTATTCGGATTCCGACTTTTATGAGCCGCTACATACAAGTTCGTATCGAATACAGCGCGTTTTCGCTTGATTTCATTCGTCAATAGCAGCCTCCCAGTCTTCGTCTATAGCTGTTCCATCAGCAATTGCTTGCAGTTGTGACTGTTCCATATTTTGAAGCATATCTTCAGCCCACATCTTTTGCGTCCAATTTTGCCTTTCTTTCCTTAAACTCTCTACCATTCTATCAATTAAAAGGGAGTATAGCGAAGTGGGCTTAATGTGAGGGTATGCTTGATTCGTCTCATCTGATTCGGAATCTAAAACATCGCTCGTTTCTTGAATTTTAATCTGCATCAGCAATTTATGAAACAGTTTCTGCAACTCTCCTTTATTTATCTCTTTCAACCGTTGTTCTAACTCATCAGCTAAAGCAAGCACTTCAGGCAAATCTGAACATAGATATTCAACTATTGGGTTGTGGATATTTTTAGAATTCTTTGTGATGGTGGACACTAAAATTCACTACCTTTCAAAATTCCGCTAATCCGTAGGCAAGCGGTAATTACTCTGTGTAAACGATTATACTTGTCCAACACGCTTTCTATAGTTGTTTATTCCATCAATAACATTACGTCCTTTACAGCGCTGAAAAACTTCGATTACTTTTTGGGCTTTCAAATAAAGCAAAATACACGTATTCTTATTGAATCTCGTCGAATCCATATTGTAATCAGCTTCATTCCTATCCGTTCTCAAATCATCTATCATTCGACTTAATTGCTCCATTTCTTTTACTCCAGAGTTAAAAAGGTATCGGATAAGTTGACCATGTTCTCCACTGGAATAGAAAGGTATTCGATTTTGCACAAGATAAGATTTTATGCAATTAAAGACTGAGTAATAGGCGCGGCTAACAGCGGTACGTCTTTCGGCCTCGTCGGAGGAATCTTTTAGATTATCTGCCACTTTGAGAAAATCAAGAGCATCCATGTCTACAAAACTTGATAAGTAAATGTGAAAAAATGCTGCTTCTCCCCAGGGACTTCTTCAAAGAAGAGAACATAAAATTTCTCTTCATCCTCAAGGATTTGAACAGGCTCGCCTGTGAGGTGAATCTCAAAACATATCTTGGGGTCATTGGGAATCTCTGGGTCTTCTATTAGTTTTGTTTCTACAAAACTCACACCTCTATAAGTCTCATAAATCGTATTGTGAACCTGTTTGATATATTGAAAAAGGTTATTTTCCAGGAATATACTTGAGCTTTCTGAATCTAACTTTGAGCCCCAAACGTCTTTCTTATCTGTATAATACAAGATATTAGCGTCCATCTGTTCCTCTTTTAATTTCACCTTCATGTTACCAACTTTCTTCGAAATATAGGCTTCAAAATCAATAAATTAAAGCCAAAATCAACTTCCCAACCGTCGCCAAACTCTCTGCGCTACATTTGTCTGGCGTATCTTCGGTCGTATGCCAATAGGGGTAATCGAAGTCAATAATGTCGATACATGGGACTCCTGCCTCGATTAAGGAGACGTGGTCATCCATGACGGCTGGCCCTAATTGCGGATGAAACGCTCTCAGCCCTAAATCGTTGGCGGTTTGCCAGACTTTTCGGGTCAAGTCTGGTGCTGCGCGGAAAGAAAGTTGTTCGATGGGCAAATCGAGTTCTTTATCGCCTATCATATCTAACAGGATGCCATAATCTGGTTTCCATTGAGCCATATTCTTGGCGAAGTATCGAGAACCTAAAAACATCTCGTCCGTGTTCTTGCCATAATCCTCGCCATCGAATAATACGATAAATACTTCGTTTTCAGGGGAATTGGATTTCAAAATTTTAGCGATTTCAAGCAACACCGCGACACCAGAAGCCCCGTCATTTGCGCCGAGGATAGGAGTATTCCGTTTTTCAGGATTGGCATCATGTTCTGCGAATGGACGCGTATCCCAATGCGCGGACAGAAGAATTTTCTCCCCCCCCTTTTTGCCAAAACGAGCTATGATATTTGTCAGTTTAACTGATTTTTGCTTATCCGAATACTCAAACTCTTGAGCGACAACTTCTTTTGAATATTGCTTGAGTTCGGAAATTAAATATTTCCTGGCGTTTTCGTGTCCGTTAGAACCAGGATTTCTCGGACCAAATTCGCACTGTCGGACGAGATATTGGAAGGCATGTTCAGCGTCAAATTCAGGGGAAGTTGCTTCAGCTCTAAAAAAAGACAATAAACCCAGTAGCAAAAGCCACTGGGCTAATTTAAAGTATTTTTTCAATTCCGTTAGAATATTTTTCACCTTTATATCGGGCTCAAATGGATTGTCGATTGTTAATTATCAATTGTTTTCAATCATCAATCAACAATCATCAATCATCAATCCTATATTTCCCTTCGCCCTTCCAATGCTTTTCCCAAAGTGACCTCATCTGTGTATTCAAGGTCACCGCCAACGGGGATGCCATAAGCGATGCGAGTCAATTTAATGTCAAGCCCCTCAAGCCGCTTTGCGATGTACAAAGCTGTGGCCTGGCCTTCTGTGGTGTGATTTGTCGCCAAAATAATCTCGCTTATCTCTTCGGAATTTACGCGTTCAAAAAGTTCTTTGATACGTAGGTCATGAGGATTTATGCCTTCCAATGGAGATAGCGCTCCCATTAACACATGATAAACTCCATTGTATTGCCTTGTTCTTTCGAGAGCAAGAAGGTCATCAGGTTCCTCAACAACACACATAACAGCATGGTCACGATTCGGGTCTGTGCATATACGACAAGGGTTTTCCTGGGTTATATTACCGCATACTTTGCAGTAAATCAACGAGGATTTTATCTCAAAAATTGCCTGGGCCAGCGCTTTCGTATCATCTTCTGGCATTTTCAACATATAAAATGCGAAACGTTGCGAGGTTTTGGGGCCGACACCTGGTAATTTTCGTAATTCATTAATTAATTTGGCTAATGGTTCAGGATAGGATTGCATGGATTAAGCTCCCGTGGAGAAGGCTCACCATAACTAAAACTTTGGTTATAACGTGAATGGCAAAGTGGCAAGGGGGCAAGATGGCAAGACGGCAATTGGATTGTCAATTGTTGATTGTTGATTGTCGATTGTTGATTGAGGAATATTTTGTCAATCATCAATCATCAATCAACAATCATCAATCCCCCTTGTCTTCTTGCCGTTTAGCCGTTTAGCCCTTTTGCCATTTGCCTTCTTTTCCAACCCAAAGTAATAAATAGTTACCACCTATTTTCCCACTAAAATGGTAAACCTGGAATGTTTAGTCCACCTGTAAGTTTGCTCATTTCTTCTGTCATGAGTTCCTGTGCCTTTCGGCGGCCTTCATTGACAGCCGCGACAATTAAATCTTCCAACATCTCTATATCGTTTGGGTCTACAACTTCAGGGGATATCGTAAGCGAAATTAACTCTTGCTGACCATTCACAACAACTGTCACCATTCCTCCACCAACCGTTGCTTCGACAGTTTTGTTTGCAAGCTCCTCCTGGATTTCCAACATTCGCTTTTGCATTTTCTGAGCCTGCTTGACTATATTACTCATTCCTCCTCTTGCCATTCAAATCACCTCCAAAATAATTATGATAAATGATGAGTGATAAGTGCTAAGTGAAAAAATCACTCATCACTCATCACTTATCACTTATGGTTTAACATCTATAATTTCCCCACCAAAAAATTTCATTGCGAGTTGAACTTCCTCATCCTGTTCCGCTTCTGATCTTAGTCTAAGCCACGTCATCTCTTGCGGTTTATGGTTATTGAGTTTTGCAAGAGTGTTTGTGTTTGAAACCGTAACCTCGATTTTAAGCCGCCTGCCCGTCATATCAGATAGATAATTAGCTATCAGGGATTTGTCATCTTCATCAAACATATTGCGATGAGCGGAAGTTTCAACCTCAATAGTAAATTTATTGCCATCAAAATTCACTGGATTTGCAGAATTTAGATGAGCATGCAAAATCGATTTTTTATCATTTTCTATTCTCTTGAGTAATTCTTCCCAGATAGCAGTTATAGCAGAATTTGCGTCAAATTTCTTAATATTGTCCGTTGGCGCTGTCCGGAATTTGGGGTCTAAATTTTTTTTGACCTCATTGCCTGGTAAAGCACTTTCCGATGGTTTGGGTAGTAAATCGCTATTCTCTTGTTTATTTGCTTCACTCGGCATTGCTGAAGTCTGGAAATCACCCTGACCCCCTTTAGTAAAGGTGGAGTGAACAAGTGGCTGGTTCTGATTTGACAATAGTTGTTCTAATTTGCCCTGAAGTTCTGTTAGTTTATCCAACGCTTCACTCAATGGAATACTATCCTGAATGGAACAAGCGTTTATCAAGGCTGACTCGAGGTTATATTGTTCGTAACCGTATTGCTTGATATCGCTGCTTGCTTTCATGAATATGGCGATAATTTTTTCCAACTGTTCAGAAGAAACTTTCTTCGATTGCAAGGTCATTTCATTTAGTTTAGATTTTGAAGCGTGGATTTCTTGCTTCAGGTCGTGTTTTAAAAGCCTGAGTGAGCGAAAATGGGTGATGAGATTTCTCAGGCATTGAGTCAAATCCGCTCCTTGTTCTGTCAGGGCAGCCAGAGTTTGCAAACAACCTTTAGAATCACGTTCGATAATTAATGTGATGAGTTGTTCCATCAGTTGATATGAGCCAAATCCAAGCAACTTGCTGACATCTTCGGCTTTAACCTCTTCCCCGTTGCTTGATGCTACTAACTGCTCTAAAATATTTTCCGCGTCTCTCAAACATCCCTCCGATTGCTGCGCTATCAGGGATAATCCATCATCATCCACTGTATAACCTTCAACACTACAGATTTCCTTTAACCTCTCAATAAGCTGAGAATAGGTCATATAGCGAAAATCGAAGTTTTGACAACGAGACAAAATAGTTGGCAGGATTTTATGTCGTTCGGTGGTGGCGAGAATAAAAATGACGTGTTTGGGAGGTTCCTCCAAGGTTTTCAAGAGAGCGTTAGAAGCTTCTGGAGTCAGCATGTGGGCTTCGTCAATTATATACACTTTATACTTACATGAAGCGGGAGCAAGGATGACATTTTCCTTGAGTTCCCGTATTTCATCTATACCGCGATTAGAAGCGGCGTCCATCTCGATAACATCAAGGGAATTGCCATTGGAAATTTCCTTACAATTGGTGCATTGGTTACACGGTTCAGGTTTGTCCGATTTGCTAAACTCCGTTTCAGCATAAGGGTCAGCGCAGTTGATAGTTTTGGCAAGAATTCTGGCGACAGTTGTCTTGCCAACGCCTCTTGGACCGCTAAAAAGATAAGCGTGATGTATTTTCCCTGCGGCAATCGCATTCTGCAGGGTTGTAACTACATGGCTTTGCCCAACTACATCTTTGAATGATTTAGGACGCCATTTTAACGCTAAAGCTTCGTAAGACATTATGTTACCTCTTAGGAGTTCGTTTCAACAACTGATTGCTTTTGATATAGCCAAAGGTTGTCAAAAATTTAAAAGCATCCAGAAAAAATAGATCTTCTAACTGCCACTCTCGCCCCCATTCGTGGATAAGCATATCAAGGCCTATATCAAGTTTCCTCCATGTTGTGCCTCCATCTGTTGTATGATAAAGAATGGGTATTCTATACCCCTGTCGAGCTCCCATTGAGGCAACCCATCCGATTTGATTGTTCAGAAAGAATAGAGGGCCGGCCCCTTTATTATACTGTTCCTCCCATGTCAACCCGCCGTCATTGGTGTGGAGAATTTTGCCAATTGGATTCATGAAGTGTCTTTTCGTCATCCAACCCTCTTTGCGGTTTACAAATTGGATATCTTGAGGGATAAAGAACTCATCCACCTTTTTGTCCCAACTTTCACCACCGTCAATTGTATGAAACAAGAGGCCTGTTTCAACGCGGCCTGTACCAATCGCCCATCCCTCTTGCTCGTCAAGAAAGATACCTTTATGAATGACCGCAATACTTGCGCCAGTTGGTGGAACAGTGCTGTCAAACTGAACTTGCCAGTTGGTTCCTCCGTCCTTAGTTGCGATTATCCCGCTAAATCCCACCACCCAACCCTGTCTTGGGTCGATAAAAAAGACATCATAGAAGTCCGGGCTTTTCGGCCACCAAGGTTCTTGGGCAGTTGCACAAGGAAGCAAGCTCCCTATAAAACCAGGAAAGCAAACTGCGAATATAATCCATCCACTTCTTAGTTTATCAAACTTCTGTTTTACTCGCAAGGGATAATATTAAAAACCTCCACCCATAAAAGTCTTGCAACTTTGAATATTATATCATACCAACATGGAGAAAACAAGTTATTTTTTGACTCATGTGGGAACATAGGTGAGATTGACAATTATATCACTGCGGGTTTATGAAACAGTAAAGTAAAACATAAAGCGTAATTTTTTACGTATTACGTTTTACGCATTTTCACCTTAACTTTGAGATTGACTGGATATAACGGAAAGAAAGAAAAGGTTGGAAGAAAAAATAAATGTCTTGGCCATGCACCTACGCTTCGACTAGCCTCCCCAAGCGTTACCCAAGCAGTTAGCTCCAGCCAGGCGCCCCTGCGGCACACCTGAAAGATTACTTACCGCTGCTTCCTTCCGGACCTGACGGGGTTGGGTAACTTCAAGTTGCGCAGGACCCAGCCTTCAACGCCACTTACTTAAGCCAGACCTCAAGAAAAACGTAGCCTCAGTCGTAGGAATTAAGCCCTGCTAAACCGGATTTCAGGTTCAGGGCACCGGTAGCGCCCCGCTTAGCATGACCAAGGGGGTTACAGACTTCCGAAGTCTTTGAGTTCGGCAGGAGCCTCACCCTCCTGTTCGGAAGTCTAAATTTGGCGGAGAGAGGGGGATTCGAACCCCCGGTACAGTTTCCCGCACACATGATTTCCAGTCATGCCGATTCAACCAGCTCTCGCATCTCTCCGGGAAAAGAAACCGAGTTTCTTCGAGATTGCTTTGCTTTGCTCGCAACGGTTTCTTCTGCAATAGTGGAGCAGACGGGATTCGAACCCGTGACCTCTTCCTTGCGAAGGAAGCGTTCTCCCATCTGAACTACTGCCCCATAAATGTAATCATTCTGGCGGAGAGAGAGGGATTCGAACCCCCGGTGAACATACGCCCACAACGGCTTTCGAGGCCGCCCCGATAAACCATCTCCGGCATCTCTCCACTCTACAAAACATATCAAGAAATGACTTCTAAACTCATTCGAAAGTCACTAATCCAACTCGAAAATCCAAAACCAACCGATGCTCTCGGAAGAAGTCCAAGCCAAGAACCCCATCCACTGTAGCACTGGGTGGCAGAGTATGACACAGAACAGGGAAGTCCCAGCGCTCTTGTCCGAGCGATTCAATCTTCTCAATCGCAACCCGAGGAACAAATTCAACTCCACTCCCAGTAGTCATCAGTATCCGCTCCGGTACTTTGGCCGGCTCATATCCCAAAAGCACTATCACGTCCCAGTTCACCGCGGACCCTGTAGCACCTGTATCAAGCGCAAGTCGCACAACTGTATCGCCACTTGGCCCCCATAGTCGCGTCGGAACGATTATGAGTCCTTTTTTGGGGTCAAATGGAAGACTCATAGGACGACTACCATCCCTTCAGGTAGTATCCCGGTATACAAAATAGCTGAATGCTTGGGACTCAACTCCCTTGCCTTACAATAAACTTCATCTCTATTCTTACTGTGCCACAGTACTATACCGCTTTTTACCTCCAGGGACTCGGTAGTCTCCGGGTCCTCAAGAAGAATCCACTCGGATGCGAAATGAACCTGGATTTCCGCTAATGACATAACTTCACCCATTAGCATTCCCTCCTTATGAATTTTACCTTTTGAATCCTGCGTTATGTTGGGACCTGCAATAAGAGTAGTTGAGGCCCAGTACCCAAAACCAGTGCCATCAAGAGAATTGACAAGCTCTTCTATTCGCTTGAAGGTAACATCATCTATTGCATATAGGTTTGATAAAGTAAGAAATAACAAAGTTGTGATTATAATAACGCTGAAGAATCGATAAAACTGTTTTCTAATCATTGTGAGGCAAGTTAATTTCTCCTTTGTAAAAAGAAAGCACGCAACAATTCCCTACTTTCTTCTTCCAACACACCACCTGTAACTTCCACCTGATGGTTCAAGCGACCATCATCAAGCAAATTCATCAAAGTTCCAGCAGCGCCCGCTTTTGGGTCTGTTGCGCCAAAAACTAACCGCTTAACTCTTGCTAAAACGATTGCGCCTGCGCACATCGGACACGGCTCAACTGTTGCATAAAGTGTTGTATCTAACAACCGCCAACTATTTAATTTAGCGGCAGCCAACCTGATGGCAATCAACTCCGCATGAGCGGTTGGGTCATTCAGTTTTTCGCGCAAATTATGCGCTCTTGCTAAAATCTCACCATCCTTCACAATAACCGCACCGACGGGAACTTCTTCTTCCTCAAAAGCTCTCCGCGCTTCTTTTAGCGCTTCTCGCATGAAATCTTCATCGGAAAAACCTTGGTCTATCAACTTGAGTCTCTTTATATAAAACATTCCATTTGAACTGAAGGAAATGAACCTTCAAGAATCGGAAGTCGCATCTTTTCAACTTCTAAGGCGCCGTCTGCTCCAATCCTTTAAACTGTTTTCTAATCATCAAGAAAAGTACAAAAAAAATTGGAGCGCCCGAGAGGATTTGAACCCCCGACAGCTTGATCCGTAGTCAAGCGCTCTATCCACTGAGCTACGGGCGCTTATAAAAATATGGCGGAGGAGGTGGGATTCGAACCCACGGTGGACTTTCGCCCACAACTGCTTAGCAGGCAGCTCGGTTACAGCCGCTTCCGTACTCCTCCCAGAAACTTAGTATTCATTGGGATTTTAAAACACCCAAAATTTATCAATCTAAAAGAATTTTTTAACGATTGGATTTCAATACAAACTACTTGTAACGACTTAAATGTTTAGGATTACTTGTACCAATTTCATTGTTGTTGTCCGTTTTCAAAGAACGCTCTATACATGATTGTGTAAAAAATGGCGGTGGGAGAGGGATTCGAACCCCCGGTGACTTGCGCCACAATGGTTTTCAAGACCATCTCCATAAACCGGGCTCGGACATCCCACCCCAAAAAATGCTACCACATACGTGAGAGAATATTATATCAAAAAAATTTCATTTTGTCAATGAAATTTTTTAAGTTCCAAAGATTTTTTGACTACAAAAGCGAACTTTTGTTTATTTTGAATGTAACCAAACTTTTCTTTTAAAAAGAAAAGTTTAATCAAAAGAAACACTGAGGAAGAAAGTAAGTTTTCCTCAGTAGACGCTCTTAACGATACCGAAGGCAATTGTAGTTCCAGGCATAGTCCGTTTTTTCAGTTCCGGTAAGGTTTCATCGCCAAGGTCAGTTTTGAATCCCAATTCTTCAAAAGGAACGCTGGATAAGTACAAAACAGAAGTTCCTCCAACTTCATCTTTGCCGTAGATGTGATTGACATATTTATCGGGATGTTCTCGAATTCTTCTTTCCGCTTCTGCAATAAGTTCGTCACGTTCACCAAACAGAATCGCATTATTGGCACAGGTCGATGCGCATGCTGTTTTCATTCCCGCCAAAATTCTATCGTAGCAGAGATTACATTTTTTGATTAGGTCAAGCGTTTTCCCCCATCCAAATTTAGGGACAGAGAAGGGACATACAATTGTACAAAGCTTGCAGCCAATGCACTTACTACCATCATAGACGACGGGGCCCGCATCAGTTTTTCGTAACGCGCCTGTCGGACATGCCGCAACACATGACGGTATATTACAGTGCATGCACTGGCGCTTCACGAAATACTCCGCAGGTCTACCATCTGCTTTTTCACAAAATCGGGAAATTACATGACTCAACGTTTTGGTGGAGAGTTTGTCAGAGCCGTCTTCTTCAGGGGCATTCACTGCTTGCTCTGCGGGAAGATTCTTCCACTGCTTGCATGCAACTTGACAACCTCTGCACCCTATACATTTTGTGGTATCGATAAGAATTGCTTTTGGCATATCGATAATCTCCTTCTATTCTACCATACGATGTGGAAACTCCAAATAAGCTGTATCTACTACAAAATCGCTGACAAGTCGGATATCCGTTAAAATATCCTCAAAGCCTAGTATGAGAGGACGGTCGTCTCCATCTAACAAATGCGCTTTTATAGTAATCGGAGGCGAAACATCATTGTTGTAGTGAAAACGTAACGTCACTTCTCCAAGTTGTCCTATTACAGTCCCACCTCCGAGTTCAAGACTCGCTTGAGGCAATATCATATTATGTTCAATGTTTTCCCAACGGGAACGTGGAATAACGGAAATCGGGCAACCTGTATCAATGATTGCGTCGTATGTGATACTCCAATCATCCGAAGTGCGGAAAGAAACGCGACCGATTAGTCGTATAAATCGAATAACAAGGCCGCGTTGAAATTGTTCAAGGTCAATCGTTTTTTGAAAATACAACCCAATGGTATCAGTATATTCGTAATGGAATTCTCTGGACGTAACTGTAGACGCACTGTCGGGGAAAGTTTTTCGACCGAACAACTTTCTCAACTTCTCCAAGATATTTGTTAGCAACGATAACCTCCTTATCATACACTGCTATCCATTGGTCAGGATATTTGTAAACCAATTCAGTATAATTTTCATCAACCCATCGCGCATCTTCCCAAAATTCCTTAGGTGGAATCTTAGGTTCAGGAAAGTTGGGTGGAAGTTTTGCATACGGCATCGAAGTTCACCTCCTAATATATTTTTCAACATTCCGTGAAACGTGATGCGTGATTTTTCCCTTCTCACGTTTCACGTTTCACTCTTTGAATATCGCAAAGGAACGCCTTGTACTCAGGAATCATGGTATTTGCGTCGCCGATATCGTGGGTGAGAGAGTTTGCGCTACAACCTGTGGCGAGTCCGATGAAGCCATAGTGCCAGGGCAAACCGATGGTTTCGTACATTGTGCCGTTGATATTGAAAGGTTTCAAGCTGTCAGTGACATTCGCGTAAGCAGTGATTTCTCCGCGCGCTGAGATTACTCTGACTTCATCGCCGCTCTTGATATCTTTCTTTTCTGCCAGACTTTTACTAATTTCCACGAACATCTTCGGTCTCAATTCTACTAACCATGGTGAATTGCGCGTCATCTGGCCTGCTTGCCAGTGTTCAGTCAAACGGTACGTTGTGGCGATAATGGGATATTTTTCTATATCTTCAGTGGTTAAGGCAACAGGAGTTGAACTTCCATTGATTGAGCGACTGAAGTTGATAACAGGATTGTTTTGAACGTTAGATAAGAGGTTTTTCACTGGACTTTCCAGAGGTTCGTAATGTTCGGGGAACGGGCCATCGACTAATCCCTTGCCGAAAAGGCGCGCCCGGCCTTCTGGCGTCATGATGAATGGACCGACATTTTTTTCAGGCAGAATGGTTTTGCCGTAGTCAGGCACATCGCCTGTCCATTCTGTACCCGTCCACCAGATTACACGTTTTTCGGGATTATTTGGCTTTCCTTGTGCATCACAAGAAGCGCGGTTATAGAGTATTCTTCGGTTGATTGGCCAGCACCATGCCCATCGAGGATATAAACCGATTTCAGTTGAATCATCCAGTTCACGCAACATCATCATATTGCCCGCTTCGGTATAACTACCGCAATACAGCCAATTTCCCGAAGCAGTTGAGCCATCATCTCTGAGTTCCGCAAAGCTGGGCAGTTGCTTTCCTGTTTTGGTATCATAGCCGTTAATCTCTTTGGTTACTTGATGCACATCTGGTTCATCATCCCCATAATCCCAATTGAGATTGATAATCGGCTCCGGATACGCGCCGCCTTCCTTCTCATACAGTTCTTTGATTTTCAAGTAAAGCGCGTTCAAAATCCACAGGTCAGACTTCGCTTCGCCCAGTGGTTCGACGGCTTTATACCGCCATTGCGCCCATCGCCCGCTATTGATGATACTGCCTTCCTTTTCAAATGACGCCGCGGCAGGAAGCAGAAAAACTTCTGTTTCTATAGCCGACGCTTTGGCTAAATCAGAGTCTTCCCAGAAGCTCGCTGTCTCTGTTTCCCAGAGGTCGATTGCGACAAGCCAATTGAGCTTTGCCAAGGCCTGGCGTTCCATCGTGGCATTTGGGCCGCCGACAGCAGGATTTTGCCCAAAACAGATTAGCCCTTCGATTTTGCCCTCGGACATCGCCTCGAACATGGAGACATGCGAATAGTTTCCGCTACGTTTGGGCAGGTAGTTGTAGCAGAAGTCATTTTCTTTTTGCGCCACATCTCCCCAGAAGGCTTTCAGCAAACTCACCATGAAACGCGAAGTAAATTTCCAGTAGTTGATTTCTTCGGGATTTGGACTTTTCGGCGTCCAATGTTCGAGATATGTTTTCAAATCGACATCACCTTTTTCTGGCAGATTGAGATAGCCGGGCAACGTGTGAAATAGAAGTCCGAAATCAGTTGAACCCTGCACGTTCGACTCGCCGCGCAAAGCATTGATGCCGCCGCCCGCCATACCGATATTTCCAAGAAGCAGTTGCAAGATAGCATAACTCCTGACGTTCTGCGTGCCAACAGTATGTTGCGTTGCGCCCATCGCATACATGATAGTGCCTGCTTTATCTGGCGCGCCCGTCACGCCGTAGGTTCGGGCAACATCAAGGAATATGTCCTTCGGCATTCCTGTGATTGCGCAAACTGTGTCCGCATCATACCGAGAAAAATGTTTTTTCAGCAATTGAAACACGCAGTACGGGTCTTGTAGAGATTTGTCTTTGAGATACTCGCCAAATTCCGAATTCCGGTATCGCCAAGTCGATTTATCATATTGCCGAGTCTCTGGGTCATATCCAGAGAACAACCCATCGTTAAAAGCAAAGTTTTCATCGACCAAAAACGGCGCATCGGTGTATTCGACAATATATTCTTGGTTGTAGAGCTTCTTTTCCAGGATGTAATTGATTAAACCGCCGATGAAGGCGATATCTGTGCCAGGTCTTAGAGGCGCATAGATGTCCGCTTTCGCTGAAGTGTTAGTAAAGCGCGGGTCTACATGAATTAATTTTGCGCCGTTCTCCATAGCCGCTGTTACCCATTTGAAAGAAATCGGATGATTATCTGCGGGGTTGCTGCCGATAATCATAATGCAATCGCTATTTTTTATATCTATCCAGTGGTTCGTCATTGCTCCTCTGCCATACGTTTCCGCCAGACCGGCGACGGTGGCAGAGTGTCATATCCGCGCTTGATGTTCTAAATAAACGATACCCAATGCCCGGGCGAGTTTGGAATAAAGATAACACTCTTCGTTATCTAACGCCGCGCCGCCGAGACAAGCAATGGCTTCAGTCCGATTGACAATGAAGCCGTTAGCTTTTTCGACCCAGTTTTTATCGCGAGTATCTTTGATTCTTCGAGCAATCTGTTCCAACGCCCAATCCCATGATTTCTCCTGCCATTGGTCGCTTTCAGGCGCGCGATACAACACTTTGGTCAAACGCCTTTCATTGTTGGCAACCTGTAGCAAAGCATTGCCCTTGCTGCACAGAGAGCCTTGATTGATGGGATGTTCGGGGTCACCTTCAACATTTATGACCTTTCCATTCACAACGGAAAGGATTTGCCCACAACCGACAGCACAATATGGACAGATAGTTGTAAATTTTTGCGCATTTCTTAACTTTGTTGATGGCGCTACCAGAGGAGTCGCTCTATCTACTCCGGAAGTGATTGGTTTTATGTTTTTTTTACCTTTGATTTTTAAGATATCTTTGCGTGATAGTTTCATTTGAGGTTTTCTCCTTCAATCTAAATAACTGAAACTAAATAACTGAAATAGAGGTTTTATTTATTTTCAATGAGATATGGTATAATATTATAACATATTATGTGTCAGAAAACAAGAGGTAGAAACTGTCCCCAAATGCAGTAGAAATTCTCAAATTTATAGACTCACTATTTTCGGACTACGCTGATTGAATTTTTTTAAGTCTTTTGATGATAAGCTTTGTAGCATCAGTTCAAGGTGAATTACCTTCCTTCCAGAAAAGGTCAATCGACGCCGTGAGGACATCTCAAGCTCCCAAAATAGATGGAAAGCTCGCTGACCTTTGCTGGAAGGATGCGCCGAAAACGGTGACTTTTGTTGACCCATATACCGAAAAGCCTGTTGAAGACCAAACAGAGGTTTTTGTAGTTTATGACGAAACATCCATGCGAAAACGAAAGACGAACCGAACGTGGCGGGAAATTGTCCGTCGCCGCCGGGATAAAAACGCGGCGGAACAACGGAAACAGCACTCCCGCCGAAGGGATAGACGGCGACAGGCCTTTGCAACCATGACAGGGCGACTCCAAGTGGTACGGGACTACCGCGCCCGACGCGCGACTTGCGCCGAACACGTCGCGTCCTCTTATACGCCGGTTTAAGAACCTATCAAGAAGCTGTACCTTTTTTCTTAGGGCTTATCCTTGGGGAATTTATAGCCGGCGGCTTTTGGAGTATCCTGGGAATTGCATTGGGACGACGTATGTACGCGTTTTGGGTTTGAATATTTTTTATTGACAATCCACATAATAAGATGATAAACTTTTAGCAAAATATTATTGTTATCTAAAATGCTAACGGACAGAGAGAAAGTCCATGCCAGAGATTAGTAGATTTCTTGGAATCGTCATCGCGATGTACTACAAAGACCATCTGCCACCGCATTTTCATGCGAAGTATGGAGAACATGCCGGGGTTTTCTCTATCGCCGATTTGAAATTGATTGAAGGATATTTGCCCAGGCGGGTTATCTCATTAATCCTGGAGTGGGCTTTTGAGCATCGAGATGAACTGATGGAAGATTGGGAACTTGCAATGGCGAAAAAGCCACTACGCAAAATCTCGTCTTTGGTATAATCTCCCCTCTCCACAAGGAGAGGGGCCGGGGGGAGGTTTCACATGCACTTTGTGAGAAATGTGACATATATATCTGAATACAAATTGTTGTTGACTTTTGAAGATGGAAGTGTGAGGTTTGTTAATCTGAAGCCGCATCTGGATGGAGAGATATTCGAACCCCTGAAGGACATAAATTATTTTAAGACAGTTCGCGTGAACCCTGATTTGGATACGATAGTCTGGGAGAATGGAGCTGATTTGTCCCCAGACTTTTTGTATGAGATAGGAGTAGCAGTGGCTGAAGTTGCATCAGTGGCATAGTTGGCGGTTCAGATAATGGCGGGCTGAGAGTTCATTTTAATTTACCAAAGTCAAGTTATGAACGATGTAAATGTCGCGTATAATTGCACGCGATAAGGAGGTGATATTGATGAAATCAAAACTGCTAACCGGAATATTCATTTCGTTGCTTTTGTGGGCTGTTTTTTTCACGCCTGCTTTTGCGGCGGAATGGATGTTTATAGATTTAAAACCCTCTGCTAACGCCAAGATTACGAATACTCAGTGGTGGACTGGACAACCAGGCTCTTCTGACCTTGAAGAAGCTCTAAAGATAGCGAAGGATGGGAATGAGTTTGAAGGGCCAGGCGGTGAGAAGGTACCGTTCAAAATTGAAGATGCTAACCTGCGCATTTTTGGCACTAATGCGGCGCAAAATCCCAAAAAGATTACCGGAATTAAAGTGGAAGCGAAAGCTGAAACGGTTTATTTCCTTCACATGACCGGCTGGGAAGCAGCAGGAGTTAAAAGCTATAAATTCGTGATGAACTATGACGGTGGAAGTAGTGAAGAGCTTCTTATGGAAAGCCATGTTAACTCAGACGATTGGTGCCATATTCCGGCACAACTTCAAGACAAAAATTCGATACAGATATGGAAGGAAACGGGTGTGACCTGCGGAACTGTTTCACTCCTCGCAACAAAGTGGAAGAACCCGAATCCTAACAAGCGCATCAAAACAATAGATTTTATTTCGTTGGAAACAGCGGCAGTCCCCGGACTGTTTGCCATCACATTAGGCGGAGCGTCAGCAGCAGTTTTCCCAGGCGAAAAGTTAGCTGTGACATGGGCAAACTTGAAATATCTATACTAAAGAATAATGTCAATACCAAGGCATGGAAATTAAGGTAACACTGTGAAAGCATGGCAAAGAGGCAAGACGGCAAGACGGAGAAATGGCAAGACGGAAAGATGGCAAGATGGCTAATAGTTCTTTGCCCCCTTGCGGTCTAGCCGTTTTGCCGTTTAACCATTTAGCCTTCTTGCCTCTTTGTCATTGTACCGTTTAGCCGTTTTTCCCATTTTGCCATCCTTCTTGCTTAAAAAGTGTCAACCTATTTTTGAACAGAAAATTTAAAACATGCCAAAAATGTTAATTGAAAGTTGGGAGGTTCATGATAGAGAAAGGAGAATCAATATGGATACTAATGTTTTATACTACGGCGATAATTTAGATATTCTGCGCAACTATGTTGCAGATGACAGCATAGATTTGATTTATATTGACCCACCTTTCAATAGCAATCAGGCCTATAATGTCATTTTCTCTGAACAAAACGGTACATCATCACAAGCACAAATTCAGGTTTTTGATGATACCTGGCATTGGCTTGAGGCCAAACGAACGTACTCAGAGATAATCGAAAACGCCCCGACTAAAATTGTCAAGTGTATTAGTAGCTTCCGCAATTTTCTTGGCACAACTGATATGATGGCTTATCTTACCATGATGACGCCTCGTTTGATTGAACTGCATAGGGTGTTGAAACCGACGGGTAGTTTCTATCTACATTGTGACCCAACGGCAAGTCATTATCTCAAAGTTGTGCTTGACCAGGTGTTTGGGATTAAGAACTTTAGGAATGAAATTTCCTGGCGCCGCTCAAATCCAAAAAGTCATCACATTACTAATTTTGCTAATTGTCGGGATATTATTTTCAGATATTCCAAAACCGAACATGCCATCTTCAATAAGATTTATGGCGAGCATGACCCGAAATATGTAGAAAAAGCGTATCGGTTTATTGACGAAAACGGAAGACGATATCGGTTACTGCCTTTACTCAATCCAAACAAAGACCGACCTAATCTCACCTATGAATTTTTGGGGGTCAATAGAATATGGCGTTGGACAAAAGAGAGAATGGAGAAAGCTTACGCGGATGGCTTGATTGTGCAATTAAAACCAGGTGCAGTTCCCCAATACAAAAAGTATTTGGATGAGTCTTTAGGTAGAACTATCACAAATGATTGGAATGATATCCAACAAGCTTCAGGTAAAGAGGCTCTTGGCTACCCTACCCAAAAGCCCGAAGCATTACTTGAGCGTATTATCAAAGCGTCATCAAACGAAGGTGATGTCGTTTTAGATGCTTTTTGTGGTTGTGGCACTACAATAGCTGTAGCAGAACGTCTCAAACGCTGTTGGATAGGCATTGATATAACTCATATAGCTATTGCAGTAATAAAGAATCGCTTACAACATGCTTTTGGAGAGAGCGTAAACTACCAGGTTATTGGCGAGCCACAAGATCTAGCCAGCGCAAGAGCTCTGGCAGAACAAGACCGTTATCAATTCCAATGGTGGGCGCTTAGTTTGATAAAGGCTCGGCCAGTTCAAGGAAAAAAGAAAGGCGCAGACACAGGCGTAGACGGAGTCATATTTCTTGAAGATGTTAATCCAGAGACGCGAAAGCCCGTTACGCTCAAGATTATCGTTCAAGTTAAAAGTGGAAAAGTATCAGTCAAAGATATGCGCGATTTGCGAGGAGTTATCGAGAGGGAAAAAGCCATTATTGGTGTATTCATAACCCTTGAAGAGCCAACGCAACCAATGGTTGTGGAAGCTATCGAAGCAGATTTTTGTTTGCGTTGTACTCATCCAGATGATAATGAGGCTCAAATCCGAACAGATGAGCACAAGGCAAACGAAGATTATTATGAGCGCTGGGGGCAAAAATATCCTAAAATCCAAATCCTCACTATCGAAGCACTATTTCGAGGAAAAAAAATAGCTTCTCCGCAAACACTGAAAAATATGGGCTTTAAAAAAGCTGAGAAGGTTGAAAATTCCAAAGAAATTCAACAAGAATTAGACCTATAATTATTTCATGCGTAATCTTGCTGGCAATGAAAGTAAAAAAATTTTTGAACCTTGGCTGTATAATTATCTTCTCAAGTTTTCTCCTTACCTTCACAAACCTGAGTTTATCGCAGTCGAAATCAAAAACTGAAGTTCCTTCCTCGCAGGTTAAATTTGTCGATGTCACTCAAGAAGCCGGCATTAAATTCACACATGCTGGCGGACTTCAAGAGCAGGTAATACCTGCGCTTGTTGGTAGTGGCGCCGCTTTTGCGGATTACAATAATGACAATCTTTTAGATATTTACATAGCAAACGTTTCCATTGTATTTCCCACTCCCAGCGCAAAGTTGCCGACCAATGTTCTTTATCGCAACAACGGCGATGGGACGTTCGCGGATGTCACTGAGCAAGCCGGCGTGGGTGATACCGGATGGGGAATGGGCTGTGTGTTTGGCGATTATGACAACGATGGTGATTTGGATTTATACGTGACAAATTATAAACCCAATGTATTTTACCGCAACAACGGCGATGGGACTTTTACGGATGTTTCGACTGAAGCTGGCGTCGCCCACAAGGGGTTCGGCACCGGCGTCGCCTGGGCAGACTATGATAATGACGGCTATTTAGACATCTATGTTGCAAATTACGTTGACTATTCGATACTTCCGCGCGGGAAGAGAATCTTCTTTCCTTATGATTTCTTCGGTCAGGAAAACGTTCTTTACCGCAACAACGGCAATGGTAAATTTACGGATGTAACTGAGTCTGCTGGCGTAGGTGGCGGGTTCTATCTGAGTCTTGGCGTAGCCTTTGCGGATTACGACAACGACGGCGACCAGGATTTATATGTAGCGAACGATTCTAACCCAAACATTCTATTCCGCAACAACGGCGATAAAACTTTCACCAATACCAACGTTACGGAATATCGTTCTCATACAGGCGATACCAGAAGTGGAATGGGCGTCGCCTGGGGCGATTATGACAACGACGGCGATTTTGACCTGTTCGTCAATAACTGGCAGGACGAAAATAGCATTCTGTATCGCAACAACGGCGATGGAACTTTCAGAGATATTTCTGCCTCCGCTGGAGTGTTTGACGTTACCGTAGGAAGAACTTGCTGGGGGACAGAGTTTTTCGACTACGACAACGACGGTTATTTAGACCTTTTCATCGCATGCGGACACATCGACCCAGGCCCCAATGAGGCCCCAGGTCAGCCTGATATTCTCCTCAGAAATAACGGCGACGGAACTTTTATGGATGTCTCGGAAATCACAGGCATCAGCCAGCTTCCGCCCAAAGTAAGTCGTGGTGTTGCCTGCGGCGATTACGACAACGATGGTGATATTGATATTTTTATCGTAAATAACGGCGAGCCCCCCAGACTTCTGCGCAACGACGGGGGAAATAAAAATAACTGGCTGAAAGTCAAAACCGTTGGCGTCAAAAGCAACAAAGATGGCATTGGCGCAAGAGTAACAGTGACATCTGATTCCTTTATCCAAATCAGAGAGGTAAGCGCCGGCTCAAGTTATCTTTCTCAAAACAGTCTGGAAGTAGAATTCGGTTTAGGACAAAGAAACAAAGTAGATTCAATCAAGATTAGATGGCCCAGCGGTATTATCCAGAAGTTGGAGAATGTTTCAGTGAACCAGACTATCACCGTTGTGGAATCGGGGGAAGAGTAAGAAAAACTATTGACAACCGAAAAATTTTATGATATAATTCCACAAAGATAGGGAGTAGGAAGGAAAAGTGTTTGGCAATATGCTTTGCGATTGGTTAACCTCCAACAAATTTATAATAGAATGAGGAGGGATTAGACAAATGCCCATCGAATATGAAACACCACAACAACTCTGTTACATGCTTGAAACGGAGCTCTACCGTCTAAAGGAAGCATATCGAATCGAAACAGATGCAGTTCCTCGACTATCTGAGGAACTGTCCCAAGCGTTGTTTAAAGTGGAAGAGCGAAGCAAAAGTGCGATCGAGACGGAAAATCATTATCGCTATCTGGAGCCCAAGCCCTACAAAAAAACGAAACAACTCGGGATTAAAGGACGGAATATGACCGTCTGGAACCTGGTTGCAACAATGCGAACAGAAGGATTTACCATCGAAGAAACGGCTGATGATTTCAGGCTCCCAATTGAAGCGGTCATCGAGGCATTAGACTATTATTACAAAAACAAAGCGATGATTGAAGCGGAAAATGAACAGATTGGCCGAGAATTAGGACTGATTAAGGATTGAAATTGTGAGGATTTATCTTGATGAGTGTGCCGATAGTAACCTGTTGGCGAATTTTCTCCAACAGGCCGGACATGTTGTGCAAACTCCCAGAGCAGCTAACAAAATAAGAGTTGACGATTCTGAGCAACTGGAGTATGCAGTACAAAATCAATATGTTTTGTTGACGTTCAATCCAAAGGATTTTCTTAATCTTCACCAGCAGTGGCAACAGCAGAATCGTTCACACTCAGGAATTCTCCTCGTCTATCGAGACAACGATGTTACACGAGATATGCGTTATGTAGACATCGTTCGTGCTACTAATCGCCTGCTTACATCTGGTCTGCCAATTGCCAACCAGGTACATATCCTCAATCAGTGGCGTTGAAAACTTGAGTTTGGTAAACCTGAATCTAAAGCGAACTAAGTTCAAAAAATCCCATAGTGGTTTACAAAGTAACCAAACTTTTCTATTCCACTTATTTCTTTTGATTAAACTTTTCTTTCTTAAAGAAAAGTTTGGAAGAAAAGTTCCATCATAAGAAATAAGAGGAAAAAGTAAGCTCGCTACAACACTGGGGAAAGATTAAGGTGATAAAGAGCGGAAAGATGGGGAAAAGAGAACAACAAGTCCGCAGAGCAAAAAACATTTTGTTCTTTGGCAGGAAGGATGCTAAATCGCCAGGAGTATCAGTGTAAGCTGATAGATTTTAACCCGGAGGTTTTACCTCCATAATACTGAAAAGGAGTAAAAAATGTGGCGAAAATTTTTCGGGATTGGAATATCTTTGATAGTTTGTGTTTTGGCAGCAAGCATAGCCAATGCAGTCGACCTTAAGGCGGAGCTTGTAGGGTATTGGCCCCTGGATGAGAGCGGTGTAGATAAGGCAGGTAAAAGCAAAGGCACGTTAGAGGGAGGAGCAAAGTGGACGAAAGAAGGTCACGTAAATGGCGCGGTTGAACTTGACGGTAAAACTGGTCACGTCGCCATCTCTGGCTTCACCCTGACCACAACGGAATTAACTGCTGTGGTATGGATGAAAGGCTGGAAACAGGATAATTGGGCTGGCATCATGTGTTCCCGCAATGACCCCATGACTTTCTGGGTGGGATTTACAGACCAGGATACCTTGAGTTATGTATGGAATAACAATGCCGAGGCAACCTGGGGATGGAGAGGAGGTCCAAAGATTCCGCAGGACGAGTGGGCAATGTGTGCAATAACGATTGACAAAGATAAAGCAGTCAGCTATATCTATACCGATGCAAAAAAACTAAAGTCAGCGGAGAATAAGATTACCCATGTTGAACAGACCATAGCAGACAACCTGAAAATTGGTCGGGATGAATGTTGCGGTGACAACCGCCACATCAAGGGCATTATTGACGAAGTGATGATTTTCAAATCTGCCTTAAACGAAGATGAAATTACCAGCTTAGCGGACACAGGACTGGCTGTGGTGAACCTTGAAGGGAAACTTTCCACTACATGGGGGCATATTAAAAATTAGTGGTTGACCAAAATGAATGAAAGGAGGCAGTGTAATGCGTTCGAAATATTTTTTGATTTCTATTATTTTGCTATTCACTCTGGTTTGCATAGAGCAACAAGCGATGAGCAAAAAGGTTGAAATCAGAGTAAGGGGCGGGCGTGCAGACGAGTTCAAAGACAGCAAAGGACGCGTCTGGTATCCCGGACAAAAAAAGTATAGTAAGGACGATTGGGGCGGGTGGATAGAAAATCTCCCACAAACAGCGGAAGTCGCGGCTCTTACGGACAATGCGAAGAAGATGGCGAAAGATGCAGGATATGATGAGCCGCTCTTTTATGCTGTCAGTTGGGCGGCATTTCCTCTTACCGTCAAACATGACATCAACACCGGCAACGGAATCTTCGATGTGACTTATCTTGTGGGTGAACACTGGTCGCCCAACAACAGAGGATACGATATCTTCATCGAAGGCGAAAATGTGTTGCCGTTGTATGTTACTCCAGGGAACAATGAAATTGATATTAAAAAATTTGAAGGTATAGAAGTGAAAGACAGCGTTATGAATTTTCATTTTGCTGGCAATGCTAAGACCGGCAAAGGTGACCTAAACGCTATGTTTAGCGGATTAGAGATTGTGACTGGTAAGTATTCGGTTGAGCCTAATGACAACAAACTCACCGCAACATGGGGCAAGATTAAGGCAAGCTATTGACATAGCTTAATTCCACAAATTGAAAGGAGGTGTATCTATGAATTGGAAAAGCTTTGCAGTAATTTCCATCCTCTCAATTTTTTTGTTAGCGTCCTTAACGCTACAAGGATTTGCTGCTAAAGAAATCAGAATCAGAGGCGGACACGCAGATGACTTCAAAGACAGCAAAGGACGCGTCTGGTCTGGCGCGCAAAAAGAGTATAAGAAGGATGATTGGGGAGGCTGGGTAGGAAAACTCCCACAAACGGCAGAAGTAGCAACTCTTACAGATGCTGCTAAAACGAAAGCGAAGAACGCGGGGTACGATGAGGCGTTATTCTATGCTGTCAGTTGGGCGGCATTTCCCGATACGGTCAAATTTGACATCAACACCGGGAGTGGCGCTTTCGATGTGACTTACTTAGTCGGCGAGCATTGGTCGCCTAACAACAGAGGATTTGACATCTTCATCGAAGGAGAAAATGTATTGCCGTTGTATGTAACCCCAGGGTCGAATGAGATTGATATCAAAACATTCGCGGGCATGAAAGTGTCCGACGGTGTTATGAGTTTCAATTTTGCTGGAAATGCAGAAACAAAAGCAGGTGATTTAAACGCGATGTTCAGCGCTTTGGAAATTATATCATCTACGACTCCTGCAGTACAACCTGGCGGGAAGTTGACTGGCACCTGGGCAACCATTAAAGTTGGTAAATAGTTCCGTAGTTTACAAATTATAGCATCGGTTTTTAGAATAGGTCGGATAAAAAATCTTATTCGCCCGTTGTTCTAAATCCGATGCTTTTTATTTTGCCTCCAATATCAAGAAGCTGTTGAACTGTGCATGCGGGTGGTAAAAAACAGACCATAAGGGCAGAACAAAGATTGTTAGAAAATTTTTCGACCTTAATCAAAGGAGGCGGTAATATGGCACAAGCAACACTGGATACTCCTATCAGCAATATGACACTGGGTGAACTCAAACAATTCATCAAAGATATTATACGCGAAGGACGGCGGGGGGAATGTTACTTAGATGACGATGGCTGGCTAACATTCTACGACGAGGAAAGCTATGCTCGTTATTTGGCAACCCAGAAAGAAAAATTGCCAGGTGAGATTAAAGCCTGTTTCCTTGATGAACAAGGCTTCTGCGTATATCATTCTGATTATACACTTACAGACAAGAAACGTCAGCAACTAAAGCAAGCAAAGCAGGAGATAGATGAAGGAAAGGGGTATACACTTGAGGAGGTCCGACAACGCCTTGCAAACGGATGACAGAGGATGGCAAATTATAATCTCACCGCGAGCGCTACGACAACTGGAAGATTTGCCTGCTGACATAGCAAAGGACATTTTTGACAAGATTGAATGGCTTCGCACCAATGCAGAAGCACTTCGCCATGAACGTCTTTCAGGCGGTCCCGAATTCAGCTTGCATTCTGGACAATATCGAGTCCCTTACCTCCTTTATAGGAGACGACGACGAATAGAGATTCTCGACGTGGATAAGCACAACGCGGCATATCGTAGGTTGCGGAGAATAAGATAAAAGATTAATACCACTTGCAGTTTAAAATGATTGTTTCTCAAATCCCCCTCAATCCCCCTTTAAAAAAGAAAAGTTCCATCAAAAGAAACACTAAGGAAAATAAAAACTTACTTATTCGCCCGTTTTTCTAAATCCGATGCTTTTTATTTTGCCTTCCATATCAAAGAACTTTTATGCCTGAAATCAGCGTCTTTAACCGTGTTATGAAAATTATAGCGCGTGGGTGTGCTGGGAAATGGCTATAGCCGCTGATTTAGTGGTTTACGAAGTAAACCACTGAGCGAAGCGAACAGACATCGCTGATTGGAAAACCTTAAAATCAGCGTGGTCAGATAGTCAGCGGCTATAAATGGAGAGTAATGTAACCTAATAATAAAATGTATACATAGGGCGATTCAGAATGATGCTCAATATATTCCAGAAACTACCGATTACAAAATCTCCCAATACCAACCCAAGGAAAAGCGGCACGGATTTTCGATAGGCGCGCAACCCGCCGTATTTAAGTATGCCCCATTTTGCGAGGCAGCTTATCAGAAAAGCCGCCCAGAAGAGGTGCGTATGGAATGAAAGGCCATAACCCAATGGATGAAGCGGCCACCAGAACAATCGAGTACGGATTGCTGCAAGGAATATGGTAAAAAGGAAGCCCACGGTCATCGCTGTAATAGCGGGAACATCAGGTTCAGTTGGGTTGGTAAGCCAAAGTTGTAAGAAACTATAGCCACGTCCGCCAAAACTGTTGATTTGCCCGCCGACGCGCCCGGAATCAACGCCTAATTTGAAGAACGTATCCAGTAGCATCCATAAGCACACAGGCATGCTAATAATAACCGTCGCTATCATCACCCACGAAAGGTGTTTGCTGTTTATATTGCCGCGTTCCGCAAGTTTAAATGCTTCTAATTGATGCGGCATCGGATGATTGCGGTTATCGCGGTTGAACCAGAAATAGAGCGCAAACCACGTCAAATCTTGCCCGCCGAGACGCCGCGTGCCTATTGCGCTTGTCAGGCTGTGATGCGGTCCAATAAAAGTAGTCGAATGAATGGGGAATCCCAATTCAGCGCGGATGCGCGTCAAGGTAATTGCAATGGCAAAATGCGCGGCAAAAAACAACACCGCTATCCACAAGCTCATGCCTCCCTTCATCGAAAATCCTACCAGAAAAATCGCTCCGACAATAATACCGATAACGGCTGTCCGATAACGCATCGGCTCATCAGCATCATCCAATTTAGCTTTGGTAAAAATACTTCTGAGGATAGCGATGATATGGCGTCGGGTATGCCATAAGGCGATTACACATACGCCGGTGTACGCGCCAATATTCTGTTCATAGCGATAAGGAAATGCGGGGACGCTATCTAAGCCTGCGATACTGCCCAAAACGTATTGCGCTTTGTAGAAAAAGAAAAATACAATGCAAGAGAGTAGCAAATCTAACGGCATGATGAATCCCAGTCCAACGGCGAAGGGATAGACAATAATCGAAAAGTCATCGCGTGTGAGCGCGTTAAAAGGTTTTTCTGTGAAAAAAGGCGCAAGGTTGATGCCTTTGTTCGGAATCTGCGGAACAACAGGATACAAGATATGAAAACCATTCAGCAGACTAATCCCTGCGGCGATGCCAAATCCAATCCACATCGGTTTGCTACGGAAAAACTCAGCGGAATTGTTTGTGATATGATATGGCAAATGCACAATGGGATAAGCGAGACGCTCTTGTTCAACCCATTGCTTCCGGAAGATGACGTTCATGCAGTGCATCACAAACACCAGAACGAAAGTAAACGCACACCACCAGAGCGCCGGTCCTAACCATTGCTGGATATGTCGGGCGGTGTAGAGCGTGGAGTCGCCTTGATAAAAATGCCGCAACGTTTCCCTGTCACTTATCGTCAACCAACCTGGCAAAAAGCGTCCAAATAACGGCATCCATTCATTCTCAGGAGAAGCGAACCAGAAGGCGTGGGCTATAATGGAAACAAGGGGCAGAAACATATCGTAGGACATGAACAGCACTGACATCGACATCAACACATATAACCCGAGAAACTCACTGCTCGTTAAGGCATACTCAGGCGCAAATTTTTTCAGCGGCAGATTGAGCAAAACCAGAATGAGCAGGTCAAATATGACATTGTAAAACGGTGCCATCAGGGTGGGAAAAGTATATCGCAACGCTTCGCATTCAATCTGCCAGCGATAGTTGAAAGGCAAAAGAATTAGCGCAATGATAAAGCATCGCCATGAGAGGCTGATGTATTTGGGAGATTTTTCTTGGGCCATTTTAGTTGAAAGAAAGGAAGGAAAGGGGGGAAAGCGGATTTAAGTCGAAGTAATGTGGCATGTTTCAGAAAATAGTTGACATTTGATGCGTGATGAGTGATGAGTAATGAGTGATAGGGTAATTCATTATCACTCATCACGTTTCACTCTTCACGTTTCACGTTTCACTTTGTCAGCATATTTTTGAGAAAATTTGAAACATGCCGAATTAATTTCATAATTACTAACACTTCTACAGTAAGCTTTTCACCCTGTCGGCGATGACTTGCTCATCTCCATCTACGATGGTTCGTGTAGAAATAGTAATAGTATTCGCATTGTTATACACTAAGATTCTCGGATTTCCTTCTCGTAGTGAGTTCGCAATGTCAGCAGCGGTTTTTCCTATGGCTTTCTCGTCAAATGTCAGACAAAGGCTATCCGCTGGTCCACTCGCCGGTTGAGGAGTTACCTCAACATTAGCAACGCCTTCAAACCCCTTTTGAATATTCTTCACTCTCTTATCGTAGCTTTCAAACCGGGCTTGATGGTCCATTGCCATCCACTCCTGGAGAGCTACGACAACGGCGATTATTTCCTGTCTGTCGAGTTTAAGCGGTCTGCCAAACGAGCGATATGGACTCGCTTCAAACCCGATAAAGCCTTGCCGCTTGGCAGATTCTACTAAATCCTTTCTGCCGCAAAGAATGCCGGCTGAATGGGGAGCGCCGAAGTATTTGGCGCCGTAGCAGACGAGGTCAGCGCCCATCGCCGTGTACTTTTTGAAAATTTCAAGCGGGTATATCTGGGCTGCTGCGTCCACGATGATAGGGACACCGTGCTTCTTTCCAATGCGGATGACCTCTTCCAGAGGTACAATTCCGCTTCCGACACCCGGTGCCAGATGTGTGATGGCCACGGTCTTCGGCCCTATGGCGGCTTCAAGCTGTTCAGGCGTAGTCCCAGAGTTATCCCCAACTTCAACAAGTTTACCGCCAGTAATTGTCAAACATCTGTCATACTTGTATCGCAGTCGTTTCTGGACAATAACCTCATGCTTAATTCCAGTTGCATCAGGCAACTGCTCAATCTTTTCATTGTCAAGCCCCGCCATGCAGGCAGCGGCTCCTAAAGCAAGCGCCGCCGCGCATCCTGGGGTAACATAAGCGGCTTCTGCGCCAAAATACCCGGCAATTATCTCACCGGTTCTATCCAGCAACTCGTCCATTTGCACGTAATACCGATTCGCTAACTCCATCGCTTCGTTGACTTTTGGTGAGAGAATTGAGCCGCCTAAAAGGGTCATGTTGCCGCCGAGGGCATTGATAACCGGTTTCACTCCTAAATCATTGTATAACTTAAGACTTTTTTCACTGTCCATTTGTTAGCTCCTTATTATAAAATATTATAACCCAAGCTACATTGGTTAAGAGACAAAAGGGTTAAGGGGCAAGATGGCAAAACGGCAAGGAGGCAAAAGGACAATTGCCCTTTTGCCTCCTTGCCACCTTGCCATTTTACCATTTAGCCCTTTAGCCTGCCCCATATTATGGCTATTTTATCCTTTTTTGATACAGCCATCGGTTGGGGCCCGTTTTCCATAAGGTCTTTAATTTCATCCTGTGTTAAAGCTTTTTTCCAGACGCAAAGGTCATCCATGAGCCCGGTAAAGGGTCGGGCGTTATCAATGTTATAGCCCACACGTGCGCCCATCCCCCAATCGCCAGCGATTTTCTGTTTGCCTGGCATTTCCTGGACATTTTCACCGTTGATATACAAAATGCCCAGTCCAGCGTCTACACTGTAAGTACCGGCGAAATGAATCCACTCATCATATTTCGCTGTGCCTCCTTTCATGTCGAAAATGGTTACGCTGCCGTTTGCACGGAGAAGCCAGCGGAAATTGCCGGTGTCGCTACGGAGTTCCGGATGGACGACCCACGTTTGGTCGTTAGCGCGAGCATTGAAAATAGCATGGTGGTCGCCGGTTTTCTCACAATTTATCCACGCAGCAACTGTTATCGCCTCAACGGGAATATCATCTTTGGGGATATTTGGGCCATCAAGGTCAAGAAAGCTGCCAGTTGCAAATTTTGCCGCCTTGCCGCGCTTTCCATTTTCTACTTGTTTAACATTGCCATTGATTTTGCCGTCATGACCATGACCTGACATATCGGGAACAGTATCACCATTAAATTCTTCATAGTCGAAGTAAATAATAAGATTTTCATCATATTCCACCGCAGCGATGCTACCAACCCAGATAAAGGCAATACAAATCAACAAAGTAAATGAAACCGGATAGTTCAAAGATATTCCTCCTTTCGAGTCTAACTAATTTTGAATATTAAATTTTACATTTGCCGCTCCCCGAGACCCAAAGGGTTTTGGAAACCCTTTGGGTCTCGGAAAGTTAAGTTTATTTTTAAAAATTAGTTAAATGTTTTTTTAAAAAGAAGTCTATCTCAAGACATCACTCTTTTAAGGATGGATTCAAACTCCTCAAATGAGTCGCAGCGTACCGATTGGCGAAGCAGTCCACGTAGAACGAAGTCACTACCTATTGCTTTTACATTCTCCACAAACCTAACTGGTACTACACCAAATCTCTCCTCTAATACCTCTAAGATATCTCTTCTTGTTGTTTCTAGAGTACCTTCTTTAATCCATTCCTCTTTAATTAGGTCATAGGCAACTGATTCAATCATGATATCCCTCCTTCTTCTCAACAATTCCTCAACTATTTTTTTGCCTTTAAGACCTGCAAAAATTGTCAAAATCGTCAAAAGATCCGCTTTGATTCCTATCTCAAACTGACTACTGTATATCCTCCTCTCCGCCTCAAATATCTCATCTGCCCCACTCTTTGCTGCTGCTACTAACGGCAATAAATATGGATCTTCAGCCTCTAGTAATTCTTTTCCATCAATTTCCCACATTCTCATAAGACGATACCTAATCGATATAACTCCGTCGTCGTAAAAATCAACCGCTGAGTAATGTTTTCTGAACAAAAAGACCAACGGCTTGACAAAAAGATGATATTTCCTCTTGAATTTCAGGACATATTCACCGACTCTGAGTGGCAGGTCGCTTTCCCACGGTGTCTGAAACTCCAAAAGCACTATCAGTTCATTTCCGTTTGTCTCTCTCACCCGTATCGGAAAATCGCTTGAGCGGAGAGTAGCTGTTTCTTGAGGTAGTTCTTCTATCAACTCGCTATCCTCAACCTCCATTTGAAGGAACCTGCTCACAAGAGATTTAACTCCCAGATGCGCTAATCTTTTTGACGCTACATCATATTTCATCACTTGTTTTCCCTTACCTTATGCGTTTCAAGAATTTCTATCATTTGACATGGCAACTATTGAAATTTTATGTTCATTTGCTTCCTTGATTACATTTTCGGCATCTAATAGGAAAGTACGTTCAGCATCAATTGCCAGCACTTTTGCGGAACATTCTTTCATCACCTTAAGCGTGCTTGGCCCTACCGTTGGCACATCGAAGCGAAAGTCATGGTCAACATTAGGAGCTTTCGCAACAACGACCCCATCGCCTCCTAATTGTCCGCCGCGTAGGATTGCTTCATCAGTTCCTTCCATTGCTTCGATAGCTAAAGGTATTTGATTTTTAACGACGACCGTTTGCCCGATATCTAAACTTGCGATTTTACGCGCTAAATCAATACCATAGCGAATATCTTGCCATTCGCTCTTGGAGGGTTTTCTTTTAGTAAGAACACCAGCTTTAAAGAGCAAAGAAGAAAGAAAGCGACGTTGGTCGATTACGACAAATCCCATAGATTCTAATTCTTCGAGCACGTTCTTTAAGATTGAATATTCGATTTTCCGGTAGCTGAAGTCGCCAGACTTCAGGTTTCGGCTCTTTACGAGGATTTTACGAGAAAGAGAATCCAACCACATAGGCTTGAGGAGAACACCTTTGTAGACTTTACCTATTAATGCGATTTCCTTGACTCCCGCATTCCGCAAAGTTTTGACAATCTTTTTGAGTTGCCCAACATGAAATTGATGAAATTCTGCGGCGATTTGAGGTAAATTTGGGGAATAATTGTTTGTAACGCAGACAACAACAGGTTGCCTGTCATACTTCCTGGCTTCAGATGCCAGTAATCCAGGCAAATCCCCACTACCTGCGATGATGCCCAGTTTTTGCGTATTATCCATTGAAACGTACCTTATCAGAAGTCGGAAATAAGGAATAATCCTCTTACTTCCGCCTTCCGCCTTTCGCCTTCCGTTCACCTTCCGATTCCTCGTTTCGAGGATTCGATGAACCGCAAGAGATATTCGACCTCCTCATTGGGTTCAATTGTTTCACGCACTTCCTTTATAGCCTGGCTCATATTCAACTTTGAGCGGAAGAGGATTCGAAAAGCGCGTTTTAGTAAAGTGATAGTGTGAGGGGAAAGAGTTCTCATTGGATTGATTTTGGATGTGCGCCGGCCGATGAGATTTAAGCCGCGGACTTTAGCTGGATTGCCAACCGAGAGAGTGAAGGGCGGCACATCCTGTGAAAAGTATGAACATGCTCCTGACATGGACATTTTGCCTACCCGAACAAACTGATGGTAAGCCGCCTTAGCTCCGATTCGGCAATTATCTTCGATTATCACATGTCCGCCGAGAGTCGCTAAGTTCGCCATGATAATGTTGTTACCGATAACGCAATCATGCGCTAAGTTGACCCAGTTCATGAGCAAGTTGTCATTTCCAATTATTGTCGCAGCTTCTTCAAATGTCGCTCGGGAAATCGAAACATACTCGCGAAATACGTTTCTATCTCCAATGATGGCATAACTTCTCCAACCACCGTATTTTAAATCTTTCGAGGGATTTCCTATGGTACAGCCAAAAAAGAGCTGACAATCCTCGCCAATAATGGTCCAACGGCCAATTTCCACGTGCGGCCCAATTTTCGTTCCACGCCCAATTTTCACCTCTTCGTTAATGATGGAGTATGGCCCAACCTCAACATCATCTGCAAGTTCAGCTTTGGGATGAACAATAGCTGTTTCATGTATATTCAATGTTTTTCTCCTTTAGGAGGCAAGGTGGCGCAACAGCTAGACGGCAAAACGGCTAAACAACAAGGGGGCAAGGATGATTGATGATTGATGATTGTCGATTGATAAGCTACTTCAATCAACAATCGACAATCGACAATCCAATTGCCGTCTTGCCATTTTGTCATCTTGCCGTCTTGCCATTTTGTCATCTTGCCATCTTACCTCCTCACCCTCCGAGATAAAAGGTCATCTCTGCCTCGGCGGTTGTTTCTCCATTGACGGTAGCTTTACCTTTGGTCTTGACGAATCGTTTTCTGACCGTGATTATCTCAACTTCCAGTCGTAATTGGTCGCCAGGGACAACGGGGTTCCTGAATTTAACTCTATCCATCCCGGCAAATAAACCTAGACTGGCGCGATGTTCTGGTAGGCGTTTGATTAAATATCCTGCGGTTTGAGCTAAAGCTTCTAATTGAAGCACCGCGGGCATTATAGGCCGACCGGGGAAATGCCCCTGGAAAAACAACTCATTAAACGTAACGTTTTTAATACCTACGCCTCTTTTTCCTTCTTCTATTTCGATGATTCTATCGACCATCTGGAAAGGATAGCGGTGTTCCAGAACTTTGTAAATTTCAACGGCTTCGATTGGCGGGGCTTTTGATTGAAGATTGAAGATTGAAGATTGAAGATTGAGGGGAAAATTGCCCTCTTGCCCTCTTGCCCTCTTGCCTTCCTCTATATTTTTGACTAACTGCATATTTAACGCGTGTCCCGACCGAATAGCCGTTAGATGTGCTTTAGGTATGCCTCCAAGGAGGTATAAATCGCCGATAATGTCTAAGATTTTATGTCTCACCATCTCATTTTGGAATCTCAAGTCACTATCCGGCGTTCCTTCGTCACTGATAACAATGACATTATCACGACTGGCGCCTCGGCCAAGGCCCTGCGACCTCAAAAATTCGACTTCATTAGCAAAGCAGAATGTTCTTGCCGGAGCAATTTGTTCAATATAGGTTGATTCATCAATTGTAAAGCTGGCAAGTTGAGTGGACAAGTTGGGGTGGTCAAAAGCAAAAGTTATTTGAAATTGTTCCGCCGGAAGCATGGTAATGTGCTTATCAGCTTCAGAAACTGAAGTAGCTTGAGTAATTTGAAAATACTGACGGGGCGCGTCTTGTTTGCTGACATCTGCTTGCTTCAGTACTTCAATATAAGGCAACGCGCTCCCATCTGCGGCAGGTGTTTCCGGCGCATCTATCTCAACAATTGCATTATCTATTCGCATCCCGGCAAGAGCGGAGAGAACGTGTTCTATGCTATGTACACAAGCTTCTCCATCACGGATACTGGTACAGCGGGCAATTTCAGAGACATGATTAGCAATATCGACTTTCACTTGCGGCCGCTGTGGTAAGTCAGTCCGGACAAAAACGATACCGTAATTTGTCGGTGCCGGCTTAACAGTCAATGAGGATTGAACTCCCAACATGAGACTAATTCCGGAAAATGAGACGGGATTCTTAACCGTTTGTTGATAATCCAAACTGAGTTTTCTCCTTCCTTAAAATACCATTAAGAGTGAACTGTATTAACGTATCACTTCTCACTCATCACGAACGAAGTTTTTTTACTTCCACCTTCCACCTTTCGCCTTCCGCCTTCCGAATGCGCAAGGGTATCAATAGCTTCACTTTCAGTGTTAAAGATATTAAACAATTTTTTACCCCCGACCAGAGTAATAACCCGATTAGCTCTATCGCTTAGTTCCGCAAGAGCTAGTTCCCCATGATATTCCTTTAATTTTCGAAGTCTACCAACCAAAACACCAATAGAAGTGCTGTTAATATATCGTACTCGTGAAAGATTAACCACTATCTTTCTATAGCCATTTTCGATTAGTTGCGTTAATTGATTTTTCACCTTTTGAACAGTAAAGGCATCAAGGTCACCTTTTAAATTAACAACAATAATATCATTGACACTTCGGCTTTCTATCATTAAATCTTCGTCTATTACTAAGTTCAATTTTCCCCTCCCATCAAGCAGTTATAAATTTGAACGCCGTTTTGCTAAATTTTTCGCGTTGCGATGTTCATCTAATGTTTTGGAAAAGTAGTGAGTTCCATTGCCCATTGCGACAAAATACATATAAGGTGTCTGGTTAGGACGGACAGTAGCTATAATTGAGGTTATACCCGGATTGCAAATAGGACCAGGTGGTAAGCTATTATGAACATAAGTATTATAAGGAGAGTTTGTTTTAAGGTCATCAAACGTTAACTTGCGCTTGAAATTACCCAGAGCATACAAAACCGTAGGGTCAGCCTCTAATTTCCAGCCCTGTTGCAAGCGATTATGGAATACCGCAGAGATAATCGGCCGTTCATAATTGACCTTACATTCTTTTTCGATGATGGAAGCTAAAGTGACCACTTCATGGACAGAGAGATGCAAATTATCCGCTTCTTGACGTAAGTCATTGGTAAATCTACGATTAAATTCTTGCAGCATTCGTTCTATAAACTTCTCAGGAGTTGTGCTATATGTGACTTCATAAGTATTAGGAAATAGATATCCTTCCAGGCTAAGTGCTTTGATATGATATTTTTGTAAAAGATTTTGGTTTCTTGTTGCTTGCTCAAAACAGGATGCCTTTCCTAAACCTTTCGCTTCCCACAGTTGAGCGATTTGCGCAATTGTAAACCCTTCTGGAATAACTAAACGCTGTTTAATCACTTCACCAGACACCAATTTGCGTATAATTTGAGTAGTACTTAATTGTGCATTTAATTTGTACCTTCCAGCTTTTAGCTGTTTGCTTGCTCCATTTAATCTGACAAGGATAAGAAAAGTACTTTGGCTTCTAATTAATTTCTCTTCGGCTAATAATTTAGCGATTTTATAAGAATCCATACCTTCAATGATGTCGATAATTTTGTAATTATCCTTACCACCGATAGGCCTGAAAATCGACATCAGGTGGCACCTAGCAAAAACTAAACCGCTGATGAAAAAGACAAACACCAGGACTTTCTTCCTATTTAATATTTGGGCGAGTATGATTTTAATAGTATTCATGATAAGTAAAGAATGAAACGTGATGCGTGATGCGTGATACGTGATACGTGATGCGTGATATGAAGTTTTATCACTCTTCACGTTTCACGTTTCACGAATGCTATCCAAATAAGCCTCTAAAATAAGAACTGCCGATAATTGGTCAATTACCTTTTTTCGTTTTTTCCTTGACGCGTTTGTTTCGCGCAATATTCGATAGGCTTCTGAGGTTGTTAATCGTTCATCCCAGGTTATAATTGGAATATTGAGTTTTTGTAGGGCAACAATAAATTTCTGTACTTTTTGCGCCTGGATGCCTATTTCGCCGTTGAGCATTTTCGGAAGTCCGATAATAATCTTCTCTACGTTATATTCATTGATTATTTGCCCAATAGCACGAATATCGTTTTGCTGACTTTTTCGATGAATTGTGCATAAACCGTGAGCGGCTATACATAACTCATCGCTAATGGAAACACCGATACGCACATCTCCGACATCTAATCCTAAAATTCTTGGCATAATTAAAAAAGTGATGAGTAATGAGTAATGAGTGAATTATTACTTACCTACTTATTACTTATTACTTATCACTCATTACTTATCAATCTATATCTCCAAAATCAACAGAATTCTCTTTACAACCTTCCTGACCTCAATATAGATATAACCAACCACAGACCCAATATTCCTGCTATTGCGAAACCCAATATCCCCAGGGCATTTCTATAGCCAAATACTTCTGTATTTTGAACTATTATAGATGAGCCAACAATCAAAGCGGCGATGATGAGGCTAAATGATAAACGGTTGCTGACCTTATCCAATTCCAGGGTTAATCGTTCTATGCTTGGCAATTCGATATCAAGTTTGAGTTTGCCTTTCTGGAGTTTCCTGAGAATTTGATTGAGCTGGAGCGGAAGTTCCTTTAATGTATAGGAAACATCATCAACGGCGTCGTATATGTCTTGAAGCCAACGCTGCGGCTCCAGTTTTTGACGCAGAAGCTGCGCTGTGTAAGGTTTACTAAAACTCAAGATTTCAAATTCAGGGTCAAGTTGTGTTACCACGCCTTCAATGATTACAATAGTTTTTCCCAACATGAGGAGATTCGCTGGAAACTTGATTTGGTATCTCATAGAAGCCGTTATAGTCTCATTTATCAGCTCGCCAATATGAATTTGATTTAAAGGCATGCCAAGATATCGGTCTAAAAATTCTGCCATCTCCATTTTTAACTTCACGATATTCGTATCATCCCCAATGATACCCAGGCGCAGGTAGAGTTTCACAATTTGGTCAACATCCTTCTTGAGCAATGCTAATAACCATGAAGTGATATAGCGTAGCATTTCGCGGTTAAGATGACCCACCATTCCGAAATCTACCAGCCCAAGACGTCCATCCTCAAGCACAAATAAATTTCCTGGGTGTGGGTCGGCGTGGAAGAAACCATGCTTAAAAATCTGGTCGAAAAAAAATTCGATACAAATTTGGGCAATTTTCTTTCTATTCCACGTTTGTTCGCTTCGTTCAGCGTGTTCTAAAGGTTCAATTCGACTTATTTTAGTTCCACGTATTTCCTCAAGAGTCAAAACCCGGCGGCTGGAAAACTGCCAATAGACCTTAGGAATTTTTATATTTTTATTACCAGCAAAAGTACGGTAGAAATAATCGGTATTGGCGCCCTCTGTGGTAAAATCTAATTCACGTCTAATAGTTTTTTTGAATTCGTCGATAAGTTCTGTTGGATTGTACAATCGGCTTTCACTCACATGCTTTTCCAGTAGTTTAGCGATTGCAAAGAGGATGTTCACATCGGTTTCAATAAGTTGGGAAATGCCGGGGCGTTGGATTTTTACTACGACAGACTCACCGGTATTCAATTTTGCATGGTGAACCTGCGCGATCGACGCCGCGGCAAAGGGCATTTGTTCAAATTCCATGAATATTTTGTCAATAGGTAGATTTAACTCTTCGTCAATGATTCTTTGCACCTCGGAGAACGGAAACGGAGGGGCATTACTCTGGAGTTTTTCGAATTCAGTTATAAACTCTCGAGGAATAATATCCGGGCGGGTGCTAAGAATTTGCCCCAATTTAATAAACGTCGCCCCTAACTCTTCGAAAGCCAGTCGCAACCTCTTCGGAAGAGATAATTTGAGCGCTCTCTCTTGTCGCCGGAATCGTCGAAATAAGCCATTTTGGGAACGTCGTCTTAAATTCATCCGATCTAAAAGGTCACCGAAGCCATGCCTGGCGAACACATTGATAATATCTCGGAGACGTTGAATATTTCTTATTGTGCGATTTAATCTTGGGATGAACATGGCTGTATGAAACGTGAAGAGTGAAGCGTCCCCCGTCCCCCACCCCTTCCCTCCCCGCATGCGGGGAGGGTGAGGGAGGGGAGAAAGAGGGGGGGGATAAAAACTTTCATATTACGTATCACGTTTCACGCATCACGTTTTACGATTTGCAATGAGAATTTTGTAAACTTTAATCAAAATTATCTAAATAATCCCCATAGATTCCAGAAATTCCTTTTGGGACGATACTCCAGTGGTTCAGGTATTACTACTGTTCGACCTTCTATTATTGCCCTGGGCCGTCTATCTAATAAATTCCCCTTTTCTTCTGCTCCAACTATTTCAGATATAGCATTAGCTCCGCTTCCCAAGGGCGTTGAGTGAGGAGTATGCATATCTGAAGCCACGATATGCGCCATTCGATTTCTCAGTAAGATGTGGCTTGTTTTCTGGATATCCGACCCATACTTCCCCAAAACACTACCGACATTGACCTGAATTAGACAATCTTTCTCTATAAACCTCATGACAAAATTCGGGTTATATATAACGTCATGGTAGCGTTCCACATGCGCGATAATCGGCGTTATACCTTTCATCTGGAAATCGAATATTATTTGATACACATACTCCGGAGTTTCGTGAAAAGGAAGTTCTACAAGCATGTATTTGCCGGCATTGTTGAGGGTCAATTTTTTTAGATCTTTTTCAAACTCAAAGATTTCAGGACTGAGATAACATTCCCGCCCGGGTAGAATTTTAATGGGAATATCAAGCTCAACTACCTTCTGTTGGAGCTTTAGTATTATCTCATCTCGTTCTTCTGCCGAAACCATGTAGCTACCAGGCATAAGATGCGGCGTAGCAACTATCGTGTCAACACCACTAACGGCTGACTTTTGCAACATCGCAATCGAATCTTCCATAGATTCGGCGCCATCATCGACACCTGGAATAATATGTGCATGAATATCTACCATTTGATTTTCTCACTAAATTTTAAAAACTCTTTTATATCACTCTTTTTGAGAAATAACATGTTCTCTCTCTACAGTGAATATGATAGCATTCAGAGGGAGTTCATGTCAAGAGTAAAATAAGTGGTAAATTGGTAACAGAAATCTTTATATATCTTTGTGTCTTTGTGTCTTTGTGGTTTTGAAGCATTTAACAACACTTAAAAGGGAGACTACCGGTAATTGGGAAATTGGGTAATCAGAAAAGCCTACCAAATTACCTGATTACCTAAATAATCACCACAACCTTTGTTGCTTTTGATTCGTATTTATTCAACGCGGCGTGGAACGCGTCGCTAATTTGGTCGAGCAGAAATTTATGAGTAATAATAGCTTCCGCATTTACTTTACCTTCTTTAATTAGGTCGATAGCAATTTGAAATTCTGGGATGCCCTGCCACCGCGAATAACTCCACGAAAACAGCAAATTGACCTCATAGCGCAACAATCTCCGGAAATTCAGTTCTGGCTGGTGTGCGAAACTGCCAATAACAACGATAGTGCCGCCGGGGCGAACCATATTCACCGCCTCGGTCAATGTGGTTGCTGTGCCGCCGACACTTTCGTAAATCACGTCCGCTCCCAATCCATCAGTTAATTCCATGACCTTCGCGGTTGCATCCTCCGTATTGCCGTTGATGGTAAAATTTGCGCCGACTTTCTCGGCGATTTGCAACGAATGGTCATGATGTCCCACAACTCCTACACGCCTGGCACCGTTCGCTTTAGCAACTTGCAGTGTCGCTAATCCAATTGCCGCATCGCCCAGCACTACTGCTGTATCAGTTATCTCTGTTTTGCATCGCTGCACCGCATGTACTCCAACGGCGATGCAATCCAACAGCGCCGCCGCTTCGTAAGACATATTGTCAGGTAGCTTGAAGACTTTGTCCTTTGGGGCTTTGGTGTATTCTCCAAATCCGCCCGCGAGATGGCGCAAGCCGTTGCAAATATGATAATTCCCCGAAGCGCAAAAACGACATTCGCCACAGCCGACCAGTGGTTCCACGCCAACTCTATCACCAGCTTTTACGTTTTTAACGCTTCTACCAATAGCCGCAACAACGCCGCTAAATTCATGTCCGCCCGCCGGACGGTGGATAGCTTCATCGCTATCCCGCCGGTGATAATGCAAATCGCTACCGCAAATGCCCGCCGCTTTGTTGCGAATTAACACTTCTCCTGTACCAATTTTAGGTTCTTCGATTTCTTCAACACCGAGATTTCTTGGGCCATATACCATTGCTACTTTCATTCATTATCCCTTCTAAATACAGTATCTACAAAAACACTTTTCATCCGCAATTTTACAAATTTTTCATCCTCTTGTCAAACCAAAATTTCCGAATTTCTTTCATTGAAATTTCCTCTTCTTTTCTTTATGATGGAACTTTTCCGGGTGGTTCAAATTTTCTCAAAAATTAGTTAACAAAGTGATGAATGATAAGTGATTCTGTGTACTATTTTCTGAAACCTACCATTTTTTCTCTTGATAATGTAACTTCCGTATAGTACAATACAACAGACGAATCTTAATATCGGGAGGGTATTCATGAAAATATATATTCACACTGACCTTGAAGGCGTAAGTGGAATTGACAATATAGAGATGATGTCGCGCGAACATCCCCGTCACCACGAAGCGGTTGAGAATCTAATGGCCGACCTGAATGCAGCGGTAGACGGCGCTTTTTTAGGCGGCGCGGAACACGTAACTTTACTGGACAGCCATGGGGGTGGCGGAAACTTCATCCTTGAAATGCTGGATAAGCGCGCTGAAAATGACACGAAACCGAACAAGAAGTGGTGGGGCATTCTCGACGAAAGTTACAACGCCACGTTTTTTATCGGCGCACACGCAATGGCTGGAACTATCAATGGGTTCCTCGACCATACCCAGTCTTCAACATCCTGGTACAATTACTCCGTGAACGGACGTAAAATGGGCGAACTGGCGCAATGGGCAATGGTTGCCGGCCACTTCGGCGTTCCCTTAGTAATGGTAAGCGGCGATGAGGCTGCTTGCGTGGAAGCGCGACAATTCTTCCATCCTGTAGAAACTGCCATAATCAAAATGGGTATCGGTAGAAACCGCACCCAACTGGTTGACCTTGATGAAGCACGTGCGCGCATTCGCGAAGCGGCTCGTCGAGCAGTTGCTGTCATCCCTAATGCTCGTCCCTTCGTTCCGTCGAAGCCAATGGAAATTATCCTCGAATACACACGCGCAGATTACTGCGACAGCGCTGCCGCCAGAGGCGTGGAACGCATTGATGCGCGAACAGTCAGAAAAGTAACAGACAACGCGCTGGAACTATTCCCTTAGTAGCAAAGGGGCAAAGAGGCAAGACGGCAAGAGGGCAAGGGGGCGAAGGAGTTAAGCAGCAGAAAGGCAATTGCCTTCTTACCCTTTTACCATTTTGCCCTCTTGCTTCCTCGCCATTTTGCCCTCCTCTTATGCTAATTGCGCAAATTTGCTCAAATCAACCGCGCCAGGAACCGGTTTGCCGGCAAAGAAATTCTCCAATGCTTCAACAGTAGTGGAACCGATTTTGAAATAGCCGTAGTAGCCTGCGCCGGAGATATGAGGTGTAATGTATACATTGGACAGTTTTCTCAGCGGACTGTCCGCCGGCAGCGGTTCAGGGTCAGTGACGTCGAGAGTCACCAAAATACGCCCCGTTTTTGCCTCGGCGAATAACGCTTGATGGTCAATGACTTTTCCGCGCGAAGTATTGATTAATACCGCGCCGTTCTTCAGCAACTTCAACTGTTTTTCGCCTACCATGCCCCATGTCTCGGGGATGTTTGGCGCATGAATGGTCACAAAATCCGACCGCGCGAATACATCATCCAACTCTACTTTCTCCACATTTAAGCGTCCAGCTTCCCAATCTGACAGGTATGGGTCATAAATCAAAATCTTGACATCGAATGGCTGAAGCAATTTGATGACTTCTCTCCCGACTTTACTCGCGGAGACGATGCCAACAATGCTTCCTCTGAGAAACTGACCATGCCCAGGAATATCTCTATCTTTCCAGACGCCTTTCTCGCGGATGACCATCGCGTGGTCTACAAATCTACGGCTAGTCATAATCAGCGCGCCGATGGTATGTTCCGCTACATTGTAGGCAATAGCGCCATTAGCGCTGAACACGCAGACGTTCCGCGGAATGAGATAGTTCTCCACAACATCTGCTAACATACTTTTGACAGAACCAGCCGAGTGAGCCATGATGCGCAGCTTATCCGCATTTTCAAACACTTCCACAGTCAAGCGCGGCGTACCCCATCCGGTGACCAACCCATCGAACCCCTGAATTTGCGCAGTGACCTGTTCAGTGTTGTAGTTAGCGCCGGTTTCGTTGAGAGTTACATCGAAGTTTCTCAAAAATCGCTCAAAAACTTCTGGTTTGAAAACTTGTTGGGTGTGACCTGGTGTGGGTAGATACAAAATTTTCGGTTTGCTCATGATGTTTCTCCTTATAACTTTTGGTTCTTCCAACTTGAGTTTGGAGTGTTCGCTACGCTGATGCTTCGCAGGCTCAGGAGTTTACTTCGTAAACCGCCAGAAGTCTTTGCTTCTGCACAATGCGTCAGCAGAGACTGACGCACTCCAAATGTTTTAAAGACCGCTCCAATCGGCGTTGTCTGAAAATCAGCGGCTATGATAACGATATTGTACGATAATATTTCTACCATGTCAATAATTTTGTCATGGAAATTTACAATTACTCCTGAATTTTCTCCCCATTATGGAGTTTATACAATCAGAAACCCGTTTTCTCGGAGAAAACGGGTTTCTGGTTATTTTTCACGTTTCAATATGGAGGTAGAATATGACAATAACCCGGACTTTCGGGAGACAGCCGACGTTAGCGGAGATGAATGAATATTATGCGCGAGATGATGTGCTGGATTTTTTGTACGATGAATGTCAGCGTCGTAACATTGATATTGCCTTCAGAAAGAAGCGTTGGCCGATTAAACCGACCAGCAAAGCCCACCTCAAAGAGATTATTGATGATACTATAGAACAAAAGATTAAAAAGGCTTACCAACTAAATGCTGGCAATATCGATAGTATTCGTCTTGAGAAGTACGATTATCTTTCATTTCACGCCCATACGTGCATCACTAAAGGAAAAAAGTTGTTAGGATTTGACTTAATCTTTGAAGCCGATATGCAGGGCTGGCGCAGGGCGTTTGAGGATTTATGCGGAGTTGTTAAAATATTGGATGGCTTTGATGTTTGCTACCGCATAAAATACAGCGGTGTGCGCAGCCTTCATCTGATGATTCCGTTCGAGACCTTCCCTCAACAGTTCAACGGCGAGTCTATTTTGAGCCAGTGCGCTGAAATCCATAGTAAAATCCAGAATTATTTTCGACGACATGGCGGCATGGAGAAAGCGCATGGCGGCGGCGTTCTGCGCCTCGCCTACAGCCTCAACGAAGACAACGGACTCGTCAGCCTCCCCATCCTATCCCATCAATTGTCGGACTTTCGCCCCTGGGAAGCAAATATCTATCAGGTTACTATTGATAAGCCCTGGCATGGTGATGTGCCTGCAAATGCGAGCCGAAAGATGTTCAATTTTCTCAGAGAAGTGTACGATGATGATGCAAAAGCGAATAAGCCACAAAAAAAGCAGATAAGTTTCGGGTTGGAAATCTCTGAAAAAAAACGTTCCAATGATACAGTGCCTTCAAACGAATCCATTGACCAGTGGACAGCGCGGTTGAAATCGGATGAACCGGCTGTCCGCGTCGAAGCGGCGTTTTCCCTTATGACCGCGCCCAACCCCGTCTCAGAGTCAGTTCTAAAGGCAGGATTGTCGGACCATAATCCAGACGTCCGCTGGTTCTTAGCAGAATCATTACAGAAGCGTCTGGCCTCAGAAGCAATTGAACTTGCCGGAAAACTGCTCTGGGATGATGACCAGTTCGTCAGGATAAGCGCAATTGATGCGCTTGCGTTATCTGGTGAAAACTCGCTACCAGCCCTATCGAATGCCATGTCCGCTGATATCAGCGCTTCGATGGAAGCGCTCAATGACGTCGTCTACGCCATTCACAAAATCTGCCCGGAAGGTGAACCAAACTTTTTCTTTTCCGAAAAGAAAAAGTTCCATCATAAAGAAAAGAAGAGGAAGTTTTGTGAATCTAAAGCGGTACAATCATTTGTCGAAGCAAACGGCGACGCTATTGCGCGTTTTCTACAAAATACCATCGACAGCGGCCAGCCATACTGGAGAGTCCGTGGATATATCCGACAACTGAGGGAACTTTGCAAGCAGTATAGCATCGCGGAAATCGCGCCTTTCCGCGAATCGATAAAAATACTCGTTCCGCGATTGTTGAAGTCTTTCAGCTCAGAAGAACCCGAATACCATCAATCCCCCTTACCAAAGGGGGCAGGGGGTTGTTCGATTTTACAGGAGATTCGCAAAAACCAGGCAATACCGCTAATGACCATGCGCGAGATAGCCGATTCGTTCGGCATTGATACGGTTAAAATTCCGTCGAACCGCATGCCAGAGGAAGAGCGAGCATTTCTAACACAAGTCGTCCGCGAGTCTTTAATTGGCATGACGGTGGAGCAAAAAGCGCGAATTTTGGTTATGTTTTGGCTGCATTCTACGAAAAAATTGAGTGAGCCGGCGGGGAGTCTCTTGTTATATATCGACAAATCAGCGGCGGCCACAGCAATCACACAAGCAATAGCGCGCAGAGAGTTCTGGGCAGGTAAATTGAAAGGTGCGGTGGAACTTCTCAAGCACATTGACCCATCTGCGGCGGAATCTGTCACTGAATGGATGGATGATGTTTCCTTTCAATTGAGCGTAGTATCTAACGAAGCGAGCAGGAAATTAGCGCAAGAGAAGGATATCGACGAATTAGTTGAAATGCTCGCGTCTCAGAGTTGGAGCATGCGCAGAAACGCGGCAGACGCATTGAGTCAAAAGTGTGAGAGTAACGAAGAGATTGGCAAAGTTATCGACGTTTTGAGACACAAGAATTATAAAGCGCGGGAGGCTGCTTTGTTCGCTTTGGGGGCAATGTCGCGTCATGCACAGGCGCGTGCGGCAATAGCCGGAGCGTTAAACGCGCCATACTGGCAGGTTCGTCGGGACGCACTCAAGATTTACCTCCGCTTAAATCCCCCTGATGCCATTGATGTCTTATTCCATATAATACAAAGGCGGGATTCCCGGCAGGTAAAACTCGCCGCTGTCAAGGAACTCGGTCGATATATGAATGATGAACAAGTAGTGCATAAACTTAAGGATATTCACGCTGATGGACACTTCAATCAGCGGATTCGCACAACAGCAGAGAGATTGTTGCGAAAGATTCCGAAATAAATTTACTTCCTCTTATTTCTTTTGCTCAAACTTCCTCTTCTTTTCTTTTTGTTCAAACTTTTTCTTTTTCTAAAAGAAAAAGTTTGGAAGAAAAGTTTGGTTACGACTCTTTCCAGATTCAGAGCCGCTGATTATCGCATGGCAAGCAGACCGCGCTCAATATAGCCGCTGGTTATCAGACCGCGCTGATTATTAAGGTTCTCAAATCAGCGTTGTCTGTTCGCTTCGCTCAGTGGTTTACTTCGTAAACCACTCAATCAGCGGCTATAATTTTATTGACTTTATTCCTTCCTTTTGCTATACTTTTAACAAACTATGTTTCACGGAAAGCAGGCAAGTGGAATGAATTTTTAAATTCCGAAATCCGAATTCCGTTCACCAGGAGATATTTTTATGCAAATCAGTATTATCTTGATAGCAGGCTTAATATTTTTATTTTCGTTCAACTTCACTCAAAACGATGGGGAAGTTAATCTCTTGTTAACGATTACAACAACCTTAACCTTTACTTTTTTGCCTGGAATCATCGCCTACTTTTGGGGGATAGCAGCGACCAGGCATCTTTCGGACGAAATGGAAGATCGAATAAGACAGGTATATCTTGCTAAAAGAGTATTTTCCAGCTTTGAAATCATTATTCTTGCGGCATTTATCGCCGAAATTTACTATTTTAATCTTCCACTCCTAATTGACCAATGGTTAGGATTTCTGACCTTTAATTATAGTCGTAGATTGCTTGCGATGCTTCCCTTAATGATTGGGATGCTTCTGGTCCGGTTGTCACACTATGAATTAGATAAACGGGCGCGTCTGACCGGATGGACGCGACGGGGGTTCTTATCTTTCAATGTGAAGATGACGTTGTTGCCCGTAATTCCTCTGTTTATTTACCTCAGCTTTATAGATTTAATCGAACACTCTCCCATACAAATCCGCACTTTCTTTATTTCTCATTCTTATCTCAGTCTACTAATCCTGGTGATATTTATTCTTTTGGCGTATATCAAGGCTCCCATGATATTGAGGTTTATTTGGCCGGCAAAACCGCTACGAGACCAGGAGTTATATGACAAAATTGACCAATTAGCTCATAATCATGGTATAACATATAAACACCTATTGGTCTGGCAGACCGGAGGCGCAAAGATCGCCAATGCTGGAGTATCTGGGCTCTTGCCAGGCTCCAGAAGCATTTTTATGACGGATTATCTTTTGGAAAATTTTTCTCATGACGAGATAGAAACTATTGTCGCTCACGAATTTGGGCATATCAAATATCGGCATATTCATGTCTACCTGATGTTCTCCCTGGCATATTTTTTGTGCTATTTGTTATTTTACATTCATATTGGGCCGTTTCTGGAAAAGTTTGTAGGGAATGGGCCAATTGCCGGCGCGACTATCACCATCAGTTTCTTTTATCTGTATTTCGTTCTGCTTTTCCGGTATTTCTCCCGCAAATTTGAACGACAGGCGGACTTATACGCGGTCGCAATAACCGGTAAACCGGTAGTATTCCAGGAGGCGTTATGGCGGCTTTCCGAGGTCAATTATATACCACGTGCGATAAAACGGCTGTCTGAAATGTTGCACACTCATCCCTCCATAAACCGGCGATTAGAATTTATAAACCGGATGATTGCGGGTGACCGAAAGGCCGTGAGATATAAAAAACCTTTAGTCGAAGCTAAACTTATATTGTTTGCTACACCTATTTTGTTTGTCCTACTTATTTTCGGCGGCGCTGATATGTTTTTGCCGCCTGCGGATGTTCATTATGAGATTGGACGCCAGTATTACAATGAAGCCCTGAAAGAGGAAGAGAATAATGCTAAACTCCCAAGCCCAGCATCCCCCTTACCAAAGGGGGTTAGGGAGTTGTCTTCGCCCAAGAAGCGTTCAGCAAAACTGGACAAGGCATTTCAGGAATTTCAGAAGGTAATCGAATTAGACGCTGAACATGAAGATGCCCATTACGCTTTGGGGGCCGTCTATATGGAATTGGGGGATTTGAAAAAAGCGGTTGAAGAATTCAAACGGGTATTGGAAATAAATCCTGACAACACCAACGCTCAAAAAACCTTAAAAATAATCGAAGCGCAAGTGGAATGATGCGTGAGATGTGAAACGTGATGCGTGATGTGTGAAACGTGAAAATCCGTTAATTGACTATATTTCCTGAAGACAATCTGAATAATGTGATTGTGGAGGAATAAAATTGCAAAGTACACACCCTGATGTTCCTTCATCCTATGATTTTACGCGTAATCCGGCGTTGTTGATGAAATTCTTTCATTCGGCACAGCAACTAAGAGATTCGGAGATTTACAATCGGATTCGCGCTTGCATCCATCTGATTGATGATAAATTTCGCGCCTCACCTGACGTTGCGAGGTATTTCTTTGACATTTTGCGCGACCGCGAAGCAGGGCGGCTTTTGCGTTGGATGCATGAACTGGAAATTTTGGATAAATACATTCCGGAGTTCGGCGCAATTAAAAACCTGGTACGGCATGAGATGTATCATCAATACACCGTTGATGAACACACGCTTGTGGCAATTGAAAATCTTGATGAGTCAACTTTATCAACAATGCTGAACTCAGGGGGTTCCCGGCAAAATGGCAAAAGGGCAAGGGAGGGGGATTTTATGGAAATGCTCCGTGCTCTTCAGAAGCCGGAATTCCTGCGGTTGGCGATTTTGCTTCACGATGTCGGCGTGGGCGCCAAAGGGCCGGGAGGGCATGAAGATAAAAGTCTCCGCGCTGCAAAAGCTGTCCTGGAGCGTTCATCAATTCCTGATGAAGCGGATGAGGAAATGGTGTTGTTTTTGATTGCTAATCATCTACAAATGAGCCAAACTGCGCAACATCGGGACCTTGATGATGAAAAAGTCATTCAGCGTTTTGGAAAACTTGTGAAGGATGAAAAGCATCTGGTTATGCTATATCTTTTCACTTTTGCTGATATGCGCGCTGTTGGGCGAGGTGTGTGGAGCGATTGGAACGCCGCTTTGCTATGGGAATTATATGCCAAAACATCACAGGTATTGAAAGGTGAATATGAGGCTGATAAGCTTCAACTGACTGCCATTCAGGATGAAGTCAATAATTTAATTGGCAAGTCAGTTTCCGCTAAATCCATCCAGAGACATTTCAATACAATGCCGCCAGAACAATTATTATCCTCCAAACCCGATGAGATTGCAAAACATATCACATTGATAGAACAATTAAGAAATTTTCCCCTTGTCCTGGATTGTCAGAGAGAAACCAATAATTATTCTCAAATAATCTTAGCTTGTGCTCACGATGAACTGGGGTTCTTCAGCAAAATGGCGGGAGTTTTGGCATCGCAGAATATCAACATCCTTAGCGCGCAAGTCAATACAAGAGAAGATGGAATTGTTTTAGATATTCTCAATGTTACAGATGGAAATACAGGAGAAAGTATCAGTGATAAAAAGTGTCAGCAAGTTGAGGCGTTGCTAAAATCAGTATTGGTGGGCGAAACAGATATCGAAATTCGTTTGAGCCGTCAAGAATTTAGCCGCGATAGACATGCAGCAAAAGCAACCATCGCGCCAGGAATCACCATCAACAATGATGATTCTGACATATACACTATCATTGATGTGCAAACCGAGGATAGAATTGGTTTACTTTATACGATTTCTCGGGCATTTTATCAACTACGGTTAAATCTTTATTTAGCGAAGATTTCCACTAAAGGCCGACGCGCTGTAGATGTTTTTTATGTCCAAGACGAAAAAGGATATAAGATTTTGAACCAGGAAAAGCTCCATGAGATTAAGACGGTGCTGGAGAAAAGTTTAGGTAATTTTGACGAATAAACTTAACATTTCCTCTATTTGAACCACGAAGGCACTAAGACACCAAGAAAAGAAAGAAAAAGGCATCCGCTAATAACGCTAAGCTTCACAAAGTTTATTTGGGTTTTTTTCTTCGTGTAACTTCGCGTTATTCGCGGATAAAAAATCTTTGTGCTTTTGTGTCTTGGTGGTTTAAAAAGTTCAACTTTAATCATCAAAGCTACCTAACGACCCAACGTTTCTTTTTTCCTTAGTGTTCCTTTTGTTCACGCTTTTCCTATTATATTTTAGAGATTGTTTCAATAATGGAAAAAACGCCAATCGGAACTACCATAAAAATTCCCAAAAGAAGGGACAATATTTGTGTGCGTTGGCCTCGGCCATGATGATAGTGAGACTACGGGGAATCTAACAAAGTCAAGTTAAGCAGAAAGGAAATTTTATGAAACTCGGCTGTAATACGATACATCCAACTGAACGCCTCAAGGATAGTTCCAGGCAGTTTGGGAAAGAGATGCAGATTAAATCTCTCGAACTCATCGCCCAGGCTGGATTCGACGCGGTTGAATATTCTCACATAGAACATCTGAATGATGACGACCTAAAGATAATATCCGCCGCAATGAGAGACCTGGGTTTGCTTTCATGGTCGGCGCATTCCTGGCAGTCTATACCGGGCAACATCTCTGGGCTGGAAAAAGCCTTAACGGAATACGATAAGTTTCTTCACAAAAGCAAACTTTTGGGCGTAAAGGTAATTGTCGTTCACTGTGATGGTGAAAACAATAATTTGGAAGATACCAACGTTAAGCAAAAACGACTGGATGCCAACCTCACATGCCTTGAACCACTGGCTGACAAAGCCGCGGAGATAAATGCTAGTGTCGCAATAGAAAATGGCACCAACTGGGCGGATTGGCAGTTCATCATTGAAATGGTGACAAATCTCCAACATCCCAGTGTAGGACTCAATATCGACACTGGACATGCCAATCTGGGCGAGATGAAACCTGCGAGGGCAATTCGCGCGGCCGGTTCTCTCTTGATAACGACTCATTTGCAGGATAATTACGGAAAGGTAGACGACCATCTTCCGCCTGGATTAGGTACTATTGATTGGTTTAGTGTAGTTAGCGCGCTTGCAGAGGTTGGATATGCTGGAACATATATGGTGGAGATTTCTGACTGCCCGCCTGAACGTGAACCCCAAGCGGACAAAGATATTCAAACCTCGTATGATAACCTCGCGCGATTTTTGGGTACGAAGTGATTAAACATGGGAGATTCTTCATCAGGAGAGCTCTTCTGAAGAGCAAAAGGGTAAAACGGCTACGGAACGCGGAATTAAGGAATTTTCAAATAATTCCGAAATCCGAATTCCGTTTTGCCACCTTGCCATCTTGCCTCTTATGTTTTCATTCAATTTGATATTCTTTGAGTTTATTTTGTAGTGTTTTGCGCGTAATACCAAGGAGTTTAGCAGTATTCGTACGGTTGCCGCCTGTTTGCTCTAATGTTTTTATGATTAAATCACGTTCTACCTCTTTGAGTGTTCGTCCGGGCATAACGTCCCGATGAAATCGGGATGTTTTTAAATCATCCGCTAACGCTTGAATGTTGAGGGGCAAATCCGCTGGGGTCAATTGTTCGGTGCGGGCGATTATGACGGCGCGTTCCAGGGCGTTTTCCAATTCTCGCACATTCCCAGGCCAATCGTAACGCATCAATAAGTCTAACGTGCGGGGAAGAATACCCTTGACTGGACGGTGATTTTTTTGGGCGTAATATTCTAAAAAATACTCTGCTAATAGTAGAATGTCCTCTTTCCGTTCCCGTAGGGGCGGCACGACAATCGGTACCACGTTCAACCGATAAAATAAATCTTCTCGGAAGTTATCTGCCTTTATCTCTTCTTCCAGGTTTTTATTCGTCGCGGCGATAATACGTACATCAACGGTGATGGTTTTGCTGCCTCCTAAGCGTTCAAATTTCTGCTCTTGCAATACCCGTAACAATTTCGCTTGTACCGCGGGATTCATGTCGCCGATTTCATCAAGAAAGAGACTTCCGCTATCAGCGAGTTCGAATCGTCCTTGTTTACGTTGATATGCGCCGGTGAACGCGCCGCGTTCATAGCCAAAAAGTTCGCTTTCCAACAAGGTATCAGGCAACGCTGTACAATTGACCTTGATGAATGGATTGTTAGCGCGCGTGCTGTTTTCATGAATTAAGTCAGCGATTAATTCCTTCCCTGTGCCGCTTTCGCCTTGAATCAATACGGTTGCATCTGTGGGAGCAATCATGGCGACATTGTGATATAACTCCTGCATTTTCGGGCTATTACCAATGATTTTCGACGTAGAAAAAGTACGCCCCAAGCGCTCTTTGAGCAGTTCATTCTCTTTCTTCAGCGTATTCAGTTCCAGCAGATTAGCAATAGTCACTTTGAGCTTTTCTATGTCAATGGGCTTCTGAATATAATCTTTGGCGCCCAGTTTCACGGCTTCGATGGCTGTATCAAGTTCGGCGTATGCAGTTATCAATAATACAGGAATTCCCGGACTAATCTCCTTTATTTCTTTGAGCGCGTCAATGCCACTTTGTTTGGGCATTTTGATATCCATCAGGATTAAATCAAAAAAGCCATCGCGAACTGCTTGTACAGCGGAAAGTCCATCACCAGCTTCATACAAATCATATCCCTCTTTAGATAGATTTGCTTTCAACATCATCCGGTGTGCTTCATTGTCGTCAACAATTAAGATCTTTTTCTTTGGTTTCATCCGTACATTCCTTTGGATTGTCGATTGTCGATTGATGATTGAAAAGATTTTTTGTTTTTTCAATCGACAATCATCAATCATCAATCCAGGGTAAGCTAATAATTACCGTTGTTCCTGCGCCCAATTGGCTTTTAATGTCAATAGAACCTTCATGATAGTCAACAATTTTTCGCACAATCGCGAGTCCCAATCCTGTCCCGCTGGATTTCGTGGTAAAAAACGGGTCAAACACCTTCGGCAAATCAGCTTCGGCAATGCCAACGCCGGTATCTGCAATGACAATTTCAACTGTATCGCCTTGTTTGCCCCCCCCCACTATCCCCCCCGTATACGGGGGGGAACAAGGGGGGGACGCATGCGTGGGTTGCCTGGCGGTAATCGTCAACGTACCGCCATCCTCCATAGCAGCAATGGCATTGAGACACACGTTCAACAGCGCCTGAATGATTCTCTCTGAATCTACCCGGAGGGGCGGAATATTTGCGGAAAATTCACGGACGATTCGAATACCTTGTTCGGCGGCATCACTTTTGATTAATTGTATTGTGCGGTTAAAGATGTTCTCAATAGATGTTTCCTGCAGTTTTAGGGTAATTGGGCGAGAATAATCCAGCAATTCTTCGATGATTCGATTCAGATGGTCAATTTCGTTCATCATAACTGTTGCATACTTCTGTTCATCAGTTCCATCCCGAAATTGGGCGGCGAAATATTGCGTAAAACCGCGAATTGATGACAGCGGATTGCGAATCTCATGTGCGATTGTCGAGGCTAAGTGTCCTATTGAGGCTAAATGTTCGGCTCTTTGTGCTTTTGCTTGAAGTTCTTTAACCTCGCGTAAATCGCGCAATAAAATAACCGCGCCTAACGGTTTGCCGGTATCGTCTAAAAGTTGCGTAGCACTGAGACTCAAGGGTATTATTTCACCAGCCTGTCCCGACGAAGAGGGGGATTGTTGAGTATATCGGGTTTCCCTTTCAATTATTGCTTCACCGCTTTTGAGTACCGATTCAATTTCCTTAGCGTTCGTCTTGAATATATTACTAAAATGTTCTCCTTTGACCGTAGAAAGGGAAAGGGAAAGCATTTCCACCGCCGCCCTATTGAAGGTAGTGATGTATCCACTTTCATCAAGCGAAATTAACCCATTGGGCATACTTGATACAATATGATGAATGTAAGTTTTCATTTGGCCCAACGTCCGGTCAACAAGATAATAGTTTTGAACAACCATAATAAAATAGAGCGATGCAGAACCAATAACTAAGAGCATTACCGCCATGAGAATGGTGTGTTTGATATCTTTTGCATGAACCTGTTCAAATTCCGTTGTTTTTAAGCCCAGTAATATGAAACGCGTTGACACTTGGGGAGTAGGCAATGCATCTATGTTCACTTCGTTCACCGACGGCTTCGCCTTACGGTTCGCTTCGCTTACCGACGCCAAAGGCTTACGGTTAAGTTCTGTGATTAACTCGAAGATATGCTCATTTTCTTTTAGACGGGTCAACGTTTTTCCTGACTGGGGCAACTGGAACTGAAATCCCAACTTGTCAACGCCGTTTTTATTTAAACCACTTTGAGCAATTACCTCCCCCTGCGAATTTAAAAAGGCTATGTAAGCAATCTTCTCGGTTCTTGCGACTCCTTGCACGAGCTCCTGAAATACCATTTTTGAGCGCATCAGTTCAGAAAATACATTGATAATCGCAATGCCTTCATTTTCAAGAGTTTCTCTCATATATAGATGCTCTCGGTGAATGTTGCGATAGAGCGAAATAGCGACAATAAAGGTCAATGTCAAAGAGAGTGCTACGATAGTAATAGCGGGAATATATAACATTTTTTTGCGAATTGAGCGATGTGAGGATATAAATCGGTTCATATTAACTATCACCGTATAAGGTATATTTTCTATGAAAGCTCATATTCAATTTCTGGTTCCAAACAGTATGAGGGCCTTTAAACTGAAGTTTTCCATCAATTTCTGCGAATCTCGTTGGATGTAATAGTTTTAGTGTAGCATCGCGTACGATTTGGCGCGCGCGCTCACGGGACACTTTAAACTTCTTACCTATTTGCGCATAAGTTAATCCACGTAACCGAAAGATTAAAAAAGAGCGTTCGCGCAGTGGAAGAGATTCAACGCCTTGAAGCAAATCACCGTTGCTGATAGTATGTATCATTGGACTTATGTTCGGCAGTTTATCTATCATGGACATTTTCAAACCTCCCATCAATCCGTGTCTTGATTTTGTACTTCCATTATTTATTATATCTGAAGCCAAGAGAAAATCAAGTGAATTTTGACAACAATTGGGTGCTTCTTGCAACCTTTTCTTTTAAAAGAAAAGGTTGATCAAAAGAAACAGTGAGGAATTTCTATTCTTGCAATTTGCGCTTGAAAAATATAGATAGATATGCTATCCTTCAAAACCAAAAAAACAAAAATATCGAAATGTAGGCAAAGTTTCGATACACCACTTTGTGGCTACTCAACCCATTTAAAAACCCCAGAATCTCATAAAATTCAAGGAGACTAACTATGCTTTATCGAATACTTTATATGTTTAACCAGATACTTTACGCTTTAAAACTCAAGAAACGGCCCCCAAATATCGGTAGGGAGAACGTCATGCAATCAATCCCATTGCGTAATACTGTCATAAAGTGGGAGATGGATGATAAAAATGAAGTATCACTTGTGATTCCGCAAAAGGACAAACTCTGGGTCAAAATTACATCTAAGATATTCATGATTCCAGACAAACGAGTTGTGGTTTTGGATGAAGTTGGGTCTTTTGTTTGGACGTTATGTGATGGGAAAAATTCAGTAGAACATATCGTAAAACGTCTGTGCAACAAATACAACTTGACGAGAAAAGAGGCGGAAGTATCTCTATTGACATATATGCGACAGCTTGGAAAAAGAGGTTTTGTCGGATTTGCAGTGTCTAAGGAACAGTATGAAGAAATGGAAAAGCGAAAGAAGAAAAAATGATGAGTGAAACGTTTCACTCATCATGAGGATTGGTTTACTTCGTAAACACAGTAATTTCAAGAATAGAGAAATATTTTGAGGAGGTATCAATGTATCCAGAAAATTTAAAATATATGGAGTCCCATGAATGGGCTCGGCGTGAAGATGATATTGCGATTGTAGGAATTACATTCTACGCGCAACAAGAAATTCAGGATGTCGTCTATGTTGAATTGCCCGAAGTCGGCACTATCGTCGAACAACAAAAAGAATTCGGCGTCATCGAATCGGTCAAATCCGCATTCGACCTCTATGCGCCTGCCAGCGGCGAAGTTATTGAAATCAACGAAGATTTAGAAGCCGCACCGGAGTTGGTCAACGAAGACCCCTACGGCAAAGGCTGGATGATAAAGATCAAAATGACAAACCCGGACGAGTTAAATAACCTGATGACGGCGGAAGAATATCAGGCAACTATTGAGGCGGAAGAAGAATGAAATTCCAGCTTTAAACAGGCAGGTTTCAAATCACCATGGATATAAAGATGTAACGCAAACTGTTAGTTTGCGATTCCTTTCACGATCTAACAGATTGTGCTACAGCATTGCAAAACAAATTTAACGCAACCCAATGTAGGCAATGCTTCGATTTACCAATGCGATTTTGGTCAGGGTCAAAATCCCCGTCCAAAATCGCCACAATGTAGGCAATTTTAATGCCGCATCTGCTCAAAATCCGTCACAGTAGCATATTGATAAAATAACAATATTTCTATGCGACGATTACTGTCTTTCAGTTCGTCCGAACTATTGTGCCCACGGAGCTTTCCTTGATTATAGGTGCTATCGTCGTCGGAACGTTGAACTGGCTTAAATTCGCCGAAAGAAGTTGCCGACATCAGATGTTCGGCTGGGTCTATTCCAACAGAATCTTGCAGATATTTGAACACTGCGATAGCGCGCGCTGCTGCCAATTCCAAATTCGACCTGAATTTAGAGTTGAGTCTATAGATTGGATCGATATCAGCATGACCTTGAATCTGAATTTCACGAATAACAGAGAGCTGGTCTTTAATTTTCATTCCCACAATGCTAAGGGTTTTTCTTCCATTGTCGCTCAACAAGTAGCCACCTGACGGAAATAAAATAAGGTCCTGGAAACTGAAGCGCTGAAGAGTTGGTTCGTTCCGAATCAAAATTTCACTGGATTTTCCACTTTCAAGTTGAATAGGGATAGAGAAAAGATCAGCGCTCTTTTCTTTCGACTCAACGCCATACTCAGTAGCAATAGCCTGAACCATATTCATCTGATTTTGTTGGACATGCTTCAAATTGATTGTCCCTGCCGAAATAACTGCACGAACTATAAAGACTACCAGCACCAAAATCAACACTAACGAAAGCATTAAGTCAGCAAAGGAAGGCCAAAAGTTGAAGTCTAAGACATCTTCCTCCTTCATCGTAATTCTATCACTCATCATTGGCGTTTCCTCCAAAAGAATAGCTTTTCCCAAAATGGCGGCTCGTTGATTCCAGAGAATCTCTGGGATCTTGCCTGTTCGACAAGCATTTTCGCCGCTTCTCCCAGAGTCTGGGCGTGCTGCGCTATTGCTCTAACAGACTGATTAAGGGCGCCAATGTTAGAAATCAGAAGAGGTATATTGGATGTTTCGGAAAATTTTTGTGTTGCTGCCCCCAAAGTCTGGACGTGCTGCTCTATAGCACTGACAGACTGGTTAAGGGAGCCGGCGTTAGATGTCAGGGAATTGATATTGGATGTTAGAGAAATAATATATCCGGTCAAGTTGCCAACATTCTGGCTCAACACGCGAACGTCGTTCCCTTGAACCTCACTGTTTTGGGCTAACTGGGTAAGCAATCCCTCAATTCGTTGATTCAATTGAGTGAGGGAGTCAAGTTGCTGTTTGTTATTATCGTTCTGCCTTTGGAATTGTCGCTGCAAATCTCCGACGGTTCTTTCCATGAACTTAGCAAAAGCTTCCTGAGAACCTTCAATCTTCTCAGCAGCGTTTTTAATAGGAACGTCAAAGCTATCAAATTTTTGGGTGATACTTAGCAACTGCACACGAAGAGTAGTCTCAATTTCGCCAAGCTTTGTCGTAAGTTGGTCTCGAATTTGTTCGACCAATTCACGATTTTTAGCATTGAGGCTGGTATTGGCTTCCGTCGCTTCATCCCAAAATTGCTTGAGTTTAGAGTCTATTTGCCCGCGTTCGGCAATGTAGGCATCCTCATAGCTTTTGAGAGCTTTCAAGATATCTACAAACCTTGTATTTTGCGCCTCGAGCGTTGCCCTGGTGCTTTTTTGAAATGTCTCGGATTCATCAATCATCTGCTGATACAGAGTGCGAATATCTTCCTGAAAAGAAGTTAAACGAGAGACATTATCCGAGAATTCGCCTGAGAAATTACTGAGCCGCTGGGCAAATGCCTCGTTAATCACACCAGCCGCTTGATTAATCTGGGACACTGATACCGTGAGCGTATTTGTTACACGATTTGCCTCCCTCAGATTTTGGTTGAAATCACTGATTTTGCTCTGCACCGAGGTAACCAGCTCATTTACCTTGATTGCAGTCTCAAAACCTTTCCGCATCTGTTGTTCGCTTTGCTGAAGCGTTTCAATCATCTTTTGTGAAGTAGTTGGGTAAAGCTGCGGCACCCAGACTGTGAGCGTCAGCCGCTCAAGTTCGGATTTAACAGGACTACACGCAAAACGCAGATAGATACTGTAAAAAATGACACCCAAAACGGTAAAAAGCACGCCCCAAATGCTGGGAGCAAACGCGCTTTTCAGTTGTGTGAGAAGGTGACTTAAAGCTTGGGTAATTCCTTCGTTAGTCTGTTGGGGATTACTCGTTCCCAAAGCAGGAGAAAGTTGAGCCAGACTGTCTGCAAGCCCGAAAAGCGTTCCTAAAAGTCCAATCACGATAAAGACCGCTAAGACTGAACGTAGAATATTGTTCCATTTAAACAATTCATACGTTGTGTGATTGAGCAACTCGCTGACTTCAAGGCGGCTTTCTGCACAACCTGCCAGGAAAATGCTTTTCAGGTGTTTTGAAAGCGGGGACATTTCTCCAATAGCCTTCTCATGACAGAATCTGCGGAAAATTTCAGTCTTGTCCATAGCAATCTCCCTCCAATGATGGCATGTTTCAGAAAATAGTTTACCTTTGATGCGTGAAACGTGATACGTGATGCGTGATATGAGGTTTTACTACTCTTCACGTTTCATTCTTCACGTTTCACGTTTCACGTTTCAACTAATTTTTGAGAAAATTTGAAACATGCCAAAATTAACGAGGAAAGCGTAGCGCTACACCACGAAAACCGTAGAAGCTGTAGCTGACCTCGGGACTAACCCCGTAGCGGTCGGCGGCGCGAAGGTAGATAGGACTACCAATGACCCACGAACCGCCACGCAACACGCGCTTAGTCCCCGATGTCGGCCCTGACGGATTCCGGTCAGGAGCAGAGGCGTAGTATTTCTTATCATACCAGTCCGCGCACCATTCCCAAACATTGCCCGCCATGTCCATGACACCGTAGGGAGAACCCCCCGCAGGATAACTGCTAACAGCCGTCGTCAGTCCTGGCCCCGTGGTCTTGTTGTTGCACCTGCTTGCGTCCCATTCATTGCCCCAAGGGTAAATCCTTCCGTCAGTGCCTCTGGCAGCTTTTTCCCACTGTGCCTCCGTCGGCAGTTCAACTCCAGCCCATTGACAATATGCGACAGCATCATCCCATGTCACGTTTGCAATGGGGTGTTCGTCCTGCCAACCCCAAGAGGGTTCTTCGGGCATCTGTTTGCCTGTTTCTTGACAGAACTTGCGGTATTGGGCGACAGTAACTTCGTATTTGTAAATCCAGTAGCCGTCGAGATAAACCTTACGCTGTGGCAGTTCATCATCATCAGCCAGATTATCCTTGCTTTTGTCGCTTCCCATGAGGAACTCCCCCGCGGGCATCAAGACCATTTCCGCGCCGTCTTTCGGATTGCGTACGACGCGATGCGGAGCCTGCTCTGCCTCCGCATCGGCTAAATCATTTTGTATCTTTTTAGGTCGTTCTACAATTTGTATATTAGCTTCTTCCCCCACAAGACACCCTTGCCGGGCTTTTACTAATGTCTCAATGTCCTCGCACTTGTTCATCTCCTTCCGCGTTGTCCAAAGCCAAAACCCATATCTGATAAGCCCTAAACACCAGAGGATAAAAATGAATATAAGCATCCCTACAATGGCTAAAGCGATAGGATTATCGGGGAGTAAGTATTGCCAAATAGAAATAGCGGCTACAAAAACTGAGTTCATGATTAACTCCTGAATACCGGCCAGAAACCCGTTTTCTCGGAGAAAACGGGTTTCTTACTCACCCTGTCCCAGGTCCAACTCACCTTTTGCTTTGAGCATCCAGCGTTGTTTAGCGGAAGCAGGTTCAAAGAAAGCAGATTTCACAACCTTCACGTTACGGTAGCGGAGTTGAGGATTATAGTTAGGACAATCAAAAACCTGCCCCATCGCGCCAGGACCATAAATAGACTCCTGAAACGTCAGGTCAAAGCGAGGCACAACTGCATAGAGTGTGTTTCCTTCAATTACCACCGCATAATAGTCGCCGTCGTTGGCTGTTTGAAAAACTGGCTCAATACTTGGCTCCCGACGCCGCTCCATTGCATTGGCGGCTCCAATGCGGATAGGATTAAAGCGTTGCATGAATTCGTTGCGTTTATTAGAATCTTCTACCGCATCATTATAGAAGCGGCAAAACGTTTGCAAAGGGGTTTCCTTCGCCTGAGTTGAATTATCTTCTGTTTTTTGAGTTTGCAAATTTTGTTGTATTAGAGTTTGCAATTTTTGGATAGTTTGTTCAAGGTTCCTTAATCCTGATTTAATAGAATTTACCTCATTGTTTAATGGATTGAATTTAGACGGAAGATATTCTTCCAGCTTTTCAAACTTTAGCAAAGTTTTATTGAGTGACCTATCTAATTTTAAAAATCTCCTTGAGGAATCTTGATACCACAGAAAACCCAGGAAGGCGAATATAAGCAGCAGGACGATGCCGGAAAGTATTATATATAGAACGATAGTAGATATTTTGATGGCTTGTTTCCTGTCTTGATTGGATTTATCAATCAGGGGTTTCAGGCTTTGGAGAAGTTGAGCATGCTGCAAAAGCGTTTTGACTTGCATTCCGATTCGGGCTGTTTCATCCTTGAGATTATTTAGTTTATTTTGATACTCCTCTTTTTCTGTCTCCGTCAATTTTGCAACAGCTTCATCCTTCTCTATCTTCTGGCGGTTTTGTTCAATTGAGGAAAGCGCCTTGTCTAATTCACGAATGTTTTTAATTGCGTCAGGGGCAAAGAGCCGGTCCGGGTTTCCAAACTCATCTAATTTTGTTTGAACACTACCTACCTTTTTCAAAAGCGAATCGACTTGTTGATTTACGGAATTAGAGGCTTCTTGGGCAAATGCTGGCGGCAGGTTTGCTGGAAGCATTATTGACAACATAATAAATACGGCTGCCATTGCCCATAAAACAAGCCGGTGTAACCGAATGTCAGAATAAGATGCGCCAGGCAGCCGTATATCAATTGCTCTAAGAGGTTGTCTGAAAAGTTTCTTACTGTCATTGCGAGGGAGCGAAGCGACCGAAGCAATCTCCGTTCCGCTAACACGGAACTCCTCGCAATGACTTTTCAGACACGCTCTATGGGTGCTTAGATGCCCATTCATCGGTTTTTACCTCCAACAAGGTTTTCAACTCGCTAATAAATAACGGTTCGACATGGATAGCCTTCTCATCAACCATCTTAAAATCGGCGAGAGTTTTAGATAAGCGTTGATAAATCTTATTCATTAAAACGGCATCGGATGCTATTGGCGACACAACGGTATTTGGTGATTTAGCGTAAGTGTTGAAAGTGATTACAAAATCTTCAAGCTGTTCTAATTCCTGTGGCGCTTCCAACCCGCTTTTCAGCTTTTCGGCTGTTAGCGTTTCGCCCCAGTCGCGTTTTGTCCCATCTTCCATAAACACTTCGCCAGCCACAACCTCATCCTTTTTAGCATTTTCATCTTTCAGAGTCGCTCCTCCGCAGACCAATCCAAAGGCAGATTCGGCTTTGGGTTGTGGGCTTACTTTAACCTCAAACATCCTTGGGTCTATCTGAAAACCTGATGCCTTCAGGAGAACATCCTTGAAAAGCGTATTGATGGGACTTCGGCTGTCGTACCTTCCGGCTGCCACCCAATGGAATATGCGCGCTCCGTTGCCCGCTACATATACATTCGGCATTCGCTCTTCATACCTTGAGGATTGATGCAAGTATTGAAGTAACAACCCGACATAGTAATAAAGTCCAGAAAGTCCAACCGCAATGAGTTGAACAAATCCTTTAACTGCTTCAATACCATTGTAAATCTTGAGGTTGTCCAACCATTCCTGCCCTTGACGACTAATCAGCGCGTCCGCTTGGGCGTAAAACGCGACACGATTCCCCCTGGTATTTTCCAACCTTCCAAGGCTGCTGTCATCTACGTGAAAGATTCTCAGAAAATCAGGTTTTTCGTATAGCAGGTTTAAGAATATATCCCTGCCTGCAAAACGTAACGATGTTTGCCAACGTAATTTATTATCTTGCCAAATCGAAATGTCTGACGTTCCACCTCCGATGTCTATACACACTGTTCCGGTAGCGAATGGAGCTTTGACTCGGGGATGTTCAGCAAAGAATCGCGCTGATACAATACTCTCCGGTTCATCCCTTGGGACAACATCGCTTTGAGCAAGACCAGTTACCTGAGCACAGGCTTCTGTAATTTGCTTCCAAATTTGACGAAATTCGTCCTGGTCTTTCGCAGAAAAAGCAGTCGGGAATGAGAATCGCCAACTGATTTCTCTAACGCTATTAGCGACTGCTTCGGCTGCACATTGCATACAAAGCTGCTCCAAAAATGTCTGGGTGCGAATGCGAACTGTAGGGTCTTCAGGCCACTTTAGGTCAGTTGTCATGCCCGGAGCGGTTGTATCAAGGGATTTGTAATCAAGCAAGAAGTAGATGTGTCCATCAAGTAATGGACGCAATGGCGGGTTATTTGTTTTTTGAAAATCATGGAAAAAGCTTAAAAATGGTGTATTTTCAGGGTTACCGGGCAAAAAATCGTCATACAAACAACTTCGTCTCGCTTCAGATGCAGCAGTCACTTGCAAAAAGCGTTTTTCAAACTGAACGGGAAAAGGTTCTTGTTTGTAGTCGTTAGCATATACGTTAGTGCTTGTCGTACCGAAATCAACTCCAACAGCCCAGATTCTCGTTGGCTGCGGCAACTGCTGGGGTTGAATTATCAGCAACACGCCCGCTTCTTCTGACTTCATTTGCCCCAGACTTAAGTCTGGGGTTTGGGTTTGAGTATCTGTTACCTGAACTTTGCATTTCATGGCTTCAGGGAACAAACTGGTTCGGGTAATTTGGCGTTCTATTTCACCGCGATTGTTTTCAAAAGTTTGAACTACTGGCGTATCGCCTATCGCATAAGGCTCTGCATAGAAAGTAGCCTCGCCGGTTGTCGAAAAGTAGGTGTAATAAGCTTTCCAATTGGACGCTTTGAAATTGGGCCAGACTTCCAGCACCGGCACACTGGGAATTGAAATTATCTCATTTTCTTGCAAGCGAAATTCTCGTTTGATTTCAAAATCTCTGCCTTTACCGTCAGGGCCAGACAAAGGTAATCGTAACTTAACAACAATGCCTTCATTGCCTGGTTCAAACCGGATTCGGTTACACAAATCGTTAGCGGTTAAGTAATTCAACAGTTCATCCTTGATAGGAATAATCGGTGTTACCGGGCGTCCTTGATGCTGCAAATTAGCGCCGTATGGACTCATTGCACCAGGGAAGGCGTTTTGCTGGTCTATTACAAAAATCTTATCTGTGAAGAAATCTTCTGGTAAGCGAAGTTGCACATTTTGCGGAAGCTGAATCGGACCAAATTGTGAACGGTTACTCCCCAAACCAGCGAATGGAAACGACGCAATCGTTGTTGTGCCCCAAACAAAAACTTCATAGTCAGGCGTGTTCCACTGGTCAGGAATTTTTCTATCAACCACCAGCAGTGACGGCGAATCCGCACCCGCTCGGGGCTTGAGTAAAACGTGGGATTTTTCGAGAGAAGGTTCCTCACCCCTGATAGGCGTATTGAGGTATTGAAAGATGCCATCTGTCATTCCTAAACCGCTGACACTAAGAGTAGCGGGTATTGCTGGAGCGCCGCCCAAATCCTCTTGAAATCGACTAAGTAAACCCAGAAGAATCTCCCACATCCTCTGATGAATCCCTTCGTGTCTTGTAAGATTTTCTTTGAGCTGTTCCAGCCAACTCGCCAACGCCTTCTTTTCCTGCAAACCCAAACATGGTGTTGGGTCGGAGAGAAATCGTCCATCGAACCAGGTTACGTGTCGAATGCAGTTATAGTAATCCGCGGCTGTACAAACCAGCGTAGTCGGCGAGGTGATGCCTATCGGCTTATCTCCAAACAAAATCACATAGAGATTATGCCACGAGGTATCATCGGATAACGTTTTAGCTGGTGCCAGTTTTCCCAATGCTTTAAGAAATTCAGGTGAAGCCTGGAATGCCGCCGCGCCAGTATCAGACCCAGCAGCAGGTTTGGGAATTTGAACAGGCATAACCCTCAACTGGGTTAAATTCCGCCACTCTTTAAGCGCCAGCATTGTCAAAAGCCCGCGCCATTCTCTCAGGATGCGCTCGTGAAGCAGGTGATTGACATCGTAGAGCGCCATCTCAAACAGAAGTGGGCGCGCCCACATATCAGGAATGCAATCTATATCGAAGTATTTTGGGTCTATCTTTTCTACATCCAGGCTCTCACTAAGGTTGTCAAGTTCGATAGCCCCCCTACTGTCCCAAACTCCTGCGGTAGGAAAATTGCCAACTTGCTTATCAGCAACTTGTTTAAGTTTCGGAAGAAGCGGAAAAAACTCTTGCTGTGACATAACAATACCTCCTCTCAATGTTTTTATCGTGTTAATCAGCAGTTAATCAATTCTAAAATCTCCTCTCATCGTTTCTCCTTTCCTGAAGAAATAAGGGATTATAGCAGCGATAATCGGCGCAAGTGTCTCGCCTTTCCACTACATTTTAAACGAGTGTGTCAACTCAATCCCCATCTTCAGGAGGCCACCAACCGACACTTACCCAGCGTTTCCGGGCGCGGACAATGTCCTTGTGATTCATCTGCAGAGCAATAACCGTCGCCCGCCCACAGGAAGTCAGCCCAATGATTTCAGTGCCATCCTCGCTCCATGTAAAATGAACCCGCCAGCGTTGTTTTCGAGGATTGAATAGGCGCACACGCCGCCCTGTAAAGGCATATCGAGCGTGAGTTTGCGCACCTTTGAACTCATTGCATGAACTGCAGGCAAGCCACAAATTTTCTTCCGTTGTGGCCCCTCCAGCCGATTCAGGAATGATGTGGTCAATTTCCATTCGCGCGCCCGTAATCTTTTGCGGTGTCAGACAATAGCCACAGCGATAGTCAGCTTGCGCTGAGATACGTTGGCGAAGTCGTGGAGAAATCCTCCTCTTTCTCATTGTTGCGTCCTCAATTCCACCAGCGTTGGTATACGATGCCCACGCCATTTCAAAATCGCATAGGCATGTGACTTACGGAGAGTCAGTTTTCTGGCTTCAGCACCCAATTGTGCCAACTGCTCCCGTTCTTTTTCTGTCAACGTGCCTTTCTGATTTTTACGCAAAAGAAAACTATACCGACGTTGCTGTGTCGGCGGCATTATGCTTTCGGCAACCTTCAGGAGTTCGTAGTCACTTAGACTTTCCATTGATAGAAACTCTTCGCGGTATGAAAGCGGCAAGTCGTCTACCGTAGGCGGCATCATTGCTTCAATGGTTTTGACAAGTACCTCTTCCACGGGGCGTTTTGTCGCCTCCGCCGCGCGCCTGACGCGCTCATAGATGACTTCAGGTAGCTGCAGTGTAACAGATTGCGCCATTATGTTCACCTCCCAATCTAACTCCCGTTTTATAACTTTCCTGGTGGGAGTTTTTTTCTCTCCCCGTTCCTACTTTTATCTTGTACATCTCTTCGATAAGTTGTGCATTCCTGAGTGGCATAAAGAGTATGTGATATCCATAAGTCAGCAGAATATCCATAGACTTTTCTCCTGACGCTTCAATAATTTCCCAGTCATCATCTTCCGGGGTAAATACTTTGATGGTAACTGAACCATCATAGCCTTCTGCGATGTCCACCAACTCAATATGAGGGAATTCCGCTTGCATCTCCTCAAAGAACTGCTGGACAATTTCTTCTTGTTTGAAATTCATCATTTTTCCAGCTCCCACCCATTTTATAGGTTCTTAGCACACTCACGGTATAGAGCGTGAATAAATCTCCCAACACTGTTTGCAGTTGGGTCTTTCACCTTCGCATCGCACATATCCTCCCAAAGCTTGTTAAGCGCGTGTGGCTCCATTTTTCCGGCGGGCAGAATTAAGTTGCTAAAGTCACTTAACGTAAAATTCTGCGGTGGTTTAATCGCTATTTTTCCGTCCTTTGCTTCAGCAAACGCAAAGTGATTGACAAGATTGATATGTTCATCTTTGGCGGAGTTTTGAACATTGGCAATCCATAGCAAAAAGCTTTCACAATAAGCTTTTACATATGCTAACGATGTTTGCGTGGCGTTATCACTGATAGGAATATTTTTCCGTTCAAAGAAATCAATGAACCACGGAGCGCGATAGCCTTTCCCATTGGTGCGAATCTCATCCAACATCGGGAGGTAAGCGCTCAAGTAAGCGAAGGCAAAACGAACAAATTGTCCAATCTTTTGCTTGACAGTGTCGCTGCCCTTGTCATGGGGCAAATCGTACCATTCAAGCTTATTCTTCTGGTCATTCTGATTCTTCTCATGCCGCGCAAGCATATAATACCCTTGCGGCTCATGTTTGAAGAAAAAATCAATGGCGGCCAATGCCGCATAAAGCTCAATGAAATGTGGTTCGTTCCGTTGCGTTTTTGCCCCAATACTGAAAGTGACAGGACTCAAGGATTCATCACCGCATAGGTAAACAGCGTCATAAATGTTCGTGTTATCCTGCTGATAGTAGTATTTTAACGCGGCTTGCGTGTTCATAAGGAAATTTTCGGAGCTTGCTTTAAGTTGGTTACTCGCGTCGGGAATAAAAGAAAAGTAAGGTAACACCAGCGCTCCACCAAGTCTCGCATTTGCTTGTCCAATGGTTTTTAACACATCGCGAATCAAGCGAGCAATGGTTGGAAAACCTGATGCTCCCGTGCCTCCGAAGATGGAGCCGAACAAAAATATTTTTGCCCCTGTACCTGCTCCCACATCATTTTTTATGTTGTTAAGAAAAGTTCGCCAGGGTTCGACTTCCTCCAATTGCACGGTTTTTGCCATTACCGCCGCGCCAATCGACGGATGCCCGCGGAAGCCCTTTTCCAATGTTGTTTCCTTCTCTGCACGACTGTAGAGTGCATCAAAGAGATGAGCTGCTGCTTGATTAGTTACCTTTAAGGAATTATACTGGAACAAGTTATTCAAGTTCGGTTGTGTTTCATCGCCAAACGGCGTCCAAACATCGGGTTGAGCACGAACGAGTGTTGTTTTGAAAAGGCCCGTGGCGCCAAACTGAAGTTGCAGGCAATTCACATACTGCTGTAAGGTAATTTGGGTGCGCTCAAGGCTGCCGTTGGCTTTATCTGGGTCAACAAACAGCGCATAAAGTTGACCATCTGGCATCAGGCCTGCTGCGCAAAGATGGGTAAGTGCTTCAATACATTTGGCGCCTGTGCCACCAATACCGATGACATAATAGTTCATACTTGCCACCTCCAATCATTGAAAGGTAATGTAGACTTCCGAAGTCTCCAAGACTTCGGAAGTCTGTTAATTTGGTCAAGCATTACGCTACCACGCCCGCCGCCAAACTCGACTTGCCAGCAAGGGGGTGTATTTGAACGATGAAGGGGAACATAATGCTGTGGCAAGATAGTAACACAGTAATCCATTCAGCGCGTAAAACAGATAAGCAGGCCACGCCCCTGCTTGAGCTTTTTTTGTGAAAATCCATTCTAAGATAATAGCGACAACCGGTAGCAAGATGAAACACAACCAAATGCCCCGTTTACCTGATTTTTCCCAACGGTTGATTTTGAAAACCCACTGACCTAATATATACCAAAACAGGCTTGCGACTCCAGATATGATAATACCGACTATTGCCCAATGCCAAAAGCTATCGAGCCATTGGTCTAATTGAACTCCGGCATGTGGTACAACCATATTATAGAGAGCTATATTTTTCTCCACATAAAACGCTAACAAAAAGAAGATAAATGTAATCCCTGCAATACCAACAAGACAAGCTATATGTTTCATAGAAGGCTCCTAACACTACAACGCTAAGTTCCGGGCTGTTGCTACTCCTGAAACATGATGCGTAAAACGTAAAACGTAATGCGTAATACGTAATTTTTTCTTTTTACGTATTACGTATTACGTTTTTATTATCCCTTTTTAATGTAACAGTAAAATTTTGCAATTTTGGGTTGATGTATCTGGACGATTGCCCGCCACAGTCCGCTCAGAAGGCGATTCAAATTGAGGGTTTTGAATCCCTCTTGAGTAGTATCCATATTCCACGCCGAAAACCAATCAGGCATCTGATACGCTGACGCTTTCGGACGTAATATAACCTCATAGCAGTAAATTCCATTGCCCGATAGCAATGTCGGTGTAAGTTTAGCCTGAAATGTAATCCCTGCATCTGAAAGATTTATCTGCTCAATGACGAAGCTGCGCTTGGCTTCTAAGCTTTCCACAAGTGTATTGCCCTGGCATAGATGAGCAATGACTTCAGGTTCTAATTCGGTAGGGTTAAATGACATCGTGTAAGGTAAAGAGGTATATTTGAGCGTCGCTATAAACGCGGCGGTTTTGGGGTTGCCACGAATAAGAAACTGTTTGAGACGGTTATCTTGATTATCAGGTTTTATCAAGTTCCCAACTTCCACAATTTTATCAATTGAATCCATTGACGCTTCTTCAAACGACGATAACGGATTAACCAGGTGGCGTGAAAAAATGACAAATTCTGCTTCTGGAACGAAGGCGGATAGCACACTTGCTTTCAATTGTTCAAAATAGTGAGCAACATCCGCATGTTTGCCCAATATCAGCACATAAAATGGGCGGAAGCTGTCAGGGTTTTCATCACTACGATATGAAAAAGCGTAGGCGTTAATGCCAGCATCGTAGACTGTGCCATCGTATTGGCTTTTGATTCCTAAAACACCAACGGCAAGATTTTTTTGCAGATACTTCTCCTTCAGTTTTGTCATTAAAAGCGTTACATCGGCATCAGTCTCAAAAAGGTCGCTTACAATTACAGTCAAGCCACCGGTATCGTCACTGTCAATCACTTCTTCAATAAGGGTTTTTTTCTTGATATCTGAATCCTGATAAAAATCACGCTGAGCCGCCTTCAGATATGTACGTCCTGGCAGGGATGATACCTGGGTGCCGAACTTATAAAATTCGACCTGGACATCACGCCAACCGCTGACAACAGCAGTTTCTAAAGGTTGTAATATCTGAGCATAGTTCGTCGAAATGCCCGGCGCAACGAAACCTTCCATCGAAACGGTAGCGTCAATGTAAATTCGGGCTGTTAATTTCTGAGATACAGGCTCAAGAGTATCAGATGGGTCAGGTGGTGGTGGAGGAGGAGCAAACAGCCTTTTAGAGCAGCTTGTGCTCAGAAACAAAAAATAAACACAGCTAGAAATAAAGAACAGCCTATTAATCTGTTTCATTTTTCCCCTCATGGCTCCTCAAATGACAGAATATTGAGGTCAATCAACAATCCATATTTAGCTACTGACATTTCCACAGATTAGAGATTTCCGGAAATCTCAGGCTATATTAACATAGTATTTCATTTTTGTCAATCAGAAATAATTCGCCAATGTCCATAAGCCGAAGGCGTTGGTGAGCGAAGCGAACCGTAAGGCGAAGCCGTCGGTGAACGAAGTGAACACATTCAATTGTAGCCCAAAATTCTATCTTGAGTCTCAGCAAATGACATTACGCCGCGGTTTACGAAGGAAACCCGTCCTCATGGCCAACTTAGAAAGTGTAGGTTACAACTGGAACTTCATCCTAATATGACATTGGCGAGATAAGCAATAGTACTTTCCAATTATTTCTTATGATGGAACTTTTCGTTCTTAAAGAAAAGTTTGGTTACAATTTCTCAATCAACCCATTGATAAAGCGGACATCGATACGCGCTAAGTCGATTACAGTATCGACCGGTTCGCCGCTGTATTCACTATGAAAGCTGACAGGGCCATTGAAGTTAATCTCGGAGAGAGTCTGAAGAAGTGACTTCCAGTCGACGAAGCCTTGCCCTATTCTTACCACCTTTACTCCGGTTCCTGGAGCGCGCATCAAGTCCTTGAAAGCAAGAACGGCGAGATAGTCTTTGACGATGTCGAGAGCCATCGCTATCGGTTCTCCGACAATCGAGAGATGTCCTGGGTCCGCGAAAACACCAATGCACTGTGGGTCGAATCCTTTAACGAGATTCATCGCAGCGCAGGAATTGAGACCCATACTCGCGCCGGAGTGATTGTGAATACAAGTTTTCACCCCATACTTCTTCGATAGTTCCTGGAAACCTTCAAGCAGTTGGCGAATCCTCTCGACAGCCGGCCAGTAGCCGCCGTTTTCTTTTGACCAGTGCCAGTAGCCGAGTTTGATATTGCCAACGCCAGCCTTCTGACATGCCGCATACAACGGTTCCGCGTAGTCTATGTTCGGGTCAACAAAGTCGCCGGGCGTTGTCACCAAAGGAATTGATAACCCTTCGGTTGCGAACTGTTTAGCGGCGGCGGGCAATGCTTTTTCAACATTCTCAGGATTAACAGGATAACCCGGTCTGACGCATAGGTCTGCTCCCGCCACGCCTACGGATTGAAGCGCCTTGATAATTCCTGTCACATCCAGGCCTTCTAAGTGTTTGGTAAACATGATGTATTTCAATTTCATTGTTGTCTCCTTGTTTTAATTCATTATGAAAACGCAATGCGTATATAGAAGTGGTGCTTCCCTGCCAGCCATACGTATCAACTTAAGACCCATTTTGCGGCCTCCTTCCTCCCCCTTGATGGGGGAGGTTAGGTGGGGGTGAAACGTAGGGCACTCGCTCTTTGTTTACCTTTAATCACCCTCCCCTAACCCCTCCCATCAAGGGAGGGGAATTGATGAGAACCCTTAAGTTGATAAACATGGGGCGGTGCGTCTCTGCCAGTCTATTACGCATTACGTTTTACGTTTTACGCTTTACGTTTTAGGGCGTGTTAAAATCGCGCTGGTATCTCAACCCGTCCCGTCTCAATAGATTTCAGCCCCGCCCATGTGACAGCGCAGGTGTTCAAACCATTTTGGTACGACGAACGCAGGCGGCTTTGGTCTTTTGTTTCAACCGCAGTCAGGAAGTTATCTATCTCGGTTAAATAGCAATCGTCACTATAAGATTCGTTGATTTCCGTTCCTTCTACCTTGCCAAACAACCTGTTTGCGAACAGGTCTATTGTCACGCGAGAGAAGTCCGAAATCCATTCTACCTGCCCGATGCCGACGTCACACGCCCACGAATGAGTATGCGAAGCGATGATGCCAGAAGCATAGCGTAGATTGAGCGTGACCGTTTCTTCAACGGTGAAATCAGTGCGTTTTGGCTGAATCTGGTTGTTGCCGAAAGTATGGACGCACTCTACTTCGCCCGCTAAATACCGGTGCAAATCCAATACATGAATTGCCTGGTCCATCAATGGCCCTCCGGATTTGTCTTTCATATAAAACCAACCTGGGATATTCATATGCACCGCCGGCCCGCAGAGGAAGACGGAGCGGATGGCACTGATTTTCTTGCCTGCCATTAGTTCCTTCGCCTTATCTACGGTTTTCATCCAGCGATACATGAAACCGACATTGTTTACCACGCCTGCTTTTTGAATTGCTTCCAACGCTTTTTGACCCTGTTCAGCATTGAAGGCAGGCGGTTTTTCGGAAAAGATAGCAGCGCCTTTGGCTGCTACAGCAGAAATCGGTTCTGCGCGGACAAACGGCGGCGTGCATACAAACACGGCATCCAGTTCTTCTTTGTCCAGCATCTTCTGGAAATCAGTGTATGCACGTCCACCATTTTCATTCGCCGCTTGTTCAGCGCGCTCCGGTACAATATCGCAAAAGGCGACAAACTCTGACCGCCGCAACTCCCGCAAGGAACGAATATGCCGACCAGCAATTCCTCCAACACCAATAAAACCAACTTTTGTCATAGTATCCTCCAGTTGCTTGCCTATAAACCAAGTTTTTGCCGAAAACTCGGTTTATAATATCAATACTCAAGTGAGTTCTAAAAATTTTTGCTGACTTTTGTCATCTTGAGCGTAGCGAAAGATCGCTTATCTGCGGTATTCAGGAGATTCTTCGCTTTGCTCAGAATGACAATCTTTTTTGGAACTTACTCAAACCTACATATCTCATTGAATCTTTGCAACAACCACCGTCATATCATCATTTTCTTCCTCGTCAGAAAGAAAGGCGCGGACATCGGTCAAGATAGCGTCCATGCTTTCCTGCGCGCTTTTGGTTTGGACATCAAGCGTTGTCAGAAAGGTGCCGAATCGCTCGTCCACATACATCTCGCCTGCTTCATTCATCGCTTCAATAATCCCGTCGCTGTGAAATACCAAGAGGTCAGCCGATTGCAGCTCAATTCCCGCGCCCGTGTATTCAGTCTCCGCCCAACATCCTAACGGAAAAGCGCCAGGCATTTCAGGTTCGACCAGCTCACCGTTGCGTATTATGACGGGTTCGGGGATGCCAGCGTTGAAGTGGGTTAAAGTCCTTTCTTTCGTGTCAATGACGGAGAAGGACATGGCGACGAAGGTGCCTTTTGGCAGCATAGCGCACAGCGATTGATTCATCTTCGCCATAACCTGTTCTGGTGAAGTCCCGCTACGGATTTCCGCTTGAAGCATCCCGTTTGCCAGAAAGGTGTTCATCGCGGCTTTCATGCCGTGTCCCGTAACATCCATCAACACAATGCCGAGTTTACTATGGGCTTCGTCTAACCAGAGATAGTTGAAGTAATCCCCGCCGACTTCCGTCGCCGGTTCGCAGACGCCGGCGAGGTCAAAACCTTCGATTTCAGGCGCGCTTTTGGGCAACAACGACAGTTGCATTTCACGCGCGGCGGCCATCTCCTGCTCCAGACGCTGGCGTTCGGCTTCCTGTTGGCGCAGGCTGGCATTTTCAACCGCGCTTGCAACCTGATTGGCAAACGCCATCATCAGTTCCAAATCGCGTGCGGTAAAGAGATTGCTGACCAGATGATTATCAAGGTAAATCAGCCCGATTAATGCTTCTTCCGCTTTCAGCGGGGCGCACAAAATCGACCGCAAATCATAGCTGACGACACTCGCCTGCACCGCGAAGCGTTCATCCGCTTGCGCATCCGTGATAACCTGGGGTTCGCCGGTGCGTTCAACTTCTGCCAACACGCTTCGGCTGAACTGAAATTCTTCGCCAGCAATCATCTCACGGTTGATGTTGCGAGCAACTTTGACGACCAACTCTCCCTCCTCAATCTTCTCCCCTTGCGTTCCCATCCTCTCCCTCCCCCCTTGCGCTCCCATCTTCTCCCTCCCCCCTTGTGGGGTAGGGCCGGGGTGGGGGGTGAGGTCGCGTAGCATCACAAATCCTCGTTCAGCGCCCATTACCCGCATAATTTCGTCTAACATCCGATTCAGCAATTCGTCAAGGTCGCGAATGCTACTCATTTGCTGTGCGACTTGCATCAGCGCTTCGCGTTCGCGGCGTTCCGTGAGCCGTTGAGAATCATCATCATATTCTCCCTCTCCTTCGGAAGACCCCACCCCAACCCTCCCCGCAAGCAGGGAGGGAGATAGGGGTGAGAGAGAGGGGATGCCCAAAAGCTCCTGCGTGCGTTTCAGATACAACATTGCGCCTATCTCCTCAAACAGTTCCGCCGCCTTTTCCAGATACTCCTGTGCCCCTTTCCCCCCTGTTGACGGGGGGGATGAAGGGGTCTCTTTCCCTCCTGTTGACGGGGGGGATAAAGGGGGGGTATCTTCCAACATCCAATTGCCTGCTTCATAGTAGGTGAGCGCTAACTGAAGCCTCATTCCCTTCCTGGTCAGGACTTTAATGCTTTTCTGGAAATATCCCATCGCTTTCTTTGGATTCCCCGCAAGTCTCCAGCGTCTCCCTTGCACGCGATACGCCTGTCCACGCACTAAATCCGCGCCCGCGCGGATGCCATGCCGGCAAAGTTTATCCACTTCCTTGAAATGCGCACGCTTTTCCTTCTGGCTCATCCCTTCAATTTTGGCTCTATCGCCCAAGAGTGTCTCTGCCAGGCATATATAATTTTGACAAGATAGCCGAGGTAAATGACGCGTTTCTTTGATTACTTGTAAGCCCTTTTCCATCCATCGGATGGATTCCTCCCAATCCCCCTTCATCGCATATAGTTCCCCAAGGCTCCTATAATTTGGAGGTAGCCAAGCAAGAAGCCGGCTGGATTCGAAAGATGGCAGACTTTGTCGGATTAAGTCGATTCCTTCGTCCAATCTGCCCTGGTATCCATATATCCGTCCGGTGGGAGCCAGGTATTTTTCCTTGAGTCCGCCAGTTTGCTCCATTATCTCCAATCCCAGTCTATGGTATTTCAGTACATTTTCAAGCTCTCCTTTGGCAAAATAAGAATAATCCAAGAAGGTGCAGGATAGATCCACCTGAAAAATATCACCGGTTCGATAATATATCTCAATGGCTTTGAGGAAATGCTGGATAGAACTATTGTAATCTTCGCAATAGTAATCCGCTGTACCAGCGTGTGACTCATAGATAGCGGTAGCGACTGGATTGTCCATTCTCTCAACTATGGTTCGAATCTTCTTACCCATCTTTTGAGATAGCTTGCGCATTCCGTAGGCTGCAGAAGCGATACAAATACCAGCGTATGCAAAAACACGTTCAACGCTATCGTAGGCATGGTCCGCTTCATTAAAACTTTTAAGCGCATAACACATTGTTCTATTCAAATCTGATGAATAGACATACATCCAAGCCATAGACATATATATCTTCGTTAGCGCTTGAGCCTTGGGATACTTTCGGAGCAGGAAAGGGAACAAACTGTGTCCGATTTGAGTGCCAAGCTGTGCCAGTAAGGATAGCGTCCAGCCGAATGAAGTGCGCGGCGTCCTCTTTCCTATTGCTGCCAATGCTTTTTCAAAATGCGTTAAGCTTTCAGCGAACCTGGAAACCGTGGTGAGGCCGAAAGCAATCTTGGTTTCGATTCTCAGGAGGTCAAACCCTTGAAAGTGTGGCAGAAGTTTCTCATAGCTTGCCACAGCTTTGTCGAAATTCCCTGCCAGGCTGTAAACATCGGCAAGGTTTTCAACGACTTTGAGCCACGCATTCTCCCCCACCCCGGCCCTCCCCGTCAACGGGGAGGGAGGAATATTCGGGGGCATCAAATTCAACGCGCGTTCATAGAACGTAATCGCTTCGGCATTGGCATAAGTCGCTTTCGCCAGATTACCTGCGCGAATGGAATAGTCTAACGCTTTAGCTTTGTCCTCACTTTGGCTAAAATGGTGGGCTAGTTCGTAGATGACAGCGCCTGCTGGTTCAGTGAGCGCAACTTCCAGCGTTGCGCCGATTTGCCCGTGCAGTTGCGTTCTAATTTCCGACGGGAGACGATTGTAAAGCGCCTCGATAATTTTGTCATGGGCAAAGCTGTAGACGTTGGGCGCGCCGAATTGCTCTCGAATCAGTTGGAATTGAACGCCTTCATCGAGGATGTCCAGCATTTCATCTGACGAGTATGGACGGGACTGAGCCCGTCCGCTACATAATTTCAATAACAGGTCAAACTCAAACTGTTTACCGATGGCCGATGCGACGCTCAAAGCCTCTAAGTTACGGGGCGTGAGCGCGTTGATGCGTTTCAACACAATATCAGCGACGCTGGCGGTCAGCGGGACATCGCCGAGTCTGTCAAGCTGGATGTTCCAACGGGAGGGTGAGGCTCCCGCCGAACCTGAAACATCCGCGGTGAGCACGCCCGCTTCAACGAGCGTTTTGACCATTTCACTTATAAAGAAGGGATTGCCCTGTGTCTGCGCAAGGATGTGTCCATGCAGTTGCGTGAGCGCCGTAGAGCGGGACGCGTCTGCGATATATTCTCCTTTCCACCCCACCCCGGCCCTCCCCGTCAACGGGGAGGGAGAAGAGGAGAGGGCTGGTGAGGGTGATACCTCTGGGGAGGGAGAAGAGGAGAGGGCTGGCGAGGGTGATACCTCTTTTGCTCCCAATATTTCAGCCACCATTTCACGGACATCCGCAGGGGCAAGGGTTTGTAGCGTCAACTGTTTCAGCGGGCGGTTTTGTTCTTGCAATTCGGCGATAACCCGCGTTAATAAGTGCTCCTCGCCGACTTCTTCCCTGCGATACGCGCCGATGAGGAGGACATGGACATCGGCAATTCTGTTTGTCAGATGTTGCATCAGGCGCAAGGTGCCGTCGTCGCCCCACTGCAGGTCATCTAAAAACAGCACTAACGGGCGATGCTGTTGGTGCGGGGTTGCACCCCGCACGGGTTCAACCCCGTCGGGAACAGTCGCTATACTACACAGAAAATCGCTCACGATGTTGAAAAAGCGAAAGCGCTGGCGGTCAGGTTCAAGTTCCACGCTGGGCGGCTGTTCGCCAATAAGAGTTTCTAACGAAGGCACAACCCTTGTCAATTCCGCGCCCAGTATGCCTAAAGCGTTTTTCATGCGTGAGACGGCGGAAGCTCGTTCAGCTTCTGATAATCTTTTAACCTGTTCCACATATTCTTCGATGGCTTCGACAAAGGGATTATAGGCGATGTTCGTGGCATATTCATAGCATTTGCCCGCAAGGAACGTTGCGCCCTTTCCGCTCGACATATGGGCATATTCTCGCAATTCGTCCACAAGACGCGTTTTGCCGCTTCCCGATTCTCCGCAGATTAAAAATAAACTGCCCTTGCCTACGGTGGCGTCGTCAAAAGCCAGCGATAGGCGATTCAGTTCCTCTTCTCTGCCGATTAAGCGCGTTTGAAAGGTCAATTCTGAGCGTCGGTCGGTTTGAGCGACACGAAAGCCTGACACGAAAGGCATTCCTTCTTTTGCCAACCGCTGATATTCCGTAAGGTCATTTAGCAAGCCTTTTGCGGTCTGGTATCGGGCTTCTGGGGCTTTGGCAAGCAGTTTCAGCGCCATAAGTTCGATTGGTTCGGGGATGTCAGGATTCAACTGTCGCGGTGGCGTGGGCGTTTTGGCGATGTGCTGGTGGATAATCTCTCCGAAATCCGTCCCTACAAACGGCAATTGACCTGTCAGCATCTCATACCACGTGATACCCAACGCATACAAATCCGCCCGAAAATCGACCGGTCTTTTCAAAATGCCCGTCTGTTCAGGAGCCATGTATGCTACCGTGCCAATGATGGCGTCGGAATCCACGAAATCGCGAAGGTCAATCAGGCGAGCGAGTCCGAAGTCCATCAACTTAACGGTTACTTGTCCTCTTGCCCCCTTGCCCTCTTGCCATTTTGCCATTATTCCACAAACCATGACGTTGGACGGTTTGACATCTCGGTGAACGATGTGACGCTGATGGGCATAATCCAACGCTGACGCCAATTGAATGATGATTGGGGTAATCGTTTCTATCGGAAGTTTCTCTTGCGCTAACCAATTTTTTAACGTCTGCCCCTCCAGCAGTTCCATCACCAGATAGTTCGTGCCGTCATATTCTCCCACCGCATGGAGTTGAACGATATTGGGGTGGGAGAGTTTTGCCATCGTGGTAGCTTCCCTGCGGAAACGCAGGATACTTTCCAGTTTTCTCTCTTTAGTGCTTTCGGCAAGCATCTTTACCGCCACGGACTGATTGGTTTCCGTATCCAGGGCTTGGTAAACGGTGCTCATGCTTCCTTGACCGATTTCAGAAAGAATTTGATAACGATTATCAATGATTTGAGGCATAATTCTCTCTCCCAGACTTCCGAAGTCTTCGAGACTTCGGAAGTCTAAATATTTTCTTTACATTCTTCCTCTTAAGCATTTTTCAGAAAATTTACATTTCCGGACGCCCGAACTTGTTCGGGTATTTCCCCCAACAAGTAATGTCATTCTGAACGAAGTGAAGAATCAGGCGTCCAGAAGGGACACAATGAAAAACGAAAGGTTGTTTTTGAAAATTAGTTATTTCTTATGATGGAACTTTTCTTTCGTTTACGAAAAGTTTGGTTACCTTCCATCCTAACCTCCGCTTCCGATTTGCGGATGTAAAAGGGCGTGATGGAAAAGTAATCATCGGATTCGCCGTTTGCAAGCCGTTCGTAACCCAATAGCGCGACAACAGCGCCTCGGCAGAATCCAAAGGGCGGTTCTGCAATGATTGCGAGCTCTTTGAGATTTTGGATGATGACTTCTCGGTAGCGATTCACACCATCGCCTACGAATATTGTCGGTTCGGTAAGCTGTGCAAGGATGGATTCTATTTTCGCGCAGAGGTAATCGGTCTGGCGTACAAGTTTAAGACCGCCGCGGTAAATGGCACTGTACACTTCCTGCTTGCGTGCGTCTAAAATCGGGCAGATGAGCTTATCGGCATATTTCAGGTTGTATGCAAGTACATCAAGGGTGACGACACCGACAATCGGCTTTTTCAGCGCGTAACAGAAACCTTTTACTGTACTCATCCCGATACGCAAACCTGTAAACGAACCTGGCCCAGTTGTAACGGCGAAAGCATCTATCTCCTGAATTTTTAACCCTGCACGTTTGAGCACGTCATCTATGGCGAGCATCAACCGAGCCGAATGGGATTCTACGACATTCAAGCTATATTCGGCGATAACTGATTCATCTTCTATTATTCCTATACTGCCAACGGCGGAAGAAGTATCTATTCCAAGCACTTTCATTTTTGAGGTAATCATTCATTGCCTTGAATTCACATTCAAGGCTAATAGCTAAAGTCAACTAAAAGTTGACTACGATTGAGTTTAGTCGTCTTGAGACGACTTCAGCTTTCAGCCTGATAATTATGAGAGTTAAGAAAATAATCGGGTAATAGAAGCCTTAAAACACAACCCCCTTTATCCCCCTTTAATAAAGGGGAATTAGGAATTTGTTGATTACCTGATTAATTTATGAATGTTCATGATTATCAGGCTGAAAGTCCCTGATTAACTCGGTGTATTCCACCCCAACGCCGATTATCTTTATTGTTCTTGTGTTTTCTGTTTTGCCATGAGTAAGTACGATTTTCAGATAAGATTCAGGCAGAGCTTCCAGTAATCTATCGGCCCACTCAATAACGCAGATTCCATGTCCGTATATGTATTCTTCTAAGCCTAAATCTTCTAACTCGGCTGAATATCGGATGCGATACAAGTCAAGGTGATAGATGGGACATGGGCCTGTATATTCGTTAATCAGGATGTATGATGGGCTATTAACAATCTGTTTGGCATCTATGCCAACTCCTTGAGCAATACCTTGTGTCAGGCAGGTTTTACCTGTGCCTAAATCGCCGATGAGAGCGACGATACTGCTTTTTTTCAGTCGCTTGCCAATTCGGAATCCTAATTCCTGAGTTTCTTTAGGACTATGAGTTGTGAATATCGATTGCATATTTTTCCTATGTCGTTTGCCATGTACTCGTCCACTGATGATTTGAGTCTCAAATCCGTATTGATGAGTCCAACGCAAACATCCTATTGAGCCTTCGCTCTTGCTTCAGACAAGATAGCATCTGCAAGTCGCTCAATCGGTTGCTCTTTATCTTTCGAACTATATTTTTTGTAACCAAGTTCTTCCAATCGCGCCGCTTTCCGCTCCACCTCTTCTGCGAGTTTACTTTTATAGGTTTCCAGCTCCGCTTTGAGGGATGGATATTTCAGCGCCAGAATCTGAACCGCAAAGACACCAGCGTTTCTTGCGCCGCCGCTGCCGATTGCCATTGTTGCGACGGGGACGCCTGGGGGCATCTGGACAGTGGAATACAAAGCATCTATGCCATTTAAAGGACCACCATCTATCGGCACACCAATCACAGGCAAAGTCGTATGCGCCGCAATTACTCCCGCTAAATGCGCGGCTCTCCCGGCTCCCGCAATGATAATTTCTATACCACGCTTGGATGCGCTTGAAGCGTATTCGATAGTTCTTACAGGAGAACGGTGTGCTGAAGAAATGGTCATCTCAAAGGGTATTGCGAATTCTTCCAAAACTTTCGCGGTTTCTTTCATCACCTCTAAATCAGAATCACTGCCCATGATAATACTGATGAGTTTGGGACCAGATTTGATGTTGTCTTCTTCTTCGTTTGGTAACATTACGCCTCCATTGAAAAGATATATCATAGAAACCAGGTTTTGGGGGAAAAACCTGGTTTCTGAATTATGGCAGACAAGATGTCTACCCCACGGTGCTAATTATTGCACTCCAAATACCTTATTCAATTTTTATCGTGCTGGGGTCTATCTTGAGCGCCGGGTATTTCATATTCAAATCTTTTAGCGCTGTCACAATCGTCTCCCCAACAACTAAATCGCGGTACCACTTCTTGTTGGCGGGGACGATATACCAGGGCGCCCATTCCGTGCTACATTTACTGATGGCATCCTCGTATGCCTCCATATAGTCATCCCAGTATTCCCGCTCTCGGACATCCGCTTCGGCAAATTTCCAGTGCTTCGTGGGGTCAGCGAGGCGTTCTTCGAATCTCTTCTTCTGTTCCGCTTTAGAAATGTGCAGGAAGAACTTCAGGATTACCGTCCCATTTTCGACGAGAATTTTTTCAAAACTGTTGATTTGGTCATACCGCGCACGCCATACTTCTTTCGGCACCAGGTTGTGGACGCGAACAACGAGCACATCCTCATAGTGCGAACGGTTGAAAATCACCATCTTGCCTTTGGGAGGCACAGCTTTGTGAATACGCCACAAGAAATCGTGCGCTATTTCTTCAGCCGACGGAACTTTGAAACTGACTACGTCACAGCCTTGCGGATTCACGCCTGATATCACCTTTCTAATTGTACCATCTTTTCCGCCGGCATCCATCGCTTGTAGGATAATCAGAAGCGCGTGTTTACTTTCCGCGTAGAGTAACCCTTGCAGCTCTCGCATCCGCTCTTGAATTTCAGCCATTGGTTCGTTTATTTCGCTTTTACGTTTATACTCACCGGCGTATTCGGCATCATAATCCTTCAATTTGATTTTGGTTCCAGGAGGAACAATAAGTGGTTGAAGCATGACAAAATCTCCCTCCAAACTTTTCTTTTAAAAACAAAACTTCGGAAGTTTTCATGGATTTGGCTGAGAACTTCCTAAGTCTATTCACACCAAACGTTTAAATCAACATATCTCCTCCTATTGGGAAAAATTCGTCTGCTGCCTGCTGAAGGTCAACTGATGTATTGTGTGGAAAAGCGACAACTTCGACCCGGCATCCTTTCTCCTTTACCATTTCCACTAAGGCGCAGAAATCGCCATCTCCACTTGCTAAAATTACCACATCTAAATCATCCAGCATAGAAATAATGTCTATAGCAATACCCATGTCCCAGTCGCCTTTGGCTGACCCATCTAATCTCATCCTGAGTTCTTTGCTCTTAACATAATAGCCATTGTGTTCGAGAAACGAGATAAATGCTGTTTGGTCAACTTCAGGCATTTGTACAACATAAGCTGTAGCAGCAACAACCATCCTGTCTCCCACTATCATATCCAATAACTTTATATAATCTAAACGAGCATTATATCTATCTTTAGCAGCATAAAACATATTCTGGACATCAACGAAAACACCGACTCTTGGTTTTTCAGAGTTATTACGTTGCGAAAGGCCACGAAAGTTTAGAGGCTCTTTTACTTGAGAAACGGTTAATTCCTTGAGCTTTTGATTAGTAGCTTCCAAAGCTAAAGCTAATTCTTCTTTTTGTTTTTGCAAATCTCTTTGCAAACCACCTATCTCCTTTTCTTTTTCAATTTTATATTCCTGGAATTCTTCCTCAGTAGCTTTCAATTCAATTTCTAACGTCGCCTTCTCCATTTTCAGCTTATTGAGTTCTGCTAAACTTTGGAGAGCTTTTTCCAAATCATATTTCAATTTCTTATTTTCTCGCTCCAACTGATGTTGAGTTGATTCTCCCCCATTAGTCACATCACGCTTTATTCTTCTCAAACGCAGGTTTTCTGTTTCCAATTGTTTGATTTGATATTTGAGTTCCCCTTTTTCACTGGCCAATTCACTCAGTGACCGTTTAAAAATTTCAATCTGGTCATGAAGTTTTTCGTTTTTTTCCTCGAGACGTTTTTCTGTTCGGATTCTATGTTCAATATCTTTTAATTTTTCTTTTAATTCAAGCTGGAGGTCAGCAATTTTATCTTCAAGATTAGCAATGTCTTCAGCAGTGTATTGTTCAACGTGCGTCTCCTTTTTTTCTTCTTTATCCAACTCTTCAAATAAGGTTTCTAATTTCTCTAATTCTTCAAACTTCCTGGATTTTTCCTGCTGAATATACTCAGCATAATTTTCTAACAATTTATTAGCATGGTTATTAACTTCGATGCGCTCATCAATTAACAATGACCAGACAATTGGCCCAAATTCATTATCCTTAACCAATTGAACCGTGTTTGAAAAAAAGAGTTGAATTTCTTCAGGGGTCATATCATGTACCCGATTGCATACATTGACGAAATTCTTTTCTAAATCCTGAATTATTAATTTACCAGTGTCAAACTCTTTGAAGAAATACTCGGCGAGGTCTGAGATAAGTTGTTCTACTGGGACATCATTAAGACGCATACCTTCATATCCTATTCCACACCTGTTCACTAATGAAATAATATCCTTTCGCGTAAAGCTATGTTTAAGAATATAGGCAAGCTTTTCCTCATTTATTAAAGTTTGAATTTTATTGTATTTCTGTAACATTATTTTCCTCCTGATATAGCCGCTGATTTTAAGACACTACTGATGAAGATAATTCTATAAATCAGCATTGTCTTACAAACCGCTAATCTACGGCTCTATAGTAATTTAGAAGATTTTCAACATCATGTCAATAAAAATTTACTTTATTCCTTAGTGTTTCTTATGATGGAACTTTTCTCTTCCAATTATTTTCTTTGATTGTCGATTGTCAATTGATGATTGTTGATTGTAAAGTTTTTCAATCGACCATCATCAATCAACAATCATCAATCCTAAAATTCCGAAATCCGAATTCCGTTCACCTTCCTGTGCTGACAGTAACTTTCATGCGACTTTTTAAATTCAGCTTTTGGGCGAGGTCGCCCTGATTGATAGCTATCTCAAAACCACCAGTGCCAAACAAGCAGACATATTGTCCAACAGACACATCAGAATAAGTCTTTGAATACTGGCATTCTATAACGCTACCATTAGCAAATTGAAGGTTTAGAATATCTCCTCTTCTAAATCCGGCTTCATCAAAAAGCTGTTGGGAAATATTTGTTATGGCGTTTCCATATACATCTATGGAGGAAATTTCTCCGATAATCTGACCATTGACAACCCGCGCTTGTTGAATTTTTAGCTTTATGCAGTTTTTCATAAGCGGCCCGACTTCTTCTAACGGTGTGCCAGCAGCTAAGTGAGCCGCCACCGGCCCAAAGATATCCCTTCCATGAAAGGTACTGGAAAGCTGCGTTTTACGCATCAACGCGGAATTTGTAATTTCCCTGAGTTCGGCTAAACCAAATTCCTCAAGAACCAATGTAAACAGACCATTATCTGGACCGACAAAATATTTACCGTCCTTCGTTTTTAATGCGATAGGCTTTCGTTCACTTCCAACTCCTGGGTCTACAACGGCGACGAAAACAGTGCCACCTGGGAACTCTGCCGCTGCTCTTGCTAAAGTATACGCACCCTCCGCGATAGCGAATTTGGTAATCTGGTGGGTGATAGAATCAATCCTGGCTTTCTCATAAGTGGAGTATATAGAGCCTTTCAGCGCGCCGACATAGAAATCTTTTTCACCATAATCCGTCAGCAGCACTATAAGTCCATTGGTATTCATCTTTGCTTCACTCAATGGTTTGCTTCGTAAACCACTTTGATTGAGCAATACCATTCCCAAAATTGTTATAACTAATAAACACGGTAGAATCCCAAATTTTTTGTTCATCTTTTTCTTTTAACTCCTTTCCGAAAAATCCTTGGGTGTGATACAAATCGCGCCGAATTAGCAAGAATTCGGGAGCAAGCCCGAACTCCAGATGAGTTTGGTTACCATAAATGTAACATGAGTGAACATCTCTGGCAAGAAATTTTTTCTGGGTAGGACAAGCTAAATGTTAGATTTTTGTTGAAAGAAAGATGAAAAATTGCTAAAATTACTAACATTTAGTTTCTAAAGTGGCTGGTGGGTTCTTTAAAAAGAATGATAACTTAAAGAAAATGACCAACAAAAACGGAGAAATAGCAATTGAAGTAATAAATTTAACCAAGCGTTTTGGTAAATTTACCGCTGTTGATAAGGTAAATTTTCAAGTCAAGCGCGGTGAAATCTTTGGATTTTTAGGGCCAAACGGCGCCGGGAAATCCACCACTATCAGGATGCTATGCGGCATTTTGAAACCAACTGAAGGCACTGGCACTGTGGCTGGGTATGACATAACCAAACATCAAGAGGAAATAAAAAAACGCATTGGCTACATGTCACAGCGATTCTCGCTATATGATGACTTGACAGTTGCAGAGAACATCGACTTTTACGGTGGAATTTACGGCTTAAAGAATAGAGAGCGAAAGAGCCGGAAAGCGTACATTCTGGACATGGCAGGTTTGACGGGACAGGAAAAAAGATTGGCGGCTGAATTGTCGGGAGGTTGGAAGCAGCGATTAGCGCTTGGTTGCGCGATTATCCACCAGCCGAAAATCCTTTTCCTCGATGAGCCGACATCTGGGGTTGACCCGATTTCCCGCCGGAATTTCTGGGACCTAATTTATCGGGTGGCGAGCGCAGGCGCTACGGTACTTGTGACAACCCATTACATGGACGAAGCTGAACATTGCGATAGGCTCGGTTTAATCTATCGCGGCAAGCTGATAGCTCTTGGGACGCCCGCTGAACTCAAAGCGGCACATCACGGCGAATTGTTGGAGGTAGAATGCGAACCGTTGATGGAAGGCCTGGAAGTGCTGAGTGAAATTCCAGGTGTATCCGATGTAGCTCTCTTCGGCGCGCTTCTGCATGTAACTGTGCTAAAGGCTCAAACTGCTGTTCCGAAAATTGCGTCCGCATTAAACCGGGAAAATATCAGGATGCTGAGAGTCGAAAAAATTACTCCAGCGCTTGAGGATGTTTTCGTTTCGTTGATAGAGTCTCAAGAATAACAATATGAAAAACAGAATTTTTCCTGTATCACGCAAAGAATTTGTAGAAATACGTCGCGACCCACGCACGTTAGTGATGGTATTAGTTTTGCCAGTCATGATGCTGGTATTGTATAGCTATGCTGTCAACTTTGACCTAAAATCCATTGAGACGGTGGTATACGACTTGGATAACAGTAAAAACAGTCGGGAACTCATTGGCAAATTTAAAAACTCTGGCTATTTCAACATCGGATACATCAAACGATATGACGATATAGATAAACAACTTGGCAATGGCAAAGCGAAGTTAGCATTGTGTATTCCGGCTGATTTTTCGCGCAAACTCGCCAAGGATAAAATCGCAACCTTGCAGGCAATCGTCGATGGTTCAAATGCGAATAATGCTACGATAGCCATCGGCTACATCAATCAGATTGTACAGCGGTATTCGATAAAGATTTCGACCTCAACTCTTTGGGCACACGGCTTCCAAATAGAGGGAAGTTTCCCGCCGATAGAGATGATTCCGCGCGTTTGGTACAACCCCGAACTGAAGAGCCTAAATTTTATTGTGCCTGGTTTGATTGCAACGATTATGATGATGCTCGGTGCCATCTCAACGTCGCTATCCATCGTCAGCGAAAGAGAACGCGGGACTTTTGAAAAATTAATTGTCACGCCTGTTCGCCCTTATGAGTTAGTCATCGGCAAAATATTCCCTTACGTTATACTTGCATTCATTGATGTAATATTTTGCCTGTTGGTAGGCAAATTCTGGTTCAAAGTACCCATTAAAGGAAGCATACCGCTTTTACTCTGTTTATCCACGCTATTTCTGTTCAGCGCGCTTGGAATGGGATTGTTCATCTCCGCAATCGCCAAAACACAGCGAGTGGCTATGTTGTTGTCTATGTTAATTTCATTGTTGCCGACCTTTTTACTGTCGGGATTTGTCTTTCCCATTGAAAATATGCCAAGAGCGCTTCAGTTAGTTACATATCTCGTGCCAGCGCGATACTTTCTGGAGATTTTGCGGGGCATCTTTTTGAAGGGCGTAGGGTTGCGTGTGTTGTGGATGGATGTGATATGGTTGCTGATTTTTAGTATGGTTATGGTTTTCATCAGTGCTGTGAAATTTCAGAAGAAGTTGGAAACGTGAATGGCTAAATGGCAAAACGGCAAGAGGGTACAAATGCAAAGTTGCTTTTTATCCCCTTTGCCCTTTAATAGGAGATAAAGAATAATGAAACAAAAAATAGATAAACTATATTTTCGCCCCCCTAATTGCGGACCTGACTGCAGTACGCCGCGCTCTGCTCGATTGCGCGAACGCCGGTTCCGTATGGGCCTGGAGAAGCGCAACACGCCAGAACATTATCTGCAATTGCAGGAAGCGGCTAAACAAATTTATTTAGAAAACGCTCTGATTGACCCAGGCCTTGCCAGGGCGCGGGCTTTGCGACATATCGTGGATAACTGCGACATCACTATTGAAGAAGACACAGTCTTTCTCGGTGGCGAGGAGCCTTTTTTCTTTAATCTGATGCTGCCGAGTTTAACCTCCGATGGGCATGCGCGCTTTGGCCGCACCCCTGACAAGGAATCGGAACGCCTGCGAAAAGCAAGCGCATTTTATGCGGCATGTTTTGAAGGACATATCACCCCCGGTCTGGATGATGTACTTAGCCAGGGCATTGCTGGAATACGTAGCCGAATTGAAGATAGGTTATCTGATTTTCGTCCTGAATCTCCTGGTAGTGTGGAGCAGAAGCTCTTTTGGGAATCAGCTTTGATTGCCTGTGACGCAGTGTTAGTTTATGCCAAACGCTATCGTGAAGCAGCGGAGGCTTTAGCAAAGTCAACAGATGATACGGAGAAATCCAAAGAATGGCTGGGAGCCGCTGATATTTTACGCAGAGTGCCAGAGAATCCCGCGACTACATTCCGTGAGGCCTTACAATCGTTCTGGATAGTATACATCCTCGTTACCTTAGAAATGGGCGGATGTGTGCCCGGCGGAGGCTTAGGACTCGGCCGACTCGACCAGTTCCTCTATCCTTATTACGTCAAAGATATCGAGGCAGGACGGTTGACCAGGGCGGAAGCTCTGGAACTTATGGAATTATTCCTTCTTTGCTTTCGGCACGTTGATTACTATACAGGCCATCAGCATTTTACCCCTGGGAGTCAGGCCAGCCTTGGCGGTGTAACGACAACCGGAGCAGATGCGTCCAATGAACTTACTTTCCTCATCATGGAGGCTTCTCTGCGCATTGCCATGCCCGCGCCGTATATTTCGCTCCGCCTGCATAAGGATGCTCCTGAACATTACTGGCAAGCGGCTGCCAATTACATTGCGGGAGGATTGGGTTTTCCTGTTGTCAACGATGAAGTGCTGGTGCCCGCGATGTTACGACATGGACGCTCTCTGGAGGATGCCAGGGATTATATCTGTTCTTGTTGCTATGAGAATACGATTCCCGGTCGTGAAGCTTTTCACCCCAACGCGGCTTATCTGAATCTCCCGTTGGTGTTGGAATTAGCGCTCAATCAAGGTAAGTGCCTCTTGACGGGCGAACAATTGGGGTTCAATACGCCTGAACCGGAGGATTTCAGGACATTTTCCGACGCTATGGAATCGTTTGAGCAGCAACTCCATTACGTATGCGATAGGCTTGTATCTCTTGTCAATTACTCGGACGAATCCCATATTGCCCATCGGCGTTATCCGACAATGTCGCTCTTCATGGATGATTGCATTGCTAAAGGAAAAGATGTCTGCGCTGGCGGAGCGCATTATAACATGACTGGATGTATCGTGGCAGGACTCCCCAATGTCGTCAACTCGCTGATGGCAATCAAGGAATGCGTATTTTCCAAAAACCAGATGACAATGTCTGAACTGATGACAGCGCTTCGCACCGACTTTGATGGACAGGAGCAACTCAGGCGTCAATTACTCGCGGCTCCAAAATGGGGCAACGGCGATAGTAATGTGGATGCTTTGGCGACGGATGTGACCGAAATGCTGTATTCGGAATTTCGGCATCGTACCAACCCACGCGGAGGACGCTGGCAGTTGGCGCTTTATTCCTTTGTCGCCAATCATGGGCTCGGAACTGCTGTAGGCGCATCCGCCGATGGGCGTCGAGCCAGGACATTGCTTACACGCAATCTCAATCCCTCCTGGGGCACTGACCGGGAAGGTCCGACAGGCATACTTGGGTCGCTTTCAAATATCGACTTTACAAAATTCCCCAACGGTAGTTCGTTAGACCTACGTTTCGACCCGGCACCGTTGCTTACAAAGGAAGGACGCGATAAAGTCGTCGGATTTCTCAAAGGATTTGTAGAACTCGGGGTGATGACGATGCAGATAAGTATGGTAGATGAAGAGACCTTGCGCAGTGCGCAACAGCATCCTGAAAACTACCCTCATCTGATGGTTAAAGTAGCAGGTTACAGCGCTCGTTTTATCGATTTGGCGTCAACGGAACAAGAGGAAATTATCCGCAGGACCACACAGCGATTATGATAATCCAGGTTGCGAATTATACGTGGAGGTTGCATAATAATTAATAGCCGCTGATTTCCAGATGCCGCTGATTAGAAAGCCCCTACGAATCAGCGCGGTCAGATAATCAGCGGCTATAGGGAATTTTTATTTTTCCTCAGTCTCAGCTATATCGCCATAGTTGACAATCTGCGCAAGTGATGATACAATAATACAAACAAAACCCGGAGGACGTTTTTCTGCCTACACCTTGGGATGCTCTTTATAAGCAAGTGCTGATGCGATTTTTTCAAAAAGAAAGGGTAACTGTAACCACTGAGGTAGAAGTTGGGAGATTGCCAAGAACCATTGATATTGCTTTAGCCTGCTCAAAAGAGGAAACGAAAAGATTGGCTTCAGTATCTCCCTTCACCTTTTTTGCACGACATAATCTGTTGGAATTCAAATCTCCTTCAGACCCCTTAACACCAGCCGAATACAAACGTATCATTGCCAGAGCTTATTTGTATATGGCTGAAGTTGAACTGGATGATTTGTCTATGCTTACTGTATGCGCTGTTACATCGGGAAAACCGGTCAAGGTTCTTGATAAAATTCCTGAACTTGTGAAGTTCTCGAAGATTTCTGATGCGCTTTACTTTATTCCTTAGTGTTTCTTTTGATTAAACTTTTCTTTTTAAAAGAAAAATTTGGAGCGATAACTTCCCATTTTACGTTATAGTTGTTGCGGAGTTAACAATAGAAGAGCAGAATTTTCCTTTGTTGCTCTTTTCTAAAGGCAGAAAACGGAAAGAGTTTTTGAAGGAATTAGTTCGCAGAACTGCGTCTCCGGAAACGCGACAAGTAGCAATAGAATATCTGCGCTTGGCGTATCAATTATATCCAGAAGACGTAATGGAGGTGTTTTCAATGAGTAAAGATTTTCCCACCGTTGAGGAGAATATCCGGGTTATCTTCGATGATTTAGGAGCAGAAAGAATTGCACGAGCAATTACTGATGAGCAGGTAGAGATTATATTACCTGGTTTGCTTCAACGCACACGCCCCCAAGAAATTGCGGAAGCTATCACTGCTGAAGAAAAAAATGCCTTGTTGCGGGCATTGTTACTGGAACGTTTTTCTTCCGAAAAGGTAGAATCTATTCTGAACGACGATGGAAAACGGAAATTGTAACCTTTCAGAGTTCTCAGAAACCGAGTTTTTCCGAAAAAACTTGGTTTCTGACGAAGCAACCAAAGAGGTATGTCAAATGATACTTTCCCGAATATTTATAATCGTTTCGCTCATTGCCATAAACCTTTCGTGGCCTTTAATTTTGATTTCATGTGGCAATTCAGAGGATAAAGAAAGCATTTCAGCTTCGGGCACGATAGAAGCCAGAGATGTTGATGTCAGCACTCAAGTCGTAGGGCAAATAGTATCCCTGCAAATTGAAGAGGGCGATTCCGTCCAAAAAGGTCAGGTTATCGCTGAAATCGACCATACGAAATTGGATATTCAACTGCGGCAGGCGCAGGCAAATTTGGCGTCGGCGCAGGCGCGCCTGGCGCAGGCGAAGCTGATGGCACAGTTGACCTCCACGCAAACGCAAACTCAAATCCAGCAGGCAAAAGCTCTACTTGAAGTATCTTCCAGTCGTCTATCGCAAGCTCAAATCGGCGAGGAACTTCAGCAAACTGCGACCGATACGCAAATTCAGCAAGCAGAATCTGCACTGGCTCAAGCTACGGAACGACTTAACCAGGCTCAAGAACTTTATCTCTTCGCGCAAGCTCAATCGAAAAGTCAGGTTGAACAAGCTGAAGCAACTCTCAAAGTGGCAACGACGCGGCTTTCCATTGCTGAAAAAGGCGCCAGGGAACAGGAAGTTAAGGTTGTGGAAAATAGCGTTTCTCAGGCTAAAGCTAACTTTGACAATGCAAAATCAAATTTTGAACGGATGCAGAAACTACATTCTGAAGGGACAATCTCGAAACAACAGCTCGATTTAGCTCAGTTACAATTTGATGTAGCTCAGTCACAATATAAATCCGCCCAAGAGCAACTGAGCTTGATTAAAGAAGGCGCGCGCTATGAAGATAAAGAAGCGGCGCAGGCACAGGTTGACCAGGCGGAGGCGGCGCTTCAATTAGCGCAGTCGGCTTTGATTCAAAACAATGTCAGAGCAAAGGATGTAGAAGTTGCAAGGGCCGCTGTTAAACAGGCTGAAGCAACTTTGGCTTTAGCAAAAGCAAACGCTTTGCAAAATAAGTTGCGTAAAGAGGACGTAGAGTCAACACAGGCAAGCGTTGACCAGGCGAAGGCGGCGCTTCAATTCGCTGAAGCGAATACCGTCCAACCGCAAATTCAACAGCAGAACGTACTTCTTGCTGAGATGCAAGTCAAATCAGCTCAAGACGCAGTTGAATTGCTGCAAACTCAAATCAATGATGCGAAGATAACCGCCCCGACAGCAGGAATCGTTACCACGAAAGTTGTTGAGATTGGCGAACTTGTCTCACCCGGCATGCCGATTGCCGTCATCACTAATCTGGATACTGTCTATTTGACAATTTTCGTGCCAGAAACCAAACTGGGCAAAGTTAAATTGGGACAGAGAGCGCAAGTGAGTGTTGATTCTTTCCCCGATAGAACTTTCAACGGAAAGGTGACGTACATCTCACCCGAAGCGGAATTTACGCCGAAAAATATTCAGACTAAAGAGGAGCGTGTAAAGTTAGTCTACGGGGTGAAAATAGAGTTGGAAAATCCTGAGAAATTACTGAAGCCGGGCATGCCGGCGGATGCAGTTTTGAAGTTTTGATGAGTCGCGAAAAGAAACCGAGTTTCTCCAAGAAACTCGGTTTCTTCTGCACAAGTGCTTAACATAAGCCAAATTAAAGAAAACGAGAATTTTTTTGACCTAAAGATTCAATTGATGATTGATGATTGGTGATTGTTGATTGAAAACATCTTTTCAATCATCAATCGAAAATCAACAATCGAAAATGAGGTATTATGTGATTGGCGCATTTACCATAATGGCTTTCTTGAATGATGAACCAGGCAAGGTGCATAGAGAAACTGATGGACGTTCGGAAATCGACCCACTTTTTAAGGCGGTATTGGATTTTAGCTTCGGGAAACTCGGCATCCCGCTCAAAACGCAGGTAGAAGTCAGCAGGCTTCCTCGTACCATTGCTGTGATGCTCATTCTTGATAAGGAAAGCGATTTGGAAAAAGTGCGCTCTGAAACGCCTTTTTATTACGTCCGAACTCACAACCAAATCGAATTCAAGGGAATTTCCGACCCGCTGACAATCCCCGGATTTCGGCTAATCTTGGGCCGAGCTAATCTATACATGGGTGAAAATGAGATTCCTGCTGAACAGATGACTATCACTATCATCTGTTCTCGCAAACCAAGAAAAGTTTTGCGGTCAGATTCAGAAGTTGAGTTTTTGCCGCTTGGAGAAGGTTATTATCAATCTACGAACAACCCTCCGGTCAACCTGATAGTGATAAACGAACTTGAGACAACGGCAAAAAATTATCCGTTATTAATGTTCACTTCGTCGAAGAAGAAGTTCAAAAAGTTTTTGCTTGATACCGTGAAGAATAATTGCTTCGACGCTTATGTCGAGTTTGCGTATTGTGTCAACCCTCAAATAACAAAGGAGGTAATAGAAATGGCAGGACATGGACTTTCTAAAGAAAAATTGGCATTCATCGCTAATGACATCGGACCGAAACTTTTGCCCTTTATCCCCAAAGAAGAGTTGCTCAAACATTTGACAGTTGAGGATAGACTCGCGAATCTCACTACTGATGAACTCCGGAAAAGATTAAAAGAGTTGGAAGATAAGGAAAAAAATGTTCGATACCGTGAAGAATAATTGCTTCGACGCTTATGTTGAGTTTACGTATCATGTCAACCCTCAAATGACAAGGGAGGTAATAGAAATGGCAGGACATGGACTTTCTAAAGAAAAATTGGCATTCATCGCTAATGACATCGGACCGAAACTTTTGCCCTTTATCCCCAAAGAAGAGCTACTCAAGCAGTTGACAATCGAAGATCTCCGCAAAAGACTAAAAGAGTTGGAAAATCCTGAGAAATTGCTGAAGCCGGGAATGCCGGCGGACGCCGTTTTGAAATTTTAACGGACTTTGTAGTGCGATTATTGTTTTTGCTGTACCCGAGAGGCAAAATGGATACTGTAATCGTGACCCAAAATCTTATAAAGCAGTTCGGAGATTTAGTTGCAGTAAACAATCTCAATCTCCATATAAACGCCGGCGAAAGCTTCGCCTTGCTTGGACCGGATGGCGCGGGCAAGACCACCGTAATGCGGTTGTTATGCGGTGCAATTACACCCACCGCCGGAGACGTAAAAATTGGCGATTTTGATTTAGCAAAACAAACGGACAAGGCGAGAGAACTCATCGGCTACATGCCACAACGTTTTAGTTTGTATGAAAGCTTGAGCGTTCTACAAAATATAGTTTTCTTTTCCGACCTCTATGGAGTTGACAAATCAACGCGCCAGGAAAGAATGGGCGGATTGTTGGAATTCAGCCGCTTGACACCTTTTGTCGATAGATTGGCAGGACAGCTTTCGGGGGGGATGAAGCAAAAGTTAGCGTTAATCTGCACTGTAATTCATGAACCGCCTATTCTATTATTAGATGAACCGACGACGGGAGTTGACCCCGTTTCGCGAAGAGATTTCTGGAAAATCTTACACCGGTTATTGGCTGAAGGCGTAACCCTCTTGATTTCCACTCCGTACATGGACGAAGCGGAACGGTGCAAGCGAATAGGCTTGATTCACGCGGGAAAACTTTTGCTGGTGAACACTCCGGCTGAGTTAAAAAGACAAATGACAGGGGAGGTCATCGAAATAAAATGCGCGCAACCATATATGGCTAACACGTATTTGAAATCGCATGATATTGTTGAGAGTGTGCAGGCTTTCAGCGATAAACTGCGTGTGCTGGTAAAAACCAGTGGCAGTGAGCAGGAGATTATATCGTTTCTTGAATCGCAAGGCGTAAATGTCACGGATGTGCGTAAAGTCCAACCGAGTTTGGAAGATATATTTGTATCGCGGCTGGGGAAATAAAATTATGCTTACTTGAATGGAGGCGTTTATGTCGCCAAAAACGGTAAAAGCAAAATATAAAAATGGAATGCTTGAACTTTTGGAAAGAGTGGAACTTCCTGAAGGAACTGAAGTAACTATCTTTATCCTCTCCGAAATGGATGCGGAGGAATTAGAAGACTATCTGGATGTACGAAATCCCAGCATCAAAGCGCAAATCAGGGAGGGCTATGAAGAGTATAAGGCTGGGAAGACGCGCACAAGTAGCGAGTTTTTTGCGGAACTTCATAGCGAACTGAAGGAGAAGTTTAATTTCCAAAAGTAGGATTTTGATATGCCCAAGCGATACAGAACATATACAACTTCAGGTTACGAACGTGATGTTCGCAAGCTTATTCAGCGCAACCCCGCGCTTCTTGAACGCATTGAAGCAATAGTCGAGATTCTGAAACAAGACCCTTACAATAATAACAGACAAAATAAAATCAAAAAGCTTACTGATGTACCAGGAGGTGAAGGGCAATGGCGTATTGCTTCAGGAAGTTACCGCATGCGCGATGATATTGAAGGAGACAGATCTTGTAAGTCTTTACTCTTGCAAACACCGCCGGGAGGCATATCGATAATTTTAACTCAATAAGGTCAATAACCCCGACTTGCACTCTATGTCAGTCGAGGTTCTGCCGTAAGAAAAAATGAAAAACATCTTCCACCTTGTCAAAAAAGAATACTTACAGGTGTTACGTGATAGAGCTTACCTGCCGATGTTGTTCATGGCTCCTATCATCCAATTGACGCTTTTTGGATACGTCGCGGCTACTAATGTTGATGACATTCCAACAGCGGTTTTAGACCAGGATGGGACGCAGGCAAGTAGACAATTCGTGCTGAGTTTCAGTAATTCGGGATATTTTCGGTTGAAATATTATCTTCAGTCAAACTCTGAGATAGATGGATTGCTCGACAGCGGCAAGGTAAAATTGGTTATCAACGTGCCGCGTGGTTTTTCACGCCAGTTAAAACGTAACGAAACCGCTTCCGTACAGTTCATAGTTGATGGCACGGATTCGACTACAGCAGGCATCGTTTTGGGATATGCTAACGATATAGCCCAGAGAAATTCAGTGAAAATTATAACACAGCGGTTACAAAAAACCCTAAGTTCGCTTCCTGGCGTAGATTTACACCTCCGAGTCTGGTACAACCCGGAATTAGACAACGTGAACTTTATCGTACCAGGAATTATATGCACAATTTTAGCGATTGTTACCACTATGCTCACTTCAGTGGCTATCGTCAGGGAAAAAGAAAAAGGCACCATCGAACAGTTGATAGTCTCTCCGATAGCGCCTTATGAATTAATCTTAGGCAAGGTTTTGCCCTTCATGGGGATAGGATTCATTGATGTCATCATAATCTTACTGGTTGGCACATTTTGGTTCAAGGTCCCGATTCACGGTAGCATCCCCTTACTTCTGTTGTTATCATTATTATTCTTATCTAACACGTTAGGAATGGGCATTCTCATCTCAACCATCTCACGAACTCAACAACAAGCAATGATGACTACCTTTTTTCTTATCCTACCGTGGATACTTTTATCAGGGTTCATTTTTCCCATTGAAAACATGCCCAAAGTTATACAATATATAACCTATCTTATACCGTTGCGGTATTTTCTCGTAATCATCAGGGGGATAGCATTAAAAGGTTCAGGTTTATCCATGCTCTGGCAGCAAGCACTCGCAATGATACTGCTCGGTGGGACAACTCTATCGTTTAGCATCTTTAGGTTTAACAAGCGCCTTGACTAATCCCGCTCAAAAGAAAAGAAATGAAGCTCATGGAAAATAATAAAATCGAAGATATCCTCCACCTGATTAAAGAGCGCTATCCTCAAGAACGGGTGGAGGCAACAAAACAACGATTACAGTCCCTATGGAATCTTCTGTCAATGACGGACCGAATTCCGTATGTACTGTATGGGATGCCACTTAAACAGCCGCCTGTGTTGGCAAATGATGTGTCAGGCGAACAGCGCGAACTAATTACCCAGTTGCAGACGATTTATGAACATGGAGAATGGCCGGATGACTATGTGCCCGGTCTTGTGCCAGGTATCTGTCAGGTGATGATTCCTGCTTACTTTGGCTGTACCGAGGCGCGAACGTCAATGACCAGTCAGGTGAAATCGGTCGTACATGACCCGCGTGATGTGTATGACTTACCGGAATTGGGCTTCGGACCGGAGACTCCAGGCGGTCAGATGTTAGAACGGATGCGTTATTTTCGGCGTGAGACTCATGGATTGTTGTCAATTTATGAAGCTGATTTGCAGGGACCTTTCTCAGTAGCAAGTCAAGTCTGGGGGATAGAGAATTTCCTGGCGGCGATTTATGAATATCCGAACGAGGCGCATCATTTGTTATCGCGATGCACAGATGTTGTAATCAAATTCGCTGAGATGATGCGTGAGTCAGTGGACGGGGATTGGATTCCATACCATTGTGTCCCGGCGGTTTGGCTTCCTCCGGGGAAAGGGATTGCGATTAGCGAAGATTTGGTCGCTGTAGTTTCCCCACAAGTGGTGCAGGAGTTTATGCGCCCCTGCTTAGAGCAAATCGCCGCCGCATTTGGGGGAGTGTTTCTTCATTCCTGCGGTAGCATTAACCATGTAATTGGAGAGATAAATCAGGTGTCCGGATTAATCGGGCTGAACTTTTCCAGTTCCGAAACTGATTTACCCCAACTCGCGGCAGAAGCTAATGATTCCCTGGTATTGACCGTACACAACAGCCCCGTAAGTTGTGGGAACTTACCGGTTCTGGATGTAAGCCAGCATGTCCAATTATGTGGGCAGGTCTTCCGCCGAAGTCGGGCGCGGGGATTGTGTATCATAATTGGAAATTTTTCATTTCCCTGGCAGACAGGAATGTCTGCCCCACTCCACGGAGGTAATATAGATGAAATGCTTTGTGGAAGCTGAACATCGTATGGAGACAGCGGCGTTTGGCATGCTCTTAGGCCATCAAATGGGTCAATGGTCGGAACGCAAATGGTGGAATTTCTCCCAGGGTGGTCAATCCGACAATGCGCTTTCGGCGGAGAATCTGCTCAACCCAGAATGGATGCGCCCCGTATTGCAGAAAACGCCAACTATTACCACACCCGGATGGGGGCCTACTGGCTATGGCGACCTGGTGCCCTACATCTGCGCACTGGGGATGGAATACACGCGGCAAGGCGGCCCTCTCTCGCCCGAACTATTCCGGGACTTTTTGCTGCGGGAGCGTGAATGGCTCCGTCCGCAAGCGGTGGGTCGGACTTGCATAGAGTTGATGGCCGAGGGAATGAATCCCCGTATTGCCGGGTTATATGCGCCGAGTGTGTTATCGGGATGTTGGATTGCCTGGCCGATTGCCTGCTATCATGCTGGATATCCGCATCACGCTTATGAGGATGCAGTCCTCCTGGCGCGAACCCAAGGCGGCGGAGACGGTGTCATCTTGACGGGACTGATTGCTGCAATGTTAGCAGAGGCGTTGCGCCCCGGTTCGACATGGACTGACGTCCGCGCCGCGTTGCTGACTATGGCTGACAAGCGAGATGCGCGGATTGCGACGTTGGTGCGCCGTGCGCTAAAGATAGGACAGCAAGTGGTAGATGATGCAAAGTGTGGAATAATGGTAAGGGAACCAAATTACCGGCGAGCACTGTCGAAGTACAACGTGGACTGGCTCGCAGATTTCTACGCAGCCGTGGCCGGGATGGAATTCTTCACTGCCCATTCTACTGATGTGGCATGCCTGATGTGTTCAGTGCTACAAGGCTGCGACAGTCGTTTCGGTTCGATGATTGTGCTTAGTTTGTTTGCGGCAATTTATGGTGACGAAAACCTACCCACTGTTTGGCGCGAACAAGCAGGTGAATTGCACAAGGAATGCCTGTCCGAGTGGGTAGTGAATAGTGCGAACCTGCTGCAGACGAAGTTGCAAAACGAGGTTCGCATAGCTGAAGAAATCCTCCCGCTGACTGATGGTGGTAAGAAAGAGTCCATGCTTTATGACAAGATTCTTGCCGGGCTTTTAGCTGGCGCTATCGGCAACACGATGGGCAGTCCAGTGGAAGACCGAGATTACCCCTGGATTGTGGAGCATTTCGGTGTATTAGACCGAATCCTCAATCCCGGTCGGCTTGAGTCAGAAGATGACGCGGCGATGACCAAAATTTGGGCGGAAACGTATATCCGGTGTAGTGAGCGCGCCCGCGTGGAAGACCTGGCTGAGACATTTCGCCAAAAATTGGTGCGCTCTAACTACTATTATGATACGCAGCATTCTTATGATTTAATTCTGCAAGGTATACCGCCTCATGCTTGCGGCCACTGGAACATCGTCACCGGCAGCGCGATGATGGGTTGTTCCTCGTGCGGGATGTATCACGCTGGAGACCCGCGGCAGGCTGCCGCAGATGCTCTTGAGTTATCTTACCTTTACCAGCGCGGCTTCGACGTTTATGCAACCGCGATTATGTGCGCGGCGGTGGCAGAAGCTCTGCGTCCTAACGCCACTGTGGAGACTGTGTTGGAAACTGCGATTGCGGCAGCGCCTGCTGACCCAGTAGCCTATTTCAATCGTCACGAACCGCGAGATGCCCAGGCACATCTTAGAAGCGCCTTAACCGCGGTGGAAGGATGTCCAGATGTTCTGGCGGCGCGAGAAATACTCTACGCGGGATACCTTGAATATAATGGTCAGGACCCCTGGGAAGTTATCACATTTACGTTAGCGATTTTTAAAGTCGCTCGAGGTGATGTGTGGCAGTGTATGCTTGGCGGCGCGAATATTGGTCGGGATAGTGATACAATCGCAAACTTGTCTGCGGTATTATCCGCATGCCTGCATGGGACAGCCTGCATCCCTAAACACCTGCTCTCGCTATTTGGCGAAGCTGCTTTGACAGAGTATCAACGACTCGCCCAGGGATTGACTGACGCCGTTCAGGCCCGATGTAAACGAGCGATAGAAACTGCGTGTCGCCTGGGAATGATGGAGGAATAACAAGCAAACCATAGATTTTAGGTTCTTCGCGAATGAGTGTGGTAAGCCATTGTAGCGGCATGCCTCCGTGCTGCCAAAACACCATTGTAGCAGCGTTTCTCAGTATCGCCAGTGTCACCACTGAGGGATGACGCTACGGGTAAACCACACTTGATAACGAAGAGTCGTAGTGGACACTCTCTGTCCCGTCTCGAATTTTGTTAAGTTCATAGTAATGAGAAAGGAGCTTACATTAATGACCTATCCAATCCAAATACATCCACAAAACCCAAAGATTTTTGAATTTCGAGGAAAACCCCGCATTCTCCTCTGTGCTACAGAGCATTACGGTGCTGTGATGAATCGTCCATTCCGTTTTGAGCGTTACTTAGCTGACGCTCACGAAAAATCCCAAACCTTGACGCGTTTGTTCATGCTTTTCCGGGAACTTCAGACCAGCCATAATCCTTATTCTACCGGCAAGCCGGAATCCCCGGACTACGTTGCTCCCTTCAAACGCACAGGGCCAGGTATGGCACTCGACGGGCAGCCAAAGTACGACTTAGACCAATGGAACCCAGAATTTTTCGACCGACTCCACCGGTTTCTGTCATTAGCGTCAGATTACGGCATCATCGTTGAGGTTGTGTTTTTGAGTAACACATACTCATCGGTAGTATGGTCATTGAAT
>Ga0194125_10000099_pt1 | contig 121229 bp, 85 predicted proteins | sample TA2KigC250mmetaG_FD_148626 | JGI IMG/M metagenome (GOLD analysis project Ga0194125, IMG submission 148626) | Freshwater microbial communities from Lake Tanganyika, Tanzania - TA2015034 Kigoma Deep Cast 250m | ecosystem: Environmental > Aquatic > Freshwater > Lake | place: Tanzania: Lake...
GACGGGGGAGGTTAGGTGGGGGTGAGATCGGCGCTCTCGCTTTTTTCACCCTCCCCTAACCCCTCCCGTCAAGGGAGGGGAATTGGGAAAAAACGCTTAACTTGATGCGTATGCCCCCTTGCCCTTTTGCCCCCCTTCACATACTTTTTCCGCCATCGACGGCGATAACCTGACCCGTTACGAAATCTGAATGTACAAGATAGAGCGCGGCTACGGCGATATCTGCGGGTTTAGCGACACGCTTCATCGGTGTTGCTGCCTCGTTCATCTTCTTGAATTCTGGCCAATTAGCCGTCCAGCGTGTATCTACAAATCCAGGAGCGATAGTGTTGACGCGGATTTCCGGCGCTAGAGTCCTGGCGAGTGATTTCGTCAGGCAGATAACACCAGCTTTAGAAGCAGAGTAAGCCATCGAGCTCCCTATTCCTGTCGGCCCTGCTATTGAGGAGATATTTATGATACTTCCACCATCATGACTTTTCATCGCTGGCACCGCGGCGCGACAGCAGAAGAATGTGCCTTTGAGATTGACCGCCAGGGTTCTATCCCACATTTCCTCAGTGAGCCCTTCTAAATCCGCCGCATTGACAAATGTCGTTGTCCCGGCGCTGTTCACCAGAATGTCAAGTCTACCACAGTCTTTCATGACTTTATCGACCATCGCGCGGACTTGCGCATCCTGCGAAACATCCGCTTTGATAGCCAACGAAGGCACACCTAAATCCCGAATTTCCTGAGCTGTTGTCATCGCTTCTTTTTCTGAACGCGAGTAGTTGACTACGACACCGGCTCCCTCGCGTGCGAAAGATAAGCCGATTCCTCGACCTATGCCCGTCCCGCCGCCAGTTATTAACGCTACTTTTCCTTTTAGATTCATTTTTACCTCCTATTCTTTTCTTTTTGATCAAACTTTTTCTTTTAGAAAAAGAAAAAGTTGGGTTCATTCGTTTTCCTCAAGAGTTTTCACATAAGAAAGCAAATGTGATAAAAACCTTTCCAAATCCGATTTGTACCGATTAAAAACCGGCTCAAGTTCCTCAATCAAGAGTTTGAGCCTACTCCAATCTAACTTCAATGCATAAGCATGCCGAAACACATGCCGGAAGCTGAGATATTCATTAAGCGAATTTTTCGTTTCAGTGGAAATCACACGAGGACGAACATCCGATAATTCGATGGCCATATCTGTTAGTAATTCACGATGCCATTGTTCTCCACTCGGAACGCCACCTTCGATAGCTTGTGCAATTCGCTGATGTATCGCTTCGACTCCTGTATAAAAATGATGAAGGTAACCTGCTATCGCCATTTTTTGATGTTCAGTGGGGTCATTATTGATTTGCGCATAGACATCAGAAGCATTACCAAAAATTTCTTCTAACGCTTCAAGGTCCTCCTGGATTTCAGCAATCAATCGTTTAAGTTTAATTGATTCTATCTCGTTCCCTGTCATAAAGAATAACACCGTCCTCTTCAATCCGTTGCTTCAGTACATCTGGAGCCTCTTCAATAGTCACAAGGTCACATGCATAAGGGCTTTCCATCAACAAATGCCCCAAAGCCTTAAAATAGTTTTCCGTAGGCATTCCAGAAACAGCTAAATCGATATCCGAGTTTATCATAAACTCTTCTCTTGCCAATGAGCCAAAGAGAATCACGCGTTTTGCACCATAGTTCTCAGATAAAATGCGGACAAGCTTCGGTAACGATTTCCATGCTTTCTGTGCGCGTTGGCGCGCCATTTTTTGCTGCTGTTCATGGCGTCGCAAAAGGTTTTTTACAGCTTCTTCAGGGGTAACCATAGTTTCACCCGATAGAGCCGCTGATTTTCAGATGGCGCTGATGATACTAATCACCAAAATCGGCGCGGTCTGTAAATCAGCGGCTATGCTTCTAAAGTCGGAAAACTAATCTTCACATTTCACGCATCTCGTTTCACGCATCCCTCAATACGGTAATTGGAAGCGTTAGTCCCAATGACTTCCGCACCAAATTCAACATAAACCGTTTCAAAATTGCTGTCAATAATTTTAGAATACGTTCCCATATCGCTGAACGTAGGCGGTCGATAGCTAAATCCGTCAAGTCGCGGATGTCCTTCAAAAACAGTGTCCGAAGCGGAAACGCTCTTCAAGCCGACGCCACTGCCAACGACAGTATTTCCCTTTAGCACAACTGCTTTTCCGCCTCGGCCGTCCAAAACCGTGCCATTTTTCACTCTGACGCTTGTTTCAAGGTAGACATCTCCGAAAATGTAAATTTGGTCGATTATTTTTATAGGAACAGGCTTGGCAGCCTGTTCTACAGTGTTGCCGAAAATCGCCTGTAAATCGCGGTCGAAATCGACATCGGCATTCCGACTACCGATGCTAATTCTGGCGTTTTCATCCACAGTTATTCCCAATTCAAGCAGCCGGTTGCGTATCATTTTATGTAGCCTGGATTGAAATTCAAGGGTGCGAAGCACATCTTTGTTGCCCGATGGCGCATCTTCACCTAAAAACACAATGCGGCTTCGGGGAGGTGCATCTGGATTTTCGGCTCGTAATTTTCGATCTTCTTCTGCGGCGATTTTGACGAAGTCAGTGTACCAGTATTCAAACAGTTTGCCCTTCTTTTCATCGGGATGATTGTACTTTTCTTTCAATAGCGGAAAGTTCTCTATAGCCCATTGGGTGTCGATGACGAAACATCCCGCATTTAGAGCGTGCGCGTATTTACCCCCCTGTGTACGGGGGTAACCCCCCCTATCCCCCCCGTCGACGGGGGGGAACAAGGGGGGGTTGCCTGTTCGTCGGCTTTCCTCTAATCTGGCTTCTGCTTCCGCTTGCTGTTGTGGCGTCATATCTCGCCATTCTTCAATGGCATAAGGGACAAGCCCATATTTTGTATCGACGAAGATGATGTTTCCTCTGTCTCTGACTTTGTCTAACGGTGATTTTCCGCCAATTGTAATCACAGGCAGTTGGGCAGTGATAAAAAGTTCTGTTCCGTCAGTGATAAAATAGCTTAACGCTTGAAGATACAGATGAAAGTAAATGTTAGGGTATTCATCAAGCAAAGCAGGAGCATAATCTGAATACACCGGTATTGTGTATTTAGTATCATCGGCTAAACCCAACTGTTTCAGCCATTCCACACCGGCTACATAAGCCCCTCCTGGTCCATAAGATTTAGCAATAGCGACAATACAGTTTCCACCTATCAGGTCATTCCGTTTTTCGACGTCGATATATTTTTCATCCTGTTTTATCAGTTCGTTAAAAATGATATAAGCGATTTCATCAAGGATGTATTCCGCCTGGTGGGGTTGAGTCAGAAAATCTCCCCTAACCCCCCTTTTACAAAGGGGGGAATTAGAAATCGCGGAGGCTATTAAATTTACCGTTGAGGCAGCGTCCCGTTGTTGAGAAGAAGATGCAAAAAACAGATTGTTTTCAATGATATCACATATTTCATCGCGCAGAGGTATAAGGGCAAGTTGGCAAGGAGTCAAGGGAGCAAGGGAAAAATTGCCATCTTGCCATCTTGCCATCTTGCCTCCTATCCCTTTTGCCCCTTTGCCCTCTTTTGCAAATATTTCATCAAATTCCGGCTTTATCTTCACAAGGATGGAATGCCTCATGTCGGCTTCGACTGGATGGTCGGATAGGATATGGTATCCAACAAGATGGTCAACTACGACTACATCCTCTTTATTTCCAAAGGAAGCTGCTGAACGAGCAAGTTTGATGTTTGTGTTATATCCATCAGCGCGGATGATTTGTTTATGAATTAGCCCGCCTGGCGATATGCGCGTGCTTTTACCAGCCGCGACGATGATTTTCCGCACGCCGAATTTCCGGGTCAAGTATTCATCGAATCGCGGATTTTCACTCCACTGCATGCCGTCTTTATCAAGTTCGATAACGACTGAACGGACATAATTATCCGCGACAAGCCGCGCGATTTCACTATCCTGATGCCGCTGATAGGCAATCAGGTCTTTACCGCCCAACAGCTTTTCCATTCTGGCGCGAACAGTTGCGAAGCATACTTGTGGTTTGTCTTTGCCTTGTGTGGGAAAGACTCTTTCTAATGCTGATTCAGATTGTTGTATGAAGGTAGAATACACTTTTGGTTGCATTTTAAGCCCCGTTGTAGTGAAGAAACCCGTTTTCTCAAAGAAGACGGGTTCTTAAAATACCTTCTTGATTCTCTCCAAAGCCTCACTCAACCTATCATCAGGAACTGTCAGCGAAATGCGGATATATCCTTCCCCATATTCGCCATACGCCGCGCCGGCGGCGACGATGACAGAGGCTTTTTCAAATAACAACGTGGTGAAGTCGAGCGAACTCATGTCTTTGGGCGTTGGAATCCAGAGGTAGAATGTACCTTTTGGCGGCGAATAATTCCAACCGAGTCCGTTGAAAGTATCGACCACTTGCTGGCGGCGTCGGCTGTAAATGTCAAGCATTTTGGGAATATTGTCCTGACATTTTGTCAACGCGGCAATGCCGGCGTACTGAATGGCGTTGAATATGCCAGAATCGGTGTTTCCTTTGACTTTCGCGATACCTCTGATTAAATCGGGATTGCCCATCGCCATGCCAATACGCCAGCCGGTCATGTTGAATGGTTTGGACAGGGAATTTAATTCGACGCCAATATCTTTAGCACCTGGAGTTTTAAGGAAACTCAACGGCTTTTCTCCCTCGAATACAATTTCGCTGTACGGATTATCGTAGCACACAGCGATGTCGTAAGCCTTCGCAAAATCGACCAATTTTACTAAAAATTGGGGCGTCGCTACTGCTCCGGTCGGATTGTTGGGATAGTTTAAAAACATCGCAGCGGCTTTTTTAGCTACCTCAGACGGCACATCCTCAAATTTGGGAAGGTAATTGTTTTCCGCAGTAATTGCCATGTTATATGGTTCTCCACCTGCTATCAGAATGCTCGCCCTATACGCGGGATAGCCGGGGTCGGTCATCAGCACAACTTCCCCTGGATTGACGACTGACAAAATGAAATGATGACAACCTTCCTTTGAACCTATCAAAGCTAACACTTCTGTTTCAGGGTTTAGCTCGACGGAATATCCATCCCGATACCAATCAGCGACAGCTTTCCGAAAAGCGAACATCCCTTTTTCCTCATCGGTAGGATAACGATGGTTTTCAGGGTCATACGCTGTTTTGCATAGTTCATCAATTATCGGCTTAGGTGTCGGTTCCACCGGGTCACCAATCGCTAAACTAATTACATCAATGCCAGCAGCCCTCGCCCGATTAATTTTATTACGTAATTCAATGAATAGATAAGGTGGAATTTTCTTTAATCTGTTTGCTATCTGCATATATTCTCCTTTTTTGGTTTTCTCAAAGTGGCGCAGGCATTCCTGCCTGCGCGATTGGCAAGCAAGAATGCTTGCCCCACTTTACCACCCCAGTACCTCCAGCAATGCCAGCGCGATAATCATATGTCCGTTTGGATATGGATGAACAGGCTCCGGGCAGAAGTGACTGGCTGGTCGGTGGCGGAGTTGTTCCTGGAATTTTTCATGCGTATATACCTGGAGCGCATCAAATTCTTTGGCCAATTTCCCAACCACGTCTAAATAGCCGGTCAGCATAGACAACACAAGCCCTTGTTGGGTGTTTGTATCGGTCTCTGTGCTGACGTAGAATGGGTCAATCAAAACGAGACGCGCCTGCGTATGTTCACGCGTGAGGTGCAAAATCTCCCGATATAACTGCTCATACTTCTCCGGCGGCAGTTCCTGTGCCTGCCCCAAAGTACGGTGAAGGTCATTGATGCCGATTTTTACAGTCAACCAATCAGGCTTGTGGGCAAGCACATCGTTATGCCAGCGGTTATGCAAATCCAGCACCGTATTGCCTCCGATGCCTTCGTTGAAATAGGTGATATGCCTCTCCGGATAACGCGCGGTGATAAGGTCAATAGCGAATTTTACATAACCATTGCCGAACGGCGCAAAAGTGTCGCGCCGCCCACAGTCGGTTATACTATCGCCGATAAATACCACTTGCTGTCCATCTTGAAATAGAAAATTACCCATTTTGTACTCCTTTTCGTAGTATATTTATAATGATAGCATGTATCAGTTTTTAGGAAAAGAGGAAATTTGTGCGTGAAACGAGTTCGCTTCGCTCAACAGTTTACTTCGTAAACCGCCTGCGTGAAATGTGAAACGTGATGCGTGAAACGTAGAATGCTTTTTGCCCCCTTGCTTTCTTGCCCCTTTACCCCCTTGCCCTTTTGCCTCTTAGCTCTTCGTCTAGTTATCTTTCAACTTTTCCCGGCCTAATTTTTGTTTCAGACGGCAATTGACTAAGGTTTGACACCCGCTTTCTAAGGGTATCTAAAGCATCTTGCAGCATATTGGCTTCATTTATTTTAGCAGATAATTGTTGTTGCGTCGCCTCCAGGGTTCTTTCAAGATTCTCCCGTTGCGTTTTTTCATTCGTCCAGGCTTCTTCCATTCTTTTAAATTTTATCCGATAGGCAGTTACTCCGGCTATCAGAAGGATGAAAATTAATCCTCCGGCAATGATGAGAGATAAAGTTGCTTTGCTCATTTTTACCTCCTCCGCCAGAAACCCGTTTTCTTTGAGAAAACGGGTTTCTTATTGAATTCGTTCATAGATAATTTGAAGCCCTTTCAGCGTTAAATCAAGGTCTATTTTATCAACCAACAGAGAATCAGCGGCAACCAATCGCGCTAATCCACCTGTGGCTATAACTGTAGGGTCACCACCCATTTCTACTTTCATGCGCCTGATAATTTCTTCCATTTGCCCCAGGAAACCGTAGTAAAACCCTGATTGAACACACGCATCAGTATTCTTCCCGATAATTTGTTCGGGCCGGCGTAGTTCAACTCTCTTGAGTCTAGCGGCGCGTTCAAAGAGAGCATTCGCGGAAATGCCGATTCCAGGAGCAATAACGCCGCCTAAATACGCGCCCTCTTCTGAGATGGCATCAAAAGACGTCGCTGTTCCGAAATCGACAACGATAGCTGGACCGCCATATTCGATGTATGCACCTACAGTATTGGCAATCCTGTCTGAGCCTATCTCTTCTGGATTATCATAGAGCAAAGGAATACCTACATCCACCCTGGCAGATAAAACGACGGGGGAGAGGTGAAAATATTTATCACTCATCTCTAACATCGCAGAGAGAATTGAAGGAACTACACATGAAATAATGATACCCTTAAACGTAGTGCAATCAATGTCGGACACCTGAAGCAACTGTCGGATTAATATGCCATATTCATCCACCATCTTACTCGGGTCTGTTGAAATTCTCCAGCTCTTGATAAGTTGCTTTTGCTTGAATGCTCCGAGAACAATGTTTGTATTACCAATATCAATCGCCAGTAACATTTGGGACTCCTTAATAACGGATAGAAACCGAGTTTCTTCGAGAAACTCGGTTTCTACAAAAGAAAAGGGCAACGTGTATATCACACGTTGCCCCTTGTAATACTATCAAATCTGGTAATTTGTTTTGATTTCTATTTTTCGTCTTGAAATCTATTGGGAAGTGATTTCAAGACACATATTGGAAGTGAAATCAAAACTTCGTAAGCTCTTCTGAGCTGAAAGTTACTCTTCTTTAGCCGCGGTATTGAAGGTGATTTCAGCTTTTTCGAGCTTGTTTCCAGCATTGTCTTCCGCAGTAATTACCAGGATAACCTCTGATTCGTAGGGTAACTCTCCACCCTTGAGCATTGAAACTGTAGCCTTCGTTTTATCATCCGACAGTTCAGCCACCCATTTGAGAGGCTCACCATCAATTGTCACTTCTACAGTGACCTTTTTAAGAGGTTCGCTAAACGTAATCTCCATCCCGTCTGTGTTTAGCTTCTCGGGGTCCAAGTCTTTAGCGCCATCTTTGGGTGTGGATGAAGATATCTTGGGTGGTTCTTTATCAGCCGCTTGAATGGTATATGCGACGGTTTTCGAACCTGCTGAACCATCTTCGCTGGTCCAAGCTATGTCGATGCCGGTTTTCCCGGTAAGGTCACCCTGAAATGACCACGATGTGCCACCACCTATGGCGGCAGTGCCATTGACCGTTACACCTGTAGCAGGATTATCAAAGGTGATGGTTATCTTCTGATTGGCTGCAATCGGGCTACCTTCGGCAGGATCAACTTTTGTTACAGCAGCCACGGTTCCTTCTTCTTCCCCACCACAACCTACCATCCAAACGGTCACTAATGTTATAGCTATTAACATAGCTAAAGCTTGAATTGTCCTTTTCATTTTATTCTTCTTTTCTCCTTTATTTAATAGTTTTAGATATCATAATTTATTCCTTTCGTTGCATCAAGAGCAAAATTACATCAATGCCCCATTTTTTTTAGACTCAACGAAAGCACGACAAAACCTTTTTTTTCTACGCAGAGGATTTTATGCGAAACCTTACTCTTGGAATTTCTCATAAGAATAACTAAATTATAGCATAATCATACGAGAAACTCAACAAAAAAATTTCAAAATACACGCCTTTAGTAAGGTAACTCCTGGCGTTTTATCATACACTATAATTTTAGCAAAGTTAATCTCAGAAGTCAAGCAAAATTTTTAATTTTAATGTCGATTATGAAAAAAAATTTCATAATTCGCTTATGTTTACTTAGTTGTACTCATGAAAAAAAATCTTCAATTAAAATTAAAATAATTCTAATTGTTTATCTTTTTTTTCTATACTAAATTTTCCCTCTTCTGTTTTCAGCAAATCAGCAAGTAAATTTGATACGTTCGATATCTTAATTCCGGTAGCGCCATCTGCCATCAATTTTAACAGTCCACTCGTCAGTGGACGATTAGATGGCCAATGATAAGCATACACGCGGCGATTTTGGTTTTGGGCAAACCGCGCGGTCTGTATTGCTCCATCGTCCTCATTGGCTTCGATGACAATTGTTCCCAAGGAAATCCCACTAATAATCCGATTTCGCTGCATTAAATTTACAGAAGTCGGTTGCGTATCAAAGGGATGTTCTGAAACTAAAGTTCCATTAGCACAAATCGAATTAGCCAGTGGAATATTCTCCTTTGGGTAAATCGTTTGTATGTCGCAACCTAATACCCCTACCGTTACTCCATTTGCGTCTATAGCACCTTTGTGAGCCGCGGTATCAATTCCCTTTGCCAGCCCGCTAACGATAACACAACCTTCTGAGGCAAGAAGCATAGCGAGCTTTCGTGTTACCGCCAATCCCTCTTTTGTCGGCGTTCGGGTCCCAACAATGGCTACAGCATGCTTGCTAAATTTTTTTAAATTTCCCTTTTTACAAAGAATCAGCGGGGCATCCGAAATTTCTTTCAGTAAGGTAGGATACCGTTCATCTTCAAAGCATAGAATTTCGATTCCTCTACTTTTTAACCAATCGATTTGCCGTTGGAAGTTATTCAACCTTCTGCCAGCTTGCAGAATCTTTGACGCCAACAGCGGATTAAATCTCGGTAAGCAAGCTATCTGTGAGAGCGATGCCTCGAAAACCTTTTCCAAAGAATCAAAGCGCGCTATCAATTGCTTCAACTTTTTCATCCCAACACCATCTACAGATGCTAACGCTAACCAATATGCACACTTAGATATATGAACTCTTTGAACCATTCTCAGTTTCAAAAATTTGAAAGTTTTATAAGTGTAACATATTTCCCAAAACTTTGCAATAAAAATTTTCCAAACTTTTCTTTTTTTGAACAAAAGAAACACTGAGGAATTTCTGTTACTGGGAAAGAAACCGAGTTTCTCCGAGAAACTCGGTTTCTTCTGTTTCCAACGGAAAAATAGGACGTCTCAAATTTTTATAATCATATTGGAACAGGTCAGGGCTATGAACGCCGGGCGTATTTACTTCAAATATTTTTTGGGCAATAGATTCAAAATCAGCGCGAAAGTGAACCGCTGACTTTAGGGCGATTAATTTTTTGTCAACTGGAGTAATACCGACGCTTTTGAGCAATTCCTGGTCTAAGACCTGGACTCTCTTTTCTGTGATAATGACTTCAACGCCGCCCGATTTGAGGACAACCGTCCGCCCCATGTTGGTTTTCATTCCTGTGCCCATAGGGCCTTTGTTGACGAAACAGCCATCGGAGATGAGATGGACTACACCTGCCATTAACACAGGTTTGCCATGTTTGTCATCTATCTTGCCTCCAACCTCAAGTTGAACCTCATTCCCAACTCCAGCTTCAATGGCTTTCTGTACAGATTCCGGGTCAGCAATAACGGCTACGACGGCATCCTGAACATTTTCTTCAAGAAATGTTTGCAATATCACCGTTCCATCGCATGGAGCGCCTCCGCCGGGATTGTCTGAACCATCCGCCAGAATAACTGGTCCTTCGCCTATTTCTTTAGCATATTGAATTGCTTGCTTGACCGGGGTAAGAGTGACTTCAAATTCATTCCGTCTATTCCAAATCTGGTCGCCAATCTCCTTCGCTTTCTCGGCGGCAAGTTTGGGATTATTATCAGTTGTTACGACTACTGACACACCCGCGTCCCTGATATCTGCAAAGGGAAACCCTCCCGATACAGTAACATTCACAATCCCCTGTTCAGATTCTATGCGGTGCGCCAAATCAATAAAATCCTTCATCGGTGGTCTAAATGTACATTGTTTGGGCGGAGCAATTAGCATCGGCAATCGGTGAATGACCATACTCGGCTTCAATCCATCTCGCAAAATTGAGATAATTATTTGCGCCGCTTCCCATCCACGCTCATAACAATCAACATGAGGATATTCATCAAATCCGATTAGCACATCGGCTTTTTCCACCATCAGGTCGGTAATGTTTGCATGCAGGTCAAGCGTCGAAATGATGGGGACATCATCACCAACAATGTCTCTGACAGCCGCGATTAAATCGCCTTCAGCATCCTCTAAATTTTCCGTCACCATCGCTCCATGCAGGTCTAACAAGACACCATCCACTTTTCCAGCTTCAGTCAGTTTCTCAAGGAAAAGTTGTTTGAGATAATCATAAGCAGATTGCGCAACGGCCCCCGAAGGTGTGGCAAAAGTCCAGATTAACGGGGCCAATTCAAAAGCCAGCTTCGCCGCAGCATCAATAAATCCGCCCGTAATCGTTTTGGTGCCTTTGAAGGTGTCAATAATTTCGCTTCCAATTTTAAGTCCCGTCCGCGATTTTTTCCCCTGGAAGGAATCAAGGTCAGTTTTGACCGGTGAAAATGTATTGGTTTCATGACCGATACAGCCTGTGGCAATTTTTATCATCATTATCACCTCCATGATAATATTACGTGTTGCGTGTTCCGTGCTTCGAATCACGCAACACGCAATACGCAACATGTTTCACGTAACGCGATTTCTTGCTTTTTACCGCAAAGGTTTGATAACTGAAAAAGCTATATAAAAAAGGTCTCTCACTCCAAATCCTTCCCATAATACCCCTGTTCGACAAGTTGGTCATAGTGACGAATTTTCAGGACTAAGAAAACGATGGTAAAAAGCAATATGCTCCAAAATCCGATAAGCCCGAGGATACGATTTATAGTCAGCGTTGGATGGATTTCCTCACCCGCATTTCCTTTTTCTGATGTCGTTACATTCCCAGGATTTTGTGTAGCTACGCTACTTTTCGCTTCGGTGGGGATATAGCCGATAATTGTGAAAGCAACTATGTATATCAGCAGAATAATTGCAATTGCGGTGAATAATTTTTCCCTCTCGCCATAATAAGATTTTCTGTCTAAAAATGGCACTAAAAAAAGAAATATCACCCCTAATCCAATAATAAATAATCCAACGAGTTCGCCATCAACAAATAAAATTTTGGAGGGTAGGTATTTTAGCGTCTGAAAAAGAAAAACGAAAAACCATTCGGGACGAATACCTTCTGGCGCTGGCTTTAATGGGTCTGCTTTATTGCCAATCTCTTTGGGTAAGAGAACCGCAAGTGTAATAAGGATTCCCAACACTATAGTCGCGCTAACAATATCCCTTGAGAAAAAATTCGGGAAAAAGGGCATCTTTTTTGGGTTTTGCTTTTGCTGTTCTAAGGAGATAGGGACACTCATGCTATGAGCTTGAATGAGCCATATATGGATAGCCAGAATAATGCCGAGCCCAAGCGGCAGGATACAAACATGGAGGCCGAAGAACCGTATCAAAGTATCCCCAGATACATTTTCTGTCCCGCGCAATAAATAGAAAATATAATTTCCCACAATGGGAACTTTTTTAGCGAGTCCGGTGCCAACTTTTGTGGCGAAAAACGACAACTCCGTCCAGGGTAGCAGATAGCCGCTGAAGCCAAAAGCGAGGGAGAGAATTAATAAAAACATTCCCGTTATCCAGGTGATTTCTCGCGGCCGTCGGTAGGCTTTCATAATCATGGTACTGAATAGATGTACGAACACAGCGCCTATCATCAAGCTTGCTGACCAGCTATGTACGGACCGAATAAGCCAGCCGTAAGGAACTTCTTGCATGATTCGGACGATACTTTCGTGTGCTGCTTCCGGTGTCGGTCTGTAGTAAAACAAAAGAAGAAATCCCGTCACTATTTGAATGACGAATAGAGTCAGGATAATCCCGCCTAAGTAATACCAGAAGCTGTGTTTATGCACCGGTACACTCTTCTTGCGCGCAAAATCAATAACAGCAGCTATGCCCAATCTGTGAATTAATTCGGATTTAACTTTAGCAAACCAGGGTTTACGCTCTTGTATTTCCAGCTTCATTATTGTGCTTACTCCCTCCTTCCATTCCTTCCTTTCCATCCTTTCCTCCCACCCCTCCAATTAGCCAATCTGAAAAAGGATTTGGAGTTAAAAAGAAAATCCCCTTTTATCCGCTAATCTCCTGTATAGAAAACACCATATTCCCGATACCAGGCTCTTCTACAATGTTAAGAGGAGTCAATGGCCGCGGCGGAGGACCTTTTATTTTTTTTCCGTCCAGGTCATAGTAGCCGTTGTGGCAAGCGCAATGTATATGTTTTTCTGTGGGGACATATCGAACGATACAATCAGCATGAGTACAAATTGCAATAAATGATTTCAGCTTTCCATTCCTTGGGTCGCGGAAGACGATAGCTTCCTTTCTGCCATATAGAAACATATAAAAACCTGCCGCTTCAATACCCCGTATAACATCCTCTTTTGGAACAGACCAGGACGGCGGGTCTTTATATTCCATACCTTTCAACAGGAATTTTTTGATAGGATAAAGGATAGAACCAACTAACCCCAAAAATCCAAATGCCAGAAATCCATTCAGGAAGCTTCTGCGACTAAATATTGATTCTTTTAATTTCATCAATTTCACCTAAACTTTCAGAAACCCGTTTTCTCCAAGAAAACGGGTTTCTGACGCTACATATCTCCTATAATCGGGCACATATCACAGATTCGACTACTACAAAATATTTTGTACAGATAAATCAGCCCCTGTTGTCGTTTTGCCGTATTGATTACTGACCGAACCATTCGCTTTTCCGGAAAAAGCTGTTGAATCACCTGATTGGTGATGACGTTATCTTGTAATTTTGGATGTTTATCGTAAAGCAGTTGTATAGCTTCCGACAATTGGCGGCTCTGGACACGCTCCGCCCACAGATAAGCCACAGGCAGAACGATGTTGACCAAAATATCCGCGGCGCGTTCTTTGCCTATCAAGTACACTGTTTTTTTATGCGGTTTGCCGCCGAATGTGCTACGTTCAGCCCAATAACCTGATGCCTTGGGCATCATAACATCCCATAATTTTTTATAGATTTGCTTAATCTTTTTTGTGTGCGCGACGGCTTCTTCAATCAATGGCAGAAATCTCAGCATCAGACTGCCATCCTTACAGGTCATCAGAATATGACTGATGCCTGCGATACGTCTTGTCGGAAAATTGCTTGGGCGAAGGCGAAAAAATTTCCACTGTTCAGCCTGCATTTGTTGGAATTTATAACTCTCGTCCGCGGTGCTCCATAAATCTTTTAGACATGCGATATACTCAGACGTATTATCATCAATGGAATTTTCTTCGATATCCACTTTAGGCAGCAAGCCGGCGACTCCGAAGAGAATTGCTTGAATCTCCTCTATGTGCCTTCCTGCTAATTGAGCGAATTGCACCTTTTTCGCTAATTGGATAAAAGGTTCCCGGTTTTTTGAATACCCTAAAGCTTCCATAATCCCTTCATACAAAACCTGTTCAAGGTCAGAAGCCCTGAAACGCTTTTGAATATTTTCAGTTTTTTCAATGAATCGCTCTTGTCCCATGCTTTCCAGCACTTTCGCTAATTTGTCAAAGTCGAGTTGCGCATTATTTGCCCGGCAATCCTTTGGAACTACAGTAACATTTTCCATTGGCTTCTGATGAAAGTCATCCAGTAATTTTCCGATGGTTTCATCTAAACATTCGCACAAAGCTAACGTCGGAATTTTCTCACCGTTCTGTTTTTCCGTCCGGAGATTGATTGCATCATCCCATAAGACAACGTGTATGATGACCTTGTTATATTTGGGGTCAGTGTGATGTCCATGAACCTGCCATTCTGAAGATTTGACATGAACTTCAACGTCACCGGAATAAAGCTTGCCGTCAATGATGACCTCTGCCTTCACGAAGTCAGGTCCCGCATCTCCGTTCCAGAATCCCGTCTTGAGAATTGTAATCTCTCTACCGTCGGTAGCACATAAGTTCGTATTTGCAAAATGTTGGTCATCCCAGATATGATGAACTAAATTTTCGTCAACAAATTTTGTCTCGGGCATGAGGTCACCTCTTGTCTAATAGCCGCTGATTACCAGACCACGCTGATTTTAAGGGCTTTCCAATCAGCGCGGTCTGCAAATCGGCGGCTATAAACCTAATCAATCCCCATCGCCTTGAGATTTCTAAAGCTAATCGCAAGGCTCTCAAATGGGTCGCGCTGGCAGGTATCTTGTTCGATAATATACCATTGGACACCAGCTTCTTTGCAGGCGTCTAAAATCGCTGGCCAGTTGAGATTGCCCTCACCTACTTCAGCGAATAACTGCTGGCTGCCGCGCATCGCCATATCTTTGAGATGCGCCAACGGCATGCGTCCCTTCATCTTCCGAATCCAGGCCACCGGGTCGCCGCCGCCGTGTTGAATCCAATAGGTATCAATCTCGAAGTTGAAAAGTTTGGGGGCACTCTCTTCGTAAAGGATTTGGAGTCCGGTGCGCCCGTTGAATTTTTCCAATTCAAAGCTGTGATTGTGATAGGAAAAGGTCAAACCGCCTTCCTTGAGTTTCCTTGCCACCTCAGAACATTCTTTGGCGAATTTCGCAAAACCTTCAGCGTTGCGGTATTCGCCTGGCAATCCACCGATAGCGGCATGCTTGCATCCTAAGATGTTATGTTCATCAATGACAGACTGCGGATTATCACGCATTTGTTCATAGCCTATATGCGTAGCGCAGACGGCCAATCCTTCACCGTCCACCATCTTCCTTAGTTCCTTCGGCTCAACTGGTCCGAGCGCCGACAACTGCACCGCTTCGTAACCAATTTTTCTTACCTTCTTCATTGTGGTAGCAATATCAGCGGGAGTTTTCGTAAATTCCCGCACCGTATACAATTGTGCTGCTAATATAGATTTAGGCATTTTTGTTCCTCCTTTGTGATGTCATGTTCTGGATAGCATAATAACAAGTTGAATCGTTTTTGTCAATATCAAAGATCGACGCGAAAGGTAAATTCCATCTGACAGTTAATTTTTTGTGTAGTATAATTTTGGCAAAAGGAGTTGTTCATGATGACAGAGAAATTAATCATAAAAATTGAGCCTGAATTGAAAAAAACGCACGATAGAGAAACAACAATGCATTGAATGCTTGATTCTGAGTCAATGCAGAAACTCGCTCATTTACAGCAAGGTATGTTCGCGGCTTCCCATCTCTTTTGGATGACGTTTATTGTGGAAAAAAATAATGTCGTATCCAGTTGACGTAAGCTTGCTCGGTCCGAATTGAATAATGTTTCAAACGGATGACATCGCGGACCTGGTCAAGCAACTTCTTTTTTGGACGTTTTTCCATTTTTTCACCTTCGAAAAAACTGGATTATCTTCTTGACTTTGTTGCTTTGTTATGATAAAATAATATCGTTTTAGAAAACAACCTTTTTAATTTTATCATATTTTAGAAATTGTTTCAATGGTGATATACGGAAAATTCTGAATATTGATAATATACGGAATTTTTTCCGTATAATAACAAGTTAGGCTTCTAAGCTAAGGACGGGCCATGAAACTGATACGTAAGCTGAAAGAACTCTTAAACAGCAGGGTCACGGGGGTTTCAACTCCATTTGGTGGCGTGGAATGGGAGTACGGCGTTGCCGACAACGTTCAGGCACAGAATATCGTGGATTTCCTGAGCAATCGACGAGTCCTATTCAATGACGTCGAGCTTGAAGTGCCGCGTTTCTGCGTTGAATCGGTACATAAAATCCGGCAATTCCTGACCGATACGCTCCAAGATAACCAACAAGACACGCCCGTACGCAGTTGCCTGCTGGATCTGCTCGGAGCATGTCGGAAGTTTGACGACACCATTACTCAAAATTGCCCAAGTCTGCAACACGGTCATCTCGGCGGTCAGTTTTTCGAACAGGTCGCCTTCTTTACTTCGCTTGGCGAATTGCGTGGCGCGTTCGGTGTTCAACTGGCCTTTTTAAAAGAAACGTACAACTCACGACTCACTCCCGAATTGAGCCGCGTGCTGCCAGCGGAAGCCGACCCTCCGAGGCTGCTACCGCCGTGGCTTAATCAAGCGGCATCAAAGCGGCTGCGCAAGCTCGAACCTCCGATTAAAGAAGCTATGAGTGAGGTTGCAGAAGAGTATGCGACGCGAGGTCTGAAATTGGACTCTGCCCGCACCTTCGGGTCGGACCTGCCTCGCCGACGATTCAACTTTGACCAGATCGTGGATCTTTTCGAATTGCTCTTGCGATTCGCTGCGAAGTACTCCAATCAAGGGTCTCATGTCGTGCTGTCAACGTCCATCGACAAGGAGGCCGTTGCCGTGCATGTGGAATACACTGGCATCTCGCTGCAAGGCAAGGAAACCCGAGAACTGATCTTCCGACCAGAAGGTGTACGGAGCCCGGACGTGGCTACACGTGTTTCCGTGACAGAAGAGTCGCTGTGGAAGTGCAAGAAACTGGCCGAGTTCAATTCGGCAACGATCAGATACGATGTGAAGCGCCGTGGAGATAGACAGAATGACGCAATATGCGAATTCACGGTCACATTCCACGGAGACACCGAAGCGTAACAACCGGTTGCAGCGGACGGTCCGCTGCGCGGCCCGCCGCTGAACTGGATCGTTAGGCGGAGAGGAGGATTACATTCCATGATCGATAATAGTAAGGAGCTTGCACAGCACATCAAATCACAGGCCACATTACTTTCCGAAGCGTATCGGCTCAGGCTGATTGGGCGACTGTGGTGGGCGAACCTACTGCTCGTGGTCTTCCCCGCCGCTCTCACGACCGCAGCGGCGATCGGCGCTGCAAGCGGAGGTGGAAAAACCACCATCCTTCTTACGCCATACATTGCTGCATGGCTAGCTGGTGGCGCAGCTGTTCTAATGGCTATTCACAAAGCGCTTAAGTGCGAAGAGTATCAAGCTGAGTGCCTCCGTCTCAGTCAGGCCTACCACGGCATAGCCATAGAGGCGGAGGCGGCACTCTCAACTCCGGAAGTCCATAAGTCACTGCAAGAACTTACGAAGAAACTTGCAACGTTGGCAGAGAGTGCCAAGGCACCCCTACCGAATACGTATATTGCTAAAGCGGAGAAGCGAACGGGATACACACTTTATGGTCAGCGCACGCCTGGTGCTGGAGCTGAACACCCGTAGTGACTTCACGATAGCAAAGTTGATAGCGAGCCGCCTAACCATTAGTTGCACCGGACTGTCAACAGCGGCGCTTCGCTTGCTGTTGTCGGCCGGTGAACTGAGTCGTTAGGCGGCTTCTACTCCAAGGGGCCGCCCGCCGGCTATCGAACCGGTCACTCACGCGCAGGAACGCTTTCATTCCGGAAGGGAGCTCTGAGAAGGCGAACGCTCGAAGCCAGGCTGGCACGGTAACCTTCGGGGCCAAGAACGATGGGCCGAAGCGCGCACGTCCAACCTTCCAACACTCGGCCGCCCTTGCCCGCGGCGGCCGTATCCAATTCGAAGCCGGAGCAGCACCAGCAACCGGAGAAACGAAGCCGCCTAACAACTCAATGGAGGTTACAGTAGTAGTAGGGTGCATCGCCCACCAAAAAGTTGGAACCGCAAAACGTCCCCGGCAACCTCGTCGGGTTCATCCTCGCGCTTTATGCCTTTCGTTCAGTGGCCGCCGAGCGTTCGCGGGCCAACAATGATGCAGCTACGAATAAAACGGATGCCTACGCCAGCCGTTGCAGTTGACGGCGGGGGAGCTGCGGTTTTTTGAATGTTTTGGAGATCGCGGCGGGTTTTGGTTCGTTAACATCTTTCGGCGCTACTCCTGCCGCAACTGCACGCGAAGTGTCGCCGAAGGTACTTTGGTCGTTAAGAAGCGAGGGAGAAGCGCATGAATGCAGTAGATACCTTTAGAATGGATAAGAGCGTCCTTTCAGTCACATCACTTTTTGACGAAGCAGATGAAAAAGCATATTGGCTTTCTAAGACTCCACACGAACGCTTGGAAGCTGTCGAGTTGATGCGGCAAATTAACTATGGCTACAATCCTATTACCTCCCGACTTCAAAGAGTTCTTGAAGTTGCTCAACTCACATCAAGTTGAATATCTTCTCATTGGTGGATACGCCGTTGGTTATCATGGTTATCCGCGTGCAACCGCTGACATGGATTTATGGGTGGCAATCCAGCAGGAAAATGCTGAAAAGTTGGTTGCTGTCCTGAAGGAATTTGGTTTTTATGTTCTTGAGCTATCAATAGAGCTCTTCTTGAAGGAAAACCAGATTGTACGAATGGGTGTTTCACCCATGAGAATTGAGCTTTTGACCACAATATCTGGTGTGAATTTTGAAGAATGCTATTCGGAACGGATTATTGATGTGATAGATGGTGTCGAAGTTAGCATCATTAACTTGAAACACTTGAAGTTGAACAAGCGAGCCAGCGGAAGGCATAAAGATCTGGATGATTTAGAGCATCTTTAAGAGCTCCTAACCAGCCGTTGCAGTTGACGGCGAGGGGATTTGGTTTTAATAATGTTTTTGGGGTTGCGACGGGTTTTGGTTTGTCGGATGGGTTTCGGCAAATCCCCGCCGCAACTGAACTTTTTCGTCAGGCGGAGCAATGTAAAGGAAGAATCTATTATGCCTATGATAGCTTTACCCGCGCACTTTGAGGGTGAGCGAATTCGCTTAGACGAACCGTTTAACCTTACCGAATACGAAACTGATTGTCACCATTCTACCAGAATTAGAGCCTGACAATGAGTATGAAGCCTGGTTGCACTTATCCGGACAGAGACTAGAAGACGCATATGGAGAGAACGAACCCGAGTATTCATCAGATATGCTCAAAGAGGTGAATCCCGACTATGAAGGAAGGTGACGTCATTCTTACACCAGTGCCCCAGGCTGATGGAAAACTAAAGGACAGACCTGCGATTTTCCTGCGGGAAATGCCACCCTATCGCGATTTGCTTGTTTGCGGTATAAGCATACAGTTACACCGGTATGTCAAGGATTTTGACGAGATTATCTCTCCTGCCGACACGGATTTCAAGTCAAGTGGTCTGCGATCAAAATCTCTGATTCGACTCGGTTTTTTAGCTGTGTTACCGCGTCATCGTGTGCTTGGCTCTATTGGTTCCATCTCAGCCGAGCGCCACAAACGTTATTGAGAAAGCTGGGTGAAGACCTTATCTGATGAAAAGTTCGCTGAACACATCAAGAATGCTGAAGGCGTTGAGCCTGTTCCGTTTGCGCATCTTGATTTCGGCATGCAACCGCGCGGCGATGACCGACCGCAGGAAGCCTTTTCCGGGCTGTTGATGCTGCGGCGCGCCCTGGCTGGTCACGGACTGCGCTTCCCGCTCTATGACTTCGCCTGCGTCTGGTATCTGCACAAGACCCAAAAGCTCACTAATGACCGACTCAGGGACTTGTTTCCAGCCGAAGAGATGGATTTCATCACCGGGATTGTAGACGCCATCAGCGGAACATCGTGGGGCGCGCTTGGGAAAGCGGTGCTTAACGTTTTCGGCAAGCATCTGCGCCAGCGGTTCACGCTCTACATGCAGAAGCGCAAACTCGACGAAGCGCAGGTGGAAGCGATTCAAAGGATGGACCCTGAGTCGGAGTTGATGGACCAACTGCCCCACCTGTTTGCCGATGACCTCAACACCGCGATGTCGCTTGATGAAGCGCCCAAGAGCCTATCTGGAAAGTCGGGGAAGCCCGAACTTGTTCGGGAATACTCCCCTCTCCCCCAGGGAGAGGGGCCGGGGGTGAGGGCTCCTCAACAAGTTGAGGCTTCCGATAGGCCCAAAAGAATCGCCCTCTTCTTCGACACGCACGAAGCGTTCTGGGGTAGCCAGCGAAACCTCTCTGACGGCCGTTTTTTCCCGCGCGACGAGTGGCTGCGGCGCTTGTTAGTAACGCTGGAGTTGTGCGGGGGTTCAACCCCCGCACATCATGGCATCGTGGCTGTAGTAGCCGGGCGCGACCGCCCGCGCTGGGCTGAAGCAAGCAGGTTCAAAATACCCGAGGAGTACCTCGATATCCAGCGCGTAGGGCATCTTTCAGAAACAGACGCGGCGCAATTTCTGGAGCGCGCCGGTGTCGCCGATGCAACAATGCGCCAGTGTCTCGTTGAGTATGCGCGCGTCGCGCCAAACCAGATCCATCCGTTCTATCTCGGCTTATGTGCCGATGTAGCGCTGGCGGCATCGGAGACGGAAACGACGCTCACGCCGGAGAATTTCCAAATCGCACCGCAGACGGCAGAAACTCCCCCCTTTGAAAAAGAGGGAAGGGGGATTTTATTAAATAAAGGGAAGGAACTGATGGATCGGCTGCTGCGCTATGCGGATGCAGAGGTCGGCTACGCCGTTCGTGCGTTGAGCGCGTGCCGCGCCTTCGACCGGGAGATTTACTTCAAGCTGGGCGAGGTGCTCAACTTTCAGGCGACGGAACCGGCGTTCACTGTACTGACCCGATTTTCGTTTGTGTGGCCGGCAGAACAGCGCGGGGAAGGTTGGTATCGCATTCATGACCTGCTGCGGCGGTTAGCGCGTGAGCGCGGTGATGAGATAGCCCATCGGGCAGACGAGGTTTTGGAAAAACACTATCGCGAACGCGGCGAAGCGGGCGAAACAGCCGCGGTGGCTGAAACCATCTATCATGCGAACCGGTTAGATTGGGAGATAAAAAGCGAATTGAAACTGTAGCCGCAAAATAGTAGTTTTTTGAACCAAAATACAAAAGTTAATCTTTCCCACATCCCCGAAGAAAGGAGAATGATTGAGATGCCCATACTTCAGACCGGGCAGGCTGATACTATCACAGAAGGTTGGCGCGCTTTGAAACTATTCACCGACCGTTGCGAGGCTATCCGCCTTTTCTCCGCGTACTTGAATGATGACCCACCTCGCGAACGCATATTATTCTTCTACGGCGATGGTGGCAACGGCAAATCGCTGCTTTTGAGATTCTTGCGCGAGCATTGCTGCAAGCGCTTGCGCCCGGATAACTGGGAGTGGGTGAAGACCTTACCTGATGAAAAGTTCGCTGAACACATCAAGAATGCTGAAGGCACTGAGCCTGTTCCGTTTGCACATCTCGATTTCGGCATGCCATCGCGCGGCGATGACCGACCACAGGAAGCCTTTTCTGGGCTGTTGATGCTGCGCCGCGCCCTGGCTGGTCACGGACTGCGCTTCCCGCTCTATGACTTCGCTTGCGTCTGGTATCTGCACAAGACCGGCAAGCTCACCGATGAACGCCTCAAAAGCCTCTTTCCAGCCGAAGAGATGGATTTCATCACCGGGATTGTGGACGCCATCAGCAGAACATCGTGGGGCGCGCTTGGGAAAGCGGTGCTCAACGTTTTCGGCAAGCATCTGCGCCAGCGGTTCACGCTCTACATGCAGCGGCGCAAACTCGACGAGGCGCAGGTGGAAGCGATTCAAAGGATGGACCCTGAGTCGGAGTTGATGGACCAACTGCCCCACCTGTTTGCCGATGACCTCAACACGGCGATGTCACTTGAAGGAGCGCCCAAAAGAATCGCGCTCTTCTTTGACACGCACGAAGCGTTCTGGGGCAGCCAGCGAAACCTCTCCGACGACATTTTCTTCCAGCGCGACGAGTGGCTGCGGCGCTTGTTAGGAACGCTGGAACTATCGGCGGGCATCGTAGCTGTGGTAGCTGGGCGCGACCGCCCGCGGTGGGCTGAAGCGAGCAAGTTCAAAATACCCGAGGAGTACCTCGATATCCAGCTTGTCGGGCATCTGTCAGAAGCAGACGCGGCGCAGTATTTAGAGCGCGCCGGTGTCGCCGATGCAACAATGCGCCAGTGTCTCGTTGATTATGCGCGAGTCGCGCCAGACCAGATCCATCCGTTCTATCTCGGCTTGTGCGCCGATGTGGCGTTGGCGGCATCGGAGAAGGGAACAACGCTTACGCCGGAGGATTTCCGAATTGCGCCGCAGGTAGCAGACAAAGGGACAGAGTTGATGAATCGGCTGCTACGTTATGTAGACTCGGAGGTTGGCTATGCCGTCCGCGCGTTGAGCGCATGCCGCGCCTTCGACCGGGAGATTTACTTCAAGCTGGGCGATGCGCTAAACTTTCAGGCGACGGAACCGGCGTTTGGTGTGTTGACCCGATTTTCGTTCGTGTGGCTGGTAGAACAGCGCGGGGAGGGCTGGTATCGCATTCATGACCTGCTGCGGCGGTTAGCGCGTGAGCGCGGTGATGAGATAGCCCATCGGGCCGACGAGGTATTGGAAAAACACTACCGCGAACGTGGTGAAGTGGGCGAAACATTAACGGTGGCCGAAGCCATCTATCATGCGAACCGGTTGGATTGGGAGCGCGGGGTTAATGAGTGGGTAACCGTCTTCGATGATGCCTTGAAGTTGAGCAATTATGGAATCTGCCGCCCGCTACTCGAAGTGCGCAACGAACTGTCCATCGAAACTGATTTTTGGCGTGGGCTGGTCTCACAATACGAAGGCAATTATTTTGCAAGCCTCGCCCGCTACAACGAAGCCAGGAGAGAATATCTGGAAGCCATCGCCGCTTATGACGAGGCACTTAAGCGCGCATCTGACGATGTTTATGCCCACAACAATAAGGGTAATGCGTTTCTAGGACTCGGCGATTTGCAGACAGAACTGTCGCAGCACGAGGAGGCTGCTGAGAGCTACATGCAAGCCATCGCTGCCTATAACGAGGCGCTTAGGCGTGTGCCTGACGATGTCACTGCCCACAACAACAAGGGGAATGCGCTTCAAAGCCTCGGCGAGTTACAGGCTATACTGGCGCAACACCCGGAGGCAGCCGAGAGCTATACGAAAGCCATCGCAGCCTTCGACAAAGTGCTTGAATATGCACCTGACGATGTCTATGCCTACAACAACAAAGGGAATACGTTTCAAAGCCTTGGCCAGTTGCAGGCTAAACTTTCGCAGTACAAGGAGGCGGTTGAAAGCTACATGAAAGCTATTTCAGCCTATGACGAGACGCTCGGGCGCACTCCTGATTTGGTTCCAGCCCACAATAACAAAGGGAATGCGCTTCAAAGCCTTGGCCAGTTGCAGGTTGAATTGTCGCAGCACAAAGAGGCGATTGAAAGCTACATGAAAGCTATCGCAGCCTATGATGAGGCGCTTGGGTGTGCTCCTGACTTTGTCGCCGCCTACAACAACAAGGGGAATGCGCTTACAAGGCTCGGCGATTTGCAGGCTGAACTGTCGCAGTACAAGGAGGCGCTCTCAAGCTACAAGCAAGCCATCGCTGCCTATAACGATGCGCTTGGGCGTGCTCCTGACTATGTCCCTGTCCACACAAGCAAGGGGAATGTGCTTCAGCGCCTCGGTGAGTTGCAGGCTGGGCTGTCGCAGTATGAGGAAGCAGTTGAAAGCTACACGAAAGCCATCGTTACTTGTGATGAGGTACTTAGGCGCGCTCCTAACTATGTCGCTGCCCACAACAACAAGGGGAATGCGCTTCAATACCTTGGCGAATTGCAGGCTAAACTGTCGCAGCACAAGGAAGCAGTCTCAAGCTACACGAAAGCCATCTCTGCCTATGACGATGCGCTTGGGCGCGCGCCTGACGATGTCTTAGCCCACAACAACAAGGGGAATGCGCTTCAAAAACTCGGTGAGTTGCAGGCTGAACTATTGCAGCACAAGGAAGCAGTCTCAAGCTACACGAAAGCCATCTCTGCCTATGACGATGCGCTTGGGCGCGCGCCTGACGATGTCTATGCCTATAACAACAAGGGAAATGCGTTTCTAAGACTCGGCCAGTTGCAGGCTGAACTATTGCAGCACAAGGAGGCGGCCTCAAGCTACACGAAAGCCATCTCTGCCTATGATGATGCGCTTGGGCATGCGCCTGACGATGTCTATGCCTATAACAACAAGGGAAATGCGTTTCTAAGACTCGGCCAGTTGCAGGCTGAACTATTGCAGCACAAGGAGGCGGCCTCAAGCTACAGACAAGCCATCTCCGCCTTTGATGAGGCACTTGGATGCGCACCTGATTTAGTTCAAACTCACAACAATAAGGGGCTGACATTTGCAAGCCTCGGCAATTTACAAGTAGAGTTATCGCAGCACGAGGAGGCAGTCGAAAGTTACAAAAAAGCTATTGCAGTCTATGATGAGGCACTGCGGCGCGCTCCTGACGATGTCGTTACACACAACAACAAGGGGCTGACGCTTCTAAGCCTCGGCGGGTTGCAATTTAAGCTGTTGCAGCGCGAGAAAGCAATTGAGAGCTTGCAAGTCGCGTTAGTGGAATTTTCTCAATCCCTTGAAATTGCCCCTGGCGATAGGCGGATTCGTGACTTGAAAGACCGGGGGCAAAGGATGATAAATGAGTTGCGCGGGAGGGAGTGAAGCGTGAAGCGTAAAACGTAAAATGTGAATGCGGAGGAAGAGTTAGAACAGCATCATCAAGGAAAATCATGCTATGATACAACGTCTGCGTCAAGCTATCCGGGAACAACGGTACCGTATCAGTTCACACGCCAACGAAGAGATGTCTGAAGATGACCTTTCAGCAGAGGATATTGAGAGCATTATTCTCACTGGTCAAATCGCGCGGAAGTTCACGCGCGACCCACGTGGTGCCCGCTATGAGGTGGCTGGCGATACTACGGACAGTCGCCGCGCCTATTTGGTAAATTTCAGGGGAAAGCCTTGTAGCATAAGTCTCCTGACTTGTGATCGAAGCAGCGCAAGTCAGGAGACTTACGCTACGACTGGATCGTCATCTTAATTTACCAAAGTCAAGATAGAAGAGGAATGAAAAATGAGTAAGATAACAGCTAACGATATATGTGAATTCTGCGATGGCAAAGTGGAACAGCGCGTCATTCAGGCCAGGTTTCATTTCAAAGGTCACACCATCTACGTAGATGGTGTGACAGCCTGGGTGTGTGCCAAATGCGGTGAGCAGTATTTCGACGCGCCTGTCTACAAGCGGTTAGAGAGGATTGCCATGCATAGCAGTCGCATTAAGAAGAACATCTGCTTCCCTCTTGCAGAATATGATATGGCTCTTGCCTGACCCTTCACTGCGTTCAAGGGCAGGACTGGTAAGCAAACGGAGAGGCGGATATACGGCTTTCTGGTGGTCTGGTTGTCTGGCTTTTTGGTAGTTTGCCTATCGCACAAAGGAGTTGGAATGGAAAACATATCGCTTTTACCAGTGCGAGAATTCCCAGACAGCGGCACTAATTGGTTACTTGAATCTCCAGAAAATGTTTCAGGATTGCTTCAAATTTTTGCACCTAATCTTGAAAAGCGTTTGGATTTTAAGCGTTTGCATGACGATTTCCTCAACAAGTTGAGGCTTCCAATAGGCCCAAAAGAATCGCCCTCTTCTTCGACACGCACAAAGCGTTCTGGGGTAGCCAGCGAAACCTCTCTGACGACCTTTTCTTCCAGCGCGACGAATGGCTGCGGCGCTTGTTAGTAACGCTGGAGTTCGTGTAATAGCAACTTAGGTTATATAGTAAAAAAGGATGATATAGTGGGCGAGGGAGATGTTTTTGAAAGAATAGCCGATAGACCGGATACTTATGATGATAAAAGCTAAGCGAAAACTAAGTAAGTTTCAAAAAATTCTTTGCATTTTTCCTCATCGCTTTTTCTCACCGCAGAGGTCGCAGAGGTGGAGCGCAGAGGAAGCAGAGAACAGACGAAGTTAGCTATAACACGAAGCCATCTCTGTGTTCTCTGCGTCTTCCCCTCCTTGGAGGGGTAGGGGTGGGTATTGTTCTCTGCGGTTTCAAAAGGTTAAAATATTTTTTAGAAGTTGCTTAAGTAAGTTCCAAAACTTAGAGGATTATATATTCTCCCGAGACCTAAAGCCCGGTCAAAGGTTACTCATTAAGTAGATCAGAAAAACGAAACATCATCTACAAGCCGCTTAGTGGGATAGACTAAACTCCGCCGGCGAAAAAGTCTCTTCTGGCATCTATTTCTATCAGATTAGGCGATTTCTCGGCAATTCGCAGGATGGTTATTGTGAAGTAAATTAGGCGTAGAAAAGTCACAAACAGCTATTTTTAAATTCGAGAGCCCCGATGTTATCGGGTGCTCTCTATTATTTCAGACAGTGGTTCAAAATAATCTTCTATCTAACATAAGGGTCTAATCCAAACACAGGTTTCGAACGCATTAACAATGGCCTTTCATCATCACTATTCACGTTAATCGTCCACAACTGTCCATTATTTTCATAAACTAATCCGCTGCCGTCGGGGAGCCAGGCGGGTTTTTGTCCGCCAAAATGGGTCAACTGTCGTAGTGTCGCTTTGCCGTCCTCATTCAGAACTGCTATCCACAGTTGTCGATGATTGCCTTCCGCTCTCGAAAAGACCAATGCGTTCGATGCCGTGGGAGACCAGGCAGGTTCTGCATCATCTTCTGGGCCAATGGATATTGGATTAAGTTGTTGCTCAATCTGGTCGAAAATGTAGATATTTCGCGTAGTTTGGTCGCTCTCGTTTTTGCCAGCATGTTCCATTAGCTGGTCTAAACTCTCGATGCTCCCTGAAGCGGCGAAGGCGATGATATCGCTTTTCGCGTTCCACGCGGGAGTATAGTAGTTTCTAAACGTAGCAGGTAGCGGAATTTCCTCGCCACTTGCGAGATGTTTTAAATAAATTTGACTGCGAGAACCTTTTTCCCGTACAAAAACCAGATATAATCCGTCGGGGGAAATTGCGGGGTCAGAAGCCATATCACTACGACTGAGCACGATTTTTCCGTTGGGATTATCCCCTTCAATGATGCGGACATTCCCATCAATATCGACGATGGATAATTCAAAGCCATCGGAAGTTGATGTTGGATACGAGCCGAGGCTGAGTGGCTGTTGAGTGCCATCAGGCGCCAAACCCCAGACAATATCGTCGTAAGTGTAATAGACTATGGCATCGACCAGCGATGTCCCCAAATTATCCTCACTCTTTTCACTCCCCTCTTGGGAGGGGTTGGGGGTGGGTGGAGGGGCAAGTGGTGGATAAGAGTTTGCAGTCACGCTCTCATCAGGAGCGGTAATTTGGGAATTTGATAATTCCGAAGAAGGACTTCCGACTTCCGACTTCCGACTTTCGACTTCCGAAAGGGGAGTTTTCGGTTTAAAACTCTCGCTGTCTTTCAACTTCCAGCCAGGTCCATCAGCTTCAAAAGTAAAAGCGACGCCTTTTGTCCAATACCACCATTCTTCGATTTTCCGTCCAAACTGGGTGAATTGATAGGTATCCTCCGGTTCGCCATACTGCTGTCGGATATTCCGTCGATTGCCATCATTAATCTGAGCGATTCCGCCCTGGTCATCAATGTAAATCGCACTGATGTAGAGGTCGATGTAAGGCGTGATTCTATTTGTAAAGACTGAAACGAGTTGCGGTTTCCCTGTCATCGGCGCATTGGTGCCGTAAACGCCCACGCCATCTCTAATTCCTGCCTGACGGTTGGCATCAATATCAACAATAGCCATCACATAATAATCCCCGGCATCCAAAGGATACGCGTAACTGCCATCATCTTTTATCTCTAAAGGCACAACCATTACGGGAGCAGGAACTGCATTAGAAGTTGTGGGATTAGCGCTATTGCCACTTACATCATTCCGCCTTCTGACTTCCGCCTTCTGACTTCCTTCAGGGGCAAATTCCGGTGTCTCGGAAATCAAAAGCATGCCCTCCTTGAATTTCTGCCCTTCCCAGATAATTTTGCCTGAAATGCCGCTGCCTTCAAACGGCGCTTCATGGTCACCTAACAACCCCCTGACCCCCTTTATTAAGGGGGAATGCAATCCCTCAATGACCCGCAATTGACCGGATGCATCGTATTCCGAACTGATGAAGATCTTGATATCCTGAGTATCACTTTCTCCAAGAGTCAGTTTCGCCGGCGGGTTTTGAGTAATATCTGTTGTGCCATAGCCGCCGATGCCATCGCCGGCGCTGTATTTGCCATCGCCGTCAGCGTCCACGCTTGCGATGATGTAATAGTCCCCGGCTGGAAGATTCAAACTGAAATTGCCATTTTCATCAACCCCAACTTCTTTCATTGCTTTCGTTAAAGTTTGGTCATTATAAACTTGAATGACACTGTTATTCACCGGGTGTTCAGCCCAAATGACCTTTCCCGATATCTTCGCAGTTTCAGCGCCAGGTGCAATCTGAATTTCCTCGCCATCCCGTAGAGAAATAATCCGTCCCGACTCTTCTTGCCGACCAACAATGGTTATCTCCACATTCTTCGTCAGTTTCTTTTGCTCAACTAAAACTGGTTTTGGAAACGCTCTCTGCAGGTTGTTCATGCCGAATATTCCAAATTCATCTCCGGCGTCGAATAAATTCGTTCCATTTTCATCTATAATGGCAAGCAGATAGTATTTGCCCGGCGGCAAATGGAGGATAAATTTGCCCTCTGCATCGACTTCAGTTTGCGTTGCCCGATAATTCCAGGAAAGGTCGGTATACGCCAATACAATTCCCTTCGTAAATGTATGGTCGGGCCAGAACACTTGTCCAGTGATGCCGGTTGATATTTGGTCGAGTTCCAGTTTAAAACTTTTAGGTTGCTGGATTCCCGCGTCACTCTCAGCTACTATCTGAGTTTTATCACCAACTTGAACCATCATCGCGGTGATGGAAATATCTAAATTTTCCCGCCGTTCCTTAGCCGCGACTGTTACTGCCTGTTTCTGTTGCGACCTATTACTCCAATCCGTTATCCCATAGATACCCATACCATCACCAACATCAAACCTTCCATCGCGGTTTTCGTCCACAAATGCCACTAAATAATAAGTGCCCGGTTCCAATCTGAGTTCGTAATTTCCCTGTTCATTCATCAAAACACCAGCGGTATAAAGGTCTTTCAGGCTTTCATCCTTATAAATCTGGAGGGTCGTTTTTGAAATTTTATGACTACTCCAGGTCACTCTACCAGTAATAACTGCCGCATTCTCATCCAGTACTTGATCCACGGCGGCTTCCTGTGCTAATGCAAGTGACATTAGGGGGAACAAATAGCATATCAAAATAACAATTGAAGACTTATTATTTCTGCCTATTGCGCGCATTTTCGATTAACCTCCAATTTCTTGTTGGTGCATCCTTTCACTTGACAATACATGCATGAAATGTTAAATTTAGGTAATTTTGACGAATAAACTTAATATTTCCTCTATTTGAACCACGAAGGCACTAAGACACCAAGAAAAGAAAGAAAAAGGCATCCGCTAATAACGCTAATCTTCACAAAGTTTATTTGGTTTTTTTTATTCGTGTAAAGTCGCGTTATTCGCGGATAAAAAATCTTTGTGCCTTTGTGTCTTGGTGGTTTAAAAAGTTCAACTTTAATCATCAAAGCTACCTAAGCAAGATATTACATTATAATTGGCCGCAAGTCAAGAAAATTGTAATCCTACAATGCCTACAAGGTGCTTCCCCCTTGCCAAAGGTCATCTCCCTTTCATAAAGGGGGCAGGGGGACAGTAAAAAAAGAGTGCATAAGTTCGAAAGATGTGGTAAACTTGGCAACAGGGATTTTCTATTCCTCTGTGTGACAAGGGAAGGAGAATGATTATGAAAATTACGGACATAAAAACTTTCTGTGTGAATCTTGGAAGAAATCTTGTCTTCGTTAAAGTTTGCACAGATGAAGGCATCGAAGGCGTTGGGGAAGCCTACTCCGTCGGGCCAGATGATGCCACTGTCGCTACGATTCATCATTTTAAGGATTGGCTCCTCGGCCGTGACCCGACGAACATCGAATACTTATGGCAGTTGATGTACAACGGCATGCGATTCCCCGGCGGTTCGGTTGTCAATGCCGCCATCAGTGGCATTGAGCATGCGCTATGGGATATATCGGGCAAGGCTCTTGGTGTTCCGGTCTATAAATTGTTAGGCGGCAAATGCCGGGACAAGATTCGAGTATATCAGGGCACCGGCGGTGGTACGCCTGAACAAGCCGCGGAAAACGCTGCCGCAACTATCGAAAAACACGGCTACACTGCCATAAAAATGGGGCCGCATCCGCCCGGCAGCGACCAGATGCCCATTAACGCAGTCATCAGAGGCGCCGCCGAACGGATGGCGGCAGTGCGAAAAATGGTTGGAGATGATATCGACATTGGGCTTGACCCACATGCGAAAATCTTCGAGCCGGTGCGAGCCATCATGATGGCGGAAGCGCTCAAACCGTACAAACCATTTTTCTTCGAGGAACCTCTTCGTCCTGAAAATATTGACGCACTGGTGAAAGTCGCCGCTCATGTTGATATTCCTTTAGCTACAGGTGAAATGCTTTATACAAAATACGAATTTCGTGAGCTAATCGTGAAGCAAGCAGTGGACATCATTCAGCCGGACATCTGTCTGACAGGCGGAATCCTTGAATGCAAAAAAATCGCCGCAATGGCGGAGTCCTGCTACATCCCGTTGGCTCCTCACAATCCTATGGGACCAGTCGCCACTGCTGTCAATGTACAATTCGCGGCGTCCATTCCTAACTTCTTAATTTTGGAATACATCCCTGATGATAGTCCGCCGCGTAGTGAACTGGTCAAAGAACCGTTAAAAGTCGAAAATGGATACATCACAGTTCCTGATAAACCAGGGCTGGGCATTGAACTTAATGAGGAAGCGTTTGTGAAATATCCCTTCAAACCGTGGCGCAGGGGATTTGTTTTCCGCGAAGATGGGTCGGTGGGATATATCTAATTCGTGAAACGTGATTAAATCATTGTCACATTTCACGTTTCACTCATCACGTTTCACGCCTATGAATATTCAATTTTTATCACGCATTCAATCTGAGAAATTTTTATTAACAACTATTCTCTGTTTTTGCGTCGCTATCAGTATCCTTGCTGAAGAAGCTGAAATTCCAACTGAAAGCCAACCTGGTAATGATACTAACAGTGTTTCCGGCGAAAAATCCGAGAGTAAGAAAGCGCCTGAAAACCAACAGCAATACATCATCCGAGAGGTCAAATTTGAAGGCAATCAACTGCTAAGTCAAAAACAACTGTCCAGTCTCATTGGCGTCAAACTCGGGGAGAATTTTCAAAAAGATACCCTTGAATCGGGACTTCTCAGAATTTTGGATGAATACCGCCAGAGGGGGATTTTTTTTGCCCAAATCCAGCCGCGATTCGAATCTGCGCCCGGAGATTCATCTTTAGTTCAAATTATCATAACCGTTCAGATTCAGGAGGGCAAACCTCTCAAAATAGGGGCCATTGCACTGGAAGGAAATACACTGTTTACGGATTCGGAGTTAAAAAATGAATTACGCCTGCAAGCGGGTGATATCTTTAACGATATCGCATTTAATGACGGTATTGAGAGAATTTTACAACTGTATAGCGAACGCGGGCATCCGAAGGTCAATGTTTCCCCTGTTGATTTCGATATAGATGAAAAAACCGGTGTTGTGAATCTGAAGATAGTGATTGATGAGGGCCCGTTGGTGAAAATCAGCGAAGTTAAACTGGAAGGATTGCAAAAGACCAAAGAGCATGTCGTTCTGCGCGAGTTGTTTGTCCATCCGGGCGATATTTATGTTCAGGAAAAAATCGACCGGAGTTATCATCGCCTCAATAATCTCGGCTATTTTTATGAAGTGAGCCACGCTTTGCTTCAAGAAGGCGCAAAGCCTGAAGAGGTAATATTCAACGCCCAGGTCACCGAAGCGCGAACGGGAAGGTTCAATGGAGTTTTGGGTTATGCGCCGCCGACGAGCTTGGGCGAAAAGCCCCAATTGACCGGAGTGATTGAAGCAACCGAAACCAATTTACTTGGCACCGGCAGAGGCCTCAATGTCTTGTGGAAATCAGGAGCACTTGAAATTTACAAGTTCGGATATGAAGAGCCCTGGGTCTTCGGCAAACCATTGAAAATCGGTTTTGAATTTTCAGGCTTGAAACAAACAGAACAATCCCCCCTCAATCCCCCCTTTAATAAAGGGGGGAAGGGGGGATTTGTTTCAAAAGAGCGGTCAGGAAGTTTGATAATTGGTACAAACCTGATGAAGTGGTTGGAAGGCTCTTTAGCTATCAACTACAAACGAATCGACTTGCCGGCTGGAATGTTTCTTCTCAATAATTCTCAAAGTGGAACATCTCCGAAGGAGACCGAAGGTTCCAGCGGAGGCGGCGTCAAATATGGAGTAACATTCAGCCTACAACGCGACAGCCGGGATTACTATCCCAATCCTGCCAGAGGTAGAGTAGATAAAATCGCTTTCGAAATATCGCAAGGCGATTTCGAGCTCAGAAAAATCTGGCTTGATTTTAACCAATATTTCCAAACCTGGGAAAAACAGGTCATTGCACTTGGATTACATGCGGCTTCAGCGTGGGGGCCGAATATCCCTCCCACAGAATTATTCTACTTAGGCGGCGCGAATACGCTACGCGGCTATAACGAGGATTGGTTTAGAGGACCGCGCCGGCTATATTCAAATATCGAATATCGTTTTCTCACAGGGCGAGCGTCACAAATTTTTCTCTTTTTAGATTTAGGCGCGGTGTCCAAAATTGACCAACCCAATAGCTTTGAATCTCTCAAAATCGGGTACGGTTTCGGAATGCGTCTGGAATCCAAAGGTGGTTTGATGAGTCTGGACTATGGGTTAGCGAGAGGATATTCAGCTCTGGAAGGGAAGATTCATCTCAGCTTGGGGACGTCGTTTTGACAGGAATCTCTGAGACCAAACTTTTCTTTTACAAAGAAAAGTTCCCTCATAAGAAACACTGAGGAATCTGTAAGTTATCCCCAGAACCAGAAACTTTTTTTCTTGAACTTCTCCTGTAAATGTGGTATCATATTTGATTCTGAACATTGGCATCTTTTTTGCTTTTCTAATAGCAAACTTTTCTTTAAGAAAGAAAAGTTTGATCAAAAGAAATAATTGGAAGAAAACTACCTAAAAGAAACATAGCAAACTTTTCTTTAAGAAAGAAAAGTTTGATCAAAAGAAATAATTGGAAGAAAAGTTTGATTAAAAGAAACATTGAGGAAAAAGTAAACGAAAGAAAGTCCACGAAAGGTCATGAACGGACAAAAGATTGTCGGAATGGCATGTTACGGTGACATTTAGGTGAATGACAAGGCGCCTACAATAATTAGGAGAACACGTAATGGCTATAGCTGGAAAAAAAGGGAATGCGATAACTACCCTGGAGGGCATATTCCTTCAGGGGATAAGATTCCAGGGGCACGGAGTTTTGAAGAAGCTATGGAAGTTGCAGGCAGTATTTAAACACGCGGTGGGTGCATGGCTTAAGCGCAGGAGAATGCAGAAGCGTGAAAGTATTCTGGTGCCAGTAGCAATATCGTTTAGTCCCACTATGCGTTGTAATTTGTCATGCGTAGGATGCTATTCGCGCGATTACCCACGCGATGGCGAGCTTTCGCTGGAAGCTATTGATGAAATGCTCAGTTCCACTGAGAGAATGGGTGTCTTTCTTTTCATTGTCACCGGCGGTGAGCCACTCATGCGGGACGGTATGCTGGAACTCTTTCAACGGCATAAGCGGCTTCTTTTTCTGATGATAACCAATGGTACATTAATGGATGACAAAACGGCTAAAATGATAGCGCGCGCTGGGAATATAATAACGGTGGTGAGTCTGGAAGGTTCGAGAGAACAAACCGATGTCAGGCGTGGAAAGGGTGTATATGCCAGGGTGGAAAGCGCAATGAAGTATCTGCAAAGTACAGGGGTAGCTTTCGGATTTTCCGCTATGGTGACCCGCGAGAACTTCAAGACACTCAGCAGTGAGCAATTCATTGAGGAGATGATGGCTCGTGGGTGCACGTTAGGATTTTATACCGAATATATTCCCGTCGGTAGCAAAGCACAGTGGGAATTGTTAATGGAGGACAATGAGCGGGAGCAATTCCGCGAGAGAGTACTTGAACTCCGCAGAAGCAAACCGATTATGCTCGCCCATCTCCCTGACGATGAATATGGACCTGATGGTAAGTGTATGGCAGTTGTCAGTGGAGCCGTACACATCAATGCGCAAGGTTACGTAGAGCCGTGTCCTTTTGCACACTTTGCCAGCGATAATATCCGGGAAAAGGGGCTTGATGAGATTCTGCGCTCACCGTTCCTCGCTCAAGTAAGGTCAAGCCATGCTGCACTCCATCGCGGGCATCAGGGCTGTGCACTCTTTGAAAACCTGGACATACTAAAGGAGATAGCGTTTAAAACTGGCGCCAGGCCAACAGATATTGCATCGCCAGTTAGTACAGCAGCGCGGCCTGGCTATAACGCACTCTGACCGCGCCAACTCAACTATCTTAACAACAAGAGAAAATAACCCAACTTTTTCTCTTCCAATTATTTCTTATGATGGAACTCCAAACTTTTGGGAAAAGTTTGATCAAAACTTAAAGAAAAGTTTGGAGAAAAGTAAAAGAAAAACTAAGGAATAAAATAAAAAGGGAGATTATGACCATAAACTACGAACACCGCTTTTCCAGCATCGCACATTTGGTGGTTTTAACAGCCGTTTTTTGGCTTGGTTGCTTTGACATTCCTTTCGTCATTCAAAGGCTCGAAGCGAATGCTCTATTCACCCCCCACACCAACCCAAAGATGCTGGCAAATGTGAGCAATGATGATGTGGGGTATAGCACCTCTAAAATCAGGCCAGAGGACATAACGGTTATTAAGATTGGAATTAATAATAAAGACATTCCCAAGGAATATGATACGGCGATTATCGGGGAATTAAGAAAAGAGTTAATGAACGAACAGAAAGAGATAGAAATCAAACGGTATGGAGACGGATGGTTCTCCAGAAAAAAGATGGGGTGGGATTTTTATCGCGGCGTATTTGACTACTTGACAATCTCTAAGAAAACTTATGATAGCGATGGATTCCAGGAAGCGGTGAGAAAATATAAAGAAAAGCTGTCACTAAAAGTAACGTATCGGCTGGAAATTCACCCTGATGATAAAGATGCCTTTAGAGTTCTTTTATTGGACAGAAAGATTGAACCAACAAACGCAAAAATTTCAGACTACTCAAGCATTTCAAACTAAGGAAAAGTGAAAAAAGTGCCTACGAGTGTCTAAAGTGCTTACGAGTCCCTACGAGTCCCCCTTAAAAAAGGGGGTTGTTATTTCGTAAACCCATGCGCATCAGTTTAAGACTAATTGGGCGAGTATACTATTGTTCCTCCCCCTTGATGGGGGAGGCCAGGTGGGGGTGAAAACGGTGAAAGCGGTGACTCCACCCCTCTCTCTCCCTATGCCCCTCCCGTCAAGGGAGGGGAAGTGATGGATTGTCCGTTAAGTTAATCGCAATGGGGGAGCGGGACAACCCTTAATCCCCCGGACTGATAAAGTCAGGGGCATCCAGGTAAAAAACATTGGACTTTAGTTTCTTAGACCCTGAACCTTTCATGTTCTATTATGTCTTAATCCAACAGGCTAAGCCCAATGCGGCGCTTTTCGCTTTTAACCAACTCATCAAACTCAATGTCAGTGATGCCGTACAGGTTTAAGAACAGATTCTTAATGACGCACGCTTCGATTAGTAGTTGTAGGAGGATCTTTGCTCCAGCTTTGGTTTCGTCAGCTTTGAAGGTTGTCATTATTTCCTCGAAGTTGTCTAATAGATTGCTCATATTTTGTCTCCTTCTCTTACTCTGCCGCTTTGATCGTTCAACTGAGAGTGCTTTGTCGCTGGCGCTAATCGCAATAACAGCTACTTTTTATCATCGCGATGAACTAAAGTGCGGAACACAGAAATTTGTAGGGTGGGCAATACTGGAAGGTTAGACTTCCGAAGTCTCTATGGATTTTGATTCAATTTTTGGGTAATCGTGACCGCTCCGCCGTGGCGTCCGCGCCACGACGCCGCAGGCGGGGACGCCTGCTTGAGCGGGTTAGGTGATTACCCAATTTTTCAGTCAAAAACCAATAAGACTTCGGAAGTCTGAAAGTTGCTTATTTCATAATGACCATTTTTCTTGTGCTTCTGAACTCTCCTGCCTGTAAAGTGTAGTAGTAGACTCCGCTTGCCACTCGCTGTCCCAGGTCATCCTTGCCGTCCCAGTAAGCGGCTTCATCTTTTGTAATGTGGATTCCGGCGACTTGCCGCCCTAAATTCAACGTCCGCACCAATCGACCTGCGCTATTGAATATTCGGATTGTTACGTCAGAATCTTGTGAGAGAGAATAGGGTATCCACGTATCCGGGTTGAAGGGATTGGGATAATTCGCATACAGGTCGGTGAATTCATCCTCATCATCTCCCGCTGATGGCGATAGTTTAAAATCTATCGTAATAGGTTCGCAGGGTTTGACGTCAACTTTCTTTACGCCAGCTTTATAAGGTTTCTTTATACAAATTACCTGCCATCTACCAACTTGTAAATCTTTAATCTCAAAATAGCCCTCTTTGTCTGTAACTGCTATCACCTTTGCTGCTTCTTTTATGGCAATTACTATCGCCTTGGCAAGTGGATTTCCCACTGTGTCTGTAACATGGCCATTGATAGCTCCTGTATCGCCGCTGGTTTTTCCCGTTGCCACATTCGACAGCGGCGACCAACATGAAACGTCATCAGCGGTTTTCAGGGCGAAGTAGTAGGTGGTGCAGGAGGATAAATTGGTTACGGTAAATGTTTCTGGTTTTCCTGCGGGTTTGGGCGTAGGCTCTCCTTCGCATGGCATCGCGGCATCCCAGTTTTCCTCAGTAATCTCCGCCATCGAATACCTGATGTCGTATTGAGCCGCTGTGCCAACATTTCCATCGTCCCCCGGCGCTGTCCAGGTCAGGGTTATTGAAGTCGCCGTAGGTTTTGAAGTCGCCAAATCTGTTACCGCCGCTGGAGGAATGGTGTCAAAGAACGGTGTAGGCGAGAAAGGTTTATAGGTGACAAGCCCAAGAGAAGAATTATCGGGTTTGTGATAAATCTCAGCCTCGATTTCAGCTTCATCCGTCGTCCCCCAGTAGCAATTCGTCGCGTCGATGGGACTGTTTGAACCGTTGATTAGTTCATACCCAGTTTTGTAGACCTCGTTGTAGTTGCCGTAAACATCATTGTAATTGAACGCCGGGTTACCACTAATCCAGACTGCGTCGCCTGCGTTGTTTTCTATATGGTTGGCGTCAGTTGGAGAACCGCCGATGACGCCCGACACTTTATCTAATCTAACGATGCCTCCAGACTTTGCTGACGCCGTGTTCCCGATAATCTTGTTCCTCCGCATAGTGATAGCGCCGCTGGCATAGATAGCTCCTCCATAAGGTGCAGTGTTATTTCCAGGGCCCTGGCATTCTTTATTGAATCTGTTGTTCACGATTACCACTGTGCCGCTCGCCCAGATTGCTCCTCCATAAGAACCAGCGGAATTATCTGTGAACGTGCTCCCCTCGGTGTTGAGAATGCCAGAAGCATATATCCCGCCGCCATTAAACTTAGTGGAATTTTCGATAATTTTAGAGCTTTCGACTGTGAGGGAGCCAGAATTAAGAAATATCCCGCCGCCAGAACTATTAGTAAAATTTCCGCTAATCGTAGAGTTCTGAACTGTGAGGGAGCCAGAAGCGAATATTCCGCCACCATAATAATCGGTGGTATTTTCGCTAATCGTAGAGTTTTGGACTGTGAAGGAGCCAGAATAAAGATATATCCCGCCACCATAGCTGCCATAGTAGTATCCAGAAGCAAGATTTTTGCTAATGGTAGAGCTTTCGACTGTGAGGGAGCCAGAATAAAGATATATCCCGCCGCCATAAACAACAGTGTTATTTTCGCTAATAGTAGAGTTCTGGACTATGAGCGTGCCAGAAGCATATATCCCGCCGCCATAGCCCCCAGAAGCGATATTTCTGATAATTGTAGAACTCTCGACGGTGAGGGAACCAGAACCAAGATATATCCCGCCGCCATAACTATTAGCAAAATTTCCGCTAATAGTAGAATTCTGAATTGTGATGGAGCCAGAAGCAATATATATCGCGCCGCCATATCCGGCAAAATTTTCGCTAATGATGCACTTCTGGATGGTGGGGTTGGAACTCGCATCGCCGGAATAAGAGACTCCACTGTTATTATTGTTCTTAATCTCACAATTCCTTATGACTGGCGACCCCTTATCGATTATGATTCCACTGCCGGAGTTGAGGGCAACGAAGGAATCGGCGATGAAGGGGGAAGAAAGGGTTATGATAACGGCTGATTTGCCGCCTTGAATATCGGCATATTGCAGGATACACCCACCGGTGTAGTTCCCGCTTGGATCAAACGTAGCGTCCTTGCTGGTGTCGGAAAAGGAGATATAGCTCCCGCCGTTTGAGGTAAAAATAATCTTTTCGCTTTGCGTCCCTTGAGCGACAAGCTTTCCGTCAATGAGCAACGCTTTATCCTTGTCGAACTTCACCGTGACGCCGGGTTCAATAGTCAAGGTAATGTCTTTAACAACGGTGACGTTCGACTTGACGATGAATGGACTACCTGCTTTGGCCCAGGTTGTGTCTTTTTCAATTGGGCCACCGACATCTGTAGCGAGGGCAGAAAAGCCCATGGCTAAACAGAGAATAAATAGGGTTGCAAATACCAAAAACTTTTTCATGGTTAGAAACCTCCTGTTATGTTTGGCAAGACACCGAGTTTCTCTGAGAAACTCGGTGTCTTTTGTACTCTTATTTCATAATGACCATCTTTCTTGTTGCCTTGATAAGCTAACGCTTTTTAATAGATGCCCATGAGGTTGCAAGTTTTTCTGTCGGTGAGGGTCGGGCAGGTGCTGCATTGACAGCATCTCGAAATTCAAGCGGGATGTCGTCATCACGGCTGCTGGCTTTGGGCATGAGGCTAAAATCGACCGTTTGGGTCTCACCGGCTGCGAGTGTCACTTTTTTGATTGCAAATTGATAGCCTTTTTTCCAACACAGCACGAGCCAGTTTCCCGGTGATAACTCTTTGATTTCATAGAAGCCACTGTCGTCGGTTTTCGTTTTCAATTTAGTTGGCTTTTGTAGCACGATGACGAGGGCCTGGGCAATGGGATTACCCGTATTTTTGTCCGTGACGTGCCCATTGAGGCTCGCGTTAGCAAAGGCAACTTCGAGGTTATCAAAAAGAACCATGTCATTTAATGGAATATCAACTTGCAGTTTAGCGATGGGCTCACTGGAAATGACACCCAAAAAGACAAACCCGAAGGGACCAGGACCAGTTTCATCGACAACATCAAGGATTCCAAGGGAGTTTCCATAGGCATTAAAGACTTCAAAGGTACTCCCCTGGAATTGCAGATCACCCCAAAACATCCCGATCGCTTTAACTGGTGAGTTAAAAACAGTTTCAAATCCCCCTCCCCCTCCACCTGTACCGGGGGGGTACGTTCCAAGCACATTTGGTGAAGATATGGTTATAGAGCCTGCCAAAGCTTTGGGTGTCCCATCATCAAAGGGATTGAAATCCACACCGATTGATGCATATTGTTGATCGAGAATTGTACCACTCGCGATGGGATTTCCATCAGGGTCAGTGTCGAAGTTAATCACAGTCAATTCATTTCCGACGGCATTGGCAAAATCGGCTTCATCGGTAAAGGTTTGAAAGTCTGCCTTTGCCTCTCTTGCTGTCCACACGAATGCGATAATGAACAGCAAGCAAGCAAAATGTATCACTGTTACGAAGGAACTTCGTTTCATCCGACGAAGTCCGTCAGTCTGTATAAACATGATAATCTCCTTTCACAGTTTTTTTGTTATACTTTAACTGCGGGTTGAACTCTCATCCTGTCAGTCTAAGAACGATGCAGAATGTAAAAGCAAATATAATGCCAGCGCATAAAAAAAGCCCACTGTCGCTGAATCTGCAACAGTGGGCTTAGTATTTTCGGAAAACCTTTCCCGGAAATGCGTAGACTTTCACGCACCGCGCGATGGTCCGGCTGGCACTCCGTTTTTAACTTCATGCACTGTACGGATTGGGATTGCGTAAGATTTCACGCATATTTCGCGGAAATTGCGTCATATTTCACGCACCCCAGGTCGCTTATGGGCAAATGGCGAGTGTCTTTATCTTGCTCCTTAAGGTCGCTTCGTGAAGGCCAAGTTTCCTTGCGGCTTCTCGTTTTCTGAAGCCGGTGGTTCGAAGCGCATCAAGAATTATCTGCCTTTCAAAATTGGCAATCCGTTCATTATAATTATCCTCACCCGCCTGGGTGTTTCGTTGGTTTTCCCCGAGGAGATGTTCCTTCAGAATGGCGGTTCCTTCCATCAAAATCACCGCCCTTTCGACGGCGTCGCGTAACTCTCGTACATTGCCGGGCCATGGGTAAGTCAGGATATAGTCTTGAGCAGAGGAACTAAAACATAGATTATACCGCTGATAATCCCTTGAGAATTCGTCAAGGAAATAGTGGGCGAGGCGCATCGGATCTTCGCCTCTCTCCCTTAAAGGGGGTACGGTCAATTCAAAGGTGCGAAGTCGGTCATACAGGTCGGAGCGGAACCTGTTTTCTTCGACAGCGCGTTCCAGGTCTTCATTAGTGGCAGCGATAATTCTCACATCAATCTCTTGCCGCTTTTTTCCAGCGGGCTGAATCTCTTTGTTCTGAATCGCACGCAGCAACTTGGGCTGGAGGTTGAGTTGGAGTGACCCGATTTCATCCAGGAACAATGTCCCACCCTCTGCTTCGACAAATCTGCCGTCGCTTGCACGCACGCCCGTCGCCCTCCCTTTGCCAATCCCAAATAGCTCTGCATCAACCAGGTCAGTGGGAATCGCATTGATATTCACGATGACAAACGGATGCTCTCCCCTCAAGCTGTAATGGTGAATGGCATGCGCGACCAGCTCTTTGCCCGTACCCCGTTCGCCGCGGATTAAGACATTCGCCTTAGTTTTGGCAATCCGCTCGATTTTCTCGTACAGTTCCAGCATGGGGTTGGAGATGCCGACGATTTTCTGCCTCTGGCCATAGGGAAACCCGCCGGATTGCGTGATGTCCTCCTGTTGTTTCTTGGCGAGCTCTCTTTCTAACTGCAGTCTTTCGTAAGCTTGATTGACGCGGAATGGGAGTTCATGGAAACTGCTTTTGTTCTTGTCAATGAAGTCATAAGCGCCTAATTTGACCGCCGTTAGGCCGCTGGTGCTATATTTCGTTGAAACGATGACCTTAAAATCGCATTCATTGATTTTTTTCTCGTAGATTCGTCTGAGGAATTCTAAGCCATCTTCCGGCTTCTTTCCTTGAAACCCCAGATCCAGAACAACGACATCGGGTTTATGTGTGGCTAGCCAATCTTCCGCTGTCTCTAAATCTCTGACAGTCTTAATTTGGTATCCCCTTCCGTGCTTTCGGAGTGCTTCCTCATAGCGATCTGAAAAGATCTTTTCATCCTCGATAAGTAATACAGTTCCTGTTTCTGACATGGCTTATACCCTGGTTCTCAATGATGCTCTTGGATTTTGATTTTTTGTTTCGGATATACGAGAATCATACGTAGCGGCGTGGCTCAGTCCCGCCATTTGTCGTCACTGAGGAACGACGCTACGGGGTTTTCTTTTTCTCCCCATACGCATCAACTTAAGCACCTTCCACCAGTTCCCCTCCCTTGACGGGAGGGGTTAGGGGAGGGTGAACTGAAGGCGAATTCTATGTTTTCACCCCCACCTAACCTCCCCCGTCAAGGGGGAGGAACAGCATCATACTGCAAAATTCCCGTTAAGTTGATACGCATGGGGCTTCTACTTTTTGGGGCTCGGGAAACGAGGGAGCTCAACAAAAACGGTTGTCCCACGCCCCTCCTCAGAAGCAAGCGAAAGCTTTCCATTGTGCAAATGTTCGGTGACATACCGTGTTATCCACATCCCCATACCATACCCACCTTCGTTTTTTTTCGTTGTAAATCCAGGCTCGGTGACCTTCGGCAGATTTTCTTTCTTGATACCGCAGCCTGTATCTTGAATCTTGATGAAGATGACCCTGGCAACGGTTGAATAGACTTGAATCGTAAGGGTCCCTTTACTTCCCATGGCTTGATAAGCGTTCAAAAGGATGTTGTGAAAGACAAGCTGTTCCAGCTTATCCCTATCAGCCCTGATTTGAACGGGTCCGTTATACTTTCGGACGACCTGGATTTCCTTTTCAGGGTACAATTGAGCAATCTGGTGGAGAGCGTAATTCAGGCTGTCCGTGACGTCAAACTCGTCTAATTCTGGTTCACCAATGCCACTCATAATCTGTTCGACAATTGCGGAGATGCTGTCCTTGTGTGCTTTAATCTGCGACAAGTGACAACGGATGTCTTTCAATTCCCCGCTATCGAGGGCATCCTCAACACAGTAGCCGATTTCCTTCAATGGCGTCCCAAGATTATGAACAAACCCTCTGATTGTCATAGCTATGGCTTTGGCCTGTTCTCGCTCTCTCTTTTGTTCAGCAAGCTGTGCCCGTTCTTCGGTATATCTCCACCCCACGCTCAACCCAATAGCTACCAGCCCTCCTATGCCTGGCGCTGTCACATTGAGCAGTACCCCTGTTTGAATCAAAGCAAAAACGCCAATGTGAAATATGACGAACGTCCCGCAATAGAGAATCAGAAAGACATACCATTTCAACTTTGAAAAGACCAGAAGGCATGTCAAAAATGTGATGACTCCCAGCAGAGAGACCCCATTGACCAGTAGCGAAGCCTCTTTGATAGACTGCCCTGTGAGAATGCTGTTTGTGATGTTAGCGTGAATACCCACTGTGTAAAACGCCTTAGACATGGGAACTTCAACGGGTTCTTCTCTTTTAGCATCCGTTAATCCTAAAAAGACAATCTTGTCCTTGAATTCTGTTAAGGCGCGGGGGAAAATGCCTGTCACTGCCTCATAAATGCGCTCAAACGACTCTGGCTCAAAGTCGCTCATCTGCCGCGCTGCAAAATGGATGCGCATCTGTCCACGTTTATCAATCGGAATCCGAATCGGTTCTCCGGTGGGCCGCTTCAGGTGGATATATTTTCCGGGTTGAATGGAAACTTGGTCCAACGGCATATTCAGGGCGCGACATGCGACGACAAGGCTTAACGCTGGATAATACTGGTCGTCGTATTCCACAATCAGCGGCACTCGACGAATTTTACTATCGATATCCAGGACGAAAGCGGTATGACCGATATATGATGCCGCTTGAAGAATCTCGGGGGGCGGCAGCTTAAGCGGCTCCAGGTGATATATCGCGCTTATTTTTTTCTGGATTGTCAACGCCTGCCGCTTGAGGAGTGATGGGGACTCGCTGCCTGTTACCATCTTGACTGCGGGAATAATTTGATGGTTTTGTTGCGTCTTGAGAAGTGATAAGGACTCGCCGCCTGTTCCCATTCTGACTGCGTGAATGATTTGATGGTTTTGTTGCGTTATTTGAGCCAATAACGCGCTTGCTCGCGTTTGCGGGTCAAGTTCTTCCAACGAGAACCCGAACGCAACAACCTGTGCGCCGGCTTTGACCAGCGCATTCGTCACACGCGCGTATTGCTCAAATCTATCAACCTGGGGCAAGCGGTCAATACCGATTAACGCTATCTGTGGATGAAGGTGATGGTTTGGGCTCCATCGAAGCAGCATATCCTCGATATCCAACTCCAGGCGTTGAACGGAGGGAGTCAGTGAGAGCATCCCTGCCAGCAGACACCCGATGCTCACAACGACCACACAGAAAACCCCGCGTATCACCGTGTTTTTATCCACTTTTTTTAACCTTCCAATAAAGGGGAACCGAACCATCTTCACTCTCTCCTGGTGCTCCGGGAAAAACTTCATCGGTGGGCTTTTCCTTTTGGGCTTGCTGTGCAATTTTTAACAGAAATTCGCGTAATTCAAAATATCTTTCTGAATTTGCACTGATTCCCAATGCCATTAACATCTCGCGATAACTGTGCATCTTTCGACACGCTCCGAGGAACCATTCCATCGCATCCGCCTCTTTCCCCTGCGTATAATAGACCATCCCGAAATTCAAACAGATGGCGTAATCAGCCGGGTCAGACTGTAAGGCTTGTTGATAGTATGACACCGCTTCGTCGTAACGCTTCTCAAGAGTGGCGATATTGCCCAGGTTATTTAAGGCGGCGGCATTGCCGGTGTCAAGTTTGAGCGCGAGTTCAAACTGCTCTCTGGCTTCTCCGTATTTCTTCTGTTGCCCGTACATAATCCCGACTTCAAGAAAATCCTGAGCCAGCGGCTTAAATGCCACGGGGGGATATGTCTTCCAGTCCTGATGAACATTGACGAGCGTCAACTGTTTCTGTTGATGCCACCGGTGATAGTTCGAGAATCCAGCTTGATAGGCGTCGAAGAAAGGCAACTCGAAATTGGGCGTAACGGGCAGCCATTTTTTTCCACTCTGTTCGACCGTCTGCAAATCTGATGGGTTTCCTTCCAGTTCAAACAGAACAACGGCGTCACTTTCAGTCAGCCCCAACATGGTTCGGACGCCCAAATGCTCCAATATCGCGGCATAAAGCACGACGCAATCATAGGGATTTCCCAGCTTATATCGCAGCAATTCCCGTGGATGCAACACTTCCGGGGGGGTTGCCGCGTTGACGCAATCCACTTTCAACTCCTTGAGCATCGAAAACGCCTGCTTCGCTTTCTCCACGTTGTTGTCTTCGTGGGTGAATCGCCATTGAGAGGTGACAATTCCGATGACCTCGTCATCCGGATTGATAAAGAAAGCCAACTTCTCAAGCTTTCCCTCTGGAATCATTCGGCGGCCGTGCATCTTCACCGTTGCCAAGATTTGTTTAACCATCCGGTCATCCACGTCAATCTTGACTTCAGCATCGTACTGAGTCGTCTTGACAATATCCAGGACGTCATCGGTAAAATCCGCAGTCAGATTAACCACTCTGGTTTCATGGGGCGCTAAATGAACCGTTAGTTTTTCTGGTTCTGCTTTTGTATCCCCCTTATTAAAGGGGGGCAGGGGGGTTGTATATCGCCCCATCTCGAACGCAATTTTTGCCGCGATTGCACAAGTAGTTGAATTTTCTAATTTCACTGTCCCCACCGGGTGGGTCTTGTAATAGTGGTATTGCACGGCGTAAAGCTCATCAATGCTCAAACCGTGGACAATCAGACCTGACTCTTTAGGTTCCTGTGCCGGCGCCGTCGTTGACGGCATTATAAAAGTCAATAGGGCAAAGAATTGATAGACAATAGCATTTTTCATCTTTCTTTACAGAACAAAACCTTTGGGGTTTCCAAAACCCCAAAGGTTTGCTCTTTTCATTGAGTTCAATCTCCTTTTTCGCTTCGTTTCCAATAGAAGTACTCTTGTATGTTAGCAAATTTCGTGCCAGGTGGTTGGGTCGGCGGGGTATTTTTCGCGTCTGAAAGTTGCACGAGAATCTGAATCAAATCGTGTTGCAGGAGGTGTTCCGGGCTTTGTACCCGGGGCGGGCTTTCTTTGATTGAAATGCCCAATAGCGAACAGGCCTGCTTATAGTCTTCATCGAGCCTCGTTAGTGCTGTGGAAAACATCGTGTTAGAGAGACTGATTTGACCTTGATGTCTATATGCAATCCCTAAATTCAGACGTATGCCAGCGTCATCGGGTTCGACCGCGAGCGATTTTTGATAGGCGTCGATGGCTAAATCATACTTTCCCTCCATTTGATAGAGGTTCCCAAGATTCGCCAGGGCCGCGGCATCTTTGGGGTTTTTCTCGATGATGCTTTCAAACACTTCTTTCGCGGCTTCCACTTGTCCTGTCTGAGCGTATATCAATCCGATTAGCCATTGGTTATCCTTGATTTTCTCTTGATATTCCGTTCGCCAGCGATTTATCATCCCATCATCGTTTTGCACCAGCATGGCGAACGTTTCATCATCACGTTCAATTTGAGGCGGAACGGTCTTGGGATAATGTGAGGGGTATATCTCTTTCGGACTGTGAACTTTTACGATAGTGCGCTCCGATTTTGGACCATTCTTCCATCGACGATACGACTCATGCCCCTGAGTCCAGGCCGCTGTGAAAGATTCTAAAGCGGTCACTTCAACAGGAATCCACACCTCATCGTCCAGTATCTCATACTTTTCCTCATCAAGACACAATGCGCTTTCCCAACAGGCGTTCCTATCATTCATGGCATCAAACATCAGGAAAACATGCCCGGGGTAACACAACAGAACCGTTTCTATACCGACCTTTTCCAACATTGCCGCATACGCCACAACCAGGTCATCACAATCGCCGCCCTTTTCGCTTAATAACTCCCTTGGGTACTTGACCGTGTCAATGACGGTCTGAGTGCGCTCCATTGAAGCAAAATGGTGAAACGGTTTCTGCGGGTCGGGTCGATATTGAATATGGGATGCCACCAGCGCATCAAAAATCTGCATAGCCCGGTAGATATTGCCATATCCCGTTGGTACATCGACGGAAGGGCTTTTGAGGGCTTTGCTTACAAATTCTCCAATCACCGGGTCATTCGGTTCGATGAAAGCCAGCACCGGGTCAATGTCAATTCCCCCTTGACCGAAAGGAATTTGTCCCAGTCCATATAAAGGAACGATTTTCGATGTTTTGGAAATGGATTCTGGACGCTCCCCTTTTTGATAAAAAACCTCAACTTTAACTTGAACCGCGCGCGTATTTCGGTCGTCTTCAAGAATTTTATCCGGCGAGAAAATGAGCCTGAAATCCGTGTAGGATTCCTCGTGTTTCAGAGATGAAGTCCCCGGCAGTAAAGCGTTTTCCTCAATCACCGTCGGCTCATCCATATATGCCGGGACAAAAAGATTAATCTTATCAATGATTACTGGAGACGGCGTTCGGTTTTCTAAAACGAGCTTTCCATCAACCTTAGAGGCATATCGTAGATAGAGTGTTCGAAACAGGTCTTCATTCAGAGCAATCTCTTTGATTGCGATTGGCGGGCCGGTATCAATGGTGAAACGCCATTGCTCCGGTTCCGGGTCAGGGTTGCCATCCCGGTCAACCGCTCGAACGGAGAAGGTATACGTGCCATCTTCAAGATTGGTGTATCTTTCCCTGGTTTGACTCGTGTAATTCGACCACGGTTCCTCTTCAAGTGAGACACCATCGCGAACCAACTTATGCTGGTAAAGCAGTCTTGACTCAGGTGTTCCCAGGTCTGCCCCCGAATATTCAAAGGTCACGTTGGGAACCTCAATCCAGACGCTCCCATCCGCCTCAACGCTTCCATCGGGTTTGGCGGTGATAAACGTGTCCGGCGGCGTGAACTCACGTTGGCGGACAGTGACCTCCCCCTCTTTCGTGACCATCCAGAGCGCCCGGTTTTTATCCAGGGCAACTCCGTAAACGAAATTACTCAGCAATCCATCGCTCTTGTCATAGGTGAGCCAGTTTTTGCCGTCATATCTTGAAACCCCGCCATCCGTCGCGAAATATACCAGGCCCGCATCTGCATCGATTTTGATATCTCTCACATCGTTTCCGGCGAGTCCATCCGATGTTTTGAAAGTTCGCCAGTGGTTCGTGTTTTCATCATATCGGCTGGCGCCATTCGGCGTCGCAAACCAGATGATACCTTGCGGGTCGAGCGCGATGGCATAGATGTGATGATGCGCCAGCCCATCATCCGTTGTGAACACCCCCCATGCCGCTTTTCCGGAGGCGTTCGTATCGAAACGCCTGACGCCCTCGTTTTCCGTTCCTACCCAGAGTATGCCCGCATCTGTCATCGCCAGCGCTGTGATGACGTTAGGAATTGGCAGTTCGCTCTCCACAGAAGCCCAGCTTTCCCACTGTCCCGTATCCGGTTGGTATTTATTCAGACCGCTGACCTTTGGGCTCGGGGCAATGCTGCGATGCGGAGATGTGCCGAGCCAGAGGCTCCCGTCTCGCGGGTCGAGCGTTATCGCCGTCACCCGGTTGCTGACGAGGGGGCTGTTTTCAGTCGTCACCCGGTTTATGACAAATGTGTCGCTGTTTTCAGCTCTGAATATTTCTTCCACCGCTGTAGTTTCAAGGTTGAATTTGTACAAACCGGCGTCCACGCCGTCGTTCCAGATTCCAGCCCAGAGGGCATTTCGCTTCACATCAACGGCAACTGCCGTCGCTTCGTAAGCCTGGTCAGGTTTAGTGCGCCCCAGATAATGCGCCTCCGTTCCCGCGCCGTATCGTTTAATCCCATCCCCCAATGTCCCCACCCAAACTGCTCCGGCGTCATCGCTTAACATGACGGATGGCGCCGCTTTCAGCAGGGATTTCGATTGAATGGTACGGCTTAACCGGGTCGCGCCCGCTGACGTGGCAAACCACACGTTATTGCTGGTATCAAAAGCGATGTCCGTCACGTTCCCACTGGCGAGTCCATCTGCCGTGGAAAATGCCCGCCACTGGCGTCCGTCAAATATGCTGACGCCTTTCTCTGTAGCGAACCAGATGCCCCCATCCTTTTTATCAATACTGATGCGACGGACCCGGTTATTACGGAGTTGGTCTGTGACGCCGGCTTCAGCGGTAATCGAATGGAGAATTGCGCCACTGCGTCCATCAATCACCAGCAACTCCGGATGCCCGTCCTGAAACCTATCAGCCAGGAGCATTATATGTCCTTCATCATCAGGTTCCAACGCGGTGATTCGGATATATTCCTGTTCACTCAGATACCGCTGCTGCCAGAGCAGGTTCACCTCCCCCGCGTTGTACTCCCAAACCGTGATGCGGTCATCTTTATGCGTGATGAGTTCGAGCTTACCATCGCCATTGACATCTCCGGTGAACAACGCTTCTCCGATGTCCTCCTTGAGTTCGAGGAGATGTTTCAACCGGAATGGTCTGGGTTCAAGGGGGACGGATGGCGCATAAGGATATTGTCGCGTTCTGTTCAGCGAATAGAACTCCCAGATATATCGCTGGCCTGTATCAAGACTTTTCGATGAAAGTTCCATCTCCGCCTCGTAGCCGAGGACATGAACGCGACCCTCCCGCGTTGTGATTAGAATCTCCGCCGCGCCGCCCGGCTCAACGTCTGAGAGAATGGTATTCGGGTAATCAGAAAAGTCTGTATACTCCCAAAGGAGGGCAAGCTCGCCGTTCATCCATTGTGAATCGAGTGCCAGAAGTTTGCCCTTTGTCCGCAGCAAAATTTCAGGAGAACCATCTCCATAGAGGTCTGCAATGGCAACGAACTCTGTTCTGGCGGGAAATTGTTGTCGATGTTTCAGCGCGAGTGTATGGTCAAAAATCATCAGCGTTCCCTGGTCATCAATAGCGACGATTTCCGGGAAGCCATCACCATTCAAATCAGCAACAACTCCGCCACGACACGGCCAGGGGTGGCGAAACCTCCCTTTTTCATTGCCGTAACCGTCGAGCGCAATGACGCCGAGGTCATCCACATCCTCCAGCCGTTGTCCGAGTTTTTGGAGATAGCCTTCACGATAGGTAAGGTTAGCGCCGATAAAACCGACAACCTCTGAAATTCCGTCTTGGTCAAGGTCAGCGACAGCGACATGAGCAATCTCTCCGTAAGGCTCGGTGAGCGGTTCAGATTGCCCGCCTCGCCACAGGTTCTTGCCCTGATGGTCCAGAATAAAAATGAAACCATAGCTATCATTGCTTCCATTTGCCTCGGAACCGATAGCCGCAGACCAACCGCATAGAGCCGCTTCAGGCTTCCCATCGCCAGTCACATCCCCGATGGCAACGAAACGGGCGTCATGCGTCGAAGGCCCAACCCGGTATTGCCATTTCTCTTCCCCTGACTTCAGGTCATAAACGTACAACCCCCTGGGTTGCAGGTCACGCCCCGTTATTGCCGTGGCGATGACCTCTTCTCTGCCGTCCCCATCCAAATCCGCAATCGTGACAATCGACTGTCGCCCGAACCAGACGCCATCTTCATTTACATCCTGCGAGAAGTACCGATGAATCTCTTTGCCATCAAAGCGGAAAGCCCCCTCTCTCCATCTGGAATACCAGAGGTCGTCATTTTCATCAAAAACAAGCGAAGTGATTTGCTTCGCCCGCTCCATCTTATCGGTCGTCTCGCCATCATAAGTTTCCGCGAGGAGCTCCCATTTCTGGTGCTCGAGGCGTCCAACACCGCCGACAACCAGGAGTTCCCCTTGAAACGGGAAGATGACGTTTGCTCCGAACCACAAGCGGTCATGCTTGTCCACTGCTATGGACATGACGCCGAAACTGGCCTCCGCTCCGTTTACCTGTATGTTTTCGGTTCGGGCCAACGCATCGACGCGGGTTTTGACGATACTGGCGGTAATTTGAGGGTAATTTTCCCAGGTCGCGCCATCCACTGTCGAGCAAATTCCGTCCTGTATGGCAAACCACTTCACCCCTTGACCATCCATCACGATGTCCTGGATAGATACGTCTGGCAAAACTGGGGTCATCATTTCACCGTTTTTCAAGAAGACGCCCTGCTCTGTGCCGAACCAGATTTTCGTCGGCGATTCAATCAGAATCGCCCGGACAGCATGGTCATCCAGGTGGGATTGCCAACGCGCACCATCAAACTTGCTGGCGCCTGTCGCGGTTCCGAACCATACGGTGCCCTGACTGTCTGTCGCTATCGTGTGAACGGTGTTGTCTTTGAGACCACCAGCGACAGTGTAGGTCCGCCACTCCTCGGCGGGGCTCTTACCACTGAACGATACCCAAAGTATCAGCAAAACGATAAGTGAAGTTTTCTTCATTACATTCTCCTTTTATATCAAAGGTTACTCGGTTTAAAGTGCCAGACCTTTGGGGTTTTGGAAACCCCAAAGGTCTGGCAGAGGCGAAAAACCCGTTTTCTCGGAGAAAATGGGTTGCTTAAACGCCTCCTCTCAAAACTCTATCATCACCAATCCTCAACGTCACACCAATTTCATCAAAGTAATACAAAATAGGGAGCATATATTTTCGAGACGTTTGAAGAAGATTGCGGCAATCGCTGAGTGTCAACTTACCATGAGAGCGAATATGCTGGACAATCAATTCCTTGGCTTTATCAATCGTTTTTAGATGAAAGAATACCTTTTCATCGGCTTGAACTAAGACGCCTGTTTCCACCAAAACAGCAAAAGTTTCTTGAGCTATTTGGGCTTCTCGCCCCGACCATTTGCTAAACACATCCTCCGGCAGAGGCGTGGAAAAACCTGTGTTAAGGTATATCTCTTCTATTTGCTGCTTGATGTCTTCGTGAGCTTCTGAAAGTTTGATGGTGTGGCTTGTCAACCTAACGCGCTCCCCCCCCCCTATCCCCCCCGTCAACAGGGGGGAAACAAGGGGAGCTACCGTGCCTTCCGCTATGAGATTTCTCAGTATTTGACTGTAAGCATCGAGTTCAATTTCGTCAGGGAGCCTGGTTCGCAATTCTTCCCTCGACATTCCCAACTTGAGCGGCTGTTCTGCATGAAATTGCCTTAAATTATCAATGATAGCTTCTTTCGTTTTATTGTACCAATTGATGTGCATGAAACGCCGCTCTCTACCGAAGACAAAAACCTTTTGTTCAGAAATCAAACTTTCTAAAGCTGTTTTCATTTCGACCGGCGCAATGTTAGATGCCTTGGTCAAATCTTCCTCCGTGTTAGCCTGGGTTTGTAACTTTAGCAATATTTGTTCTACGCGCTCTTTCGGCGAACCTTCATCCATAACCTTTAAGTATTCTATTATCTCAGGTTTGAATCGCTTATGTTTTTCTGGATAGGAATCCAGAATTATTCCGCCTCCGATAGTACGCGTAGGCGAGTATTGCCGGATAACATATTGGTCGCCATGTTCGGCTGTCAACTGCTCTTCGAGCCTGAATTGAACAAAAGCATCCTCTCCTGAGGTAAGTTTTTCCTTGTCCAATAACACGACACGTCCTAACATCTCAGAACAAGCTAAATGTAATCTGATTCTGGTTCGGTCTTCCAGTATGATAGGTGAGTTGTTAAGCAAGTGAAGTTTAGCGTCCAGCATATATGTCGGTCTTAGATAACCCGGCATGCTTAACACATCCCCTCGGCGAATTTCAGAGAGTTCTATGCCGCTCAAATTTACAGACACTAATTGACCGGCAGACATTTCATCGACATCTTTACCATGTACCTGTATACCGCGCACTCTGACTTCTTTTTGTTGAGGAACTATCTCTAACCTATTTCCCACTCTCGCTTTTCCAGAAAATATTATACCGCAGACAATCGGGCCGATGCCGCTCACGCCGAAGGTCCAATCTATAGGAAATCTAAAAATTCCCTGCTCATTTCCCGGTTCTATTTCTTCAATAAGTTTTTCTATCTGTTTTTTTAGAGTATCAATGCCTTCTCCTGTCACCGAGGAGGTGTGTACGATAGGTGCCATCTCAAGGTGGGTGCCTTTGACCAATTCAGCGATGTCTTCTTTGACCAGTCGCAGCCATTCCTGCTCAACCAGGTCGACTTTTGTTAGAACTATCAAGCCGTGTTTAATCCCAAGCAGATTTATAATGCCAAAATGCTCGATTGTCTGAGGCATCACGCCCTCGTCAGTCGCGATTACGAAAAGCACACAGTCAATAACTGATGCGCCAGCGAGCATGGTTTTGACAAATCGTTCATGCCCTGGCACATCGACAATGCTCACACCTTTTCCATCACTTAGGTCAAGGTAGGCATAACCCAGTTCGATGGTCATTCCGCGTTCTTTTTCCTCTTTGAGTCTATCACAATCGGTGCCCGTCAGCGCTTTAACCAATGCTGTTTTTCCGTGGTCAACATGTCCGGCCGTGCCGATGATTGCGTGTTTCATAAAATTACCTCTCATCTCTTCACTATCACTTTGGATAAACACCGGTGATGCTCTCTGTCCTGTCCCGCTTTCGGGCAAAAGTAGAGGTCATACTAAATCTTTCCAATCTACTAAAAACTTTTAAACTTTTGCAAATTTTCATGTAAGTTTTTTCAAGTTCAAGAGGGACAGCAATCTCCTCAGTAATGTATAAAGGTATTGTTGGCAATATATCACCGGCTTTAAAAAATTCTACCCAGTATTCTACAACAGTGTCATTTTCGTCGTCAACAGTGGTTCTATAGCTTGCGCAATATAAGGGCGTTTCATCACTACTACTTTCCAAAAAATTTCCGATTTTCACGTTCAATGCCTTCAGTAGCTCAAAATGAAGATTGTGTTCTTTATAACTTGAAGTAATATCAATGATAGCAAGTGAAACGTTTTCTTGTAAATAGCTATGGCATTTTGCAAGAAAAGCTTGTCTTTTTGGCTCCCCATCTTTATTAGCTGGGCTGATAATTTCAATTGCAGCGACAATTTTTTCTCTCGTTCGATTTCTCAAGTAATTTATTATAACACTCACAGAGGTAGGGAAGACAACCTTATAGATCCCTGAAGCTTTCGGCGGTTGATATGGGACAAAGTCTTTCGGTAGGTTCAATTCTTCTTTCGTTATCACATCGGCTTCCCAACCTCTTCCAAGAGAGACATGCGGATGCGCCACAAATCCCTCTGGTAATATTTCGTTTAAATCAGCCGATATATTGTTTGCTAAGGCGTGATGCATTGAGCTAAAAGCTACAGCATCTTGGACCAATGGGTCTGAATGATTAAGCACTGACATTGTTTTCCCTCCTCTGTATTATTTCCAGGTCAGGACAATTTTATAGGTCGAGATTCATATTTCTGGACTGCTGAATCATTTTGATTTTAATAATGCCTTGCTTAGCTGCTACTTCAAGGTGGCTATCGGTAGTTAATAAAATATCGCCCTGTATCGCCTCCTAAAATCATCTTTCTTCCTCCCTACCCGCCTCAATCTCAGACCAAATCAGCTCCAACGGTTTGCCGCTACGAAGTTCATCGCAGAGATGCCCCAATTCAGCGATAACTTGCTGACGAGAAGGCTTTTCCACTACTAACTTTCCCTGTTCTGTGTGCAACAGAACCATCTGCAAAGGCTTCAAGTCTAACTCTTTTCGCACATTCTCTGGGATGGGAATGAAACCCTCCTGAGTGATGCAGACTTTAACTGTGTTCATTGCTTTTTCCTCATTGTTCATACGCTTTTTGACTTCAGTTGGTCAGAAACCCGTTTTCTCCGAGAAAACGGGTTTCTGACGAAGACTAATCCCCTGTCAGCCCAATGTCATTGACCGGAACACCGTTCATGTCGGTGAACCGCAGGTAAAAGCCCCAATTTACCTGTTCATCGCTAACCTTTATGAGGAGGCTGTTTTCGCCAGCCTTGAGCGTCACGGGAATAGTATCCTGGTCGATAGCCGCAGTGCGAGGTTGGTCGAAAGCGAAAACCTGTTTTCCGTTGAGCCAGACTTTGGCCTGGTCGTCGCTACCGAAATGGATTTGCGCTTGCCGTTCGTCGGGGGAAGTGATGGTTGTCCAAGCATAAGCGGTTACCCAATCAAGGTTCCCGCCAAAAATCTGGTTGAAATCGACGAAGCCATCAAATGCCTCATCTTGCAATTTTTTCCAACCCACCTTTCCGTCTGTGCCTGTGTTCGCTTCGCTCACCAACGACTTCGTCTTATGGTATTCCGCCGTTGTATCAACATTCGTGGCGTCCTCTGGCACGTATGCTTTGTTGTGACCGATGCCACCTGCGTTGTCAAAGGGACCGATAATCCACCATACGCTTTCCGCAACGAAACCCACTTTATTCAGATATTTATTCGCTTCTTCGAGTTGATTGTGTTCGGCGTAGAATGTAGACAGCGCAAGATTAGCATGCAATCGTGCCGTTGAATCAGCAGGCATACTATTCATCAAATCCTGCATAAACTGAATGAAGCGCGCTTCGTCTTTCACAACTTTGCCTGCTTGTACTATTGAGGTCCACATCCCCCGATAAGTGTCGGGAAATATGTCCTGTCGATTAATCACACGTTTTAACTCATTCGCCGCTTGCTCGTATTGCTCATTTTGCAAATAGATTTGCGCTAAAGACAGGCACAGTTCATACGAGGTTGGTTCCAATTCAAGTGCTTTTGAGTATGCTTCGGCGGCTTTTGCCAGTTTGTCAGGTGTCTGTTGGGCAAAAATCGGGCGGTCGTACTTGACAATTTTGGCATCGCCAACAAGTTTTCCATCGTTTTTGTTGGGTGAAGAATCAGTGACCTTACCCCCATCTCCTTTAAGGAGAGAGGACGGAGGTGAGGTAGTTTCATCAAATCGCCAGTAACCTACCAGGAATGGCTCGTTCCCTGTCAATTTGACGTTCATGTTCGCTTGAATTTCCTGTTGTGTTCGAGCAACACTCCAGATGCGAACTTCGTCCAGCTCACCTGTGAAGTAATTTTCCTGATAACCACTCGTGCCTCCGTAAAGTCTCCCCAAAGTCAAAGGATTGGTTGAATTTTCTATTCCGAAAAGCCATGAAGTTGTCGCTTGCAAAAAACTATTAACATAAAGTCGAAGCTCAGTGCCATCATAGGTTCCTGCTAAATGAACCCATTGATTAACTGGTAAAGGCTGTGACGAAGCTCCGACATTGGTGTCGTTGGATTTTCCTAACGTCCATGTTGCTTGACCATTATTTAAAGGCAGCGCATATTCTTCAAAACAGACTGTCCCAGTTTCAGGGCCATCATTCTTTTTGAACACAAGCCCCTGAACCCCCTCCAGGGCAGCAGGTTTTACCCATACCTCCACAGTAATCTGTTTGACCGGAGAAAGACTTTCATGATAGGGGATTTCAATATAATCCTCATCCCCATCTAAGCTCAACGCGCTGTCCGAAATCGAACCTGAAACCATCGGCTTCTGGTATAAATTGCCGAGAGTTCTATACCACTGGGCATTGTCCGGCTGGATTTGGATTATCTCCTCGTATTCCGCTATCGCTGAAGCGGAATCGCCTTTTCCTTCGTATGCTCTGGCTAAAGACTGATGCACCTTAACATCCTTTGGGTTTGCCTCTACCATCTTCTGGTATTTCTCTATCGCCACATCGTAGAGATTGCCCTTGCTGTAAACGTCCCAGAGTTGTCTTTCGGCAGTATCTCGCCAGTATTGGTCTTGGGAAGTTTTCGCGATTTTCTCGTATTCCTCCACGGCTTCGGTATATTTTCCAGCATCTTCGAAGCACTTTGCCAAACCGAGCTGATATCCTCTCCTCTCCCAATCGCCCTGTGCTGTCGAAATAGCCTTCTTGTACGCCGCCGCCGCTTCATCGTACATACGAAGTTCGAGAAATAGTTTAGCCATGACTGAAGCATCTCCGCCTTTCGCTGCCATCTCTTGAGCTATGGCAACGGATTTGTCCGCCATGCCAGCGCGGTTGTAAGCCGAAGCAAGTCGAGCGAGGTACTTCGTATTTCTCGGTTGCAATTCGACCATTTTTTCGTACATTGAGATGGCCTTTTCATTCATATTCTGTCTCTCATAGATGCTTCCTAACGTTTCATACAAGCCCAAGTCTTTTGGCGATTCAGGGAGTTTTGCTTCGAGTACCTCCGCTAATTCTCCGAGTTTGCCGCTCCCACTGTAAAAGTCGACAAACTCTCGAATAGCCCATTCTCTTTCGGTAAATCTCTCAACTGTGCCATCGCCATAAGACATCGTCACTGCCCCACCGCCGGCGGAAGCGCTATTTATCATCGTCAGATATTCGGTTGCGGCTTTCTCTTTTTCGCCTGCCTCCATGTAACATTCCACTAAACTCCTGCTGTAGTCTCCCCTGCGGTAACTATCAGACACCCGTTTAGCAGCTTTTTCGTAAGCGGCTATCGCAGCATCATACATTCCGCGTTCCTTGTAGGCGCGTCCTAAATGTGAATACACTTCAGCAAATTCATTTGGGGCACCGCGCTGTAAGATGGCGCGATTCTCCTCTAAAGCCTTGTCTACCAATTCGGGCTTACCTATTTCTGCAAGTGCGTTCGCCGCGCCTGGTCGTAGTTCAGAATCTTTGAGCAATTTCACAAGCGGCGATACTGCTCGTTCGTCAGCAATTCCTTCCAGCGCTTTAACGGCTTCCATACGGACGAAATTAGATTTATCCTCTAAAGCGTCTATCAGCGGTTCCATGGACTGGTTATCACCAATTTCACCCAGAGCTTTCGCTGCAAACTCTCTGACACTATCAACCTCGTCGGATAACGCTTCAATCAGCGCCGGCACAGCAGTTTCATCTTTCATATTCCCCAACGCTTCCGCTGCTTTCCAGCGAACGTAACCGTCAGGGTTTTTAAGAGACTGAACCGCCAGTTTTACGGAGGACAGGTCTAACTTTTCTGTCTTCCCGCGCAATTTTTCTATCTCCTCCGCCATTTGCGTCCACGGGGTAGATTTGCCTACGTGACGCACAATCCCTTCCTTGTCGATAATCAACACCTGCGGAGTTCTAAGGTCAACGCTGAGCGCGTAGAGAGCAATGACGCTGTTTTGGGGGTCATCCAAAGCTGTATAGGACGCCTTGTAATCCTGAGAAAAACTCGGGAGCCTACTTCTGGAATATTCATCAGTGACGCCTGGGATGATTGTCATTACTTCTACGTCTGTTTTGTGATAATGCTGATATATCCTTTCCATGTGCGCGAAATGCGCAACACAATCTCCAGTGCCTCAGCCATAAGGATTGCCGACTGAAATTACGACAATCTTTTTACCGAAAAATCCGCTGAGAGTTACCAAATTGCCTTTTACAGTTGACAGCGTAAAGTCACGCGCTTTTTGTCCAACCTGTATAGGCGTTATTAGTTGTATGTCTGTGTTGACATTCGCCGCAATTTCTCTCTCTTTCACACTGATGCCCGATATGACTTTCGGCAAATAGTTGCCCTTAGATACACTCAAATCGAAGACGCCCACAGGAACGTTTTCTATGGTGTATTTGCCATCCTTATCTGTTTGGGCAGAAAGCCCGAAAGAGAAGCCGTCCTTTGTCACTTCCACTTTAGCATCAAAGACAGGCATCTTGTTTTGCGAATCGGTTACGACGCCGGAGATGCTTCCATGTGGAAAAGCAACTTCTGTTGGCGGTTCTATGGTTTCCTGTCCGTAGACTATGAAACCAACGCCAAATATTGTTATTATTGTTGTTAGAATCTTTATGATTCTCATTTTTGACACTCCTTTCTTATTGTTGTGATAATAATCCCTGTAAATCGCAGAACTCTGCCTTTCTTGTTAATGATATGTAGTGCTTTTACGCCGAAGATAATGGCAAGGGCTGGCATCTAGAATGCTGACCTAGCAAGAGCGAACGATTTTGTAATTTCTTATCATTTTCATTCACTGTACTTAGAAAAATCTTAAGCGCAATGTCCCTTAATTCTGATGAACATTGGGCTAAAGCAAATTCCTGTCTTTGAGCTAATTCTTTCCATTCAGGTGGCACATATTCCAACCTATGAACCATACCACCATTTTGGTCAATGGCTGCATAATATACCTTTTTAACTCCCGAAATAATCAGTCGTACAAAACACATTGGACAAGGTTCTAACGAAGAAAACAGAATGAATCCTTTCAAAGAATCAATATTTTTGAACTGTTCTTCAAATTTTGTCATAACATCCATTTCAGCGTGTAAATCACTGCGGAAGTAAGGTTTAAATACACGGTTGTGCCCTCTCTGTATAATCTCACCATTTTCACGAACAAGAACTGCGCCAACTCCAAAATTACCTTCTTTTGCAGCGGCGATAGCTTCATGTAATGTAATTACTATAAATACATCGTGTGGATACATAGGATTAGGGACAAAAGCCTTAATTTTTCTCTCTAATTCAATCAATAATTTTTGAGTTAAATTATTCATTAGTAATTGATAAATTTCTTGTCATCCATTCGGCAAGCTCAAGGCAACGTCTGAGCGAGGCGAAGAATCTATTCTTGCTGAAGCAAAGAGCTCTTTCGCTTCGCTCAAGATGACATAAAAAATGCAAAAAATTTGTTAATTTGCCTTTAGAATTATAAGTGATGCGTGTTCGCTTCGCTCAGTAGTCCCCCTTTTTTTGATTGAAGAATGAAGAATGAAGATTGAAGATTGAACAGGATTTCTTACCACAATCTTCAATCTTCAATAATCAATCTTCAATCTTCAATAATCAATCTTCAATCTAAAAGGGTTAGGGGGTTGTTACTTCGTAAACTACCTTTATCTATCACTTATAACTTATCACTCATCACCTTCACAAATGCGCACTCGCCTGCGCCTGTGAAAAGCATCAACGCTCCCTTCAGCGGATACCTTGCCTGTGGACGAATTTTCTCCATGTAGCTTCGCAACTGTTTTTCTCCTTCCAGCTTTACACGCTCTAATTCTCTCTCCAACTCCTCTTTCCTCAAATATTTTAGCTCCAACACCCACTCGTAGTTTATCTCAAACGGGGGACGCTCTCTAAGGAAAATATCCAGATAACCTCTCTCTGCCTCTAACTCGCTCTGGATGTAGTACAGTCTGCTTAAATGCAGAAGCGTTAAAATGTGAACCTTCAGGTGGCTTTCTCCGAATCCTCGTAAATCTCGGTTCGACAATACCTTCTGCAAAAATTCCTCTACCATCTGCGCCAATCCGTCTATTTTCCCCTCATACGCAAGTTCACGCAGAGTGCTTCTGAGTTCGCTCACTTTCACCCGCAATCCCAACTCTTGCTCCAGTATATCGTACATGTACTTGTAATACAAATACTTTATCACGTAGTTCGGCATCCTGAACGTCTGCTCATCTCCTACGTTGCCTTCAATTGTGATAAACCCCATGTAGAGTAGAAGAGAGAGAAAGTCGTCTCGTTCAAAATCCCTCTCTAAATTAAACTGAACCGTCAGGTTACCGTTGACTGTATCTTTCTCCATCAAGCTGTTGATAATTTCCCTACCCTCCTCAAACTCAAACAGCCTGAACAGATTGCCTATCTTCCCATAATCCGACGCAACGTTGACATCTATCAGATTTGACGGAGGGTATCCTCTTGCTTCATACTCAGTCAGGTAGTATAACACCATATCTGGGTTAAATAGTTTGCCATCTCCTGACCTCTCCTCACAAAACCTGTACCCATTGTAGTAATCTGTCATTTGTCGGTAAACTTTTTCATGGTCATCGCCACATCTTGCGCAGACTTGACCAGTAAGTTCGAAGGTTTCTTCCTCTGTAAAACCGAGCATGTTGTGAAAGTCAGGGCGAAGGGAGAGGTTTTTGCAAATGTTAAATCCGCTTGTAAGTGAATCAAGTGTGATTGGGGTTACACCAGTGATGAACATCCTGTCAATGATTCCATTCCGCGCTCCAGTTTTAAGAACTTCATAGAACTTCCTCACAAAACCGGTGCGGGAAACAAGTTCCTTGAACATGTCAATCCGAAATGCCAATAGTTCGTTTGCAAAGTGGTCATATTCGTCTATCAGCAGGTAGATTTGTCTATCCGTTTTTTGATTGACAAAGTCCAGGAAATTACTCATGGCAATCTCCGGCGATTCTGCACTCAACGCGCTATTCCACTCCGCTTCACCTATAATATCAGCATAATTACCTATGAACCTTCTTATCCCAGACTTCACCTTTTCTAAAAATCCTTTGAGAGTTGTCTCTTCTGTCTCCGTGTTTATTCCGCTGAAGTCAAAAAGCAAAATCATGTAACTATTGTGAAGTGATGTGAGATTTCTTCCAATATAGAAATCTCCGAACAATCTCTCAAATTTATCTGCATGCTTCAGGTCATAGTAGTATTCCAGTGTGGAGATAAAAAGGCTCTTCCCAAACTTGCGAGGACGCAGGTAGAAGATATACTTCTCTCCTAACGCCTCCAACTTTTGGATGTAAGGCGTTTTGTCTACATAGACATAACCTTCCTCCGCAATGCCTGGAAAGTTTGGTATCCCATAGGGCAACTTTCGTCTTTCCAAAATCACTCACCTCCCCTCAAAAGGTGACAGGTGGCAGGTGGCAGGTTTAGGGTACTAGCCGTAACGAGGCTGAGTCGCTTTGCGCGCGCCGGCGTTCCAGAAACCTGATGTAGCCCATGGTGACCCTAACAACCTCTTTCCCTTGCACCCTGCGCGCCGACTTCTCTTGATTATCAATGTAGCCAGCATCATATTTGGAAGTTTTTATCTTCCAAAGTGTTTCTTATGATGGAACTTTTCTTTTTAAAAGAAAAGTTTGTGCTGAATTAATCTGGTCTATCAACTCCTCTGTGGAAGTAAGCGCATAACGAAAGAACTGGGTACCCGTTACGATGATAACCTTCTGCCATACTTTGTGTTATCTGACGGGCTGTTTCGCGCATGTGCTCAGCTCCGCGCTGGTCGTCCTGATGCGGAAAGCCTCTTTACGAAAAGCACATGCCAATTGGTACGCCTTCAAAGTCTCCAATGTTTCACTCATTGTTATCACCTGCCTCCTATCACCTACCACCTATCACCTATCACCTGTTATCTCAGCAGTTGCAGAACATCTTTTTCAAACACATCTTTTGATTGAGCGGAAACGTGCGTCTTGAAAATCGAGCCCGCCTTGTTGATGATGAACGTGGTGGGGATAGTTTTCAAATCTTCACCGGTCGTTCGGTAGTTTGAAAGAAGCTCCTCTGTTGACATGACTATCGGATACGTGACCTTTAGCTTTTGGACGAATGACTTGACGGTATCTTCGTTACGGTCAACTGATATGCCGATGACTACAAGTCCTTGTTCTTTATACTGTTTGTACAACTGTTCCAGAGCTGGAATCTCTTTGAAGCATAACGGCGCCCATGTCGCCCATAAGTTGAGTATCACCACTTTCCCTTTGAAGTCGGACAACTTCACCGATTGCCCCTGTAAATCTTTTAGCTCGAAATCGGGGGCGGCTTTACGGACAAACCCGCGCTCTGCCTCTGGGATTTCCTGACGCAATTGCTCTGCCAGAACTTGCTTTCCCGCTTTCTCGTAGGCTTGCGCAAGCCTCTCCTTGAAATAACGTTCTTCTGGCCTGAGTTCCACAGCCTTTTTGTAAGCTTCGATGGCTTCATCTTGCTTCTGCGCTACCGAATAGACATCGCCCAACTGCACATAGATATAGGCGTTATTTTCAGCGCGCTCTTTCAGCTCTTCGGCAAGCTTAAGCGCCTCTTCTGGCTTGCCAGCGCTGACATAAGCCTGCGCTAACTGGGGATATAAGTCTGTGCTGAAAGGAACAAGCTCTATCGCTTTTTTGAAAGCTGAAATCGCTTTGTCATGAAGCCCTTGCATCTGGTAGAGCCGCCCTAATTCGCTGTAAGCTTCACCGTCGTTCGGGTTAATCTCCGCAGCTCTTTCGTACATTTCCACCGCTCGAGGATTTGGCGGCTGGTTTCTCTCATAAATCTGTCCAAGCAACTTGTAGGCTTCTACATCGTTGGGGTTTTCCTGAATCGCTTTCTCGAATATTGGGAGAATCTCAGAAAGCCTGCCACTATTAGAAAAGCCATTAATCAGCTCATATCGAGCCATCTGTTTTTCCGATGGATTACCGCTCTTGAGGGTTTCCTGGGCTACCTCAAGGAGTTTCTCCAAATCGCCCTGTTCCCTTAAGCGGCTCAGTCGTTCGTACAACGGCTGGATTGCCTTCGTCATCAGCGCTTCAACATCTTTCCGCCAGATGGTTTCCGGGTAATTTTTCAGAACCTCCTCAAACTGAGCCTTTGCAACATCGTAGTTCCGCTTTTTCAGTTCGGCTAGCCCCGATGCAATCAGTTCCAAAACGGCGATTGTTTCCTGCAATTGAGTTGGGGGAAGTTCTTCCTTCTTCATTAGCTCAAGCTCAAAGTTGATGGCCAAAGGGCCTTCTCCTCCCATCCCAGGTGGCGGTGTGAGCTTCATTTTCACCTCACCCTTTTGAGATAACGAAAATCCCTCTTTCACAGCAAAGAAATTGGTTAATTTTCCCTGCTCTACGGTTATGCTTACACCTTCGGGGGAAGGAATAGAACCTGTGAACACCCCTTCCAACTGAGCGCAGTCATAGTCCTTTATCTTTTGGAAACCTAATAGCGTCCATTGGACATCCAGGCTACCGCCCGAGGGGATTTTTACTTCCTGCTTCCAGCTTTCTCCCTTTTTGACAGGCGTTGTGGGAAATCCGCCAGTGGAAGCGAACGGGGTCACCAACGATAGAGGAGTTTCATCGAATTTAGCCAAATCTGAGGGTTCAATGATGCTTCCATCTGGACGCATCTTTTGCTGTTCTACTTCGAAAGGCGCAACCTGACCTCCTATTTCCCCACTCATGTCCCTGCCTCCGAAAGACACCTGTATAACTTGAGGGCACACAGCGGTAAGCAAAGAATAAACGCCTTCCTTTGAGACCTCGGCGACAACCTGAGTCGTGAGCGATTCAATCTCTATCTGCATCTCTCCAGGCATGCCAGGCATTGACGCACGAAATCTCATTTTCATCTGATTGGTGAACAAATCCCCTGCTTTGAAGTTGTATTTCAGGGTGACAGCTTCCTCGCCTGTGGCGTTGTTATAACCAACCGTTGCAAAGGCGAGCGCTGTTAGAATAATTGTTAAAGTAATGCGACAAACTTGCTTTTTCATCTTTTCTTACGGCGGAGACTCCGGCTACAAACATTCCGCTCCTGCTGATTGCTTCGCTATGCTCGCAACGACGTCCGCGGGATATTCTCCGCTGTTTCCTCCTGGTATAATAATCTATAGTCTTTCCTTTTTTTCACATTACCAGTAATGAGTAATTAGTAGGGGCGGTGCCTCCGTGCCAGCCCTAAGAACCATAATTACTTATTACTCATTACTCATTTTTATTATAACTGGCAACCTGGATTAATATATCCTTTGGTCCACCAGGTAGCGCAAGTTGACAACTTGCTAAAGAAGCGGCAAAATCTCCTTTTCAAACGCCGCTTTTGATTGGGGGTTAACAAGTTTTTTGGAAATGAACCCAGCTTTGTTGATGATAATTGTGGTGGGAATTGTCTTTATCGGTTCGCCGATTGCCCCGCCATAGCTGTTCATCAACTCCTCTGTGGACATCACTATCGGATAGGAGACTTTTAGCTTCTCCAGAAATGCCTTTACTCCATCCTCAGTTTGACCTACCGATATGCCAATTATAATGAGTCCTTTGTCCTTATGTTCTTTGTATAGCTCCTCCAGGATTGGAATCTCATTGAGGCATAACGGACTCCATGTCGCCCAGAAGTTGAGCACCACTACTTTACCTTCGAAATTCGAGAGTTTAATTTCCTCACCCGTGATAGATTTCAAGGCGAAATCTGGCGCGCGCTTAACTGTTGCGCTTACGCTGGGGCTATACCTTGGCCCAGGCCCCATTTCAGCCCGCAATTCTTCAGCTTCCGCTGTTTTTCCCGCTTGTTCATAGCATTGAAGCAACTTATCCTGGAAGTAACGTTCGCCGGGTCTATCTTCCAACGCCTTTTTGTAGGCCTCGATAGCTTCATCGTAGAACTGCCCGGCTATGTATATATCGCCTAAGTTGATGTAGGAATAGCCTTCGTCGCGCATGCGTTTTTTCATCTCATCCGCCAATCTGGTGATTTCCTCTGTTTTCCCTAATCTCGCGTAAGCATTAGCAAGTTGAGGATACAGATATGTTGATTCAGGTTGCCGTTCTAAAGCCTTTTTAAATGATGCGACTGATTTTTCGAACATCCCCATATTGAGGTATATCTGCCCCAAATTGCTTTGTATTTGCTCGTCACCGGGTATGAATTCAGAGGCTTTTTCGTACATCTCCATCGCTTTGGCGTTATCCCCTTGCCGCATATAAATTTGACCGAGCATGGTGTAGTTACTTGCTTCTTCGGGGTGTTCTTCAACTTCCTTCTCAAATAGTTCAGTCAATTCGCCCAGCCTACCCTGGTTTAAGGAAGCAAATACAAGCTCTTGTTGCACTTGCTGTCTTTCGTATTTTTGTCCAGTTTTCATCTTCTTTAGTGCGAAATCCTTGAGTTTATCGAAATCGCCTCGCGACTGGTAGATTTGCACACGCTCCCAAACATTCATTCTGTCGCCCAATTTGTCATATTCCGCATCCGCCTTTTCGTATTCGCCCATATTTTCATAAGCCTTCGCTATACCTCTTCGGAAGAATCCGGCATCGCCATAGGGTTGCTTGTCATAGGTTAATTCCAACGCTTTTTCATATTCTGCTATCGCTTCCTCGTTCATCTGCGCATTGAGGTAGGTTGTGGCTAAAACTCCGTGCGCGGAAGCATCTTCTGGATTTTCCGTCACAAGCGCCTGGCCGATATTTATCGCCTCTTGAGGTTCTCCGGAGCGATTGTAAACATAAGCAAGTTGCGCGCGATAATAAGGTTCGTCGGGCTTAATCTCAATTGCTTGTTTGTACAACTCAATAGCTTCCTCATAATTTCCCTGTTGAGTATACGCTTTCGCAAGGGAAGCTAAGAGTTCAGTATCTTTCGGCGCAAGCTCTACGCCGCGCTGGTACATGGCAATGGCTTCTGGCAGATTTTGTCTATCAAAGACGTAGGACGCATAAGCATCCCCCAATAATCTGTATAATCTAACATCCGCTGGATTTTTCCCCAGTTCTTCCTGAAGCGATTCGATGAATTTGCCTCCTCCTACATTTTCTCTGAGACTGTACAATAATTGATTTACATCCTGCCCCTGGTTGGCAACGTCTTCGTAAATAGCCAGCAATTTGTCAAACTGTCCTTGTCGCGCGTATATTCCTATAAGCTCTCTTTGAGCATTAGTCTTTAGGTAGTCTGTTGCAATTTTCATCTGCTTTTCATAGAATGTCACAAGCTCATCGTACATGCCAAGCGATTTGAGTCTATTTTGAACTCTGTAGTCAAACAATTCATAAGGCCGTGTGCTCTCTGGCGTCAATTCCAGCACTTTTCGATATGCCTTGATAGCTTTTGTTTTGTCGCCGGTCCTTTCGTAGGCATCGCCTATTAACTTGTGCAGGTAAATATTTCGGGGATTCGTCGCTGCTTTACTCTGGCATTCGGCAATCAATCCTTCTAATTCCTCATCCTTGTACAAGGCTATCAATTTTTCTGACGCCTGAGTTTTCTGCCAATCCACCTCACCCCCAACCCCTCTCCTATGAGGAGAGGGGAATATCTCTTTATCTAAATCGAGAATCAGTCTGTACTGCTGAATTGCCTCCTGGGTTCTTCCCAACTTCTCATAAGCTTCAGCGAGTGCCGGATGGATTCCGGACAGCGTAGGCGCAAGCTCTAACGCTCTTTGGAGACTTGTCAGCGCATTCTCCGCCTGGTCAGCGCTCAGATATGCTCTTCCCAATTGCAAATGTGTATTTGCTACATCCGGTTTCAGTTCTACGAACTTTTGATAACTCGCCATCGCATCTTTGGGACGTTCTAAGTTCGTGAAAACGCCGCCCAATTGACTGTGTGCGCTTACCATATTCGGTTTGAGTTGAACAAGTTTTTCCAAATGCGGTAACATCTTCGCCTGACGCAATTGATAATCAATAGAACTAAGCAGATATAATTGAAGCAAAGTGTAACGTAACGCGGCGTCTTCGGGGGCTGTTTTCACCTTTTCTTCGTATTCTGGAATATTTTCATCAGCCTTCTTGAGGATGCTTTCATCAAAGATTATCGCATCAGCCGGAGACGTAAACGTGAATCTGTCGTCTGCGATGCCTTTGTTAAATTCGATGCCACTATACTTTGTCCGACTGCTGATTTTACCCCCTGGACTATAGCTTAAAACCTCCAATGGGAAATATATTCCGCCATTGAATTCCTTTAGTTCTGCGACTTCCGTTTTTAAGGTATAATTCGGATTATGCTGTTCGCCAAGAATTATCATCGCCGTTTTAATGTCTATGCCAAGTTTCATAAAAATCTCAAGCGCTTCAACAGCGGCGGATTGTTTACGCACAGCGTAGGCAAAGGTATCTCCCCACGTAGTACGCTCGCCGGAGAAATAAGGAGATGGAACAGCTTGCTTTTTTTCATCTTTCTCTTTGAGTTTTAGAACATAAATTTTTCGCCCATTGAGTTCTTCTGTACCTTCATATTCGATAGTGTACTTCTCCTGTATTTTTTCAGGAGAAATGGACAGAGAATAGGGCGGCATTAGCCCTCTCAACTCTTCCGGCACTGATACTCTCACTAACTGGTCATCCGGCTGGTAGTGCCATCTCGTCTTGCCATCGGAAATAGATAAATGGTCAATTCCGGAAATCATATCGGTAACCTCTGACCTATACATATCCGGTTTTTTATATTCAATGATTTCTCGCTGTATTAGCCCGCCGTCGGCGTCAAAATGTTCTGCTGTCAACTTTGCATCAGAGATTTTAGCCAACACCTCTGACACTTTCTGAAGTATTCCTTCTGCCGTCGGTGGCTCTTCCATCAACAATTCCTTGGGCATTTCCTCCGCTGTCGGCGGAAATTCCATCGCAACCTTTGGGGCTTTTGCACATGCCGACAGGATTAAAAAACATAATATTGTGATAATTATTAATCTGGACATTGTATACACCCTCCTAAATTGTGGAATTGTAGCCGACTTCGCCGGAATCCGGGTCACGATGAGTACAGTCCCTAAGTCTGGCGACTTAGGCTACATGTGTGGAACAAGTAAAAACACTTTTCCGAAAGCGTAATAAGTAATTATGAATTTGGTTTTTAACTTTTCACCACCAAGACACAAAGAACACAAAGGAAGAACTTTTATCCGCTAATCTTCGCTAATCTTCGCGCGGATTAGTGGATAGATTTAGGTCTTCTTCGTGCCTTCGTGCCTTCGTGGTGTTCTTTTCAGAAAGCAATATGTAAAAGATAAAGAATCAAATTCATAATTACTTCGACAATGTCACATTCAATTGTGAGCCCAAGATTCTATCTCGGTTTTCGGCGAATAACATTGCTTCTAACCAACTTAGAAAGTTGGGCTACGATTGCATTCTTATCCTAATGTGACATTGTCAAGATAATTACAGTTTACGTTTTATGCATTAACAAAGTAGTATTAAGTGCCTGGCCTCAAAGCTATGTGGAACCGAATTTACTTTCTGGTTCCTTTATCACACCTTTCCAATGCCTTCTTATATGTACGCCGCTCATAGCTAAAGAGCGGGGCTAATTTTATTGCCCCTTTATATGCTACTTGGGCTTCGTCGTACATCCCGCACTCCTGGTATACATTAGCCAACTTGCCATACCAAACGGCATCTTGCGATATCCTCTTTGACATCTCCTTAGCAGCGGCGGCGGCTTCCTTCATCTTGCCGATACGGCTATACGCTACGGCAAGCTCTCCATAGGCGCTTGTATTATCTCTGTCTAACTTAATAACTTTCTCATAAGCCTCAATGGCTTCAGAATACATCCTCTGTTTATCATATACCCGTCCGAGCAATTCGTATATAGCGGCATCTTCGGGAAATTCTCTCACTTTCTCTACCAAAACCGCCATTAGCTTTGCAAGGTTATTTTGTTTTTCATATATTCCCAGAATCTCCTCAGTAGCTATCTCCCTTTCCGAATAGAGTTCCATCCTACCATCAGGCCAATAACTCCTCGACGTAATTCCTGTGGAAGAAATCTTTATGAGTTGCAGGTATTCTGCGACAGCTATGTTGTCTTTCCCTGTATACGCGTGGCAAGTAGCCAGATTCTTTACGTATTCCCTTTTTCGGTAAAGTTCCGATATGAGTTCGATAGCCTTCTTGTATGCGGGAAGAGCCTCCTCATACATGCTCCGCTCAAAATATGCCCGACCGAGTTGTGCGTATGCTTCCGCAGGTTGTTCTGTTGTTTCCAGGCTTTTCGCGACCAATAGCGGTTCTCTAATATCCGCCAAAGAATTGGCGGCGCTTTCGCGGAGTTCACCGTTTTTCAGTGACTTAACCAGTGATGGAATAGCTCCTTTATCCTTTATACTTCCAAATGCTTTGACTACCTCTAAACGAACAAAAACCGATTCATCGTCGATAGCTTTCAGCAACGCTTCCGAAGCTGACTTATCCCCTATATTCCCCAAAGCTTCCGCCGCTGATGCGCGCACGTTGGCAGCCTCGTCATTGAGAGCTTCTATCAGCGCTGGTATAGCAGATTTGTCTTTCATCTCGGCCAAAGCCCTCGCGGCTTTGAACCGCATATACCTTCTATCATCCTTCAACGCTTTGACAGCTTTTTCTACAGTAGAGAAGTCAAGTGTCGTCAACGATTTTCCTTCTTCTACCGCTCTGATTGATTCTATCTTATCTTCTAACGTCATCCATTGGGTAAATCCGCCAACATAGCGCACAGTACCTTCTTTGTCGATAATCAGTGTGGTAGGATTTTTTGGGGCTCCGTACTGCTTCCTTACGATATCCTGTGGGTCAGCCAATATAGTATAAGAAGTTTTGAAGTCTTTATTGAAAGAGGTTAGTCTTCTTCTATCCGCTCCTGAAATGACGGCCAAAACCACCACGTCAGACTCCGGGTAATCTTGATGTACCCTCTCAAGATGTGGAAATGCCGAACGGCACTCATCGGCTCCTCAAGTATATGGATTGCCGATGCCCATCACCACAATGCTTTTACGCTTGTATGAGGCTAAACTTATCCTCTTGCCGTTCGAAGAAGACAGCTTGAAGTTGTGAGATTTAGAACCAACTTGTGTCGGTGTGACAGCTCTAACCATTGTGAAAATAAGCCCAATGAGCATATACGCTGTCAACAAACACAAAACTATTCCGATAGCTTTTTCTTTCTTCATAATCAATCAACTCCCTTAAGAAGTTCAATGCAAGTTAAAAACGCGTAAGATAGCATCTCCCATAAAAAGATAACGACTGTTGCTTTCCAAAGCCGAAACTTGAAAACTATATAAACGCCCAAAATAGTTAGCGATAGCGACCAAAGATGAAATATCTCGATACGGCCTAGCAAAGTGGAGACAAGAGCATGGGATGTTGGATTACTTAGCGTCAAATTGGGGAACAAAGCCTTCAAGCCGGTGGGAAATTGAAACCATGGCTTTACAACCTTTACGGCGTTTTCCGTAAGCTCCCGGAAGAACGTAGGGAAATGAGCATAAGCAATAATGCAGAATAGATGATAGAAACGAGCTTTCCCTCCAAAGAACTTACTTAAAAGCCATAAGATACTTCCCTTCACAACGAAAAGGAGAATAAAAGCTATCCCCGAAATAGCTACACCAATAACAGCGCTTAGAATCCAGACAGCGCGTGGCCCGCTTATAGCATGCGTAACCGCATAAGGAATAACTAACCATGCCAACAGCGTCAGACATGGTAACAACAAATCGGGATGAGTAGAGACATACCCAAGCGTTGCTTTTGGCGAGACAAATATGCCACCTAATCGATTAAGCCTTGTCATACTCGCACCTCTCCTAATGTTCCCCTTTCAAAACTTATGGTAATCAGATTCTGTCAGGCTGTGGTTCTCAGACATGTGACAATCCGGTGCTGAAAATGAAGCTTGTGAAAAAAGAGAGATTAGGATTTTGATCATTTTCTGTGGATTCGCTCATATCAGGAATTCGGAAAAATAATTCGAAATTTCGTTATGCATAACTGCTCAATATGGGTTATAATACAGTATAAATCACCCTCATGTCAAGAAAATTTCTGCTTCTCCTCCCTCTTTTGATTAAAAATCTCAAAAACAATTTGCCAAAACAATAGCTAACGTTTCCACTTCATCTTCCAGCACAGTTCTCAAATCTAACAAGAGGCATTCTTGTTGGATACGGGAAAAAACGGGCGGGTCAGATTTTCTCAGATTCCTCGCCAATGCGTCCACGGAGATATTCAAAGGTTTGATTGAAAGCAATTTAGTCGGGATATTCTCTACGGGTAGTGAGCCGCCGCCCACTTGTGAATACCCATCTTCCACTTTGACTACGGCATTATTGGCCAGGTTTTCTGATAATCTGTGGGCAAGTGTATTCGCCGTATCTTCAAGCTCATTCAACGGTCTGGTTAGCAGACGTAGCGTTGGATTGGTTTCGGCTATCGTATCCTCATTCAAATACAATCGCAAAGTAGCTTCTAAGGCAGCGATAGTCAATTTGCCGACTCTTAGAATGCGAGATAACGGGTTCTTGTTGATTTTTTCGATATATTTCTGTTTACCGAGAATGATTCCCGCCTGCGGACCGCTGAGGAGTTTATCGCCGCTGAAACAGACAATATCAGCTCCGGCGCTAACGCTGTCGGAAACTAAAGGTTCCTCTGGCAAGCCATACTTGGTCAAATCAACGAAAGCGCCGCTGCCAAGGTCATCTATCACGGGAATACCTCGTTCTCTACCGAGCTCCACCAATTCAGCAAGAGGCACCTGCGAAGCGAACCCGATTATGCGATAGTTGCTTTGATGGACGCGCAAAATTGCTCCCGTGTTTTCATTGATAGCCTCGCGATAGCTTCTTAGATGCGTTCTATTGGTAGTTCCCACTTCCATAAGAATAGCGCCGCTTCTATGAACGACCTCTGGCAGTTGGAATTCGCCTCCAATTTCCACCAGTTCCCCTCTGGAGACGATAACCTCTTTGCCCTTTGCCAGGGTGTTAAGGATGAGCATTGTAGCCGCCGCGTTGTTGTTCGCCACCGTTGCGGCTTCTGCGCCTGTAAGATAAGACAGTAGTTCCTGTATATGACTATTTCTATCTCCGCGACCTCCTGTTTCCAGGTCTACTGCTAAAGTGGAATAACCTTCCGCAACATTCCGAATCGCTTCTTGCGCGGCTTTGCTTAAAGGAGCCCGTCCCAGGCTGGTACTCAAGATAATCCCAGTAGCATTAATAGCGCGGCGCATACTGGGTTTCCATACTCTATCAACACGGGCGGAAATTTCATTTATAAACGGTTCAACGGATATGTCTATTTTTTCCAAATCTTTTTCTCGTTCCGCTTCGAGAATACTGCTTCTCGTATCTTCTATGGACTTGCGGATGATTTTCATTACCAGGTTTGGGGGATAAATCTCCAACAATTTCTTCACCCTCGGATGATGGACTAACTTACCTGCCGCTGGCAGACTGCGCAGATATCGCTGTCTAAAATCTTCTTTGATGTTAGAAGTATCAGGATTAGAATTTTTCATCTTTCCTTTCCTTTTTTGCTTGGCTCAAGAAACCGAGTTTCTCCAGGAAGCTCGGTTTCTTGCCGCACTAATTTTATAAAAAAAGTATACAAAAATTACCTCAAAAATTCCACTACTTTTTTCGTGGGAAAATTTTTCCTTTCCCAGGATTTCTAGATTTGGAGCAGAAATTCCTCAGTGTTTCTTATGATGGAACTTTTCTTTTTAAAAGAAAAGTTTGGAGTTGGAGATTTATCTTTGAAATTAGGATGATAAATATGGTATAATACAGGTTGAAAATTGGCAGTGGAAATTGTCAGAAGTCTTTCAGACAATATTTTCAACTTTTTAATGCCAAGCCGCAAGGACGCCAGGACGCAGAGAAATATTCCCCCTTAATAAAGGGGGTTAGGGGGTTGTTTATTGGGGGTTGTTTATTGGGAGGCATGTGCATCAACTTAAGACCCATTTTGTATGCATTACACAATTCCTCCCCCTTGACGGGGGAGGTTAGGTGGGGGTGAAATGATGATATTCACTCTCTTTTCACCCTCCCCTAACCCCTCCCGTTGAGGGAGGGGAACTGGTGGAAGGTACTTAAGTTGATGCGTATGGGGGGTTGTTTATTGGGAGGAAAAGCTATGAGACAAAAAAGCGGAAAGATGATATGTTCTCTCTGAGGGCTGGTTTACTTTGTAAACACAGTGAAGGGCAATTAGAACAAAAGCGGGTGCGGGTTATGCGTGAGCGTCACGAGCAACCTGTTCTCTTTGAGAACAGGCCAGCCAAAGTATACCCAAAATGTGGACATCGCTGGTTCGGGCTCCCGGTCGTGCGAGAGATGGAAGAGAAACTCTCCGGCGCAACAGCGCCTGTCAGTACGCTCTGTATCCCTGTCTACGCACTGGATGCCTTTTAGTCCAGCAAGATATAATTTGGCGGCGGTTGGCTGTAGTATAAAAATTTTTCTTGACCAGCGGAAATTTTGGTGATAAAATCAATACGACTTTATCACAATGAAGTCAATATATGTTTTTGCCATCGAAATTGGATGGCGCACAATTTTAAAAGGAGAAGATTAAAATGAAAACAATTTTTTGTAGTTTACTCTTGATTCTTATTTTCTCAGTAAGCGCGGTAGATGCCGCTGACGACTGGACTCAGAAATTCCCTGAACCTCACCCGTCGGCGCGAGATGCCCATGCTATGGCTTACATCGGCGGGGATAAGGCGCTTTTATTTGGAGGGTATGATGGCACTGATGGCACTTGGTACGATGAGACTTGGGTCTATGATTTCAGCGATAACACCTGGACTCAGAAATACCCTAATCCTCACCCGTCGGCGCGAATTTCCATTGATATGGCTTACATCGGTGGGAATCAGGTGCTTTTATTTGGTGGGAATGCTGGTGGGGTCATGAATGATGAGACATGGGTTTATAACCTCAGCGATAACACATGGATTCAGAAATACCCTGACCCTCACCCGTCAGCGCGGCACGGCTATGCCATGGCTAACATCGGCGAGGATAAGGTGCTTTTATTTGGCGGGGACATTTGGTCTAGCTTAGTCTATGATACCTGGGTCTATGATCTCAGCGATAACACATGGATTCAGAAATACCCTGATCCTCACCCATCAGAACGATACTACCACGCCATGGCTAACATCGGCGAGGATAAGGTGCTTTTATTTGGTGGGTACAAAGGGGGTGACATTATTTATGATGATGATACCTGGGTCTATGATCTCGGTGATAACACATGGACTCAGAAATACCCTAATCCTCATCCGTCAGCGCGAGGCGCTCATGCTATGACTAACATCGGCGGGGATAAGGTGCTTTTATTTGGAGGGTCGGCTTATGTTTCTTTCTTCAATGATACCTGGGTCTACCATCTCAGTGATAACACATGGACCCAAGATATGAATACCACCCAGCCTTCGGCTAGATCTTACCATGCACTATCCGAGACCAGCATGGATGGCTCAAGTTACCTTGTATTATTTGGCGGGTGGGATGGCGCTTGGGACGATGAGACCTGGACGTTTGGCGGCGGAGATTATTTTGTTACCCATTATCGGGCTGTGATTGCAGGCGTGGCAGATTATCCGGGGGCAGGAAATGACTTACAATATCCTGATGATGACGCTATGGACATCAAAAATTCCTTACTTCTGTATTCCAACTGGGCGGATAGCAATATTCAACTGCTGCTTGATTCAGAGGCTAATAAGTCCAATATCAAAACAGCCATTGAAACGATGGGAAGCATGGCTGATTCTGACGATGTTTGCTTACTCTTCTTTTCTGGACATGGGACGAACGGGACAGATATAGCGCCTATTGATGAATCAGATGGACTTGACGAATATATCTGCTCTTATGGTTCCAGCTTGAATGAATACATCCGTGACGATGAACTAAGTGACTGGCTTGGTAATCTTCCAACTACCAACGTGGTCGTTATTGTTGACACCTGCTTCAGTGGGGGACAGATAAAGGTAGTAGGTGGTTTCACTCCCAAAGTTCTGCCAGGCACGAAAGGTGTGGTGACGAAAGGAGATGGCTTCGCTACTGACATCACCCGCCGCATTAGTGTAAAGGATATGGATGACAATGAAGGATGTGTGGTGTTGACCGCTTGTGATGATGACGAATTGTCTATGGAATTGTCTATATTGGAAAATGGTTTATTTACCTATTTCGTCGTCAAGGGATTGGAAAAGAATGTGGATAAAAACGGAAATGGAGAACTTTCTGCTGAAGAAACAGGTAAATATGCGACGTCTATTGTCAATCTACTGAATAGGATATTCCCCTTCCTTAAACAGCATCCTCAATTATATGATGACTATCCCGCCGGTGCACCACAGTCAGATGAGTTGGCTGTATGTATAGGTGAACCTCAACCTCTTGTAGCTAATCATGATAAAGACATAGAAGACATCAATAAGTTAGCTGCTCCTGCTGTCGTTCCTGTTCCAAAATCCTCTAAGTTATTGCAGAATTACTCAAATCCTTTTAATCCTGACACCTGGATACCGTATCAGTTGTCAGAAGATGCGGATGTAACAATAAAGATATACAATGTTAATGGTCAACTGGTGCGAACGTTGGATTTGGGTCATAAGCAAGCAGGATTCTATCTCAGCAAAGGCCAAGCCGCTTACTGGGATGGCAAGAACGAAGCTGGTGAAGCACTATCCAGCGGCGTGTATTTCTATCAGTTGCAAGCAGGAGATTTCACTGCTACTGGTAAGATGTTGATGGTGAAGTAAAGCCCAAAATTCTATCGTAGCCGAATTCGCCAGAATTCGGGACTTGGTTTCTATTATAGTTTAACAGAACTGCGCTGCAAAACCATGAGTGGAACATTATGAGTTTTTGTAGCGCATTTTTTATCTACGCGGCATAAACTGGCGTCATTTTTACGATGGAAAAGAAATTTTTCATAGTGGTATTGATGAAGAAATTGACGCTGGAGTATACTTGAGAGTAGAGCCTCAAACATCAAAACCAAATGGTTTAATGATAATTGACTTTGAAAAAAGATTTTCTAAAAGTATTCCTTTATATTTATCGAATGTGCTGGTGGCTTGTGAACCCCGTTAGAAAGCTCGGGCGGGGCATCAAACCTCGCCCGAGCCCCATTTTTTAACCCCGTCCCTTGGGGCGAGGCTTCCTTTCTAACGGGGTGAATACATAAATTGACAAAATCTATTGGGTTATCTCACTTTAAACATGGAGGTTACTCATGCATCAAACAATAATGAATGCTATCATCGACGAATTACGCATCAAGCAATGTCTGCGCGACATTGACCAGTACTGGACTTTTCGCAGCACCGTGCCTGGTCCGGGGCTGCGAAAAGTTAGCGAATTTCTTTGCCGGCGTCACCGCGAGCATGGCATTGAGGCTGAAGTCATCCCGTATCCGGCTGATGACAAGACAGAATGGCTACACGGGCACAAAAATCCCCTCGAATGGGTACCCAGAGTGGGGCGTCTTGATGTTGTGAAGCCTGCGGATAAAGCTGGATTGGTTTGTTCTTATGCTGAAGAGCCTCTTGCGCTGGTTTGCAACAGTACCTCAACACCTCCCGGTGGTATCGAAGCGGAAGTAGTGGTGATGCGCTCTGGCGCGAAGGATGAAGAATATGAGGGCATCGAGGTGAAAGGAAAGGTCATTTTTACCGATTTACCCGCCGGAAGCGTCGAGGGGCAGGCGCGCAAGCGCGGCGCTGTAGGCGTCATTAGCGATTGTATCTGCCCTCCGTGGCTAAGTTCGCACCCGCCGGTACGAGAACCGGAGGATGTACCCGATTTGACGATGTGGAGTATTTTCAGTGGCCATCGTAACGAGACCGGGCTATGGGGTTTCAGCCTCTCTGCTCGTCAAGGCCGACGTTTGCGGCAAATCATTCGTGCAAGCACTGAACCTGTTATTCTGCGTGCTGAAGTCGATGCTGACCTAATCGAAGGGGCTTCGGAAATGGTCAATGCCCTGCTTCCTGGAACTGACCTCGCAGAAGAGGAAATCTGGGTATTGGCGCATTCATCGGAGCCAGGCGCGAGAGATAACGCGTCGGGATGCTGTCTGTCCGTGGAAATAGCAAGGACACTGAAAACCCTCATTGAGACGGAAAAGCTGCCGCCGCTCCGTCGAAGTATTCGTTTCATGAATGGCGTGGAGGTCAGTGGCTTTCTGCCCTACATCGACTCCCGACGTAATGAACTTAATCAAGTGCTCGCAGGACTCTGTCTTGATTCAGTCGGACAGAGCTTTAGCATTTGCGGCGGCGAGTTCGTCCTGTTTCAATCTCCCGAACAAAATCCGTCCTTCATCGATGGTCTATTGGAACATCTCATAGCAGCGGCGGCGGCACAGCCGATTGGAAGGTTCTCATCCGATACCTACGCCATTTTCCCCTGGCACACAGAACCATTCTGGGGAAATGACGCTTTTGTATCAGACGGCTTCTTTGACATACCGACGCCTCAGATATCCACCTGGCCGGATAAGTTCTATCATAGTTCGATGGATACGCCTGAACAGATGAGCGACAACACGCTCGGCCGCGTCGGGGCTATTGCGGGAACCTACCTTTACCTTTTAGCGACAGCAGGACGCCGCGAAGCGATGTGGTTCGCTGGTTTAGCGGCGCGTGACTGGAAACGACGTATCTGCGATGACGTTTGCCTTGTGCTCGGCCAGTCCGGATTTGAGCCTCATTATCATCTGGATGAGTCCAACGCAAACAAAGATGTTTTGAGCCAGGAAGTATTAAAGGACAATGCTCTCAAGCAATCCGCTGAAGCGGAAACTCAAATTCAGGAACGCGCGGCTCGTTTGCGCGCTATGGGACGGCATTTGGGACTTCAAGGATATGACGCGGTGAAACAGGTGCTCCGCTTTGCTCCCGGCGACGCTACATTACTTCAGACAGTGCAGAGTATAGGAGATGATATAAAGTCCTTCGGCGTCCGCGAAAGCTATAGAATGATAGAGTTAATCTCAGAAATATCCGACCAGAAAGTACCACCGACACCGAATGGCCCCTACCATAAAATAGATGACCCGCGCAAGGCAATGGTGGTAAAACGTCTCCGCTGGCGAGCGCCCGCGGATAACGCTTTCTCTGAAAATGGCCAATCGAAGCTACGTGCACTGCGTGAACGCGCTGGCGGCAACGTAACGCGAATTTGGGATTGGCTCAACGGCTGGCGCACGGCTGAAGAAGTATGGGAGCGAGTGCAGTTTGGAGGTGCCATGCCATTCAACATCGTAGCCGACTATTTAGAACTGCTTGTAACGGAGGGGTTGGCTACTAAGGTATGAAAATGAGAAAAGCACTTCAGACTTTAGCGATACTAATGGCTATAATAGCAGTTGTTTGGATGATAGGTTGTAGTGAAGAAGAAACTACTGCTACTGTTTTAGCGGTAAATCCTCCCGAAGGTAGCAAGATACCAGCCTGTGCCGAGATAATCATCACTTTTGATAAGCCTGTTACGGGTGTAACAGTCGATAGCATTCCCGCCACAGGTTCAGGAATATCATGGAAATTTAAGGGTGACCTTACGAGAAAAGGTTCTAAAGAAATTTCAATCAGAATAGCATGGATAAACGAAGATGGTTCAACAGGTATAAAGTCTATCTCGTATATTATTGAGGCGTATGACAATGGTGTAATTTACATTGTTTCATCTCGTCCTAAAGATGGCGAAAAAGATGTTGACTATATAATGCTACAACTTGATGGTATGGAGATTCAATTTTCAGTCCCTCTGAAAAAAGTCGATGTTGACGTAATCGCCAACGGTGAGAAGCTCTGGTGGGGTGTAGAGTTGTCAGATGATAAAACGAAGGTATTCCTTTGGCTTCTCAAAGGGCCAGACATGCCCTATGATTCTTCAGAAGTCATCTTAGAAATTACCGCGGAAGATTTTTGTGGAAATAAGGGAGAGTTCAAAATCACTTTCACTACTAAAGCAATGGAGTAACCAAACTTTTCTTTAAGAAAGAAAAGTTTGACCCCGTTAGAAGTTAGAGGTACCAAACAGAGGTTCTTAATATAGACTTCTAACGGGTTGATCAAAAGAAATAAGAGGAAGCAGTAAGCGCTCAAAATTTACCGTGTTGAAAATTAAATGTTACGAAGGCGCATAAGAAAATCAGAACGAAAGGAGATACCAAAATGCAGAATATAATCGAACCCCAACGCGAAATCCCCGTCAAAGACAATGTTGATGTGCTCGTTGTTGGTGGCGGGAGCGCAGGCGTGACGGCGGCGATTGCCGCAGCGCGTTGCGGTGCGAAAACGCTTGTCATCGAACGTTACGGTTTCTTAGGTGGCCTGGTAACGGGTGGACCTACGGGAATGCACACCTTTTTTAATTGCTATCATGACGAAAATGGTGCCCCGAACGCGCCAGAATCCAAAAAGAAACAACTGATTAAAGGAATTCCGCAGGAGATTGTTGACCGGTTGCAAGAAGTCGGAGGTGGATTGGGACACGTCGAATTGGAACTATCCAGGCGTTTCATATCGGTGCTGACGCCTGTTGACCCGGAAGTCTACAAATGGTTAGCGATGGAAATGGTACTTGAAGCTGGCGCTAATGTATATCTGCACAGTTACGTTTCAGACGTTATCACAAACAACAATATTGTCAAAGGCGTTATAATGGAAAGTAAATCAGGGCGTGAGGCCATCTTAGCTAAAGTGATTGTGGATACCAGCGGCGATGCTGATGTTGCTGGTCGTGCCGGCGCGCCGTTCAAATTTGTCGAACAGTCAGGCGTGTCGATGAATTTGCGAATGGTCGGAGCAGATATTGATATTTTCGGCAATGCTATGATTGAAAAAGGCCTGGTTCGACAGATTGGGCGCGCGGTAAAAATCGGCGGAACAAAAGAATCTATCGTCCGCATCGGATGTAGCTTTGCGCCCTGGAAAGATGAAATAGAAAAACACGGCGCCGGTATCGGTGGCATCCTGTCTACTTCGGTGCGCGAAGGTGACTTGACGCACATGAACTGCACCGGCATTTCCGTCAACGGCATTGACGTTAAGGATATGACCAAAGCATCAATTCACCTCCAGCGACAAATTCGCAACGTCGCGGCGTTCTTTCATGATTGCATCCCTGGATTCGAGAAAGCGTATCTCGTGGCCAGTGGGCCATTGTTGGGCGTTCGGCGGACGCGGCTGATTGAAGCAGTTTTTGATATTCCCCGCGAGTATCTGCTGAAAGGCGAAGGCGCGAATGACGAGATAGGGAGATTTGGTTTTATTGACATGGGCGACTATGAAATTGAGACCGCCGGTTCGATGGGCATTCCATATCGCAGTTTGATTCCGCAGGATATCGAAGGCGTGTTGATTGCTGGACGGTCGATGTCCACTGACCACGTAGTGCATAATTCCACCCGCAACGTTGGTTGCTGTCAGTTGACTGGTCAAGCGGCGGGCACCGCGGCGGCGTTAGCAGTCCAGGAGAATGTCGCACCGTCGAAGTTAGATGCCCAATTATTGCGGAAAGTGTTAGCAGAAAACGGCGCGTATTTTGAATAATAGCAAGAGGTAAAAGCGGCAAGGGGGCAAGAAGGCAAGGTGGCAAGAGGGCTTCTCGAATTCGGATTTCGGATTTCGGAATTGTTTTTTTAACTCTTTTCGTCGCAGAAGTCCCCTTCTGAAAACATTTTTATCTTTCCGTTCAGGAGGGGATGAATGCGACTGTCCCGTTTTCCCGTTTTCTCGTTTTCTTACAATTGGCAGGGGTATAAATCCCCTTCCAATTCATATCTCGTTTTCTCGTTTTCCCGTTTTCTCGTTTTCTATCTTTTTTAATTCCGAATTCCCAATTCCCTTGCCGTTTTGCCGTCTTGCTATTTAGCCGTTTTGCCCCATTGAGTTAATATTAGGAGATGCAATCATCGTATGTCTAAACATCCGGCGTGGATAAAAGCAAAAATTCCCTGGGGACAGAATTTTTTTGATGTCAAGAGGATGTTGCAGCGGCTGGAACTGCATACTGTTTGCGAGGAGGCGCGCTGTCCGAACATCGGAGAATGTTGGAATAGTCGTACTGCTACGTTTATGATTTTGGGCAATATTTGCACGCGGCGATGTAAGTTTTGTGCTGTGGCGAAGGGTGTGCCGACAGAGCTTGATAAATCTGAGCCAGAACGGATTGGCAAAGCGGCGTCTGAACTCCGACTGAAACATTTAGTAATTACCTCGGTGACGCGCGATGACCTGGTAGACGGTGGCGCAAGCATATTCGCATGTTGTATCATGGAAGCGCGAAAGTATAATCCCGGTTGTTCCATTGAAGTGCTTATCCCCGATTTTCAGGGGAATTTCTCTGCGCTGGCAAAAGTCATCGCTGCTCAACCGGATGTTCTGAATCATAACCTCGAAACCGTTTCGCGTCTGTATCCATACGCTCGACCGAAAGCGGATTATCAACGGTCATTGACTCTATTGAGGCAAGCGAAGGAACCCCCCTCATTCCCCCCCGTCGACGGGGGGGTTAGGGGGGGGGATATTCTGACCAAGTCGGGTCTGATGGTAGGACTTGGGGAGACGGTGATGGAACTTCTACAAACGATGCGTGACCTACGAGATTTACACTGCGACCTGTTGACCATAGGACAGTATCTCTCGCCCTCACAGAATCATTTGCCCGTCGCACGATATTATCACCCAGAGGAATTTGAGGAATTGAAAGAAGTAGGCAAAGAAATGGGATTTCGGCATGTTGAATCTGGCCCCCTGGTGAGAAGTTCCTATCATGCGCGTCAACAAGTGAGTCAATTTCCAAAAGAAAGAACGACAAGAAGGAATTATAACTAGTACACGTGGGCGTAAATTCTTGACCCTATCTTTTTTCTGTCGTGGCCTTTCTGTTTATCCGCGAATTTCCGCTAATAAACGCGAAGGTTTTTTCTTTTTATGCGCGAATATTCGCGTCTATTCGTGGCTTCTTTTTTATCCGTTAACGTGCACGCGCAGGAACGGGGGTTAAGAACTTCTGCCGACGTGTACTAGTACACGTGGGCGAAAATTCTTGACCCTATCTTTTTTCTGTCGTGGCCTTCCTTTTTATCCGCGAATTTCCGCTAATAAACGCGAAGGTTTTTTTCTTTTTATGCGCGAATATTCGCGTCTATTCGTGGCTTTTTTTTTATCCGTTAACGTGCACGCGCAGGAACGGGGGTTAAGAACTTCTGCCGACGTGTACTAGTTACCAGTAAAGGATTACTGAAAGGGTAAAAAGGCGGGAAAAGAGAGCGCCAGCACACGGAAAGAGGGAAATCTGCTTCCGTGTGCTGGCGCTTTCCTTCCTTCCTTTCCTTCCCTTCCGATTAGCCTCCTTTGCCGTTTTGAGCCTTTATCTCGTATAACTAGCAACTTGAGTTAATTATTCTTTCTCACAATTTCCACTCCCGCATATTTCAATTCCCCTGGGATTGGAGGGGTTAATTTTTTCACTCTGACTAAAACCGCTTCAATGGGAAATTGGGAGAGGATAGCATCAGCTATCTTCTGAGCGAGTGATTCTATGAGAATAAATTTCTCGTTCGTACCTATCTTGATGACAAGACGAAAGATTGCTGAATAATTTATGGTATCGTCTAAATTATCACTTGTACCTGCCGGTCCTAAATCGTAATTGATTTCAACATCCACCGCGTATTTTTGCCCTAACTCACGCTCGGCTTCTGATACGCCGTGATATCCGTAAAATTGAATTCCCTTTAAGATAATTTTGTCCATGCTTGCTAAACTCCAAATTTATAACACGTCAGAATAATGCGTAATGCGTAATACGTAATTTTTCTTCCCAAACTTTTCTTTTAGAAAGAAAAGTTTAATCAAAAGAAACACTAAGGAATTATTACGTTTTACGTATTACGTTTCACGCATCATGTTCTCAAAAAGCCTGTTCTGCTGGGCAAGAGGGATACCTGTACATCTTGCCCTCGTAATTTTCCAGGACAATTTCATTATCGTCGAATGAAACGACGGGGTCTGGGATAATTGCAATCTTCCCACCACCTCCGGGCGCGTCAATGACATAGTGCGGTACTGCCAGGCCGGATGTATGTCCTCGCAAGGCACCGATGATTTCCAAGCCTTTCTGAACAGATGTCCTGAAATGCTCTGTGCCCATGACTAAATCCGCCTGATAGATGTAATATGGCCTGACGCGGAGGGTGAGCAGTTTTTGCATTAGCTCTTTCATCACCGCCGCGTCATCATTCACACCCTTGAGCAATACCGTCTGATTACCCAACGGAATGCCAGCATTAGCCAGCAGTTCACAAGCCTTTTTTGACTCCGGAGTAATTTCACGCGGATGGTTAAAGTGGGTATTGAGATAAAGCGGGTGATATTGCTTCAGCATCTCGCATAACTCAGGGGTGATGCGTTGCGGCAAAGCGACAGGCACACGGCTGCCAAGGCGAATAATTTCGACATGCTCAATCGTTCTAAGACCACAGAGTATGGATTCAATCTTTCCATCAGTGAGCATCAAAGGGTCGCCGCCGGAAATAATCACGTCGCGGATTTCGGGATGCTGACGGATGTATCCTAAACCCATTTCGACCGCATTTTTAGGGATGGAGTGTGGGTCGCCGACTTTCCGCTTACGGGTGCAAAAACGACAGTACACAGGACACATATAGCTTACGTAAAAAAGCACTCGGTCTGGATAACGATGAATTAAGTTAGGTACTGGACTATCTTCTTCCTCTGCAAGTGGGTCCTCAACACCCTTGCTTAGAATCTCTTGCACATCTGGAATTACTTGCTTCCATATTGGGTCACCTTTCTCCCGAATCAAACTCAGATAGTAGGGATTAACGCGAAGAGGAAATTCTTTGTGTACTCTCTTTATCGACTCGACATCAACTTCCAAAATTTGGGCTAATCTCTCCGGGTTAGTAATAGTTTCTTTGACCAAACGTTTCCATTCTTCCATTGAGTTTTCATCTCCCTTAACGAAAGTAACCAAACTTTTCTATTCCAATTATTTCTTTTGATACAACCCCCCTGCCCCCCTTTGATAAGGGGGACTTTTCTTTCTTAAAGAAAAGTTTGGAAGAAAAGTTCCATCATAAGAAATAATAGGAAAAGTAATAAAAGATAACCTTTTGAAATGGACTTTGTCAAGACAAAAAACATTTATAACGGTCTCACTTTTTTTTGCGGTAAAAAGCAAGAAAGCGAGTTACGTTTTATTTTTGATATAGACATTATGAGTTCCTTTTGGTAAAATCACCCGGTTGAAAATACGAAAACTGTGAAGTGGCAGGTTATCTGGATGGAGGATACCAACAGGATATGCTTACGAAAATTTCCACCCGAACAAAAGTGCTTATCGCTTGCATAATTTTCTCCGTTTTGGTGATAGCAGTATACCTTTGGGTTCTAACAGGTATTTTAGTGATTGATACCTCGCCTGCAGGAGCCACCGTTGAAATCGACGGCAATTTTGCTGGGGAAAGTCCAGTTCGCAAACGGGTGTTTGTTGGCACACACCAAATTACAACTGTCAAAAGTGGCTATGGGACCCTTATCCTCAGAGAAATTCAGGTCGAACGCGGCCAAAAGCTCGAAATCAAAAGAAAACTCCCCGCGTTAATTCAATCCAATCCGCCTGGCGCTGAAGTATACGTTGATGACGAATACAAAGGCAAAACTCCTTTATCTTTTGAATTTCAGCCAGGTTACCACAAAGTGCTACTGAAAAAACCTAAATATGTAGAAGTTTTTAAACGATTCCTCGTCGCTGATATGCTTATGAAGCCGATGCCCATCTTTTACTTAACGCCAGCCGAAACGGTGTATCCGGTCAATATCAAATCCGAACCCGCAGGCGCGATAATTTATATTGAGGGCAATCGGATGGGCGAAACGCCCAAACAATTTGAACTGCCGGCCGACCAATATTCCATCCGTATATTCAAAGACGGATACCAGGAAATTACCGATAAATTGCTTATCCCGGGGATGAAAGAATATGAGACAGTCTTAGAACCTCTTATCTTCTACGGAAGCATTTCCATCAACGCCCAGCCTTTTGCAATAGTTTATTTAGATGAACAGAAAATAGGCGAAACGCCTATTGAATTGGAGAAAGTCCCCGTCGGAATGCACATAATCCGGCTCGCGCGACCTGGATTTGTTGATTTCAAACGCAAAATCAAGGTCGAAAAGAACCAAAAATACAAAATCGGTATTAAAGCGGATGAATGGCTGCTCAAGTAATGAGGGTAAAATGGCAAGAAGGCAAGAGGGCAAGGAGGCAAAACGGCAAAACGGTAATTGCCCTTTAGTCCTTTTGCCATCTTGCCCCTTCGATTTTATTCTACAGGTGAACATCAATGAAATATTCTAAATTTCGCATTAAATTAATGAGTCTTTTTTTGTTAGCAGTATTGGCACCGATGTTATCTTTGTGGTTCACAGTAAGATACTTCACAAATGTGGAATCTCTTCAATTTTTTCCCGCGAGGGCGGAACAAGCTATACAAGATGCAATTCAATTGGATATTTTAACGCAGGCGCTTGTCGAGGACCCAGACCTCGGAAATTTTCTACAACAACACCATAAAACCGAGTTGTGGAATACTTTAAAACAACATGAAATTGAACAGAATATCTCAGACCTGCGGAATATTCTGCGTTCTTATACTATTAAATCAGATGTTGAAAAAATTATCTGGCTATTGATGGCGATTTTTGTAGTTGTGCTAATGTCGATAGGCATTGTATCATCCGTTATATTGTCGCGTGGGATTTCCAATCCTATCATGAAGTTAGTGCAAGGCACTCAGGAGGTCGCCAAAGGTAATCTGGAACATCGCGTGGATGTCAGAGCAAAGGATGAAATTAAGTTACTGGTAGATTCATTCAATTCAATGATTGATGAAGTAATAGAAAGCCGCGAGAAACTCAAACGTACTGAGCGCATTGCCGCCTGGCGCGATGCCGCTCGCAAGTTAGCGCATGAGATTAAAAATCCACTTACGCCAATTCAGTTGTCTATGTATCGGCTCAAACGAAATATAGGTTCTGAAAGATTCTCCGAGGTGTTTGATGAATGCTACAACATGATTACGCAAGAAGTAGATGGACTACGTCGCATGGTGGAAGCATTTTCACAATTTGCCAAAATGCCGAAACCACAGCTACAGCCGTGCGATATAAATTCATTGATTCACAATGTGTTAAGCGGATATCAAGGGATGCCTGAGAATATCCAAATCAAAACAGAATTAGCCGAACTTCCCACAATTCTCGTCAATGAAAAACAGTTGCGGCAAGTTTTGCATAATCTCATTCAAAACTCTGTCGATGCCATGCCCGATGGCGGAGAATTATCTTTAAAAACGCAAATAGAATCCAATTGCCTGAAAATTACTGTTCAGGATTCTGGCCACGGAATGTCAGAGGAGACACAACGCAATATGTTTACTCCTTACTTTACTACGAAAGAAAAGGGGACAGGATTGGGACTGGCGATTGTTCAACAGATTGTCCAGGAACACGAAGGGTCAATTACAGTGGAAAGTAAGGAAGGAGTTGGAACGAAAATAATTCTGTCATTTCCGCTACGGAACAATGAATAATTTTGGAGATAATATCGTAGCAGTGTGATAATATAGAATCAGGTAAGGAGGAAAAGTAAGATGAGTGTAGAAATTGCTATTCAAGAACAATGGGAAAATTTAAGAATTCAGATGAATGAAATTCAAAAGGAATTATGGAAATTGTGTTCCACCTTTAAGGTTTATAGTATCGCAGTAAACGACCTTGGCAAAAATGAGTGGAGGCTTGATAAGCCTTTGATGGTGGCTGTGGAGCAACGTGGCGAAGAGGATTTCATTGCTTGTTTCTACGATGTGGATGTTTACGGGTACGGCGATTCCATTCCTGAAGCGCTGGACGATTTAAAAGAACGATTAATAAATCAACTTGAGTTTTTGTTGGCGGAAGAAAAACGGGTGATTCTTGGACCTGTTCCGCAAAAGCAGTTAGAGGTGTTGCGTTACCACATCAAAAAAGGAGCTTAACAGCATGCTTACGCTTAAAGGCATTCAACAAACGATGGATAAACTAAACCGCAGACGTGAAGACAATGAAGTTGTTGAAGGGGAAACCGTATTTGACGCCAGTCGGGGTGGTGAGAATCGTTATTCGTACTACTACAAAGGCCAGTTGGTTTTTACTTTTGGTATCACCCGTAGTCCACGCCAAAAATCCAGGCAGTTCCATTACGTGCCGCGCCAAATGCATTTGCAACGGCAAGAATACCGACGCTTATACAATTGCCCTATGTCTAAAAGGAAATACAATGAAAAACTGATTGCCGAGGGCAAAATTCGCCAGTAATATAGCACAAGAGATTTTAGGGATAAATTTTCATTGACATTGAATTTCAGATACAGTACACTTTTAAAAAATAGGTAGATACCATTGCTCGCCATAATTATCAAAGAACTACGCACATACTGGAGAAACCAGAGAATACGCAACATCCAAATCATATACGTTTGTGCATTATCACTCATGCTATTTTTGATGGTTGTCGAACTATCAGCGAGGAGTGGGTACAATTCTGCAGGATTTGACTACGGTAGGGTGATTTTCTCAACGTTTATCGTTGTAGCATTTATACTGTTGATAGCTTTAGCAGCGCCAATATCTGCAATTCTCAACATCGTTGCAGAGAAACAAAGTGCGAATCTTGACCTGCTTCTGCTTACTCCATTAAAATATTCGCATATTCTGCTTGGCAAATTGATGGCCTCAATGTTTCATGCTATTTTTATGCTGTTTAGTTGCTTACCTTTGTTGAGCATTTCTGTATACACAGGTGGATTACCTTTAAGCCAAATTGGGTTCTGCTCTCTAATTATTTTTGTTACAGTTGCAGCATTTAACTTGATAGGCATACTCTATGCCCTCGTTTGTGAACGTGAAGATATAGCGCTAACTTTGAGCTATGCAACTATTGGTATACTCATGTTCGCACCTTTTCTTGTAATGATATCGGCTAAAGTATTTAATCTCAATCTTCAAGCCATAGCTGCGAAAATAACTAAAGTGCTTAGCCCATTATATGCCATGTTGGCTATATTAGGCGTTGTCAATGAGACGGCGAAATTTTTTTGGCCGAACTGGGCTGTAACAATAATTTTATATATTTTAATTTCGGTAACCGTGTTTTTTACCGGTCTTAGATACCGTGGGTTTACTTCGTAACCAAACTTTTCTTTTAGAAAGAAAAGTTTGATCAAAAGAAATAAGAGGAATAAGTAAATCCGTCCGCCGATTTTATAGATGAACGGTTGTCAACAAAGCAGGTAGGTAAGTTGGCTTACTCACTCACCCACTTACCCACTCACTCTTTAAAGGGGGAATATAAGTTGTTAGATGAAGATATCGAATTGGATGAGGAAGAAGAATTAGATGAGGTTGATGAGGTAGAGGAAGAAGAATTGGCTGAAGTTGATGAAGTAGAAGAAGAATTAGATGAAATTGAGGAGGTAGAGGAAGAAGAATTAGATGAGGAACCCAAAAAATATGAAAAAGAAAAGATTAAAAAATCTGTAAAACCACAAGAGAGACAAGAAAATCTCAGAAAGCAATTGGAGATGATTCCTGCTAAAGGTACCAACTTCTATATGGCAAATAGATTTTATTACGAGGAACAAAACTATGACGAGGCTATAAAGATGTATCAAGCTGCCATAACCGAAGAGTCCGATGAATTGATAGTGGCGAAATCATTATATTATATGGCGGAATCATACATCAAACTCAAAAAACTAAGTGAGGCAATTGCAGTTTTTGAAGATTTAGCAGGAAGATTACCTGGCCATTATCTGGTAGCCAGCGCAAAAAGAAGAATTGATATTCTAAAAGAGGACATGAAACTTTAGGTAATTTTGATTATTAAAGTTTGCAAAATTCTCTTCAAATATGTTGATTCTAAAAACTTTTGTGGAGGAGAAAATGAACCAAACTTTTTCTTTTCCTAAAAGAAAAAGTTTGAACAAAAAAGAAGAGGGATATTTATGACTAGAATTGTAGATTTACGCAGTGATACCGTAACAAAGCCCACTCCCAAGATGCGCGAGGCAATGATGCGTGCGGAGGTTGGTGATGATTGCTACGGCGAAGATCCAACGGTTAATGAATTAGAGCGTTTAGCGGCGGAAAAAGTTGGAAAGGAAGCGGCAGTGTATGCCCCAACAGGTACAATGGGTAACACAGCGTCAATTATAGCCCATACTTACCCAGGGGATAATATCATTGTGGATATCGAATGCCATATCTACTACTATGAACGCGGCAATATGGCATCACTGTGCGGAGTTATGCCGGTTGTAATGGATTCCGATGAGGGTTGTCCAGACCCAGATAAAGTCGAACCATACTTGCAGCGTGATGTAACGCGATTCCCGAAGACAAGTCTGGTCTGCTTAGAAAACACTCACAATCGCAGAGGTGGACGCACGATTTCTATTGAGAGAATGAAAGCCATTCGAGAAGTGACAGCTAAATACGATAGGCCTGTGCATTTAGACGGCGCAAGGATTTTCAATGCGGCTCACGCTCTGGGCGTAGAAGCGCGGGAAATTGCCAGTTATGTTGATTCAGTGATGTTCTGCCTTTCCAAAGGACTGTCAGCTCCCGTAGGTTCTATGATAGCAGGCAGCGCAGAATTTATCCAAAAGGCTCGAATTGCTCGCAAACGCTTAGGCGGGGCGATGCGGCAAGCGGGCGTTTTAGCCGCCGCTGGAATTGTCGCACTTACGGAGATGGTTGACCGATTGGTCGAAGACCATAAAAACGCTAAAATTTTAGCAGAAGGCCTGGCTCAGATTGAAGCCTTAGAATTGAATCCTGAAAAGGTTGAAACGAATATTGTCATCTTTGACACCAAACCCCTTCGATTAACCGCCGCTGAATTTGCAGAGAAAGCCAGCAGGCGTGGAGTCAAAGTGTCGTTGTATGGCCCAACGACTGTAAGATTGGTACCTAACAAGGATGTCAGCCGCGAAGATACATTGTACGCAGTGGATGCGTTGGTAGATTTGATGAAGGAAGCTTCGGCGTGACTTCCATTCTTACGTTGTAAACTAATACACGGTGAAATTTGTTTTGGAGTGCGTCAGTCTCTGCTGACGCATGTGCAGAGAACTCGGAAAGTTTTGAGAGGGGGTGAATACAATGAGCTTAGACTGGAAGCCCAGAGGCAGAGATTTAGTCATCGGTGGTTTTCCGTGGCTTGCGCGAATTACAGATAAGGCGCGTGCAAAACTCAATGGTACTATCGGGGATTATATTTATCCGTGACCAGCCGACGAAAAGTTCCTGGAGGAACATAAGTTAAGCGCGGATGAATTTATCCAAATTGTCAAGGGGAAGCCCACTGATGGAGAAATGATTGAGGCTATTAAATCGTTGAAGAATAAGTAGAATATAACATGATTTTTCACTTGAGAAAAGCTTTAACGGAGATTTTGGATATATTTAAAAACAGGCTTCAAATCCAGTCTACATCTGGGTTTAGAGAGATTGGATTAAAAACTGTAGTGTCGTCAAAACAAGACTATCATTAGATCCAGAGCATTTTGCTCTGAGAAAAAACCGCACCATCACTGGATTTATCAAAAATGATATCCAAAATGCTCCCATTTTTAGATCCACTGTTCACGCGGGTTCATGCCAAAGACCCGCATCATACAAGAATTGCACTTTTCGACAGAAATCGTCTGAAGGGTCAGGAGCGGATACAGTATTTATGCGGTTCGAATTTTCAAAAATTCGAATATTTTGGCTATTTGTTCTTCCAAACCCTTGCTATCACTGGTTTTTTATCTGAGGAGATGGTCATCAAACGCAGATATGATGCGGATTTGGGCAAACTACACTTTTTTCAAATTGGCTTGAAATTCAGTGCTGGTAAGGCTTCCGCTGTTATAACCCAAATCTCCGTTAAGGCTCAAGAGGCTAAGAAACGGTACAACGGCAAGGAGGCAAAACGGAAAAACGGCTAAACGGCTAGATGGCAAGGAGGCTAAATGGTTAAAAGCCGTCTTGCCGTCTTGCCACCTTTCCGTCTTGCCATCTTGCCCTTTTGCCATTTTATGATTTTGGAGGGAATCTTTGAACAATATTGAAAAATTGCGTGAAAAAATAGATGAAATAGACGCCGAGATACTAAATTTAATTAATCGGCGGACAGAATTAGTATTGCAAATTGGCAAGGTAAAGTCAAAGAACAACGATAATGTGTATGTTCCTCATCGCGAAAAAGCCATCATCGAACGTTTAAAAATTTTGAACACTGGACGTTTTCCAAACAAAGCTTTAGAAGCAACTTACAGAGAAATTTTATCTGGCTGTCGGTCACTTGAGAAGCCGATTTCCGTGGCATATCTCGGACCTGAGGGGAGCTTTGGGCACACGGCGAGCATTAAACATTTCGGTTCATCAACGAATTACCTTCCGATTCAACCGCAGACAGATATTTTCTTTGAAGTGGAAGCAGAAAGAGCAGATTATGGCGTGGTTGCGATTGAAAATTCTATTGATGGCGGGATAAGAGATACACAGGATATGTTTATGGAATCCAATCTGCAAATTTGCGCTGAGATTATGATGCCTATTTCTCATAATATTCTTTCAAACTCTCCCACTGAAAAAATAGAAAAAATTTATTCTCATCCTCAACCTTTTGCCCAATGCCGTAACTGGCTTAAAAACAATTTTAAGGATGTAGAGCAAATTGCCGTATCAAGCACTTCAGAAGCTGCTATGCTTGCAGCCAAAGAGGATGGCGCTGCTGCAATCGCTAGCAAACTCGCGGCGGAGCTCTATGGAATAAAAATTCTATATGAAGGGATTCAAGACAGGTCTGATAACATAACGCGTTTTGTGGTTATCGGCAAACATTGTGGTGGGAAAAGTAATGATGACAGGACTTCGGTGCTATTTGCAGTAAAAGATAGAGCTGGAGCATTGTGTGAAGTTCTTGAGGTGTTTCGCAAGTATAACTTAAACCTCAGTAAAATTGAATCTCGACCATCCCGCACCAAAGCGTGGGAGTATGTATTTTTCGCGGATATCGAAGGGCATATCGAAGATAAAGCAATAAAAGCAGCACTGGATGAAGTTGAGGATAAATGCGCGTCTTTAAAATTTCTCGGTTCGTATCCAAAAGCATAAAATGTTAGATACCACGGACTTATTGCTGTGAACTTAACGAAATTTTACTTTGTGACGGAATGGAAACAAAATGTGAAACGTGAAGATGTTGTTTTCAAAAAAACATTGACATTATTTAATTGCTATTGTATAATTAGTTCATCATAAAAAACTTTATCAAGGAGGAAAACTAAAATGTGTACAAACAAAAATGTGGATCTAAGTTTAAAGCTGTTGCTTTTAACCACAACCCTTGTCGCCTCAATGATCTCCACCGGGTTTCATCAGGCATTCGCTGGTGAGGATTGCAGTAGAGGCATTATCGTAACCAGTGGCTCATATACGGCTGACAAAGAATACACGATGAAAGCCCGTGGGAAGGATTACTATTGCCATGAAACTCACGATGGCGACTGGCTTGCAGGTGACCTTCCCAACGAAGATGGAATCAGGCTTGCAGATTGCTGGGTTAAGTATATTTTCAAAGTGCCCGCTAATTTCTACGACCAGAGACTCATTCAAGAGTTCCGCGTCAAGATGGAGTATGACAATGTAGATTTCGCGGATGTTGGTGGTAACGACAACACCCCACCAAAGTTTTATTGCTATGACCGCCAATACAGTGAGTGGGACAAATGGTTTGATTTAGAGGATGCCGGTGATGGCGAGGTTAAATCAAAAACAGTTACAACCCCAGACGTTTATAAAGATGACCCTGAATATCATATCGTCGCTCCTGGTGGCGCCGAAGAGTATCAGATTCATTTAAAAGTCGATGCGCCAGATGGCGACGGCGGAGCGCCGGGTGATGACGATGCAGAAGTTGACATTGACCGTGTCCATGTCATTCTCGTTCTTAAACAGCATGACGTTCCAGCCGCGCCCACGCATAAATTGCCCACTAAAGGCTCGAACGATAAGGTTAATGTCCCGCTAAACGAGAATACCAAATTTACTGTGGAGGCTGCTACCCTTTCTGCGACAGGTTATCCCACCATAGAATACCACTGGAAAAAATTAACTGCCACTGCTGAACCTCCGTCCGTTAATGATGAATTTGACTACTACGTGACCGTACCGGAGACTAATATCAACTTTTCAAATACCGGCGACTACAAAGTTTATTGTAAGGTAGTTTATAAGAAGGACCCGTTTTCAGGCAAGATGAAGGATATGATGATATCGAATGTTCAGTCAATTCCCGTCCGCGTCTGGAATCGCCCAACGGTTTTTGATAAACCGCCACAATCTGCTATTGATTCCGGCGACGTTTCCTGGTACAATAACAAATATGTGGGTTTGAATGGACAACCTGTACGGCTGATGGCGGATGGCAGCGCTCAAAATGGCGGCGCAGAAGGAGAAACGATTACAAAATACCTCTGGGATTTTGAGAATAACGATACCTTTGAACTTGAACAGCCCGCCGGTCAGGTAGCATCTTATACGTGGAACAATCCAGCAGAAGGACCGATTAGATGCAAAGCTGAGACGAACTATGGCATCAGGAGCGATTGGAAGCCCTTTAGTAGTATGAAAGTCTACGACATATTATCAATCGACCCAGGAGGCCCCTACACGGGCAGACCAAATAAGTCGGTCTCGCTAAGTGGTTCGATTAATACCAATAGCTATCCTAAATCCACAGTCAAGTATCAGTGGCGCGTAAATAGTTCCACGCCGGCGGGGGTGCTTAAAGGGAGTGCAATTTCTAAGGGAGACTACATTGAGTTGACCCCTAATGCGACTAATAGAAACGGCCAGGTCGAATATACCGACCTACCTCTGAGCGATGATTTTAGTGTAACAGGTGAGTTCTGGTCAGGAGGGGGAAATGGCGCAGACGCCTTCTATATCTATATATGGGCGACTGGAACGCCGACCAACGAGGACGATGCCAAGGGGCATTATTGCATCGCTTACGATGAATATACAGACCAGATTCAACTCAAAAGAAATGGCGCTAACCTAAAAGTCATTTCCCAAACTATTCCGATTGACAATAGCCAATGGCGTCCGTTCCGTGTGACGTTTTACAAAGGGAAGTTCAAGGTATACCTTGATAATAACCTCAAACTGGAATATGACGATGGCACGAACTACCAACCTCTCATGTCGAACAGGTACTGTGGTTTTGGGGCGCGCACTGGCAGCCAGACCAACTTCCACCGTGTCCGTAATATGGAATGGACACCGGGCGACCCGGTGTATACCGATAACGGCGGCAAAGCCGAAAATACGTGGACAGCAGATGGAACCTACCGTGTTGGATTCACAGCAATGGTAACTACTCCGGAAGGTTTAACTTTTGAAGATACTGCATTTGCTGATGTAACAGTTGAATCCGGCAGACCTACAGCGATGCCGGGTGGCCCATACCGAGGAGGAATCGCTGGCGGGAACTTCTCGCCTGTTCAGTTTGAAGGAAATCACCCTGACTTTGTAGAAGCGGATGATATCGGTCATATTAAAGACTGGACATGGATTCTCCCCGATGGCAGCAACAAAGGGCTAAAATTAGATGGTAAGGATGACTACGTCATCGTTAACCCAGTAAGTGAATTTCCAACGAATGCCCTTACAGTAGAATTTTGGATGAAGTCGTCGGATGAATCAAGAGAAGGAACCCCAATCTCTTATGCCTCTACCGCAGACGACAATGACCTGTTGATATATAACTACCAAAGCTTCAATATTCATGTTGCTGGAACGTTACTTCCTACTCAGACTTCAGCCAATGATGGTTACTGGCATCATATAGCAGTAACATGGCAAAGCTCAGACGGTCAACTGAAGTTTTATAAGGATGGTGTTGAGGTAGCTACTGGTACTATTGCCCAGGGGCTCGAATTGGGAAGTGGTGGTTCCTTCGTTGTCGGTCAAGAGCAGGATGCTGTCGGAGGCAATTTTAACCGTAGTCAAGCGTTTGCCGGCGTCATTGACGAAGTAAGAGTTTGGAATAAAGTCCGTTCTACGGAAGAGATACGAAAAGAGATGGGGGCAAAGCTAACCGGCAATGAATCAGATTTGGCGCTTTACTGGAAGTTTGAAGAAGGACAAGGCTCTACAGTATCAGACGAGTCTCCTTCTGGAAATGACGGCAATCTCGTCGTTACAAGCGATGACCCCGACCCGAACAAGCGCTGGGTTGACGATGGTCAGCCTGAAGTGGCGCGTGGAGTCTGGAATCCAAATCATAGTTACCCCAAAGCTGGGGAATATGGAGTTGGACTCACTGTCCAGTCAGAATATGGCAAGTGGAGCTCAACAACAGTATCGACGCAGGTTGAAGTGATTGATGGCGTAATCGCCGGCTATATTCGCGCCGCTGACCTACGGACGCCAGTTCGAGAAATAATCCTGACGCTTACCTCCAGCCATGTTGACAAAAGAGTGCTTAACGGGATTGCGGCAGAGTCTAACGGAAAACTCTGGACTACTAACGAAGGTGGACTCCAAACTCAAACAGATGGGAACGGCTATTATGCCTTTGAAGATATCCCTCTCGGAAGTTACCGCATCTCCGCTCACAAAGGAGAGGGAGATGACGCCCATGAGTTTGAAACAAGGGTCCAGGCGACCGAACTCACGCTAAATGGTCCGAATCAATTGGCGATAGACTTTGTGGACCTTAGCGTTTTCCCTGTGGGTGGAAGGATAGCCTATAGCATTCAGAAAAACGAAAAGGATGTTTATGTTGATAGAGTTTCGGTAACAGCCCAGCCTGTGGGTTCAACGAGCGTTATCGAGGCGCTCCCAAGCACCACATCGCTTTCAGCGACAGGCGTCAATTACAGTATGCCGCTCTTTGCTGGAAAGTATCTGTTCCTTGCCAAGTTGTCGGAACATGACATCCGTATTAAGAAAGAGACCCCTGGCTATGATTACAAAACCGGCCTTGTCACCATCGAAGGCGCCAGGACCGACGTAGATTTCATAGACTACACCACCCATCAGTTGACCGTGAACGTGGTGGACTCTGGTGGATATGCCATCACCCAATATCCAGACACAGGAAATCCTATCTTAGTCACGATAAGCGGTCGGAACGGACAAGTCTCTGACGCGCAATTAGATGAGAATGGGCAACTTGAAGTTACCTTAAATCCGGGTGAATACACAGTTACGGTCGCAAAAGCCGACCCGGAAAGCCAGGAAATCGACCTGACAGGTACAGATGGCGAAATTACGATGACGGTACCCATAAAGATCGAACTCTCCATTGGCCCTAAACCTAAGCTGCTTGATGTTCCGGCTGAATTTCTGGAACAATTCGGCATGACTGAGCAGGATAACCCAGAAGGATATATGTACTACTATCCGCCGGAACCACGAAAACATGAATACACAATCAAGGCAACAGCGAACGGTCAACCTGTCAAAGGTTTTACGCTGTTCGTCACGGATGAAGTGAGTATGACCACAGAAGACCCGCCAACGGAACAGCAAATAGACGCAGGTGAGGAAGTCTCTGAAGTAAAGTACACCATTATAGGCGGACTTCCTAAGAAGACGGATGATGACCCACCATTGGCAGCGCCGAAGAAGATACGCGTCAGGGCAATCATGGAAGGTTATCTCGATAGTGATACAGTGGAAGATGAGGTGACCGTGCTGGGCGAGGTAGCTGTGGGGACGGCAGCGAAAATAGTCTCAGTTCCCATCGTGAATTACACGGTGCTTCATGACCCACCGGGGGATGGAAGCAATGCCTATCTCGATGACTCGATGACTATCAAGGGTTTAGTCGCCGGACTCCAGGTTAAACTTAACGATGTGGAAATACCGGTTTATCCCTCGCCATGGAGGACGGAACGGAAAATCAAGGATTTTGAATTTGAAAAAGACCCCGACTCTGAGACAGAATTCAAGGATTTGAAAGATAAGGGACTGTTGGGCTACCGAAATTCAGACCCAACACTTGGGCATTTCACCTGGGCGGCAGTGGTGGAAGCTGTAGGAGGCGCATACGTTGTGAGCCTCGGGCCCGGCGGTTATGCGATCCAACTTGTCAAAATGGGAGTCAAAGCTGCAGCAATCACTCCAGTGAGCGTCGATGCAGGTATTGTTCAGTTTGAGGTGAGCCCCAGCCGACATCTGGAAACTCCATCGGGGGATGAGTTACCCGACCTTTTGGGACCTGGCAAAGGCGACATTTACTTCGGCGAAGGGTGGACGTTAGGACTCCAAACCAAATACAGGCTGGGTATCAAGTGTACCGAGAGAGACCCAAGTGACAACTGCCTGGGTTGGGAACTGTTCACAGAACAGGTTGAGACGTACGATATCCTCGAGCGAACCAATCAATACATCTACACGACGAGAGATATCGAGAATATCATCGCTGATTTGACCAGAACCATCGATGACCCTGACGCTGACCCAAGCCAGAAAGAAAAACTGCAAACGGCCAGGGGTAACTGGCAGGAGTTGCTTAATAATAACTACGCTTACGAATGGTATCGTGATTATCTGAGGGAAGATGGAGTAAATTATGGGAAATCCCTCGATGAGTTCTTAGACGCCAAAGGTCTATCTAAGAAAAGTAATGAGACGCTCATCTTCAGCGCAGGTCCAACCTTTGAATACTCGCGAAAGATTTCTGCATCTAATACCGTGAGTTTCTCTACGGAGCTATCTATTGAATCAACTTCAGAATACAGCAACGAGTTGGAAACAAGCATAGGCACTGTATTTTTCGGCACTGGCACTGCAGTGACAATAAAGTTTGGTTCATCGGCATCCATTGGAAGTAGCACCGGTTTCGGAGCCGAGTGGGAAAGTGGCTATGGGGCGGAGCAAACAGTGGGATTTAAACTCAGCGATGACGATATTGGAGATAATATCGCCACCCGCGTCTATACCGACCCGAGATGGGGGACGCCCCTATTCTTCGCGGAACCCGGCAGCATCACGTCTGACCCATGGGAACAGGGCACAAACAAAGGAATCGATGTTACCCTGGAACTCCTTGAAGAATCCACCGGCCCCTTCGATTACGAGGATGGAGCCAACTATAAGGTCAAGGTGACCTACACGGGCATGCGAGGTTTGAATGTAGACCGTTGTGTCAACTGTAGTTTCATCTTCAATTTTGAGCTCTTCACGGTGCCCACAATGAACCCTGACCATGCTTATGTGGAGTTTGACGGCTACTGGGGCCCCTTCACTGTAAGTCTCGATTCAGTGTCGAAGTCCGCCATTGTTGACGTTGCCATTTCCCCACCAGGTTGCGACCTTGAGAACAACGAAGAAAAAGAATATTCGGTGGACATTATGGCTCAGAGGACTGGTGACCCGCAGATAATTCGCACGCTGACCTTGAAACCCAAGTTTGCTGACCTGCGCGCTCCGCGAGCAGTAATCACCGCGCCTTATGATGGAGAACGCGTCAGTCCTGTGTTCTACGCAGAAAACCCGTTCAAAATTGAAGTAGTCTCAGAAGACACTGACTTGAAAACCGTCCAACTCCAGATTCGCTCAAAGCAACCTGACGGCGTGTGGGAACCGTGGAGCAATCTCCCTGACATGGTGTGGGAAGATGGCGGAGAGAACCCAAACGTAACGGTGCTTTACCGCCCTGACCGCCGTCCACCGAGGACGGAGTTCACCTTCAAATGGTCAGACGCGGGGATTCGGTCGTTAGGCGTTGGAGAATATGCGCTACGCGCTGTTGCCACGGATAAAGCCACTCGAATTAGCTTGCCTAATTTCTCAGGAAATACCGACCTTGACCCGCCGTTTGTGACATTCCTTGTGGACGATTCCAAACCGTCCGTCCTGAACACAATACCTGATTATCAGACTCGAGAGAGCGAACGCATTTATCGCGGCGAGTTGAGCGTCACTTTCACCGATGACATGCGCGCTACTGATTTCGATGACCGCACCTTCTATGTGACGGACTTGTTGGATAACAACAAGAAAGTCGCTGGATATGTTTCCTACAGCCCCGCTTTGCGCAAAGTTGTGTTCGTCCCAATCGTGCCGTTCCAGCCGAACGGATACTATCGCGTAGGAGTCAAGACGGATACAGAGAAACCTGATGGCACAACAGACCGCGGAGTTCACGATTTGGCAGGGAATCCGCTTGATAATGCGTTCTCTTGGACGTTCCGCACGACGGATGCGCCGTTTGAACCAATCTGGGCGATGAACTTCAGAGTGAACGATGGTATTGCCACCGATGCAAACAACATCGCTGCTGTGGAATATGGAGCATTGGATGAGGAAGATGAATCGGATGAGAAAGACGCCCGCGCAGTCCCCGGACTCGCCTTGCAACTGCGGATGAACTTCCTGAATCCTAACAAGGTACAATTCGAACGAGATATCCGTCCCGCTGATGGAAGGCTCGCGCATCATTGGTTCTTTGAAATCGTAAATGCGCAAGAATATTCTACCGTAACGTTAGAATGGCAACCTTCCGTAGGACTCACTAAGACTACCCGACAATACCAGGTGATTCGTTTAGTGGAATTTGACGCCAACGGCGATGTCTCAAACACGGTCACTTTAGACCCCACCCTGGCAGGCGTTGACCCAGAAACCGGCGAGGTAGAATTTGTACAAGCCTATAGTTATGTCAACCAGGGAGAGACTACGCGTCACTTCCGTTTAGATGTGCAGAAAGTCAGCTTTGTCGCTGGAGAATTTGAAAATGGCACTTCTGGCTGGAAGTTCTTCTCCGTTCCGATTACTCCACAGCGCGCGGAACCGTTTGTGAACCTCGGAGATGACATTGACCCGTTCCAACTCTATCAGTACGACACCAAACTTGGCGGCTACAAAATCTACCCGCTTGACATTGGCGAGGTAGGCTTACAGACAGGACATGGCTACTTCACCCGCCTCAGAAATGATGTGAATGCCGATGTTGGCGGCTCATCGAATCATGATGATGTGACGCTGACAATGGAAGCGGCAGGTTGGCATGCGATTGGAAACCCATTCATCAAAGAGGTCAGTGTTTCCGCCTTGTTGGTGAACGGTCAGGCGTTTGATTCCGCAGTTGCCGCGGGATTGGTGGAAGGCAATCTCTACCGATGGGATGTGGTTACCCCAAGTGAGGCTTACCAGAGCGAGTATTCCATCTCCGATAGCTATCAACCTGTAACGAGCAGCGATACTTTGAACCCGTGGGAGGGTTACTGGCTGAAAACAAAGCAGGAAAATCTCACGCTCACGATTCCTGTGCCACCGGATTTACCAGATACTCCTCCAACACCGGACTACCTGAAACCACGGATGGCTCCCTCGGAAGGCGAAAGGCGGCAGGCGAAAGGTGAAAGTATAGTTGCCAAAGGTCAGTTTGATTTGAAGCTGGCGCTCATTTCTGACATTGCTTCGGACTTGACCACCACGCTTGGCACGCATCCTAAGTCAAAAGTGGGCCTGGATGAACTTGACAGCGCGGAACCACCGATACTCGGTGAAACCATCGCGGCGTACTTCAAGCATACCGATTGGAAAGAAGGCGCAGATTTATATAACCACGATTACCAACCACCTTTGCAAGTAGGCGAATCGCGTACATGGCAGTTGACCGTGTATGCCGATAAGTCAGAGACTAGTATGACTCTCTCATGGGAAGATGCAATAGCGCAAGTTCCTGACGACATCATCCTCTCTTTCCGGCCCACCCTCGCCCCCTCCCAAGAGGGGAGAAACAGGGTTGACAAGCAGAGCGAATGGCAGGATATGCGTCAAGTCCGTTCAGTGAAACTCAATTCAGGTTCGTTAGTTGCGAAGCTACAGTTTGAGATTCGCGCGGAACGATTTGAGATGAGTCCACCTTCGGATGTGCAGGTGATTGCTGGTGAGAGACTGGTAACTTTACAGTGGAAAGCAGAGGATAATCCGTTTATCGAAGGATACGTTATTGAACGAGAGAAACAAGTGGACAGGCAGACAAGGCGATTTGAACTTGCTCCCAAGAGAGCAAGCGTCCCCGCTTGCGAATTTCCTCCTCGCCACGAATTTGTGGATACAGATGTCGAGGAAGAAGCCACCTATACCTACCAACTCACTGTACGCTTCAAGAGTGGCGCTGAGTTGAATAGTGAACGGTTCACTGTAACTGTGCTACCCTTCATTGAAAAAACGGTGTTGTTGCCATGCTATCCGAATCCGTTCAACCCTGACGTGTGGATTCCCTACGAACTGGCGCGTGAAGCTTCAGTTTCGATTGAAATCTACAACGTCGCCGGTCAGTTGGTGCGCACACTGGCGCTAAGCATGCAACCTCGCGGTCGATACATCCAAAAGGGAAAAGCGGCTTACTGGGACGGACGGACTGAATTTGGCGAACGCGCTGCCAGCGGCTTATACTTCTATGTGCTGAAAGCTGGCAACTTCACGGCGACGAGGAAGATGGTAATTCTCAAGTAGGAACGAGACGTAAAAACACGACTTTTTCACCGTAGGGGAGCTTTATATACGAGTAATGAGTAATAAGTAATGAGTAAAAGATCTTATTACTCATTACTCATTACTCGTTTCAAAGGAATGAAGATTGACTATTGAAGAATGAAGATTGAAAAAAATGTCTTACAATCTTCAATATTCATTCTTCAATCTTCAATCAAAAAATGGGAGGATTTTTCATGAGATTCTTAATTATCCTTTCCGCTATCATCGTTATTGCCATCCTGGTCCTCGTACCGGGGGTTGGCATGGCTCAAATAAATTGGGAGAAGTATCCAGCCAATCCTGTGATTGACCTTGGCGCCGCTGGAAGTTGGGATGATGTCCACGTTTCTAATCCGAGCGTGTTGTTTGATGGGAGTAAGTATCATATATGGTATGTTGGAGATAATGGTTCACAACGTAGCATCGGATACGCAAGAAGCACAGATGGAACGGTATGGGAAAAATACCCAGGCAATCCCGTATTGCAAGATGGGCTCGGCGATGTCTGGGATGGCGACTTCGTCTCTCAACCGACCGTGCTGTATGACGGTGCTCAGTACCGGATGTGGTACGCGGGTTATGATGGGAGCAAAATGCGCATCGGTTACGCCACAAGCGGTGATGGGCTGGTATGGAACAAACATCCTTCAAATCCTGTGCTTGATTTGGGGGAAAACGGTTCCTGGGATGCGATGGGAGTGAGCAGTCCTACCGTACTATATGACGACGTTGGGTATCGTATGTGGTACGTGGGTTATGATGGGAGCAAAATGCGCATTGGTTACGCCACAAGCGGTGATGGGCTGGTATGGAACAAACATCCTTCAAATCCTGTGGTTGATTTGGGGGGAAGTGGTTCCTGGGATGCAAATGGCGTGAGCGCTCCCACTGTGGTGTTTAAGAACGGAACCTACCGAATGTGGTATACCGGTTACGACGGAGGCAATCTGCGCATCGGTTACGCCACAAGCGGTGATGGACTGGTATGGAGCAAACATCCTTCAAATCCTGTGGTTGATTTGGGGGAAAGTGGTTCCTGGGATGCAAAGGGTGTGAGCGCTCCCACTGTGGTGGTTATGGGCGGAACCTACTGGATGTGCTATACTGGTTATGACGGCGCCAATATGAGAATCGGGTTCGGTGAGTGTAAACTTTCCATAGGTGATGTGAGCGGAGATGGTACGGTATCAGCTTATGACGCCTCGCTAATCTTGCAGTTTGTAGTCGGGTTGATAGACAAATTGCCCTTTGAACTGCTCAATTCTCCTATCATCAGTGGCCTGGAGCCGAGAACATATCAGGTAAGCATTCCCTCTTTATCAGTGAAGGAAGGCGACATGATTTCTGCGCCAATCGTTGTCAGTGATGGGACAAACATGAATGTTTGTAGATATATTACCTCTGGAGGCATCTCATTGCTGTATGATGCCTCAGTCTTAAAACCTGTAAAAGTTTCCGCTTCGCCGCTTATCTCAGACTACTACTTGAAGTATAACATCAATAAACCGGGTGAAATACGAATAGCTTTTGTAGGAACAAAGCTAACGGAGAGCGTCGGGCTATCCCCCTTAATGACACAACCCCCCTGCCCCCCTTTATTAAGGGGGAAGGGAGCCAGAGGGTTGTCTCCTCAAGAACAGGAGCGTCTCGATTCGCGAGATGTCGCAAAGCAGGACATGCTGTACATTGAATTTGAAGCCTTGCCTTTTACTTCTGAAGTGCGAAAATTCAATTTTCGCAGTCCAAACAGTCCGTTAATTTTGAATACGGTTGAACTGTCTGGCAGTTCCGATATAATCAAGCGTCATGGATTTGTAGAGGTTTTGCCAAGCAGGACGGAATTGCTTCCCAATTATCCGAACCCCTTTAACCCGGAGACGTGGATTCCGTATCGACTGTCCGAAGGGGCGGATGTGACAGTGTATATCTACGATAACAGAGGACAGTTGGCGCGGTCGTTCTTTTTAGGAACAAAGCCAGCAGGGACGTATCTTGACAGGGGCAAAGCCGTCTACTGGGATGGAAGAAACGACGCAGGCGATCGCGTAGCGTCCGGCGTGTATTTCTATCAATTAAAGGCAGGGAGATTCTCTGATACAAGGAAATTGGCGGTGATGAAGTAGCATAGGCATGATACAAATTTTCGCAAAAATTAGTTGACAGACAACCCCCTAACCCACTTTATTAAGGGGGACGTAAAACGTAATACGCATTACGTTTTACGTTTCACGTTTCACGCGTAGCTAAAAAATCCAAAACGTATAAGTTCGTTGTTGAAGGATGACGCTGAGAACGCTCCAGAAACCGCCGACAACAAATTCACCCAATATCAGCCCTAAGAAGAATGGAATTGCGTTGCGATGCGCTTTCAAGCCGCCGTATCGAAGAATGACCCATTTGGCGCAAGAACTTATGACGAGACAGAACCAGATGTAGTCAATGCCAAAGTTGGTTGACAGCGCGTAGCCTGCAGGATGAAGCGGCCACCAGAGAAAGCGCATTCGCATTGCCATCAATAAGAACGTGAATACAAAGCCAGCGCCAAAGAAAGTGAGCGCGGGATAATTTGTGGGCGATGGGAAGTTGAGGTAATTTGGTAAACGGTTGAATGTCTCCCATGCAAACCATCTGCCGGGCGCATCGGCGACTATATACGACATGTGCAGCATTGCCCAAAAGGACGCTGGGACGGCGATAATGACAGCGAGCATCATGGCAAATACTAACTTGCGGTTGTCCATATTCGTCCGTTCCGCCATTTTGAAGCCTTCGAGTTGTTGCGGCATTGGATGGTTTCGATATGACCGGTTAAAAAACCAGTAGAAGGCAATTATTGTGAGATTCGCTGCCCCCAGCCTTCGCGTACCGAAGAAATCTACCATGATATGTCCGGCATTCATCGGCGTGAGTTCGTGGGTCGGCGGTCCTAATTCCGCGCGCATCCGCGTGATGGCCGTCGATATGCCAAAGTAGAGCATGAAAAACACAACTGCCGCCCAGATAGTCATCCCTGCCCGGACTGAGAACCCTATCAAAAAGAACAACCCGCCGATTAAACCCCAAAATGCCCATTGGTATGGAAGCGGTTCCTTCGTGTCATCAACAAAAGATGAACTCGGCAGGAGCCTCGCCCTCAACTCGGCAGGAGCCTCGTCCTCCCTAACAAAAACTCGTTTTAAAACTGTACTCAAATGTCGGCGGGTTATCCACACTGCCAAAATTCCCAATCCTATCCAGGCGCCCGAAGATTGTTGATTCAGGTACGGAAATCCAGGGAGATTGCGAAGCCCAATGGCCGCGGCGAATACCTGTTGCGCCTTCCGAAAGAGGTAGAAAAACCAGGTCGAAAATGATAAATCTAACGGCAGGAAAAAACTTAACCCGACGGCAAATGGGTAAAACGACAGAGGCAGCCAGCCGATTGCATTCCACGGTTTGTTCGTGAAGTAAACGCCGAGATTATGCTGCGAAACTTTGACGGGAATTGATGGCAGAGACGGAAAATAGAAATGCAAACCGTTGAGCACATTCAGAGCGCCAGCCAATCCACAGCCTATCCACATCAACTGGTTTGAAAAAAATCCAGAAGCCCCGCCTTTTTCGGTGATTGCAAGCGGCAGTTGAATGATGGGATAAGTCAACTTTTCTTGTTCAGTCCATTGCCGTCGCACAATCACATTTACGCAAACCATAACGAACAACAACGCGAATATGAACGATGTCCACCAGAGCATCGGCGTCAGCCACGCTTTTAGATGCGCGGCAGTGTACAACGTTGAACCGCCTTCGTAATATCCTCGCAATACGCTTTTATCGCTTATCGACAGCCAACTCGGAATGTATCTGCCAAACAACTCCATCCACTCATTTTCCGGCGTCGAAAACCACGTTATGTATGGGATGGAGGGAATGAGGATTTGCAACATATCGTGAGAGGATATGGCCGAAGCTATGCAGAGAATCAGATAGATTGTCAATAGTTCGCCTTGACTAAGAGCAACTTTGGGCGCGAATTTCACTGCAAGCAAGTTACCGGCTATGATAGCGACCAAAATGAATACCGTATTGAAAAAAAGCGATGCGCATGTCGGATGCCCAGAATACCAGACAATTTCTATCTGAATGACCCAGTAGGCGTTGAATGGAATCAATATCAGTCCGATGAGCAAAGCTCGCCATGTTACGCTTTTAGATTGCACGATTTTCTAACCTCTCCTACGTATTTAGCAAGAAAGTAAAACGTAAAACGTAATACGTAATGCGTAAAAAGAAAAATTACGTATTACGCATTACGCATTACGTATTCCTTCTCTGCACGCTCCATCGCTTGTTTTTGATAAACTTGCTTTACCAATTCGCCGTAAACTTCTGGACGCCGACTCGCCATAACTGCCAGGGTTCTATCACAATTCTTCGCAAAGTGGAAGTTGGTAATTCGCTTCTTATCTAAATCAATTTCGCGCGTTACAACTTCAACCCACCGAGAAGCTTCCGCTAAAATCATGCCGTCTGGCCCGATGATACCGCTTCGACCTATCATCATCCCTGGCCGCCATTCGCCTTCTTTGTAGCCATAGCAAGATGAGACAAGATACAAACCTGTGTCAATAGCTCGGGCGCGATATCGGATTTCCCAATCTACTTCGCCCCAACTGCTCTGTACATGTGGGAAGAAAATTATCTGAGCGCCTTTCAACATGAGGGTAGTCGTATGCTCTGGATATTCTATGTCCATACAGGTCATCACGCCGATTTTGCCGAAATCCAGTTCAAATACGGGAATATCATCGCCTGCTATGATTCCCCATTCGGCTTCTGGCGCTGGCAAATGCACTTTGTAGTATTGCCCAATCAATCTACCTTCGCGGTTGATAATCAGCGCGACGTTACGCAGTTTACCATCGCATAAACCGACAATCGGTGCGATTAGATTCATTGAATATCTCTTCGCAATCTCGCCAAATTGTTCCACTAACGGGCCTGGCACAGTATCAATAAATTTACGTCCGCTTTCACTATTCCATTCAATGCCGCGCACATTACAATATTCGCCAAACAAGGCGACATCTGAATTTCTTTTGCCTGCAATTTCAAGCATTTCAAAAATAGTTTTAAGATTATTCGATTTTACTTCTTCAGGCGTTTCACCTTCTTTCCAAGCGGGTAATTGGATTGTGCTTACTGTTACGATTCTCGCCATCTGTCTACCTCCGAAACTTGATGTTTAACGGAAACCGAGTTTTTCTCAAAAACTCGGTTTCTGCCGCTATACTATCATATCACGAATGAGATGGAAATTCAAGGATAAATCAGTTACTTTCTTCTTGACAATTCACGCATGAAATGTTATACTCAAATAAAATATTACATTGGTTCTTGTTGTAAAGTTAAAAGTATGGTAAATATCAACGGTTAGAGATGAGTACTATGATTGGTAAGATTGAGAGAGTACCACTTAGAGAAATATGGAAGCACGAAGCTCATGACTTTACTAAATGGCTTCAAGATAACCTTGATGTATTGAATGATGTACTCGATCTTTCATTAAGTAATGCGGAAAGAGAAAAATCTGCGGGCAACTTCAATGTTGATTTAGTTGCGGAGGATGAGGCTGGCAATCCTGTCATCATAGAGAATCAGCTAGAAAAAAGTAATCATGAGCATCTTGGTAAGATAATTACATACCTTACAGCAGTTGAAGCAAAGACAGCTATATGGATTGTCTCGAATCCAAGACCTGAGCACGTTAGTGCAATTGCTTGGCTAAATGATTCCTCATCAGCCAGGTTCTATCTTCTCAAAGTTGAGGGAATAAAGATTGGAAATTCAGCTCCAGCTCCATTACTTACACTCATCGTTGGGCCAAGTGAAGAAGCAAGTGGAGTAGGAGACACCAAAAAGGGGATAGTTGAAAGATACACTATTAGATATAGATTCTGGAAAGAACTATTAGAAAAAGCAAGGCTGAAGACAAAATTGCACGCAAGCTTGTCGCCGGGACAATATGGATGGATATCTGCTGGAGCAGGCAAAAGTGGAATAAGCTATAACTATTCAATCAGGCAGCATGAAGTTCAGGTCGAATTATATATAGATAGAGGAAAAGATGCTGAAGAAGAAAATAAGAAAATCTTTGATGAACTCTATGAGAAGAAAGATGAAATAGAGAAATCTTTTGGAGAACCACTAAATTGGGAACGATTAAATAACAGAAGAGCGTGCAGAATATCTAAAAGGATAGAAATAGGAGGTTACAGAGATGAGGAAAAGTATCAAGAGATTCAGGCTGCGATGATAGATGCAATGTGTAGGCTGGAAAATGCTATGAAAACTCATATAGTGAGATTACAAATATAAAGAGGATATTCAGTCCGGTAAGTGGACCACACATGAGGAGTTAGAACATGAGCTATCAAGCGAAAGTGCCCGATAAAGTTAGAAAAGATTTAAAGAAGTTGTCTAAAGACATCAGACCTGCAAAAGATATTGAGTTATTGGGGCGTATGTATACCTTCAGTAATCCAATTGAAGTAAAAAAATTCATCCTGACGCATGATTATCTTATTAATCCCCTTTTTGAAGTTCATAAACATATAAGGGAAATATTTGGAGAGAGTGTAGAAACCTGTTTGGAAATTCACAGAGACCCAGAAGAAGATTTTGAAGGACTCTTTATTGTAGTGAAGACCAATCTATCTCTCAGTCAATCTCTTGAGCTATTAGATAAATTCGATGAGGAATGGTGGCTTGATGTTGATTACGAGATTAGAAAGACCCTTGAGGTGGATATTGAAAATATGTTATAGATAATGGAGAAGAAGATATGAATTTCGACTGGAGGTTATATGTGCAATTAGCTGATGAATTGATAACTTATCAGAGAACGGCAAGATTTCAAGAGGCTTATCTACGCACAGCTATAAGCCGCTCTTATTACGGAGTATTTTGCATTGCAAGAAATTTTCTCATAGGCAAAGGCATATCCATTCCGAAAGTTGATTCGCATAAGTTTGTGAGAGAGCAATACCGGGCTTCTCAAAACAAACAGGAAAGGAAAATAGGTGATAGTTTAACTCGCTTGTGGCGAAGGAGGAAAGATGCTGACTACGAAGACAGGGTGATTATTAGCATCAATGGAGCAAGGATTGCGCATCAAATAGCTCTTCAGACTATAGACAACTTAAAAAAGATAGGAGCGATTTAGGGCATTAATCGACCTTGACAAGAAAGCAATATTCTCCAACTCTTCCACTTATTCCTTTTGCATTCGGAATGAATAGTGCGAGGATTTAGAGCCACGCAAAATTTATCAAATCCTGTCTGACGACTCTGTTGCTGCTGATGGTTACCTCAAAGTGATGGACAATGTTTAGTAATTTATTACAGGACTTTTGCAGTTAGCAATCAAGGGGACGTAGCGGCGTGCCTCCGTGCCGCCAATTTTCGCTGATTGTCGCCACTGAGGGACGATGCTACATCGTGAAAGATTTCAGAATCATCTCATAACTGCAAAACTCGTATTATTAAAGGTTTTATTTATTACAAAGATGCGTTTTCCGCCCAGAATTTGCAATTAATTTGTTTAAGGAGAGAATAATAAAATGTATACGAAATTTTTCCTTCGAGATGCTATCGTTTTATTTTTGGGATTAACGATAGTTAGTTGTGGTGTGAAAGCGCGTGTAGATATTTACATGGAACCGGTCGTAAGCGGCGATGAATATTCAGTAGATACCAAAACCGGCGCAATGACCCTTGAAAAAGAGGGAGTAAGTATAACCGTTGAACCATTAGACGCTTCTGACCTTCTTATGTTGACGGATGATGAGGATATAAATCCGTACATTAACGTCAATTGGAGACATGCTAACCCGCTGTATACTGTTTTCGATGTAAATATCCATAATAAGAGAGAGTCTAAAGTGGTGGTAGATTCCCCTGCTATACTTATCGATGAAAACGGAGAACAATATGCGTCTTTACCTTATGATTATTTCAAAGATATTTATGGCGCTGCTTACCGAGAGTATACCGAAGTTATGTATCCTTACTACTGGTATTATCCCTATTGGCACTATTATTCGCCGTATTATATCAGGCGCGTATCCAACAGAAATGTTCAGGAACGTAGGTTAGTCGCGCGTGAAACTATCTTTGATGGTGCCAAATTGTTTTCCGGAGCGAAAAGAAACGGACTTCTGGTTTTCGAAAGATTAGACGAAGGCGCTACGGACGTGATGTTGGTAATTCCAGAAGTCGTTGTCTATGATGGCGAGAGAAAGCATAAGTTGAATTTTGAATTTAATTTCCGACAAGTTGTGTCTGTGAAAGAATAGACGCTCACTATCTAATAATTTGTTTATAACATGAATGGCAAGAGAAAAGGAAGGAAGGGAAGGAAAGAGAGCGCAAGCGCACGGAAAATCCCCCTTTCCTCCTTTACTTCCTTTCCCCCCTTTGCTAAATGCTTTGGTTATGGAAAAGACGAAGTTGAAGCTATCGCAATGCAAAAAACTTCTTTGGTTGTGGCTGATAGTTATTGTATTTATTTACGTCAGTAATTCGGAAGCCGCGCCGTATTTTCATGACCCAGATCTGGTGGATATTCCATCAGGAAAAACGCTGGAGCATGGAGTTTTTACCGTAGGAACATTCATGGCGTTCCGCAATGAAAAAGGATTTCCTAAAGAAGAGTCCGCGGTTAAGTTGGATTTTGGATTGTTCAATCGTCTGGAAATTAGTATAATAAGTTTAAAATTAGAACAAAATTTTTTGTTGAGTAACTTTAAATTTCAACTATTGAAAGAAGTTAATACGCTTCCCAATTTGGCTATAGGAATTGAGAATATCGGCGATAAAGTGCCTGAGAGCATACGCCGATATAAATCGAAATCCCCCTATATTGCGATTAGCAAGCAGTTTAATCTTCCCTTTATTCATTTAATTACGGGACACATTGGAATTGGACGTGAAAGGTATATTGAGGAAGAGTCCATTGGCAGATACGTGCATGGGATTTTTGGCGGAATCAGCAAAGATTTCCAACCCCGGTTCATAGACGGTAATGTATCGTTGAGTTTGGAACTTGATGGCAGGGACGTGAATGCTGGAATTCGCTATCTTTTGACCAGTGGATTGCTGCTTGATATTGCTTTCGGTTCTCTCAATGCGCCATTATCCGAAGAAAAGGAAATACGATATCTTTTAGGTGTATCGTTTACTAATCGGATGATGTTGCAGAAAATTGAGGAAGCATCGCAATTAGCAAAACAAGCGGGTAAACGCGCGAGCGAAGCCCTGTCCCAAGTGGAAAAGGAAAAAGAATCTACAAAATAATAAGGGCGAAATGGCTCTTAAATTTTTAAAAAACTAATTACAGAAATTCCTTAGTGTTTCTTTTGATCAAACTTTTCTTTTTAAAAGAAAAGTTTGGATTATTTTTTCCTTGTATTCCATAGCTGAGTATGCTAAAATATTTATGATGTAAAAGGTTAGTTGATAAGCAATAAAATTTAGGAGGAGGAATAAAAAATGAAATTTTCATGTTTGGCTATAATTGGGATTTTCATCCTGAGTATAGCTTTAATAGGCTGCGGTAATTTGAAGAAAAAAGAATTTGACCAGGTCTTCACTGAATATAAAAGTGACCAGGAGCAGATGCATACAGAGATAAACACTAAGATAACTGGTGTTGACCAGAAATTAGATAAGGAAGCTAACGACCGCAAAGCAGGCGTTGATGAAGCGAAGAAAGCCGCCAATGACGCCATGGCCGCGGCGGAACAAGGGGATGCGGATACCTTAGACGCTACTAAATCTGAGGATGAGAAGATCCGCCAGGATGCCAAACGGCTGGCTCAAGAAGCAGAGGACAGCGCCAAAAAGTTTGCGCAAGCCGAGGCCGAAAAAGTTCGGCAGCAAGCTGAGAAAGATGCAAGAGAAGCGATGAATAAAGCCAACAGCGCTGCTGGCGCCGCCGACCAGGCCAATAAGGATATTGCGAAACTGCGTACCGATGTTGATAAGATGCGCATGATTACGGTAGCGGTGGTCAAATTTGGAAGCGGGGAAGTAGGCTTGAGCAAAGCTGCTAAAGCGGAATTGGATAAGGCTGTAGACGAAATTAAAAAGTACAAAGGCGCGTCGATAGTAGTCAAGGGGCATGCCGATGGAGCTCCTGTCCTTGGCGGAAGTTTCCAAAGCAATTGGGACATTTCTCAAGCAAGAGCTAACGCGGTTGTGAAGTATTTGAAAGATAAGGGCGTTACTAATTCTATGGAAGCTGTTGCTCGCGCTCATACTGAACCGATAGCTTCTCCTTTTACTAAGGATGGGCAGGCTAAAAACCGCAGAGCGGAAGTTATTGTTTATCCCTCCGGGGTTGTTGAATAAGTAATAAAATGAAAAAGGTCGATTTATCCTACCGTCGAAAGTAGTGATAAATCGACCTTTTTTATTTTTTGACTTTTTTCTAATTGGAATAGAAAGTAATTCGTTAGAACCTGTGAGGAGAATTGGCTGTATGGGGCGATATGACATTGGTTCAAAAGTTTTATTCAAGGATTATGAGAGAGATTTTGTCGCTTTAACACTCAAAGATAGGGATTTTGAAATCGTCGGGACCATTCCCACGGAATTTCCGTCGGTTCAAATGCGCATGACGGATGCCCCAGTCAAAGTTCGAATCGGTGATGAAGAAGCAATTGTATATACCGAGTTTCAAACTGAAACGAGCGCCGACCCAATGGAATATCGGATTGCCGAGTATGTCGGGAAAATAATTCATGAATATCGATTGCCGGTATATGTCACTGTCATCTACCTCGGTCCATCTGCTGGCATCAATGACCCCGGGGGATATGAATACACTCTCGGTAACACTTTTTCGTATTCTTTGCGCTACCAGGTGCTCAGATTCGCCGAGATGAACGGACAGAAGATTTTGGACAAGAAGGAACCTATCGGTTTAATTCCGTTTGCGGCCTTGATGAAACGTCCAGACGATGTAAATTTCGAGGAGTGGCTGCGGCAATGTGCTCAAGTGGTTCTGAGTATTCCGATGGAATCGGATGAAAAGAAGCGAGATTATATAGCAAGTTTTTACATCTTGAGCAGTTTGGTTCGCGGTATGGAACTTGTAACCCAATTGCTAAAGGAGGAGAGAATAATGATTGAGATTGAAAAATCACCGGTAATCAAAATGTTTACTGAGAAAACGCGCATAGAGGCCCTCGCTGAAGGATATACAAATGCTCTAATGAAGGTCATCAAGAGGCAATATGGCGAAGTGGGCCTGCAAGAATTCGAACAACAGATTCGCACAATCAGAGATGAAAAAAAATTGACGACGCTAATGGAATTCGCTCTCAATTCTACATCCTTTGAACAATTTAAGAAGATTCTTGCAAATACGATTTAGATAATTTTGACTACATTAATCTCTATGGATAACATTGTTCCCGTTCACCCTGTCAATAACGAATACATCAAAGAGTGGCTTGTGCTTGGACCGTTTCCTTCAAATGAGATAGACACAGATTTCCTCTGCCTCGCCGGCGGAGAGGAAAACGTTACGCCCCAAGCAGGAGATACTATAGTCACGCCACAGGGCGCTTCCTTTGTGTGGCAACGGTATCAGACAAAGAATAATATCGTTGATTGGCGACACCATTTCCGTAATGTTCTTGCTTCTCGCAACGCGGTTGCTTACCTGTTTTGTCTTCTGGAAACCGACCGGGAAGAAACGGTCGAGATGTACTTCGCCAATGATGGCCAGGCAATCGTGTGGATAAATGGCAAACCGCTGCATCGCCGAACCGCAGACCACTCCTTCATCCTCGACGCTGATAGCTTTGAAGCGGTTCTTCAACCCGGCAGGAACCGCTGTCTTATCAAGATGGCTGAAAGGGGGCACCCCTGGCCGGTCTCCTTGCGAGCGAAGCTGTTACCCCCTGACTGCGCTGTGATTTCAGGCATCGTCACCAACGAAGCCGGCGCGCCCGTCGCTGCCGCTGAAGTCTGCCTCGAACAGGACGCTAACCCGCAAGCCAAAATCACAATTACCAGTGGACCCACCCCCAACCCCCTCCAGAGGAGAGGAGTACAGACCGATGAATTGGGGCGTTATCGCATCCACGTTTCTCCGGTCGCTGGGAAGTATGAGATTTCTGCAACGTGGGGTGAATTGGGAGCTCGCCAATCTGACCTTCAGCTTCGTCAAGGAGAACGACTGACATTAAATTTGATGTTGAAAAAAGCGATAAGCATCTCCGGCACGTTGCTCATGTATGACGACTTGACGCCGCACGTGGGCGTCCCGGTGGAAGCGGTTCATGCCGAAACCTCAACTGTCGTCGCCACCACATTGAGCGATGAAATGGGGCGATACCAGTTCATCAATCTCAAGCCTGGGAAATACCAGCTTCGATGCTACACAGGGAGTAGTTACGCCTACTACCAATCAGCCCCCCCTTCCTCCCCCCCGTACGCAAGAAAGTGTCGGAAATTAAAATGAAAAATAAATACGGGGGGGACAGAGAGGGGGATGTGGTTTGGCACGCATGGGAATGGAGTCGCGCACTATGATGGTATCACATTTACGAACCTCACGACCCGAGATGGGCTGGTCAATAACTGGGTCACCGCCATCCATTGCGCCGCCGATGGGACGCTCTGGTTCGGAACAGACGGCGGCGTTTCCCGATTTGACCCCAAGGAAAGCCGCTTCGTCAATTTCACGGTCAGCGATGGTCTGGTATGTAACCTGATTAAATCGATCTTTGCGGACGAAGATGGGGCTTTATGGTTCGGCACTGTGCGCGGCGTCTCCCGCTACCAGAGTGGAGACGCGATAGGGCCAAAAGATATCGTTAGTTTCACGGTTAAGGATGGTCTCCCAGCCAACGGCATTCATGTCATCTATCGCAGTCCCGATGGAGCGATGTGGATAGGAACCCACCACCATGGCATAGCGCGCGTAGTTTACCTTGAGCGCAACGACAGGGATGGAATGTCGGTGGATACCTTCACCCAGGCCGATGGATTAGGAAGCAATCGTGTCTATGCCATCCATCAGGCCCCCTTATCCCCACCGCTGGCAGGGGGGGAGATGTGGTTTGGAACAGAGAATGGCCTTTCTCGGTTTGATGGAAAAATGTTCGTTAATTTTACGCAACGAGATGGGTTGGTTAGCAATTATATCACTTGTATCTATTGTACCTCTGACAGTGCCTTATGGTTGGGAACGAATCGCGGCGTTTCTCGGGAAGTTTACCCTGAAGAACGAGGGGATGGACAAAGCTTTGTGAACTTCACCACCCACGACGGATTACCGCATTCCGAAATTACGGGCATCTACCAGGCCGTGGACGGTACGCTCTGGTTTGCCACGCGGGGCGGCGTCTCAAGATTCGATGGAGAATCATTCGTCAATTTCACGCAAGCGGACGGATTAATCGATAATCACGTCGAAGCCATCTACGGCACCCCTGACGGCATTTTATGGTTCGGCACACAAAAGGGATTATCTCGATATGACGGGGAGCGCTTCGTGAACTTCACTACCAAAGACGGATTAGCGGACAACGCAGTCGTCGCCATCTGCCATACCTCTTCACCTCTGTCCCCTCGCCCCCCCTCTTTCCCCCCGCATGCGGGGGGAGGAAAGGGGGGGGCAGGGGGGCAAGGGGGGGGGATGTGGTTCGGCACGCTGGAGGGCGGCCTGCTGGGTTACGACGGGATTGCCTGGACCGCCCTGGATACCCGCGACGGATTGCCAGACAACGGAGTGCTCTCCATTCAGGAAGCGCCAGATGGCAGCTTATGGTTAGGCACCGGAGGTGGTTTGACGCGGTACCAAAGAGACAAAACTCGCCCCCGCGCTCAGATTGTCGCTGTCACCGCTAAACAGCGCTATACTGAGCTCACATCCCTTCCGCCACTATTTGTCGGAGAACGTATCACCTTCGAGTACACCTCGATTGATTTCAAAACCCATCCCGATAAACGCCAATACCGGACTCGCATCAAGGAACTTGATACCGACTGGCGTTCTCCGACGAAGGTGACGACGTTTGACTGCGTCTTCGACGCCCCGGGCATCTACACCTTCGAAGTGCAGGCGATAGACCGTGACCTCAACTATTCTGAACCGGCAAGCCTTCCGGTCACCATCGCGCCAGCGCCGCATTTAGAGGTATTACGCCAGACCAGGGAAGAACTCGAAGCTGCCTATCGCGACCTGGCTGAGAAAAACGAGCGACTTGAATTCGCCAGGGAAGCTGCCGAAGCCGCTAACCGCGCCAAAAGTATCTTCCTGGCAAATATGAGCCACGAAATCCGCACCCCGCTGAACGCCATCTTGGGATACACCCAGCTCCTTCATCAAGCGTCAGACTTACCATCCCATCACCGCAACGCAGTTGAGATTATTGATAACAGTGGCGAGCACCTGCTCGCCATGATTAACGATATCCTTGACCTGTCGCAGATTGAAGCCGGACGTTCGGAGTTGAAAACGGAGGATTTTGACCTCGCCGCCTTAATCGACGGGTTTTCAGCGATGTTTCGGATGCGGTGTGAGCAGAAAAGGCTCGAATGGCGCGTGGAATGGCTAACGGAATTCGGATTTCGGAATGCGGAATGCGGAATGCACACGGAAGACGAATCAACCCCTTCACGTTTCACGCATCACGTTTCACACATTCTGGTTCACGGTGACGAAGGCAAACTGAGAAAAGTGCTGACTAACCTGCTTTCCAACGCGGTCAAATTTACCCCTTCCGGCCAGATTACGCTTCGGATTCGCGTAGAGCAGGCAAGTGAGGCTGATAAAGGCTGCATAGCCCACTTCGAGGTCCGCGATACAGGCGTGGGCATCTCGCCAGCGGAACAAGCCATCATCTTTGAGCCCTTTCAGCAAGGACAGTCCGGCGCTGTCGGAGATGGCGCTGGACTCGGTTTAACTATCGCTAAAGAACACGTCAACCTGATGGGCGGCGAATTGAACGTGGCGTCCGAACCTGGCGCTGGTTCCCGCTTTTTCTTCTCAATACCATTTCAACCCGCCGCCCGGTCAGACTTAGCTGACACGGAAAAACGAGTCATCGGTCTGGCCGACAGCTATCAAGTCCAGGCGCTGGTGGTCGATGACATCAAGGAAAACCGCGAAGTGTTGGCGAAACTGCTGGCAAATATCGGTGTTCAGACCATCACCGCCGTCAACGGACAAGAGGCGGTAGAACGCGTCCACGCGCATCGCCCCGACATTGTGTTTATGGATATCCGCATGGGCGGTACGGATGGCTTCGCGGCTGCAAGGCAAATCTGGAACGCCTATCGAACCAAGGCCAATGCCTATTGCCCCAAAATCGTCGCCGTCTCCGCGTCAGCGCTGAGGCATCAACAGACGCAATATCGCGCCGAAGGGTTCGACGACGTGATTGCCAAGCCGTGCCGACTGGAACGCCTCTGCGAATGTTTGGCAACCCTTTTGCATATAGAATATAAATACGCTAAGACACCCTGGCCTCTACTCGATTTCTCCAAAGTCAAACTCCCTGCCGAACTGCTTTTACAGATGAAGGAAGCTGCTATACGTTATCGTACCACCGAACTCAAACGGTGTGTAGATGCCCTGGGGCAACTTGGGGAAACCGAATTGTCCATTTATTTCCGCCAACTGATTCAAAAAGGCGATATGGAGGCCATCCAGGCAGTGTTGAATCAAATCAGCGCTGCCTGACGCGGGTATGTGTGCCTGTTAGTCGGTGGGTGAGGTTCTTTCACCTATACGCATTAAGTTGAGGGCGAATATAAAAAAGCCCGAGGCTGAAGCCATCGGGCTTAGAGAACAAAGCCTTGCAGGCTAGTACATGTGGGCGCAAATCTTTGACCCGATATTCACTTATGTTCGAAAAGTAAGTGATTGGGTGAGCGAGTGAGTGGGTATTTTAATCTTCTCACTTACTCACTTACCCACCTACTCACTCACCTTGCGAAAGCATAAAAGGGGTTAAGAACTTCTGCCAACGTGTACTAGAATTCAGCCCCAGCGAGGACTATATTTTGTTTTCTGCTCATTTGTTTTGTGTTTTTATCTAATCTCTTTTTTAGTCCGTAGGACTTTGCTCTTTCAGCACGACGGCTTTAGCCTCGTGCTTTTGAAACGCCCTGTAATTCCCTATGCGGCGGGCTTTAGTCTAATGCTACTAAGTTTTTCATCTTTATCTTTTATAGCCGCTGATTATCAGACAACGCTGATGATTCTATATAAATCCAGGTTGATTATGGAGTAGGGCTCTCCACTGTATTACTCCATATAGATTAACTTAAGGCCATTTCGCGTGTATACACTGTTCTTCCCCCTTGATGGGGGAGGTTAGGAGGGGGTGAAATGGTGGTGAAATGGTGGTATCCCACCCTTCACCCTCCCCTACGCCCCTCCCGTCAAGGGAGGGGAATTGACCAAATTTCCGTTAAGTTGATCCGCATGGGCGCTCCACTGTAGTGCTATTACCGTTGCTTTCACCTTCTGTAATCAGCGATGTCTGAATATCAGCGGCTATATCTGACTTCATTGACTTCGTTAATTGGAGTGAATTGTCTTGAAAAACGTTCCCTTCAACCCATCAGACCTGCGCATTTTGGTAGTTGATGATGTCGTCAGCAATCGCAATCTCTTGGGAGAAATTCTGGAAGCCGCCGGGTATAACGTCTCGCTGGCGCCTTCCGCTGAAATTGCCCTCAACCTCGCTCGTGATGACCGACCAGACCTCATCCTGCTCGACATCCTCATGCCTAACGGCATGGATGGATTCCAGGCGTGCCAGAAACTGAAAGCCGACCCCCGGACGGGCGATATCCCCGTGATGTTCATCACCTCCTTCAAGGACGATACGGAGAGCAGAATCACGGGTTTTCGCGTAGGCGGCGTCGATTACATCACCAGACCGTTTGAGAAGGAAGAGGTTCTTGTTCGCGTCAAGACGCACTTAAAGACGAGTTGCCTGACGCAAACGTTGTTGAAGCAAACCGAAGCCCTGCAACAGGAAATTGCCCGTCGTCAAAAGGTCGAAAATGCCCGTAAGAAAGCAGATGACCACCTTTCGCTGATTTCCCAAAAGGAAATGGAGCTCTGGGGAATTTCCGGGTTTGTGGGAAAGAGTCCAACGATTCAAAAAATCCTTGAGGATATTCGACGGCTTCGCAAGGCCAAAAAAACGGCCATCTTAATCTTCGGTGAAAGCGGCACAGGCAAAGAACTGATAGCGCGCGCCATCCACTTCGGCGGCCTGCATGCGAAAGGACCGTTTATCCCCGTCAACTGTTCGGCAGTGCCAGCAGAACTGGCGGAATCTCTGTTCTTCGGACACGTTCGCGGGGCGTTCACCAGCGCCAACACAAGCCGAAAAGGCTACTTTGAACTCGCTGATAAAGGCACACTATTTCTGGATGAGATTGGCGATATGCCTCTTACGTTACAGGCGAAACTGTTACGCGTTCTCGAAGATGGAAAGGTGCTGCCGCTGGGAGAGAATCAGGAAAGACAGGTCAATGTGCGAATTATTGCGGCGACCAATCAGAACCTACAAGCCAAAATGGAAAACAACGCTTTCCGTAGTGACCTGTACTATCGGCTGAACCAATACACCGTCAAGGCGCCGCCCCTCCGAGAACGGCCGGAGGATATTCCGCTGCTGGCAGAGCACTTTCTTATGCTGTTTGCGGAAGAGATGCGCATCAAGCAGCCTGTGTTAAGCGAAGAAGCGCTTGCGGTTTTGACCGTGTATTCTTATCCTGGCAACGTTAGGGAACTGAAGAACATCATAGAAAGCGCGCTGATTAAAAACGAAAATGGCGTGATTAGACGAGAGCACTTATGTTTCCTCACCACAACCCGTCTGTCAACGACCAAACCAGACGAAAAACAGGCGCAGATAGAGCGCATCCTCGCCTACATCAAACAACACGGCAGCATCACCAACGAATCCTGCCGCCGGTTGCTGGGCATCAGTTGCCGACGGGCGTCTTACTTACTCAACGCCATGTACCAACAGGGATTGCTTGAACGCAAAGGAACAGGCCGCTAATAACAGCTATTACAAGGAGGATAAAACAATGAGAACAAAGAATCTCCGCTGGTTTAGCATGCTGTTGCCGGTTTTGCTTGGTCTTTTGGTAACCACGCTGGCCAACGGTACCATTATCTTTTCACATACTGAAGCTACCGACCCTGAGACTGAAGGCTGGACAAAGGTTAACCCGCTCAACCTGAGCCCACCGAATGCGTCAGTTGGTCCTGTCATCAATGACTTAGGACTAGGAATTAACGCATGGTTTGATGATGATAACTCGCAAGTTGGCGATATAGCCTACAGACAGATTCCGACGGCTCAACAGATAGTCGAGGGTAATGCTTTTGGCTGGGTTCTCCGCGCGAACTTGCGAGCTGTAAGCAATAGCAGTCCGCTGGACGGTGCCGCAATCACGCTTTTGTATCGATATGGAACAACAATAAGTTGGCAGTTAAATTTTGGTCCTGACGCTGACGGTGATCCGATGGTATCAGTAGCTGATGACGTTGGTGCCGTTGCCACCTTTACTTTGGAAGGAGCAGGAAGCAGCTATAATCTCTACGAGTTGCGCTACAATCCCATAACGAGCAGTGCGGATCTGTTCGTTAATGGGGTTGAGCGAATCAGTGATTATACTGGCTATAATTATACTGGCTTTCCCCCAGTAAATGCGGCAGTATTCTGGGGTTCTGGCGATTCTCTTAATCTCGGACGAGGGCATTGGAACTTGGCAGAATTTGAAATTACCTCACCCCCACCCATTCCAGAACCGTCGACGTTACTTCTATTCAGCATCGCTATCTTCGGCATTATTGGCTACCGCTGTCTACAGTGTAAGCGTCTGGGTGTTTCAAAAGCCAACAGACAAAAACCCACGCTTTGAAGTGAGACACAGGCAAAAATCTCAAAGGCTTCGCAAGTACGATTGCAGCTCCAAGGTTGATGGGTCCTGGGAAGCTTTTAAGCAAGAGTAGAAAGCCATAGCCGTAGCGCAGTAGTACACTGTAAAATAAATTATGACAAGTTCGATTTTCTTAACCACCAAGACACTAAGACACAAAGAAAAGAAAAAACTATTCCTTCGTGTCTTAGTGCCTTGGTGGTTAGCTTTTAAACTTGTCATAATTTATTTTACAGTGTAGTAGTACATTGTAAAATAAGTCTTGAAAAGTTTAAAAGGTTATGTTATAATCTCCTGTAAAACTCGAAGGAGATATAATGTATAAAAAATATCGTGTCAAACTTAGCCCTCAAGAGAGAAAGAAGCTTGAT